>Ga0265293_10001016_pt1 | contig 63417 bp, 46 predicted proteins | sample Munlanlewell138R_FD_192505 | JGI IMG/M metagenome (GOLD analysis project Ga0265293, IMG submission 192505) | Leachate microbial communities from a municipal landfill in Southern Ontario, Canada - Leachate well 138R | ecosystem: Engineered > Solid waste > Landfill > Unclassified | place: Canada...
GGCGCGCATGGGCCTGCAGCCTTCGTTGGTTCGTCACCTGGAAGACTGCGCCATGCGCGCATCTCTTTCCACCCTACGAATCGGTAAGCCTCTGAGCCTGAACGGAAGTTCGTGGGGAAACCTCAGGGTCTGACCCATGATGACGAAAAGATCTGGGCCATGGTCGCCTTCCTGCAGAAGCTGCCGGATCTCACGCCCGCGCAGTACCGGGCCCTCGTACCTGAGCAGGGCGGTGGCCGGCATGACGTCCACGAACACGATGACCAGCACGTGCCTGGCAAAGTGTTGGGCGGCGACGGCAGCGTACCGGTCACGAGCGTGCCGGCGCCGGCTGCACGGGATCCGGATGCGCATGAACACGCGACGCCGGCGCCGGAGCATGCGCACCACGAGTGAGGTGGGTCGGGTCAACGCGCGCCGATGGCCGCGATCTCGTCCGGCGCCAGCAGGCGCCAGCCGCCCACCGGCAGGTCCCCGAGGCCAAGTCCGCCCACTGCGCTGCGATGCAGCGTCAGCACGTGGTTGCCGACCGCGGCGAACATCCGCCGGACCTGGTGGTAGCGCCCTTCGGTGACCGACAGGCGCACCTCGCGCGGCGCCAGCACCTCCAGCTCGGCCGGCGCGAGCGGCGTCGACTCCGATTCCAGCAACAGGGTGCCACTGGCAAACAGTGCCGCCTCGTCACCACGCAGGTCGGCTGCCAGCCCTGCTTCGTAGACCTTGCGGATCCCTGTGCGCGGCGAGATCACCCGATGCAGCAGGACCCCGTCGTCGGTGAACAGCAGCAGGCCCGAGGTGTCGCGGTCCAGCCGCCCGATGCTGGACACTGCCGGGCGACGCACGCGCCAGCGCCGTGGCAGCAGGTCGAAGACCAGGCGGCCGGCGTCGCGCATGGAACAGGTGTAGCCGGCCGGCTTGTGGAGCATCGCCACGAATCCCGGCGGCGGGTCGAGTGCTTCGCCATCGATGCGGATGGCGGCATGTACAGGCGCATCGCCGGCCGTGAGCACCCTTCCCTGCGCATCGCACACGCGCCCGGCGGCCAGCATCGCATCGACCTCGCGCCGGCTTCCGTAACCGAGCCTGGCCAGGTAACGCGCGAGCTTCACGCCGGGCATGCCCTGCCCGCCCGCCCGCCGGCGCCCCACCCGCTCACGAGCGGCCGCGCTGCAGCAGGTCCTTCAGCCCGGCGAACGGGTTGGCCGTGGCCGGCGGTCCGCCAGCGTCCTCGCCGCTGCCCTCGACATGATCGATGTAGCGCGAGTGTTCGTTGTCGTGGCAGTACAGGCACAGGAGCTCCCAATTGCTGCCATCCGGCGGGTTGTCGTCGTGGTCGTGGTTGCGGTGATGGACGGTGAGTTCGCTCACGTTGGCGCGCGTGAACTCGCGCCCGCAACGCCCGCAGACCCATGGATACATCTGCAGGGCGCGCTCACGGTAGCCGTGCCCGCGCGCCTCCGCCGCGCGCCGCGCGGCGGCGACCACGCGGTCGAGCTTGCCCTGGTCGATCCCCGATTGCCTTGTCGCCATTGCCATCTTCCCGTGTCGGATGCGGCGACGATAACCCAAAGTCATGCGCGCGGCGCGTCCCCGAGTCCTGCCTGCGCGATGGCGAATGCGCCTGGAAGCGCTTGGCAGTTAGATATCGTTTTGATATCTTATCCATCCCCAACGAGGATCCGCCATGAACGAACGCAATGCCTTCTCCCTCCCCGGCATCCCCACCCTGCTGGTGGTGCTCGGCGCCTTTGCCCTGACCGGGTGGTGGCTGTTCGTCATCCTGCAGGGTGGCCAGCCCGAGCCGGCGCAGATCATCCCGGTGGTATTGCTGATCGGCCTGCTGGCCTTCCTTTGCAAGGGCTTCTTCCAGGTCCAGCCCAACCAGGGCCAGGTCATGCAACTCTTCGGCAGCTACGCCGGCACCGTGCACGTACCCGGCCTGCGCTGGACCAATCCCTTCTACTCGCGCCGCGCCATTTCGCTGCGCGTGCGCAACTTCGAATCGGGCAAGCTCAAGGTCAACGACCGCGACGGCAATCCGATCGAGATCGCCGCCGTGGTGGTCTGGCAGGTCGTGGATACCGCCGAAGCGGTGTTCTGCGTGGACGACTACGAGAACTTCGTGCAGATCCAGTCCGAATCGGCCTTGCGCCAGATGGCGCAGAGCTATCCCTACGATGCCCACGACGACAAGACGCCTTCCCTGCGCAGCCACGCCGACGAAGTGAACGCACACCTGCGTGACCAGATCCAGTCACGCCTGGGCAAGGCCGGCGTCAAGGTCATCGAGGCACGCATCAGTCATCTCGCCTATGCCCAGGAAATCGCCCAGGCCATGCTGCAGCGCCAGCAGGCCGGCGCCATCGTGGCGGCCCGCGAGCGCATCGTCGAAGGCGCGGTCAGCATGGTGGAAATGGCCCTCGGCGAGCTCTCCAAGCGCGGCGTGGTGGATCTGGACAGCGAGCGTCGCGCGGCGATGGTGAGCAACCTGCTGGTGGTGCTGTGCGGCGAACGCGCGACCCAGCCGGTGGTCAACGCGGGCACCCTGCACCACTGATCGCGACGCGGATCCGACCGTGACCGAAAAGAGGGCCTATCCGCTGCGCATCAGCGCGCCGGTACTCGAAGCGCTGCAGCGCTGGGCCGACGACGAATTGCGTTCGGTCAATGCGCAGATCGAGTACCTGCTGCGCGACGCCCTGCGCAAGGCCGGCCGCCTGAAGCCGGCCGCGCGGGTCCGACCCGTCGAGGATGACCGGGCATGAGCGCCCACCCGCGACGCACTTGCCCGGCGGGCGGAAACGCGGCCCTGCTCGTGCTAGTTTGGGCAGCTTGCTGCCGGAGACTGTTCGTGACCCACGCCCCGCTTGCCCTGGCCCTGCTGCTCGCCGCTTCCAGCGTCGGCGCAGCGCCGCCCGCCGACGCCCCGCCCGCCACCGCGCCGGCGGCCGCGACCGCCATCGACCTCGACGCGCTGGCGCGCTCCAAGGATGCCCCGCCCACGCTCGAGGGGATGCCGGCACCTGCCGCCGCGGAGCCGGCAACCGGCGACACTGCGGCTGACCGGGCCGCCGACACACCGGACGACGCCACCACCAGCGCCGCTCAGGACGTCGCGATCGACGCCACGGACGAGGCCGAGGCGCACGCGCCGCCCGCTGCCGGGGATGCTTCCGGCACGCCCTCGACTGCAGCACCCAGCCCGCAGGACGCAAGCGGCGCCCTCCCCGCGCCGGCGGACACCCTCGACCTCGACGCACATGTCCGCGCCAAGGATGCACCGCCCACGCTCGGCCCCGCGGCCCCGCCGCCGGCCAGTGCAGCGGAGACCGGGGCAGCCGCGCCGGCCGAGGACGAAACTGCCGAGACGGAAGCCGGCGCGACCGACGCATCTGCAGCGACGGCCGAGGCATCGGCCGAGCCGCCGGCAGGCGCCGCCGCACCTGTCGCCGAATCGGCCGGAGCCGACACGGCGCCGGCCACGGATGCGGCAACGGCGGACACGCAGGCCAACCCGCCGGAAGCGCCGGCCGATGAGGCCGCTGAAGCCGGACCGGCCGATCAGCAGGCCGGCAACGATTCGCTGGAAGCCGAATCGCCCGCACAGCCAGCCACGGATGAGAGCCCCGCAACGCCTGCTGCCGACTCACCGGCAAGCGATGCGGCGCCGACCGGTACGGCGGACGCGCAGGTCGGAGCGGACGCTGCCGATTCCGCAGCGGCCGCGGATGACGTACCCGCCGCCGACAGCGAAGTGGCCCCGGACGACGAAACGGCGGCAGACCGTGCCACGACCGCGGAGGCAGCGGCAGGCACGCCGACGGACGTGGACGAGATCGATCGCCAGCGCGGTGACGTGTGCCGGCAGCATGCCGAGGCCCTGCTCGACGCCGCCGAACGCGGCGACTATGCGGCTGCCACCGCGCACTTCGACGCCACCATGCGCAGTGCCCTGCCGCCGGCCAAGTTCAAGGCCGCGTGGGAATCGCTGGCGCAGTTCGGCAAGCTGCAAGCGCGCGGACAGTCGCACCCCAGCATGGGCCAGGGCTATTACGTCGTCACCATCCCGCTGATCTTCGCCCAGGCCAACCTGTACACGCGCATCGCCTGCAACAGTGACGGCAGCATCGCCGGCTTCTACGTACGCCCGCTCGAAGCTGCCCAGCCCTGACCGTCGCGCCCGCTGTCGTGACCAATCCCGCACCGCAACCGCCCAGGCGCTGCGATGCCAACCAGCGCCGGGCGATCATCCGCAGCGCCCACGCGCTCGGCGTGCCGCATGACTATGCCCGGACGCGCGGCCTGCGTGCAGTGCGCGAGCCCGCCGCACTCGCGTGCATCGGCATCGACACCCAGGGCCGCTCGCAGTGGCTCACGCCGCGTGCCGCGCGGGCCTTTGCCGGCATGCAATGCGCGGCGGCCGAGGCCGGCGTGGTACTCGAGGTCATCTCGGCGTTCCGCTCGGCGGAATACCAGCTTGGCATCGTGCAGCGCAAGCTGGCGCGCGGGCTCTCCATCGATGCCATCCTCGCCGTCAGCGCTGCCCCCGGCTACAGCGAACACCACAGTGGCCGCGCGGTGGATCTGGGCTGCCCGGGCTACAGCGCGCTCGAGGAGACATTCGAACACTCGCCGGCCTTTGCCTGGCTGTGCGCCAACGCGGCGGGCCACGGCTTCCGCCTGTCCTATCCGCGTGGCAACCCGCATGGCATTGCCTACGAACCCTGGCACTGGTGCTGGCACGCGCGGCGCAGTTGAGCGTCGCCACGCGTGCCAACGCCCGGATGCGCCGAGGCCTGCGAGCGGGTCAGCGCGCGTGCCGCGTCAAGGCACACCACCCGGCCCGCACGGCCCGGCTCGATCCCTCGAGCGCAGCCGTTCCAGGCTGCACTGACGCCCCGCGAGCCGCCCTGCCGACGGCTCGTCGTTTCAGGGCGTAAAGGTCACCATTCGCACGCCTTCGGCCTCCGCCGCTGCGGCCGGCACCGGCAGCGCGTGGTAGCCGTTGACCAGCCACGTCGGCAGTTGATCGGCGTAGTACGGACTGCCGAGCACCCCGGAATTGCCGCCCGGAATGATTTCGCTGGCAGCGACCACCGCACTCATCTCGCCCACGAAACGCCGCGCCGGACCGGAGCCGAACATGAAGTCGTTGGCGCCGCTCCCGCGCAGGTTGTAGTTGGCGACATTGACGGTTTCCCACGCGCCGCCACGGGCCAGGCCCGGCAGGTCCGGCGACAGGTCGTTGAAGCCGTAGGGACTGCTCATGCCATCCTGGCCAGGAATGCTGAACGGCCCTCCGAGGGGATGGTCGAAGACGATGCGATGCAGGCGACCCCAGCGATAGTCGGACAGCGCGGTCGAGCCATCGAACGCCGCCGCCATGGCCGGGCTGGCCAACTGATCCAGCGCCTGGCCGAGGCTGGCCAGCAGCACATAGTCGCGCGCCGCGGCCGCATTCGGCGCGCCGGCGGGCACGCTGGCCGGGGCGAAGAACGCGATGCCCGACGTGCCCTTGCCCTGCAGGGCGTCGAAGTTGTCGAGCATGAACTTGAAGCCGTTGAAGGCCAGGCTGGAGCTTGGCAGGTGATCGCCGAGGCCGACCTGCTGCAGGCTGGCATCGATGGTGTTGCGCAGCGCATAGCTGCGCCACAGTGCCCACAACGTGGCGCCCACGCTGGCATCCCGCTGGGCCTGATCCGGCGCCGGCAGGTCGTTCGGATCGTCGCCCGGGTCATAGCCCTGCTGGATGCCGGTTGGCGTGGAGTAATCCCAGCGGCCCAGCCGTGCGATTGCATCGATGATGCGACCGTTCGCGGCCAGTTCGGCAAGCGGCTGCCAGGAACTCGCCTGCGCGTTTGCATGCGCGGCCAGCAGATAGGGCAACACCAGCTTGGCATCCAGGGCGCGGGTGTCGGCCTGCAGGGCCTGCATGTGCGCCGGCGTGATCTTCTCGCCACGCTGGATGTAATCGCGGATGACCCGGTCGATCTGCCCCATGCGCAGGGACGAGGCGCCGCCCCAGTCGAGGTAATACACACCGCCGTTCGCGCGCTCCGAATTGAGCGGGTCGTTGTCCAGCGAGAAGCCGATCGGGTCGTTGTTGGCGTTGGCGAAATATCCCTGGGCCGGGTTGATGACGAATGGCATTTCGTTGGCGCGCAGCACCTCGAAAGGTGTCGCCTGGTTGGGCTGGCGGTGCTGCAGTGGCATCCAGTCGTGGCCGAGCGCGCCACTGCCGTCGCGAATGATCCACGGTGGCACCCCACCGCCGGGGCGGCCCTGGGTCTGCAGGTCGGTGCGCACCGGCGCTTCGGCGCTGGTGAAATAGGCGATGTTGCCGTCCACGTCGGCGTAGGCGAAGTTCTGCGAACCGAAATCGAAATAGCTCAGCGCATCCCTGAACTCGTCGAGATTGGTGGCGCGGTTGATGCGCCGGAACGATTCGATTTCCTGGGTCGGGCCCCAGCCGGTGTAGGCGACCGACAGGCCGCTGCCGCTGGCCGCATCGATCTGCACCAGCGGCCCGTCGTTGCGCCGTGGCACGGTGATCGTCAGGGCGCCATTGGTGTAGCCGATCGAGTCGGCGCGCAGCACGTGGTTGGGGGTGCCGTCGATCTGGTTGACGTAATAGCTCTGCGCCAGCCAGCGCACCGGTTCCTCGACCCCGTCATGCACGATGGCGACCGGCAGACCGTAGCTGTCGAACTTGAGCGTTTCCTTGAACACGTCGGTGACGTCGAGCGAGTTGGTGGTGGTGCCCCAGCACACGCGCTGGTTGCAGCCCTGGATCACGCCGGGAGCCCCCGGCACGGTGACGCCGGTCACGTCCATCGGTTGTGCATGGCGGCTGTCGGACGAGTACAGATGCTGTTCGGTGAAGACCGGCGGCAGCGACAGGCCAAGGTGCGGATCATTGGAGAGGATCGGCTTGCCGCTGGCCGAGAGCTCGGCGCCGATCACCCATTCGTTGCTGCCGACCGGGGAATCACGCCCTTCGAGCGCGCGCGCGAACAGCGGATTGCCGCGGATGCGCCGGGCATAGTCGCGAGCGAGTTGCACCGTCTGTGCGTCGATGGTTGCCGTTGTCATGGACTTGGCGGGCACGGCGCCGGCCATCGGCTGGTTCGGTGGCGGGCCGGGCTGGAAGCCGGGCACGGTCACGCGATCATCGGCCGGCGCCGAGCGATGCAGGTCGCCGAAGAACAGCGCATTGCCATCGAAGCCGGCGAGCGCGCCGGCCTGCTGATAGGCGGCGAGCTGCAGCGTGGCGTCGATATCGAGGTCGAATGACAACTGGAAGGCCAGCCCCTTGCCGACCGCCAGCGTATCCACCGGTGTCCACGGATCGGCACGGGTAATGTCGAGCACCGTGTACTCGGGCGGCAGCGGATGGTTGGCCAGCCAGAAATTCACGCCCGCCGCATAGGCGGACAGCCAGCCGCGGCTGTCCTCGGACATGGCGCGCCAGCTCTTCTCGGCCGCCCGCCGCAGGCCAAGGGTGCGTGCCTGCACATCGCTGGCGAGCTGCGAGGCACCGACCAGCGCGGCCAGCGTCCCGCTGACCTGACGCCGGGTCAGATCCATTTCAAAGAAGCGGTATTCGGCATGTGCGTAGCCCTGCAGGAAGGCCACGTCGTTGTCGCTCGACGCCTTGATGGTCGGCATGCCGTTCTGGTCGTAGGAAATGCTGCCAGGCGCGGACAGGCCTGGCGCGACCACGGTGGTGGACCGGCCCGGGGCGACCCCGGTTTCCGCATTGGCCAGTCCCGCGGTGGCGAAAGCCAGCAGCAGGGCCGCGGCGAGCGTGCGGCGCTGGAAACGTGCGTGCGACATGTTTGCCTCCCGATCGATGGATGGACGAGCGCACCGCAGGAGCGGCGCACGGCACCGCGTCCCGGTCGCGCCGACGGGATCGGCGCGATTTCCCTGCCTGCTCGCCATGTCGGCGGGCGGGCCGTCCGGAGCGCCACCTGCGCGGACCTGCGACGGCGCACGTACCAGGGCCTGGCCTACCGCTGCCCTGATCATCCGGGCCGGTCGCCAGCCGCAGCAGCCGCGCGTCACCACATCCGCGCAAGCGGAGGTCCATCCTACTCCCACGCCGGCGCGCCGGCGCAACCCGGGGACGATGGCAACATCGAGCGGTCATGGCCTGCGACCCGGCCCCGCACGCCGAGCGGGCCGGGTGTGCGCCTGGACCGCGTCCGGGCATCGCCGACACTGCCTTCAGGCATGGCCAGGGCAGTTTGGCTTGCAGGCGCCCACGGCTGGCCGGCCGGCACCAACCGAATCAGGCGTCTGGCGCGCCCACGGCGCGGCCATGGCGGGCACGCAGGCCAGGGATTCGTGCTGCTTCGGTCGGCCTGCCGCGACGGGAACCCGGCGCTTGCCGGCCCGTCCTACGCGCCGATTCCGGCCTTCTTCAGGGCCGCGATGCGCTCGGGAATCGGCGGGTGGCTCATGAACAGGCGACTGATGCCGCCACCACCGGAAATGCCGAACGCCTGGATGGCCCGCGGCAGCGCGGCTTCGTCCTGGTTGCCGCCCAGCCGCTGCAGCGCGGCGATCATCTTGTCGCGACTGGCCAGGCGCGCGCCACCCGCGTCGGCGCGGAACTCGCGCCAGCGCGAGAACCACATCACCACGATCGACGCCAACGCACCCAGCACGACCTGCAGCACCATCACGATCATGAAATAGGCAAAGCCGCCGCTGCTGCCCTCGCCATCGCGGTTGCCGCTGATCGCATTGTCGACCACCGTGCCGATGACGCGCGCGAGGAAGATGACGAACGTATTGAGCACGCCCTGGAGCAGGCCCATGGTGACCATGTCGCCATTGGCCACGTGGCTGACTTCGTGGCCGAGCACCGCTTCCACCTCGCCGCGATCCATGCTCCGCAACAGGCCGGTGCTGACTGCGACCAGCGCGCTGTTGCGGCTCATGCCGGTGGCGAAGGCGTTCATGTCCGGGGCGTCGTAGACGGCCACCTCCGGCATGCCGATGCCGGCAGCCTCGGCCTGACGGCGCACCGTGGCGAGCAGCCAGCGCTCGCCTTCATTGCGCGGCTCGGTAATGACCTGGGCACCAGTGGTGCGCTTGGCGATCCACTTGGACATCGCCAGCGAGATGAACGAACCCCCCATGCCGAGCACGGCCGCCATCAGCAGCAGGCCGCCGTAATTGCCCAGGCGGATGCCGAACACGCCCTGTACGATGAACAGCACGATGTTGAGCAGCAGCAGCACCGCGATGTTGGTCGCGACGAACAACAGGACACGCTTCATGTAGAGCCGACTCCGGAACGATCCCGTGCGGATGCACGTCGACGGATAATGCGGGCCGGTACGCTGAAAGCAAGCGGGCCGGACCGCCTGCCGACCGTCATTGCGGAGCGCCCTTGCGCGCCGCTGCACGCCCCCCTCAGGACTGCCGACGCATTCTGCAACCATGTATCGAGGCCGCTTTGCCCCTTCCCCGACTGGCCGGCTGCACTTTGGCTCGCTGGTCACCGCACTCGGCAGCTGGCTGTGCGCGCGCGCGGCCGGTGGCACCTGGATCGTGCGCATGGAAGATCTCGACCCCGAGCGCACGGCGGCCGGCGCGGCGCAGACCATTCTCGCCACCCTGCACGCCCTCGGCCTCGACAGCGACGAACCCGTGCTCTACCAGGGCGCGCGTGGCAGGGACTACGCACTTGCGCTGCGGCGCCTCGCCACGGCCGGCCACGCCTACCGCTGCTGGTGCAGCCGCAATGACCTGGAAGCCCACGGCGGCATCCACCCGGCGCACTGCGTGGCCCCGGCCCGCGATCGGCCGCCGGCCTGGCGCCTGCGCACCGCGCACGCCGTCATCGACTTCGAGGATGCGCTCCAGGGTCGCGTGCAACAGGATCTCGCCGGCGCGGTCGGCGACTTCGTCATCTGGCGCGCCGATGGCAGCGCGGCCTACCAGCTTGCCGTGGTGGTGGACGATGCGGCGCAGGGCATCACCGATGTCGTGCGCGGGGCCGACCTGCTCGATTCCACGCCACGCCAGATCCTGCTGCAACGCCTGCTCGGCTATCCCACGCCCGCCTATGCCCACCTGCCGCTGGCGCTGGATAGCGGGGGGCACAAGCTGGCCAAGCACCTGGCGTCCCTGCCGGTGGATCGCACCGATCCACTGCCGGCGCTGGCCGCGGCGCTCGCCTTCCTGAACCAGCCCGTGCCGCGCGCCACGACCCCGGCAAGCTTCCTCGCCGCTGCGCTCGAGCACTTCGATCTCACCGCCGTCCCGCGCCACAATGGCATGGCGCCGCCTTTTGCGGCAGCGCGGAAGGACGAACCGCAGTCGGCTACGGCACAATCGCTCCTGGCTCCACCCATCCCCAACAAGGAGTAGCTGACATGACGGCACGCGTAGCCCTGGTCACCGGCGGCACCGGCGGCATTGGAACGGCCATTTGCAGGCACCTGGCCCAGCTTGGCCACAAGGTCGCGACCAATTACCGCGATGAGGCGAAAACGCGGGCCTGGCAGGAAGCACAGCGCAAGGACGGCTTCGAATTTGCGATCGCCAGGGGCGACGTGGCCGATCCGGCCACGGCAGAAGCCATGGTGCGCGACGTCGAAGCCCAGCTCGGCCCGATCGAGATTCTGATCAACAACGCCGGCATCACCCGCGACACGACCTTCCACAAGATGACCGCGCAGCAGTGGCAGGACGTGATCGCCACCAACCTCGGCTCCTGCTTCAACGTCACCCGCCCGGTGATCGACGGCATGCGCAGCCGCAAGTGGGGTCGCATCGTGCAGATCAGCTCGATCAATGGCCAGAAGGGCCAGTACGGCCAGGCCAACTATGCCGCCGCCAAGGCCGGCATGCACGGCTTCACCATTTCCCTGGCGCAGGAGAACGCCAAGTTCGGCATTACCGTCAACACCGTCTCGCCAGGCTATGTGGGCACGGACATGGTGATGGCCGTGCCGGAAGACGTACGCGCCAAGATCGTCGCGCAGATCCCGCTCGGCCGCCTCGGCGAGCCGGGCGAGATCGCCTACGCGGTCGGCTTCTTCGCCGCCGAGGAAGCACGCTGGATCACCGGCGCCAACCTGGCCATCAATGGCGGCCAGTACATGGGCTGGTAGCGTCGCGCCGGGCCGCTGCCCATCGGCAGCGACCTGGCATCCAGCGCCCCGTCTTGCCGTTGGGCAACGAAGGAGCGCCGGCCTCGGCGAGGCTTGTGGAGCCTCGCTCCGTTTGGCCGGCGCACTGGCTTGCGCCTCACCGTTCGGGTGAGCCAATGAAGGCTCGTGGTGCAAGCCACACGCACCCCCTATCCACAACAAGGAGACTTTCCCCGATGAATGTGCGCGTATTTTCCCTGAGTGTCGCTGCGGGCCTGGCGCTCGGCGTGCCGCTGGCGGCCGTGGCCGCCGATCCGATGCCGGAGTGACAGAAGTATTCGTGGGACATCCCGGTGCTGCGCGGCGAGTACATCCCGGTCGATGGCGGCACCCTTGGCACCCTCTCGGCCGGCTTCACCGAGGACGCCAACCGCACCTTCGGCGGCGCGAGCCTCTATTACGGCCAGGACGGGACTCCCGTGACGATCGCCGTCGCCGGCCAGGTTCACTACAACGAGGATGCCGTGGTCGAGCAGACCGGCGTGGTCGCCTGAACCGACATCAGTACCTATCGCATGTGGGATGGCCCCTGCCGGGGCTGCGCCGATCATCCGCGCCAGCAGGAGCAGACCAGCGACGTGGCGCGCTTCGAGTGGACCGGGCCGCGCGGCGGGCGTTTTGCCCTCAACGGCATGACGCAGACCATGGCCTGGGCCTTCTCCGGCCTGCCACTGGTGGCGCCGACCGATTTCTCGGGGGAATACCTGATGGTGTATCGCCTGGCAAACCCTACACCGGAGGGCTCGGTTTATCAGCAGGAAAGCGTGCAGCTGGTGCGCCTCACCCGGGTTGCCGAACCGCGCACTTACGAAACCCGGGTTGCCCCTCGCGATATTCCTCCGTGGCGCGCTGAACCGGGTCGGCCCATACACGCTGGATGGGACTTTCAGGATACCCTGCAGCCTGTTGCCCCCAAGTCCGCAGCCGCCGCGGTGCAGTCCTGTTGAGTGACGGTCCGCTTCTGGCAAAGCCCGGTTTCCGGGCTTTGCCTCATTCGGGCGCGGGATAGTCCGGCTCCCACCTGAAGTCGCAACATACCTGCACGGCCGCGTCTCCGAATGAGACGGGTACTTGCACGCCCCCCTGCCATTCGTCCATTCCGCAACTTCATGCCTGGATCTGGACGGCGCTTGTCGTAATCCTGGCCGGACACAACCTGCCCGCCCGCGCGGCCGATGGCGGCGCGCCTGGCCGAACCAGCGCGTGACAGGCTCCGCCGCAAGGCCGCCATCCTGACTGCCCGCTGGCCCGCCCGGCAAAAACACTGGACTGGCGCCCACGTTTGGGCTTAGGCTACATGCATCGGGAAACCGCAGCATCCGTGCCGCTCGGCGCGGCTTGCATCCTGCCTGCGGTGCTCATCGAGTTCTTGAGTTGACTTCGCTCCCGGGTGACCAGGCCCTGGACGCGCGGAAGCGGGTCGCCATGTCATCGGCTGACCCCGTCCAGCCGTACGCGATACGCGATACGCATTTCCCTGTGCATGATCCACGCCGTGAGGCGCCGGACGTCGCGGGACCGAGCATGAACCAGACCAGCGAACCAGCCGCCACCGACGTGCCCACGAGTGCCTTTGCACATGTGCCCCAACAGCAGGAAATCCCGCTGGCGATGGTGCATGGACAGCCGTTGCTGGAGATTCCCCAGGATCTCTACATTCCGCCCGATGCGCTCGAGGTCATCCTGGAGGCCTTCGAAGGGCCGCTGGATCTGCTGCTCTACCTGATCCGCCGCCAGAACCTGGACATCCTCGACATCCCCATCGCCGAAATCACCCGCCAGTACGTCGACTACATCGGGATGATGCACGAACTGAAGCTGGAGCTTGCCGCCGAATACCTGGTGATGGCCGCGATCCTGGCCGAGATCAAGTCGCGCCTGCTGCTGCCGCGACCGCCAGTCGAGGAAGGTATCGAGGCCGACCCGCGTGCCGAGCTGGTACGCCGTCTGCAGGAGTACGAACGTTTCAAGAAGGCCGCCGAGGACATCGACGCACTGCCCCGCCTGGAGCGCGATTCCACTGTTGCCCACGTCGAGGTTGACGATCACAAGGTGGTACGCCTGCCACCACCGGTGGACCTGCGCGAAATGCTGCTGGCGCTCAGGGACGTGCTCAAGCGCGCCGAGCTGCACGGCCACCACGCGATCGAGCGCGAATCCTTGAACGTGCGCAGTCGCATGGGCGATCTGCTGCGCGCGCTGGCGGATGGCGCATTCCATCGCTTCGAAAGCCTGTTCGATGCCATCGAGGGGCGCCGCGGGGTGGTGGTCAGCTTCCTGGCCCTGCTGGAATTGGCCAAGGAACAGCTCATCGAGATCGTGCAGGAGGAATCCCTCGCGCCGATCTACATCAAGTCACTCGCGACGGCGCCATAACATGGAGTTGCAACAGATCAAGCGCATCATCGAGGCGGCCCTGCTCGCGGCCCCGCAACCGCTGACCCTGCCGCAGCTGGCCGGGTTGTTCGACGCCCTGGACCTGCCGGCCCAGGACGAAATTGCCCGCGCGGTCACGGAGCTCAAGGCCGATTGCGCCGGGCGCGGCATCGAGCTGGTCGAGGTCGCCTCGGGCTGGCGCTACCAGGTGTGTACCGACGTGCACACCCATGTCGCGCGCCTGTGGGCCGAACGCCCATCGCGCTACTCACGCGCCCTGCTGGAAACCCTGGCCCTGATTGCCTACCGCCAGCCGATCACGCGCGGCGAGATCGAACAGGTCCGCGGCGTCGCGGTCTCAACCAACATCGTGCGCACACTGGAAGAGCGCGAATGGATCCGCGTGGTCGGCCATCGTGATCTGCCGGGCAAGCCTGCCCTGCTTGGCACCACGCGCCAATTCCTCGATTACTTCAACCTCAAGGCGCTGGATGAACTGCCCGCCCTGAGCGAAATCCACGATCTGGAGGATTTCGAGCCGCAGCTGGATCTCGACGGCGGCACGCCGAATCTGGACGCGCCCGCGCTGGCCGGCGTGACGGCCAGCGAGGACGCGGCGAACGACGCCGAAGCCGCGTCCGACATGGGCGATTTTCCAGCCGCATCCCCCCTCGACATGCCAGCGGGCGAGCTCGACTCGCCGCCTTCAGAACCTTCGCGCGCCCTCTCCAGCGACGGCGCCACTCCCAGGGACACCCCGGAATCCAACGCATGACACCTTCATCTTCCTCATCCCCTTCGCGCGCCATCCTCAAGCTGAAGCGTTCCGGCGCCGCCGATGCCACGCCCGCCGTCGAAGAACGCCTGCACAAGGTCCTGGCCAACGCCGGCCTGGGCTCGCGACGTACGCTCGAGCAGCGCATCGACGCCGGCGAAGTCCAGGTCAACGGCAGCACCGCCACGCTCGGCCAGAGCGTGCACAGTGGTGACCGCGTCGAGATCGACGGCAAGCGCTTCGTGGTCGTCGCCGACAGCGCCGAGCGCGCCCAGGTGCTGCTCTACAACAAGCCCGATGGTGTGGTCGCCACGCGAGATGATCCGGAAGGCCGCGCCACCGTGTTCGAGCAGTTGCCGCAGCTCAAGGGCGCGCGCTGGATCGCGGTCGGGCGCCTGGACATCAACACCACCGGGCTGCTCCTGCTGACCACCGATGGCGGCCTCGCCAATGCCCTGATGCACCCCAGCTCGGAGATCGAGCGCGAATACATCTGCCGCGTGCATGGCGAGGTCACCGACGAGGCGATCGAACGGCTGCGCAGCGGCGTCGAACTCGACGATGGCCCGGCCCACTTCGACGAGATCGGGGTGATCAGCCGCGGCCCCAGTCACTCCTGGTTCCGCGTGGTCCTGCGCGAGGGACGTAACCGCGAGGTGCGTCGCATGTGGGAATCGCAGGGCCTGCTGGTCAGCCGCCTCAAGCGCATCCGCTACGGCAAGGTCGAGCTGCCGCGCGGGCTGCTGCGCGGCGCCTCGACCGAACTGGATGCCGCCGGCATTGCCGCCCTGCGCAAGCAGGCTGGCGTGCAGGAGGCGCCGCCACGCCTGACGCTTGCCCCCGTGATCGGCCAGCGCCGTGCCGGCCCCACCGAGTTCCATCCCAAGCCGCAGGCGCAGCAGGCCTGGGTCGGTGCGCGCAGCGAGGAAGCGCGCGAGTTCGCCACCTACGACCGCATGCGCGACGACGACTGGCGTGGCGGTGCGGCCAAGCCCGGCGCGGGCCGCCGACGCCCCGCCGGCAGGGGCCCCGGCAAGGGCAAGCCCAAGCCGCAGCGCCAGGGCCAGGGCCAGCGCCAGGGCCGTGGGCGCGGCCCGCAGGCGGGAGGCGATTCACCCTACCGCAGCTTTGCCGAGCCCGGCCTCAGCCCGGCCGTCCTCAAGAGCTGGTTTCCGGACAGTGTCGGCGGCTCCGGCCGCCCGCGCCGCGGCGCGCGACCGGGCCAGCCCGTCGAATTCACGCCAGGTCAGTTCCAGCCCGATGACAACCTGGGCAACCGCATCCAGCCACGCGACGGTGATGCCGCGCGCGGCAAACCGCGGCGCCCGGCGGGCAAGCCCGGCGGCAACGTCGCTGCCAAGCCGCAGCGACCCGGCGCCAAGCCACCGCGTCCAGGCGCGGGGCGCAAGCCTCCGCGTGGCACGCCCGGCAATTCCGTGCATGAGGCCAATGCGGGCGGTGGGCGCCGCAATGACCAGGGTGGCAAGCGGCGCCGCGGCCCACGCTGAACGATGACCCGCTGACGGCCCTTTCCCGCGATCGACCCTGAACCGGCAACTCGATGGCAGCCCGCTGCACACCCGAGCACAACCGCGGCGCCCTCATCGCCGTTGGCGACCTGCCGGCGGACCTGACCGCGGCACAATGCCTTGCGCCGCTGCTGGGGCTGGCCGGACTGCGCCCGCGGGTCCTGCTGTTGCATTCGGCGGCAGCGCACGAACAGGCCCGCGCCGATGCCGACGAACACCTTTATACGGCCCTGCGCGCCGCCGGTGCAGGCGAAGTGGCGCAGCCGATGCTGCGCTCACGCAGCGAGGCGGGTGAGCCCGCGCTGCTGGATGCGCTCGACCGTGCCGAGGTGCTGGTGCTGGCCTGCGATCGGCCCCTGCGCCTGTCCACCCTGATCGGCGGTACACCCCTGGCCCGCGCAATCCGCCGGCGCAACGCCGAAGGCGCGCCGGTGATCGGCTGCGGCGCCGCTGCCGCGGTGCTGTGCGAACACATGCTGGCCCAGGGCGATACGGCAGGTTCCACGCCGCGCAGTGGTGGCGCCCAGCTCGCGCCCGGCATCGGGCTCACCAACCGCCTCATCGTCGATCGCGGCGGGCACGCCAGCGACCGCATCGGGCGCCTGCTCGCTGCGCTTGCGCTCAATCCCTGCGTGCTCGGCCTGGGCATCGACGCGGCGACCGCGGCGGTGATCGGCGCCGACAACGTGCTGGAAGTGGTCGGCGATGGCGGTGTGACCCTCATCGATCCGGCCGAGATGACCGATTGCAACGTGCTCGACCTGCAACCGGGCGCACCGATCCGCATCACCAACCTGCGCCTGCACGCCATGGCAGACGGCGCCCGCTACGACCTGGACTTCCGCTGCACGGTGGATTGAGGGCGGGCGTCGCGAGGCGGATGTCGCAGGCCTTGACAGCCGGGCCGGGCGCAGGCGCCGCAGCGGCGCTTTGCGGCGCTCCGGCTCCTGCCTGAGCGATGGCCGCCCGTGCCGAAGGCGCGTGGCCGCCTGCTAGAATCCGCGGCTCACTTTCGAGGGCATGTCATGCAGCTTGATCAGGTCAGGGCCGTCATCACCGGCGGCGCATCGGGGCTTGGCCTCGCCACGGCGCAGCATCTGGTCGCCAGCGGCGCACGGGTCGCCCTGCTCGACGTCAACGACGACAAGGGCGCGGTCGCGGCGCGGGAACTTGGCGGCAGCGCGCGCTACCTGCGCACCGACGTCACCAGCGAAGAAGGCGTGAGTGCCGCGCTCGAGGCCGCTCGCGAAGACATGGGCGGGCTCAACGTGGTGGTCAACTGCGCCGGCATCCTCGGCGCCGGCCGCGTGCTCGGCAAGTCCGGTCCGATGCCGCTGGCCAACTTCGCCACCACCGTCATGGTCAACCTGGTCGGCAGCTTCAATGTCGCCAAGGCGGCGGCGGCGCTGATGGAGCAGAACACAGCCGGTGAAGACGGCGAACGCGGCGTCATCGTCAGCACCGCGTCCATCGCCGCCTTCGAGGGCCAGATCGGCCAGGCAGCCTATTCGGCGTCCAAGGGCGGCATCATTGCCATGACCCTGCCCATGGCGCGCGAATTCGCGCGCATCGGCGTACGCGTGATGGCCATCGCCCCCGGGGTCTTCCACACGCCCATGGTCGATGGCATGCCCGAGGCCGTCTACCAGTCGCTCTGCGCGCAGGTGCCTTACCCCTCGCGCCTGGGCAAGCCGGAGGAATACGCCGCCACGGTTGCCTTCATCCTGCAGAACCGTTACCTCAACGGCGAGACCATCCGTGTCGATGGTGCCATCCGCCTGGCGCCCAAATAGCCGGGATTGGGGATTCGGGATTCGGGATTCGCGAGAACCGCTTCTTGCCACCCGGGTAGCGGATCGACCCAGCCGTGCTTCGCCAGCCGTTTTTCCAAACCCCACTCCCGGCCCCCCGAATGAAAGCTTCCGAAATCAAGAAAGGCAACGTCGTCGAGCACGACGGCAAGGTCTGGCAGATCCGCGACATCGAGCGCAGCGCACCGCAAGGGCGCGGCGGCAACGTCACCTTCCGCTTCACCATGTACAGCGTGCCCGGCAACCAGAAGCTCGACCTGTCGTTGCGCGCCGAGGACGACCTGCGCGAAACCGAACTGACGCGCCGCGCGGTGAGCTACTCCTACAAGGATGGCGACGCCTTCGTGTTCATGGACGACGAGGACTACAGCCAGTACCGCCTCGACGCCAGCGCGGTCGGCGATGCGGCCGGCTACCTGGTGGACGGCATCGAGGGCTGCTATATCCAGCTCATCGACGATGCACCGGTGGGCCTGCAGGTACCGCAGACCGTCACGCTGGAAGTCGTCGATACCGCCCCCGAGCTCAAGGGCGCCAGCGCGACCAGGCGCAACAAGCCCGCGCGGCTTTCCACCGGCATCGAAATCCAGGTGCCCGAATACATCACCACCGGCACCCGCGTGCTGGTCAACACCACGACCGGCGAGTTCTCCGGCAGGGCCTGACGTACCTCGTCCTGCGGTTGGTGTCGGCAAGACGCGTGGGGGGCTTCAGTCCCGATGCACGTGTACATCACGTGTACATCGAAGGGCATCGCGGCTGAAGCCGCTCCCACGCGCAATGGCGTCCCTGCAGGAGGGCTGGAAATCCCGACCGGCTTCGCATTCCCGGTCGCCAGGATCGCGGCTGTTGCCGCTCCTACAGTGCACTATTGGAAGTCACGAAGCTGCCGTGGGAGGGGCTTCAGTCCCGATGCTCGGCGCAGTTCAAGGCGCATGGGAGGGGCTTCAGTCACGAAGCTGCCGTGGGAGGGACTTCAGTCCCGATGCTCGGCGCAGTTCAAGGCGCATGGGAGGGCTTCAGTCCCGATGCCTCTGCGCACCGGAGGGCAGCGCGGCCGAGGCCGCTTCCACTGCCTTTCATGCCGGAGGCTTGCCAGGGCCGTGCGTCTGCCTTTGCAGCGGCCAGGGCATGCGGCGGCGCAGCATGAATGTCGCCCGCGCAAAGGTGACTTTCCGCGCTTGTGCTGGCGTTCAGCCTTTGGCAAGGTACGGCGTTCGCCCGCACCCTGCGGGCGTCATCCGATGGCGCAGCAATTCCTGGCAACGCCATCACGCCGACCGGATCCGAACGCCCGAGGGGAAACATCGATGTCGAGAAGCCTGTTCATCACCAAGCCCGTGACGGCGGCGCCGCACGTCGACGCCGGCGAGCCGGTCGAAGGCACCCTCGCCGGCGAACCGCACCTCAAGCGGACCCTCACGGCCACCCAGCTCACCCTGCTTGGCATCGGTGCGGTGATCGGCGCCGGCATCTTCGTGCTGACCGGCACCGCGGCGGCGAACCACGCCGGTCCGGCCCTGATGCTCAGCTTCGTCTTCGCCGGCATTGCCTGCGCATTGGCCGGCATGTGCTACGCCGAGTTCGCCGCCATGCTGCCGGTCTCCGGCAGCGCGTATTCCTATTCCTACGCGACGCTGGGCGAGTTCACCGCCTGGTTCATCGGCTGGAACCTCGTACTGGAATACCTGTTCGCCGCATCCACCGTGGCGGTCGGCTGGTCCGGGTACTTCAACGAGATGCTGCGCCTCATTTCCGGCTGGACCGGCGCGGACGTATCGCTGCCGGGCTGGATCTCGCATGCGCCCTTCACCTTCATCGAAGGCAAGCTGGCGATGACCGGCGCCGTCATCAACCTGCCGGCAGTGCTCATCGTCGCTGCCATCAGCGGCCTGTGCTACGTCGGCATCACCCAGTCGGCCTTCGTCAATTCGATCATCGTCGCGATCAAGGTCACGGTGATCCTGCTGGTGATCGCCTTCGCCTTCCAGTACATCAACCCGCAGAACTGGGTGCCCTTCATCCCTGAATCGGAGGGTCCCGGCCGATTTGGCTGGGGCGGCGTGATGCGCGCGGCGACGGTAGTGTTCTTCGCCTACATCGGCTTCGACGCGGTTTCGACCGCGGCAGGAGAAGCCAAGAACCCGCAGCGCGACATGCCGATCGGCATCCTTGGTTCGCTGGTGATCTGCACGATCCTGTACATCGCCATGGCGGCGACCCTGACCGGCATTGCGCCCTACTACACGCTCGACACGCCCGAGCCCGTGGCCACCGCGCTGGCCGGCTATCCGTCGCTGGACTGGTTGCGCACACTGGTCGTGATCGGGGCGCTGACCGGACTTTCCTCGGTGATCCTGGTGATGCTGATGGGCCAGCCGCGCATCTTCTATTCGATGGCCCAGGACGGCCTGATGCCCAAGGCGTTCGGGCGCGTGCATCCCAGGCATCAGACCCCCTATTTCGGCACCATCGTGGTTGGCGTGCTCGCCGCAGCGCTGGCCGGCATGTTCCCGGTCAACGTGCTCGGCGAGCTGGTGGCGATGGGCACCCTGCTCGCCTTCACCACCGTATGCATCGGCATCCTCGTATTGCGCTATACCCGCCCGGACCTGCATCGCAGCTTCCGCGTGCCCTTCGTGCACCTGGTCAGTCCGCTCGGTGCCATCGCCTGCCTGTACCTGTTCTGGCAGGCCTTTTCCGAACACTGGCGCCTGATGGTGGGCTGGACGATGATCGGCATGGTCATCTATTTCGCCTACGGGTACCGCAACAGCGTGCTGCGCAAGGCAGGCTGAGCTTCACTTGCGGGGCCGGCCACAGCGCCGGCCCTTCTCGTCATCCCGGGGGAAATCCATGCTCAAGCAGTTGCTTGCGATCAAGCACCCGCAGGCGAGCCAGGCCGATGCCGACAGCCTGCAACTGGTGCGCACGCTCGGCCCGTGGGGGCTGACCGCGCTCGGCATCGGTGCCGTGATCGGCGGCGGCATCTTCGTCATCACCGGCCAGGCGGCCGCCGAACACGCCGGGCCGGCCATCATCCTGTCCTTCGTGATGGCGGCCATCTGCTGCACCTTCTGTGCGCTCTGCTACGCCGAGTTCGCTGCCATGGTGCCAGTCTCGGGCAGCGCCTATTCCTACACCTACGCGACGCTCGGCGAGCTCGCCGCCTGGTTCATCGGCTGGATGCTGGTGCTTGAATACGGGGTCTCCGCCTCGGCGGTGGCGGTGAGCTGGACGGGCTACTTCCTCAGCCTGCTGGAGCACTTCGACATCTTCCTGCCGGCAGCCCTGGTCAGCGCACCGCTGGATGGCGAACTGCAGCCGACCGGGGCGATCATGAACCTGCCCGCCGCCTGCATCGTGCTGGCGCTCACGTGGGTCTGCTACGTCGGCATCCGCGAATCGGCTTCGGCCAATGCGGTGATGGTGGCCCTCAAGGTGGGCCTGATCGTCATCGTCATCGTCGCCGGCTGGCGCTACGTCGATCCGGCCAACTGGGAACCCTTCATTCCCGCCAACGAGGGCCGGGGCCGGTACGGTTGGGACGGCGTGCTGCGCGGTGCGGCCATGGTGTTCTTCGCCTACATCGGCTTCGAAGCGACTTCGGTGGCGGCGCAGGAATCGAAGAACCCGCAGCGCGACATGCCGATCGGCATGCTGGCCTCGCTCGCCATCTGCACCGTCCTCTACATCGGCATGGCGGCAGTGATGACCGGCCTCACGCCCTATTACCTGCTTGGCACCGACCAGCCGGTGGTGACCGCGGTGGCCACCCATGCGGAGCTCGGCTGGCTGCGCATCGTGGTCGAGATCGGCGCCCTGATCGGGCTTTCCTCGGTGGTGTTGGTGATGATCATCGGCCAGCCGCGCATCTTCATGATCATGGGCCGTGACGGGCTGCTGCCGCCGGTGTTCACGCGCATCCACCCCAAGTACCGCACGCCACACATCAATACCCTGATCACCGGCTTTGGCATCGCCGCGCTGGCCGCGATCTTCCCGCTGGACGTGCTTGGCGAGCTCACCTCCATGGGAACGCTGATCGCCTTTGCCGCGGTGTGCGCGGGGGTGTGGATCCTGCGCCACACCCAGCCCGACCTGCCGCGCCCGTTCCGCATCGCGTTTGCGCCGCTGGTGTGCCTCGCCGGCATCGTCAGCTGCGGCATCCTGCTCTCGGCGATGACCGCGCACAACTGGGCGCTGATGCTGTTCTGGACGGCGTTCGGCCTGGTGGTGTACTTCTCCTACGGCTATCGACGCAGCCGACTGCGTGGCAGTATGCAGGCCAGCACGAAGCCCTGACCGGCACCGGCGCTGCGCCGGGCAGGCACGTGATGCGTCCTTCCTGCCTGCCGTTCATGCGCACGACGCTACCCTGCAGGCGTGCAGGCGCCGCGGCGGCGCGCCGCACGCCAGGGCGCCCGCGCGGTTGACACGCATGTACGCATCGCGTCGATCCTCGGGCACGCATTGCCAGTCCGCCACGGGAGCCCCGCATCGATGCGTCGCTGGAGGCCACACCGCTGGTCCGATCCGCTCGCCAGCCACGCTGGTGGCGAGTGGCACGCCGGTACCAGCATGGAGAGCGATGCCCCTCTGCGCGCCGAACTGCTCAGCGATGAGCAGATGCAGGAGCACGGTCGCACGCTGGCGGCCCAGCACCAGGTGGTCCCGCCCGGGCGTTCGCAGGAGCTGCTCGCCCGCCTGGACGCCAACGAATCGGTGCTGCGCCGCAGCTGCGGAATTCTCGCCGCCGCAATCAAGGACGGCAACCGCGTCACGCCGGCCGGCGAATGGCTGCTCGACAACCTCTATCTCATCGATGCGCAAATCCGCATCGCGCGTCGGCATTTCCCCAAGCGCTACAACCTCGTCCTGCCGCGCCTCGCGCGCGGCGCATCGGCCGGGCTGCCGCGCGTATACGACCTCGCCCTCGATGCCATTTCGCATGGCGACGGACGCGTCGATCAGGAAGGCCTGAGCCGTTTCGTCGCCGCCTACCAGGAGGTGGCGCCGCTGTCCCTGGGCGAGCTGTGGGCCATCCCCATCATGCTGCGGCTGGCCCTGATCGAGAACCTGCGCCGGGTCGCCGCGCGCGTGCGCAGCGACCGCCACGACCGCAACCTTGCCGCGCAATGGGCGCAGGCCATGATCGACATCGTCGACCGCGACCCCAAGGGCCTGATCCTGGTGGTGGCCGACATGGCGCGCTCCGCGCCGCCCATGCGCGGCCCCTTCGTCGCCGAGCTGCTGCGGCGCCTGCAGGGGCACAGCGCGGAACTGACCCTGCCGCAGACCTGGATCGAGCAGCGTCTGCGCGAGTCCGGCCTGACCATCGAGCAGCTGATCAACGCCACCAACCAGGATGAAGCCGCCGACCAGGTGTCGATCCGCAACAGCATCGGCAGCCTGCGCCTGCTCGAGGCCACCGACTGGCGCGAATTCGTCGAGCGCGCCAGCGTGGTCGAACACGCCCTGCGCCGCGACCCGGCCGGCATCCACGCGCGCATGGATTTTGCCACGCGCGATCGCTACCGCCACCGCGTCGAGCAGCTGGCACGTGAAGCCGGCCGCAGCGAGTCGGCGGTGGCCGAGCTTGCCGTCGAACTGGCCGCCACGCGCGCGGCGGGTGGCATGGAGGCGGATGCGCAACGCCACGTCGGCTACTACCTGGTGGACGCTGGCCTGGCGGCGCTGCGTACTCGCCTTGGGCTGTCCAACCACTTCACGCGCTGGCGCACCCACCGGGTGCCCTTTGCCGCCTGGTTTGCCGCCCTGCTCGTCGTCGGTGCGCTGCTGTTCTCCGCACCGGCAGTGGTGCTGTGGCGGGCAGCGCCGCCGCCCTGGCTGCTGGTGCTCGCCGCGACGTGCACCGTCATCGCCCTCAGCCAGCTGAGCGTGGCCCTGGTCAATCTGGCCGCGGCCTTTGCAGTGCGCCCGGAAGCATTGCCGGCCATGGACTTCCGCGAGGGCCTTCCAGCCACCGCGGCCACGCTGGTCGTCGTGCCCGGCCTGCTCGGCAGCGCCACCGAAGCCGGCGAACTGGTGGACGACCTGGAGATTCGTTACCTCGCCAACCGCGACCCGCATATCCGCTTCGCCCTGCTGACCGATTTCGTCGACGCCGACAGCGAGCACCAAAGCGATGATGCGGGCCTGCTTGCGATCGTGCGCGAGGGCATCGCAGCGCTCAATACACGCCATGCACAGGCCGGGACCGAGCGCTTCTTCCTGTTCCACCGCCCGCGCCGCTGGTGTGCCAGCGAACGCGCCTGGATCGGCTTCGAACGCAAGCGCGGCAAGCTCGGTGAGCTCAATGCCCTGCTGCGCGGGCGCGGTGTGGAACGTTTCTCCTGCGTGGTCGGCGATCCCGAGACACTGCACGCTACGCGCTACGTCATCACCCTCGATGCCGACACGCAGCTGCCGCGCAACGCCGCCAACGCGCTGGTGGCAACCATGGAACACCCGCTCAACCGGCCGCGCTTCGACCCGGCGACGCGCCGTGTCAAGGCCGGCTACGGCATCCTCCAGCCGCGCGTCGGCTGCACCTTCAAGATCGGTGGCACGACCCGGCATGCCCTGCTTTTCGGCGGTGATCCCGGGCTCGACCCCTACACGCGCGCAGTATCGGACACCTATCAGGATCTGTTCGGCGAAGGCTCCTTCACGGGCAAGGGCATCTACGATGTGGATGCATTCGAGGCGGCGCTGGCCAAGCGCTTCCCGGAGAGCCGCATCCTCAGCCACGACCTGCTCGAAGGCTGCTACGCGCGCTCCGGCCTGGCCAGCGGCGTCGAGCTCTATGAGGATTACCCGGCCAGCTACCGCCTCGATGCCCGGCGCCGCCGGCGCTGGATCCGCGGCGACTGGCAGATCGCCGAGTGGTTGCTGCCGCGCGTTCCGGCCAGCAGCGGTCGCCATGAGCGCAATGTGCTGAGTGCGTTGTCGCGCTGGAAGATCTTCGACAACCTGCGTCGCAGCCTGGTCGCGCCGGCCCTGTTCGGCCTGCTGCTGCTGGGCTGGCTGCTGCTCGCCCGGCCGGCATTCTGGAGTCTCGTCGTCCTGGCCGTGCTGCTGCTGCCGCCCCTGCTGGATACGACCCTGGCGTTCGCGCGCCGCACGCCCGGCGTGCCGTTCACGCGCCACCTGGCGCTGTCCGGACGCGACGCGGCACGGCGCGGCCTGCAGTTCATCGTCGGCGTCGCCATGCTGCCACGCGAAGCCGCCATCAGCCTCGAGGCCATCGTGCGCACCGGCTGGCGCGTGCATGTCTCGCGCCGCCACCTGTTGCAGTGGGTGGCTTCGCGGCGGGCGCGCGACAGTACCCGCCCGGAGCCGACCCGCTGGCTGGGCCCGCTGGTTGCCCTACTGGTCGGTGCGTGGCTGATGGCGACACCAGCGACCCTGGCCATCGCTGCGCCATGGCTGCTGCTATGGCTCTGGTCACCGGTCCTGGAGGACTGGCTGGCGCAGCCGCCGAAGGCGGTTCCACAGTCGCTGGACGCAACCCAGGTACGCCTGCTGCGCAAGGCCGCACGGCGCACCTGGGCGTTCTTCGAACACTTCACCAACGAGACCACCCACTGGCTGCCGCCGGACAACTACCAGGAAAGACCGGTGCCCACGCTGGCGCGGCGCACCTCGCCGACCAACATGGGCCTGGCCCTGCTGGCCGACCTGACGGCCTGGGATTTCGGCTACCTCACCCTGGCCGGCCTGCTCGAACGCACGCGCAACAGCTTCGCGACGATGCGCCGCCTGGAGCGCTACAACGGCCACTTCTACAACTGGTACGACCTCGACACCCTGCAGCCGATGCATCCGCACTACATCTCCACGGTGGACAGCGGCAACCTGCTCGGACACCTGCTGACCTTGCGCCAGGGCCTGCTGCAGCTGGCCGATGCGCCGCTGTTGCATCCGCAGCGACTGGCCGGCCTGGCCGACGGCTTCGAACTGCTGGCCGAGATCGTCGATGAGCCGGCGCTGGCCGCCCTGGACGACCTGCGCAACCGCTTTGCCACGCTCGAACGCACGCCACCCAGCGGACTGGCGGCGACGCGCAAGGTGCTGCGCGAACTGGTCACACTTGCCGACGCCTGTGCCGGGACGCTCGCGTCGGCGACGGTCGAGGCGACCGATGCCGCCGCGGCCTTCGCGCGCGACTGCCGCGCCGCGCTGGACGAGCTCGATGGCTGGTTGCCCGAAACGCTGTCCGAGTCCAGCGCGACCGGCGAGGCCGCGATCCCCAGCCTCGCCAGCCTGGCCACCGCCGAGGGCGTGGAACCGGCGATCGCCGCACGCATCCGCGACACGCTGCAGCAGATCGACCACCTTGCCGCCACCTGCCTCGACCTGGCCGCGGCGGATTACCGGTTCCTGTACGAGCCCAAGCGCCATCTGTTTGCGATCGGCTACAACGTGGGCGAAGGACAACGCGACAGCGGCTACTACGACCTGCTCGCATCGGAAGTGCGCCTGTGTGTCTTCGTCGCGGTCGCCCTGGGCCAGGCGCCGCAGGAAGCGTGGTTCGCACTGGGCCGCCTGCTGACCGCACATGACGGACCGCCGACCCTGCTCTCCTGGAGCGGTTCGATGTTCGAGTACCTGATGCCGCAACTGGTGATGCCGAGCTACCCTGGCTCCCTGCTCGCCGAAACCTGCCGGGGCGCGGTGATGCGCCAGATCGCGCACGGCCACGCACTTGGGGTGCCCTGGGGCATCTCCGAATCGGGCTACAACCTGACCGATGCAGCGCAGAACTACCAGTACCGCGCCTTCGGCGTGCCGGGCCTGGGGCTGCAGCGCGGCCTGGCCCAGGAACTGGTGATTGCTCCCTATGCCAGCGCGCTGGCCCTCACCGTGGTGCCGCGCGCCGCCGCCGACAACCTGCGCAGGATGGCCGACAAGGGTTGGCTGGTGCGTTACGGGTTCTACGAGGCCATCGATTACACCCCGGCACGGCGTCAACCCGGGCAGGAACATGCGATCGTCTACCAGTTCATGGCCCATCACCAGGGCATGAGCCTGGTGGCCTTCAGCCATGCATTGCTGGGCCAGCCCATGCGCCGCCGCTTCACGGCCGATCCCCAGATGCTGGCCACCCTGCTGTTGCTGCAGGAGCGTGCGCCGCGCAGCACCGGCGAATGGGCCAGCAACCCCGAGCTGGTCGACGCACGCAGCGGCACCGACGAGACGCAAGTGCCGCTGCGCGTATTCCGCCGCGCGGATACGCTGCGCCCGGCCATGCAGATGCTGAGCAATGGCCGCTACCAGGTGATGGTGACATCGGCCGGCGGCGGCTACAGCCGCTGGCGCGACATCGCCCTGACACGCTGGCGCGAGGATGCCACGCGCGACCCCTGGGGGCTGTTCTGCCTGGTGCGCGACTGCGACGGCGGCGTGCCCTGGTCAACCACCCTGCAGCCCCTGCAGGCACGCATGGACAGCTACGAGGCGGTGTTCACCGAATCGCGCGTCGAGTTTCGCTGCCGTGTGGACCAGCTCGACGCACATACCGAAATCGCGGTGTCGCCGGAGGATGACATCGAACTCCGGCGCACGCGCATCACCAACCGCAGCAGCACGCTGCGCACGCTGGAGGTGACCAGCTTCGGTGAAGTCGTGCTCGCCTCGCCAATCAGCGACGATCTGCATCCGGCCTTCGGCAAGCTGTTCGTGCAGACCGAACTGCTCGCCGCACGCGAGGCCATCCTGTGCACCCGACGGCCACGTTCGCGCGAGGAAGCCCAGCCGTGGATGTTCCATCTGGTCGCGGTGCATGAGGCGACCGTCGAGGAAACCTCGTTCGAAACCGACCGGCTGCGCTTCATCGGCCGGGGTCGCGACATTGCGCGACCGGCGGCACTGGATGCCCCCGGTCCGCTCTCGGGCAGCGCCGGCTCGGTGCTGGATCCGATCGTGGCGGTGCGCCAGCGCCTGCGCCTGCCGCCGGGCCGCACCGCCTGCATCGACCTGGTCAGCGGGATCGCCGGCACGCGCGCGCACTGCCTGACCCTGATCGACAAGTACCGCGACCGCCACATCGCCGATCGCGTGATCGATCTCGCCTGGACCCACAGCCGCGTGGTCCTCGGCCAGATCAACGTGAGCGAGGTGGATGCGCAGACCTACGCGCGCCTGGCCGAATGCATCACCTTTTCCGACCCGCAGCGCCGCGCGCCGCCGGCCATCGTGGCGAGCAACCGGCGCGGCCAGCCTGGTCTGTGGGCCCACGCGATCTCCGGTGACCTGCCGATCGTGCTGCTGCGCATGCATGAGATCGCCAACATCGACCTGGTGCGCCAACTGGTGCATGCGCACGCCTATTGCCGCCTCAAGGGCCTGGCCTTCGACCTGGTGATCTGGAACGGCGAATCGGCCGGCTACCGGCAGAACCTGCACGATGCGGTGCATGGCGTGATCGGCGCCAGTGTGGAGGCCAGTCTCATCGATCATCGCGGTGGCCTGTTCGTGCGCAGCATCGACCAGATCAACCACGAGGATCGCGTCCTGATGCTGGCAGCGGCGCGGGTCGTGCTGTCCGACGAGGACGGTCCGCTCAACGAGCAACTGCGCATCCGCACGCCGCTGGACAAGGTGCCGGCCCTGCTCGCGACGCGCGAGTTCGTACCGTCTGCTGCGGTCGATCCGCCCGTGCCACCACGCATCCTCGTCAATGGCGTCGGTGGCTTCTCGGCCGATGGCACCGAGTACGTCATCGTCACCGGGCGTGGCCAGTGCACGCCGGCGCCGTGGATCAACGTCATCGCCAACCCGCACTTCGGCTGCATCGTGTCCGAGAGCGGCGCCGGCTACACCTGGTTCGACAATGCCCACGAATACCGCCTGACCCCGTGGAGCAATGACCCGGTCAGCGACGCCAACACCGAGGCGTTCTACATCCGTGACGAGGAAACCGGTCACTTCTGGTCGCCCACGCCATTGCCGGTGCCCGGGGCGGCGCGCTACGTCACGCGCCATGGTTTCGGCTACAGCGTGTTCGAAACCATCGAGGATGGCATCGCCAGCGATCTGGGCATCCACGTCGATGCCGAAGCCGCGGTGAAGTTCTTCCGCCTGATCCTGCGCAACGAATCCGGCCGCACGCGGCGCCTGTCGGTCACCGGCTACGTCGAATGGGTGCTGGGCGACCTGGCCGCACGCACCGGCATGCACGTGGTCACCGAGATCGACGGCACCGGGGCGTTGCTGGCGCGCAATGCCTACAACACCGAGTTCGATGGCTATGTGGCCTTCTTCGACGTCAACGGCACGCGCCGCACCGTCAGTGGCGACCGCACCGGCTTCATCGGCCGCAACGGCAGCCTGCGCAGTCCGGCGGCGATGCGCCGGGCCACCCTGGACGGCCGCGTCGGCGCCTGCCTGGATCCTTGCGGCGCGCTGCAGGTGCCGCTGGAGCTGGCCGATGGCGAACAGCGCACCCTGCTGTTCCGGCTGGGCGCGGCGCGCAGTACCCGCGAAGCGGTAGCCACCATCCGCAGCTTCCGCCAGTCGGGCGCCACGCGAGCCTCCTTCGATGCCGTCGCTGCACGCTGGCGTCGCCTGCTCGGCGCCGTCAGCATCACCACGCCCGAACCGGCGCTGGACGTGCTGATCAATGGCTGGCTGCCGTACCAGATCATTTCCTGCCGCCTGTGGGGACGCAGCGGCTTCTACCAGTCCGGCGGTGCCTTCGGCTTCCGCGACCAGTTGCAGGATGCGATGGCGCTGGTGCATGCGGCCCCGGAACTCCTGCGCGCGCAGATCGTGCTGTGCGCCTCGCGCCAGTTCCACGAGGGCGACGTGCAGCACTGGTGGCACCCGCCGGCCGGCCGCGGCGTGCGCACGCATTGCTCGGACGATTACCTGTGGCTGCCCCTGGCAGTGGCACGCTACGTGGACTGCAGCGGCGACTGGAGCCTGCTCGGCGAAGAGGCGGGCTTCCTCGATGGCCGTGCCCTGAACCCCGACGAGGAAACCTATTACGACATGCCGATGCGCTCCAACGAGCGCGCCGACATCTACCAGCACTGCGTGCGTGCGATCGAGCGCGGACTGGACAGGCTGGGTGCGCGCGGACTGCCGCTGATGGGCAGCGGCGACTGGAATGACGGCATGAACAACGTGGGCCGCGGGGGGCGCGGCGAAAGTGTCTGGCTCGGCTTCTTCCTGCATCGCGTGCTGCTGGATTTCGCCAGGGTCGCGCGCAAGCGCAAGGACAGCGCCTTCGTGACACGCTGCACCGAAGCCGCAGCGGCACTGAAGCACGCCATCCACGTCCACGCCTGGGATGGCGCCTGGTACCGCCGGGCCTGGTACGACGACGGCACGCCCCTTGGCACCGCCAGCGCCGAGGAATGCCGCATCGACTCCATCGCGCAGAGCTGGGCAGTGCTTTCCGGTGCCGGCGACGCGAAACGCAACGCGCGCGCGCTGGACGCGCTGGATCAGCACCTCGTCGATGCCGATGCCGGCCTGATCGCCCTGCTCGCCCCGCCCTTCGACAAGGGAGCGCATGATCCGGGCTACATCCGCGGTTACGTGCCCGGCGTGCGCGAGAATGGCGCCCAGTACACGCATGCGGCGGTGTGGGCCGTGATGGCCTTTGCCGAGGCCGGACGCACGGAACGCGCCTGGGAGCTGTTCCGCCTCATCAACCCCGTGCGCCATGGCCGCAGCGACGCCATCGACACCTGGATGGTCGAGCCCTACGTTGCCGCTGCCGACGTGCTGGCCGTCGCACCGCACACCGGGCGCGGCGGCTGGACCTGGTACACCGGTTCGGCGGCCTGGATGTATCGCCTGGTCGTCGAGTCGCTGCTTGGCATCACCCGCCACGACGACGTGCTCGCCTTCGCGCCGCGCCTGCCGCGCGCGTGGCACGAGGTCGATGTCGGCTACCGCCTCGGCGCAACGACCTGGAACATCAAGCTGCGACGCAACCCCGACATCAGCACCACGCAGGTCGCCCTGGATGGCGTTGCGCAGCCCCATGCAAGAATCCCGCTGGCGCCCGCCGGGGGTACGCACCAGGTGGACGTGGACGTGCCGCCGGCGGCTGCCGACGCCCCGTGAGCTGACCGCGATCATGGCGCGGCGGCGCGAGTGCCGCTAGGATGCGCGCCGCATGTCTCCCCTCACGGAAATTTCCCGGCCGCCGCTGCTCGAAGCGCGTGGTCTGGCCTTCGCGCGCAATGACGAGCCCGTCTTCGGCCCGCTCGACTTCGTGCTGCACACCGGTGAGGTCGTGCTGATCGAAGGCGACAACGGCTCGGGCAAGACCACCCTGTTGCGCGTGCTTTCCGGTCTGCTCACGCCCACGGAAGGCGAAATCCGCCTGCATGGCGCGCCGCTGACGCTGGACCTGCTGTCGCCGCAGGTGGCCCTGCTATCGCACGCCAACGGCCTGAAGCCCGAGCTGACGGCGCTGGAGAACCTGCGCTTCGCCGCCGGTCTGCACGGCCTGCGGCACGGCATTTCACCGCCCACCGCGCTGGCCGGGGTCGGCATGGACGGCTATGCCGACGTGCCTACGCGGCGGCTCTCGGCCGGGCAGAAGAAGCGCGTGGCACTGGCGCGCGTACTGCTGGCCCCGGTCGCCCTGTGGTTGCTCGACGAACCGTATGCCAACCTCGACCCCGAGGGCATCGGCCTGGTCAACCGCCTGCTGGAAAACCATGCCCATCGCGGTGGCGCCGCGCTGATCACCTCGCATGGCGCCTACGCCTACACTTCGGGCACGCCGCGCAGCATTCCCCTGCACGCAAGGCCCGCGCGCGATCTGACCGGCGAGGGTCGCCCACGTGGCGACGGTCTGCCCGGGCACAGCCTGGGCGACGACGCCGGCCTTTCTCCCGCGCGCCCGGGGACGCCTCCGTGACGGCCGGATCGACCCTCATCGCCTGCCGGGCGCTGGTGCGCCGCGACCTCACCCTGGTGTGGCGGCGCCGTGGCGATGCGCTGAACCCGATCCTGTTCGCGCTGATCGTGGTAGCGCTGTTCCCGCTGGCACTCGGACCGGAACCGGAAGTGCTGCGGCGAATCGCCGCGGGCGTGATCTTCGTCGCCCTGCTGCTGGCCGGCCTGCTGGCGCTGGATACCTTGTTCCGCAGCGATTACGAGGATGGCTCGCTGGAACAGCTGGTGCTTTCCCCGCACCCGCTGGCCCTGCTGCTGGCGTGCAAGATCGCCGTCCACTGGTTCACCACGGCCTTGCCACTGATCGTGGCGGCCCCGCTGCTGGGAGAACTCCTGCACCTGGCCGATCCGGTGCGGCCGGTGCTGCTGGCGGCCCTGCTGCTGGCCACGCCCCTGCTCAGCCTGATCGGCGCGATCTGCGTGGCCCTGACCGTGGGCATGCACCGCTCTGGTATGCTGCTTGCCCTGCTCGTGCTGCCGCTGTACGTCCCCGTGCTCATCTTTGGTGCCGGCGCCTGCAATGCCGCCGGCAATGCGTTGCCTTACGCCGCGCCCCTGCTGTGGCTTGGTGCGGCGCTGGTGGTCGCGCTGGTCGTGGCGCCGCTGGCCTGCGCGGCGGCGCTCCGGATCTCGCTGTCATGAACGTGCTCACTTACTGGTTCCACAAGCTCGGCTCGCCTCCGGTCTTCGATCGCCTCGCCCGCGTGCTCGCCCCGTGGTGTTACGGCCTGGCACTGGTGCTGGGCGCCATCGCGCTCTACGGCGGCCTGGCCCTGGCGCCAGCCGATTACCAGCAGGGCGATGCCTATCGGATCATCTTCATCCACGTGCCGGCCGCCTGGATGAGCCTGTTCGCCTACATCTTCATGGCGGTCAATGCGTTCATCGCCCTGGTCTGGCGCATCAAGCTCTCCGAAGTGCTGGCGATGGCGAGCGCACCGACCGGCGCCGCCTTCACCTTCATCACCCTGGTCACCGGCTCGCTCTGGGGCAAGCCCATGTGGGGCACCTGGTGGACCTGGGATGCAAGGCTCACCTCGGAACTCGTGCTGCTGTTCCTGTACCTGGGCGTGATCGGGCTCTACCATGCCATCGAAGATCGCCGCCAGGCGGCGCGCGCGGCCGGCTTCCTCGCCCTGGTCGGCGTGGTCAACCTGCCGATCGTGCATTTCTCGGTCAACTGGTGGAACACCCTGCACCAGGGTTCCACCGTGCGCCTGCTCGGTCCCTCGAAGATCGATGCGGCGATGCTCTGGCCGCTGCTGCTGATGGCGCTGGCCACGCACCTGTGGTTTTTCGGCACCCTGCTCGCACGCACCCGCAACGGCCTGCTCGAGATCGATGGCGGCAAGGACTGGGCGCGCAGCATCGTGCTGGCCTCCCAGCCGGGCGCGGCGGGTGCGGCAACGGAGCGCAGCCATGTCTGACTTCCTTGCAATGGGCGGCTACGGGACCTATGTGTGGTCTTCGTACGCGGTGTTCTTCATCGTGCTCGCGATCGACGCGCTGGCGCCCCGCGCCCAGCGCCGGCGCGTGCTTGCAGAACTGCGCGGCCGCCTGCTTCGACGTCGTTCCCGTACCCTGCCCACGCCATGACCCCGACCCGCAAACGCCGCCTCATCATCATCTCGCTGGTTCTCGCCGCCGTGGCCGTCGCAGCCGGGCTGACCGTGCTGGCGCTGCAGCAGAACATGACCTACCTCTATTCGCCGAGCGAAGTTGAGGCGGGCGAAGCGCCGACCGGTGCGCGCTTCCGCCTCGGCGGCGTGGTACTGGAACACTCCATCAAGCGCGCCGATGATTCGCTGCAGGTGGACTTCATCGTGACCGACCGCTTCCACCAGATGCCGGTCAAGTACACCGGCATCCTGCCGGATCTGTTCCGCGAAGGGCAGAGCATCGTGGCCAGCGGTTCGGTCGAGGACGGACGCTTCGTCGCCACCGAGGTGCTGGCCAAGCACGATGAAACCTACATGCCCAAGGAAGTGGCCGACGCGATCGCCAAGGCCAAGGATACGCACGCGGCGGAGCCGGGCGGCAGCCACTGACCACAGCCAGGGCCTGCTCAGGGGCCTGGCCGCCATCGTGCACCCCGCGCGCACCTGGTGGCTCGGCGCGCGGACGCGTGCAGTAGACTCTGCACTTTCCCCGGGCTTGTGCGCCGACCTACCGCGCAAATCCGACCCTGTTGCACCGCCACTGCGGCGCAAGCTGCCGTGCAGAGGTACCACTCGATGATTCCCGAGCTTGGCCAATTCGCGCTGATCCTGGCGCTGCTGCTGTCCGTCGTGCAGTGCGTGCTGCCGCTGATCGGCGCGCACAGCGGCAACCGCGCGCTGATGGCCGTGGCGCGCCCGGCCGTGGCCGGACAGACGGTGTTCGTGGTCGCTGCGTTCGCCATCCTCACCTACGCCTTCACCAGCCAGGATTTCTCGGTCGCCTACGTGGCGCAGAACTCCAATTCGCTGCTGCCCTGGTTCTACCGCTTCTCGGCCGTGTGGGGCGCGCACGAAGGTTCGCTGCTGCTGTGGATCCTGATCCTGGCCGTATGGAGCGTGGCGGTGGCCGCCTTCAGTCGCCACCTGCCGGCAGATTTCATGGCGCGCGTGCTCGGCGTGCTCGGCTTCATCAGCTGCGGCTTCCTGCTGTTCACCCTGCTGACCTCCAATCCGTTCGCCCGCATCCTGCCGGTGCCGGCCGACGGCATCGACCTCAACCCGATGCTGCAGGATCCGGGACTGATCATGCATCCGCCCATGCTCTACATGGGCTACGTGGGCTTCTCGGTCGCCTTCGCGTTCGCCATCGCCGCCCTGCTGGGCGGACGCCTGGACGTGCGCTGGGTGCGCTGGTCGCGGCCGTGGACCAACATCGCCTGGGCCTTCCTCACGCTGGGCATCGCGCTGGGCTCCTGGTGGGCCTACTACACGCTGGGCTGGGGCGGCTGGTGGTTCTGGGATCCGGTGGAAAATGCCTCGTTCATGCCCTGGCTGGTTGGCACCGCGCTGATCCATTCGCAGGCGGTGACGGAGAAGCGCGGTTCGTTCCGCGCCTGGACCCTGCTGCTGGCCATCTTTGCCTTCTCGCTGTCGCTGCTCGGTACCTTCCTGGTGCGCTCGGGCGTGCTGACCAGCGTGCACGCCTTCGCCACCGACCCCGAGCGCGGCGTGTTCATCCTCGTCTTCCTGGCCATCGTGGTCGGTGGCTCGCTGCTGATCTACGCGCTGCGCGCACCCAGGGTGGCCGGCGGCGAGCCGTTTGCACCCGTGTCGCGAGAAACCGCCCTGCTGGTCAACAACCTGATGTTCGCCTGTGCCGCGGCGACGGTGCTGCTCGGCACGCTCTACCCGATCATCGGCGATGCCTTCTCGCTCGGGCGCATCTCGGTCGGACCGCCCTACTTTGCCTTCATGTTCATCATGCTGATGATCCCGGTGGTGCTGCTGCTGCCGTTCGGGCCGTTCCTGAAATGGCGCCAGGGCAACCCCGTGGCGGCAATGAAATCGCTGCTGCCGGCGCTGGTCACGGCGGTGGTCGCGACGCTGCTGGCCTGGCTGCTGGTCGGCGACCTGCCGGTCAAGGCCCTGGCGGGTACTGCGGCCTCGCTCTGGGTCGGTCTCGGCATCCTGCTGTTCGCGCTCTCGCGCTGGCGCAAGGCCGCGCCCGGCCGGCGCTTCACGCCGGAAATGCTCGGCATGATCTGCGCGCACCTGGGCGTGGCGGTGTTCGTGGCCGGCGTGATGATCGTCGAATCGACCAGCATCGAGCGCGATGTGCGCATGGTGCCGAACCAGGGCGTGGAAATCGGCAGCCTCACCTTCCAGTTCGAAGGCGTGCACGAGGCACGCGGCCCGAACTTCACCGCCGAGCAAGGCACCATCACCGTCACCGAAGGCGGCCGGACCATCGCCACCCTGCACCCGCAGAAGCGCCAGTACATGCGCAATGCCCAGGTGCAGACCGAGGCGGCACTGAAGCCGGGCGTGTTCCGCGATCTGTACGTCGCGCTCGGCGAGCCGGTGGGCGATGACGGTGCCTGGGCGGTGCGCATCTACGTGAAACCCTTCGTGCGCTGGATCTGGATCGGCGCGCTCCTGATGATGCTCGGCGGCTTCGTCGCCGCGGCCGACAAGCGCTTTGGCGTGGTCGCCCGACTGCGCGATACCTCGCCCAGTGCGCGCGACGGCAGCGCCAACAGCCCGGCGTTACCCGACCCCGAATCCCCCCTGCCCAATCCTGGTACATGAACACCCGTCTCCTGCCCCTGGCCGGCTTCCTGCTGCTGCTCGCCCTGCTGGGTTTCGGCATCTGGTGGAGCAGTACCCACGACCTGCGTGCGGTGCCTTCTCCGCTGATCGGCAAGCCGGCGCCCAGCTTCGACCTGCCACTGCTCTACGAGCCCACGCGCAGCTTCGGCAGCGCCGACCTCGCCGGCGAGCCCTACCTGCTCAACGTGTTCGGCAGCTGGTGCGTGGCCTGCCGCGACGAGCACCCGATCCTGATGCGCGAAGGCAAGCGCCTCGGCATCCGCCTGGTCGGCTTCAACTACAAGGACGAACCGGACGACGCCAAACGCTGGCTGGCCCAATTTGGCGACCCCTACGACGTGGTCATCGCCGATTACCCCGGCAAGGTTGCCATCGACTTCGGCGTGACCGGCGCCCCCGAATCCTTCCTCGTCGATGGCCAGGGCATCATCCGCTACAAGTACATCAGCCCCATCACACCGCAGGTCATCGCCACCGAACTGCTGCCGCGCATCGCGGCCATGCGGCAGGAGGTGGCGCGATGAAGCCGGTGCAGTGGGCCAGCCTGCTGCTGGCTGCGCTGGTGGCGCTCGTTTCCCTGACGTCGCTCGCCGCCGTGGACCCGCTTCCGTTCAAGGACCGCGCCGAGGAAGTGCGCTTCCAGAACCTGACCAGGCAATTGCGCTGCCTGGTATGCCAGAACGAAAGCCTCAACGACTCTTCCGCGCCGCTGGCGGCGGATCTCCGGCGCGACGTGTTCGAGCAGATGCGCGCCGGCAAGAGCGATGCCGAGATCAAGGCCTGGCTGACCGATCGCTACAGCGATTTCGTCCTCTACGAGCCACCGCTGCGCGGCGGCACGCTGCTGCTGTGGTTCGGTCCGCTGGTGGCGCTGCTGATCGGCGCCGGCGTGGTGGTGACGATCGTGCGCAAGCGTGCCACCGGCGTGCGTGCCGGCCCACCCCCAGATACCGGTGAGGACGACTGGTGACATGAGCCTTTTCCTTCTGTTCGCGGCGCTGATGCTGGCCGCCGCGCTCGCCTTCGTGCTCGTGCCATTGCTGCGTCATCGGCGCAATGCCGACGCCAGCCAGGCGCGCAAGCTGCGTGCCCTGCAGGACGCCCGCGAGGCGGGCGTGCTGGATGCGGCCGAGTACGAGCGCAAACGCATGCAACTCGGCGGCCCGGCCCCGGTGGCGGGCGGCGACACGCGCAGCGTGATGATCGCAACCCTGCTGGTCGCCATGCTGCTACCCGCCGCGGCACTCCTGCTCTACCGCGTGGTCGGCACGCCGCAGGCATTGGATCCCGCTCGCCTGGTCGCCGCAGCCACGGGTGAGGCGTCCGGCCCGCAGATGGAAGAAGCCATCGCCGCCCTGGCCGCACGCCTGCAACAGCACCCCGAAGACGCCGAAGGCTGGACCCTGCTCGGCCGCGCCTACCAGGTGACCGGGCGTACCACCGAGGCCCTGGATGCCTTCAGGCGCGCGCACGAAGCCGCGCCCGACAACGCCGCCGCCAGCATCGAGTACGCCCAGGCGCTGGCCATGTCCAAGCCCGACCATCGCATCGATGGCGAAGCACGCAAGCTGCTGGAGCAGGTCGTGGCCGCTGATCCCACCAACCAGCGTGCACTCTGGCTGCTCGGCATCAGCGACTACCAGAACAAGGACTTCGACGCCGCCATCGCGCGCTGGAACACCCTGCTGCCGCTGCTCGAACGCGGTTCGGACGTCCAGGCCAGCGTCGTCCGCCAGATCGCCGAAGCCGAGGCGCTGCGTGATGGCAAGGCGCCGCCCGCGGCTGCGGATGCCGCCGTCACGGCCGCCACGACATCGACGGACGCGACCCACGATGCCGCGCCCGCCGCCCCCGCGCCGCGCCTGATCGTGGATGTCAGCCTGGCCCCGGCGCTGAAATCGCGCCTGGATCCGGATGCCACCCTGTTCGTGTATGCGCGCGCCGCCAGTGGCCCGCCGATGCCGATTTCGATCGAACGCCTGAAGGCCTCGCAACTGCCGATCTCGGTGACGCTAGATGATTCCAAGGGCATGCTGCCGAACCTGAAACTGGGCATGTTCCCCGAGGTCGTGATCGGTGCGCGCATTTCCGTCACCGGCAACGCCACACCACAAAGCGGCGATCTGGAAGGCGCCTCCGCGCCGGTGGACGTGCACCGCAGCGAGCCGCTCGAACTGACGATCGATCGCGTGGTGCCCTAGGGGAGCGCGCCACTGCCGTCGGATCGGCACACGTGACGCAGTTCGCCATCGGCGCGCAGCAACAGCGCAGCCGACACCTGCCCCGCTGCGGGACTGGAATTCGCGTTGCTGCATGCTTGGCGTGATGGACGGCGCTCGCTAAATTGGAGGTTTGCCACTTGTCGACCGACCCACCCATGAGCGATGCGCGCCGCTGGTTCTCCCTGCCCTCGCCGTTCCCGATGAAGCGCGGCGGCGCACTTGAAGGCGCACGGCTGGCGTATGAAACCTGGGGCACGCTGAACGCGGCACGCGACAACGCCGTCCTGATCCTCACCGGACTGTCGCCGAGCGCGCACGCCGCCTCCAATGCCGAGGACCCTTCCCCCGGCTGGTGGGAGGACATGCTCGGACCGGGCAAGTACATCGATACCGAACGCTGGTTCGTCATCTGCCCCAACACGCTCGGCAGCTGCAAGGGTTCGACCGGGCCCGCCGACACCAACCCGGCCACCGGCCAGCCGTATCGGCTGGACTTCCCCGAGCTCACCCTCGACGACACCGCCAACGCCGCGCACGCGCTGGTCGTCAGCCTGGGCATCGGGCGTCTCGCCTGCCTGGTCGGCAACTCGATGGGCGGCATGGCCGCGCTGGCCTACCTGCTGCAGCACCCCGGCAGCGCACGCAGCCATGTCAGCATCTCCACCGCTGCGCAGGCCCAGCCCTTCGCCATTGCCATCCGCTCGTTGCAGCGCGAGGCGATCCGGTTGGATCCCAACTGGAACAACGGCCATTACGATGCCGAGCACTACCCGGAAACCGGCATGTCGATCGCGCGCAAGCTGGGCGTCATCACCTATCGTTCGGCGATGGAATGGGTCGGCCGCTTTGCCCGCATTCGTCTGGACGCCGAGCAGCGCGAGGATGATCCCTTCGGCGTGGAGTTCCAGATCGAATCCTACCTGGCCGCCCACGCGCGCCGCTTCGTGCGCCGCTTCGATCCCAACTGCTATCTCTACCTTTCCCGCGCCAGCGACTGGTTCGACGTGGTCGACTACGTCGACCGGCACCCGGGCCAGGACAACGTGGCGGCAGCCCTGCGCCGCATCGTGCTGGAGCGCGCCACCGTGATCGGGGTCGAATCGGACATCCTGTTCCCGCTGGCGCAGCAGGAACAGATCGCCAACGGCCTGCGCCCCGGCAGCACGGAGGTCGAACTCGTCGCGCTGGACAGCCCGCAGGGCCACGATGCCTTCCTGGTCGACATCCCGCGCTTCGGTGCGGCCATCGCGCGACACCTGGCGGCTGTGTAGAATCGGGCTCCTCGCGCGCCGCGCGCCGCGTCAGGCGGGTTCCGCCCCGGCGCGCAAGCATGCTCCGCCCGTACGCGGCAATGCCCGCATCCGCTCCCGTCGAGACCGTCATGCCAACTCCAGATTTCCCGGGTGCCCTCGAGCTGGTGCAGGCCATCGATGCGGCGGTGGCACTGCCCGAGGGGGCGGCCATGGCCGATGCGCTGCGCACGGCGCTGTGTCGCCTCATCGGCGACCCGGCCGTGCGCCTGCCCGACTGCGTGTTCGAATGCGTCGCCGACCATTACGCGCGGCGCGAGCTCTACCGCAGCGAGCGGCATGGCTACAGCGTGGTCGCCATGACCTGGGGTCCCGGTCAGGGCACGCCGCTGCACGACCACGCCGGCCAGTGGTGCGTCGAGGGCGTCTGGCAGGGCATGCTCGAAGTCACGCCCTTCGAATTGCTCGAAGTGCAGGATGCACGCTACCGCTTCGAACCGCGCGGCACCATGAATGCCGGTCCCGGTTCCGCCGGCAGCCTGATCCCGCCGCACGAACACCACACCATCCGCAATCCCAGCGATGAAGCGATCGCGGTGTCGCTGCACATCTACCGCCGCCCGCTGGAAAACTGTGCGACCTTCGATCCGCAGGCGGATGGCTGGTATGTACGCAGCACGCTGGCGCTGCAGCTGGATGAAGACTGCACCGCCACGCGCCAGGATGCCCCGTGACGGGTTGAGCCGGGCCACGCGAGGGCGCGAAGACGCAACGCGTGCCGCGAAGCGCGCATTGATCCACTTGTGCCGCTTGCCCGGCCGACCCGATCGCTGCCGCAAGGCTATTCCCCAGCGCCTCGAACCGACGCCTGCACATGCAGGAAGGCCCGCTGTGACGCGGGCTTTCGGGGTTTCGCGGATTTCGCCGGATCGGGATTTGGTGCCGAAGGTGGGACTCGAACCCACACGCTTTTGAGGGCGGCGGATTTTGAGTCCGCTGCGTCTACCGATTCCGCCACTTCGGCCTTGCGCCGCGCAGCCGCGCGGGGCGCGCAGTATAGGGCAAGCCGGCGACAGCATGCGAGGATGGTTGCCGGATTGTTCCGCGGCACGGGTCGCGCGCAGTGCCTGGGGTGCATCGCGCATCCGGGAAAGGCTTCGATCCGGGGCGTCCAATCACCCGCCGCCGGCCAGACCGGGCCGCGCCCCACTTGATCGCAAGGCCCCGCTGACCTGCCCGCCTGCGCGGCGCCACGCGTTGCGTTCGCGGCGCGCGGGTCAGGTGGATCTTCGGCGCTTCAATTCGGATCAGGCGATGCGTTCCACACCACCCATGTAGGGGCGCAGCGCCTGGGGCACGCCGATCGAGCCGTCGGCATGCTGGTAATTTTCCATCACCGCGATCAGGGCACGGCCCACGGCGACGCCGGAACCATTCAACGTGTGCACCAGCTCGTTCCTGCCAGCTTGCGGATTCTTCCAGCGCGCCTGCATGCGCCGGGCCTGGAAGTCGGTGCAGTTCGAACAGGAGGAAATCTCGCGGAAGGTCTGCTGGGAGGGCAGCCACACCTCCAGGTCATAGGTCCGCGCGGCGCTGAAGCCCATGTCGCCGGTGCACAGCAGCATGCGCCGGTACGGCAGGCCGAGTTTCTCCAGCACCACTTCCGCGCAGCGCGTCATGCGTTCATGTTCATCGACGCTGTCCTCCGGACGGGTAATGCTGACCAGTTCGACCTTTTCGAACTGGTGCTGGCGGATCATGCCGCGGGTATCGCGGCCGTAGGCGCCCGCCTCGGCGCGGAAGCACAGGGAATGCGCGGCAAGTCGCCGCGGCAGGCTGTCCGCATCGACGATCTCATCGGCGACGAGATTGGTCAGCGCGACCTCGGCGGTCGGAATGAGGTAGCGACGCGTGTCGCCGACCTGGGTGGCGAACAGGTCTTCCTCGAACTTGGGCAGTTGGCCGGTGCCCTGCATGGTCTGCACGTTGACGATCAGGGGCACGTTGCATTCGAGGTAGCCATGCTCAGCGGTATGCAGGTCGAGCATGAACTGGGCGAGCGCACGATGCAGGCGCGCAAGTTCACCGCGCAGCACGGTGAAGCGGGTGCCGGACAGTTTCGCGCCGGCGTCGCCGTCCAGCCAGCCACGGCGGCTACCGAGCGCGACATGGTCCTGCACATCGAAGTCGAAGCTGCGCGGGGTGCCCCAGCGATGCTGCTCGAGGTTGCCGGCCTCGTCCGTGCCCACCGGCACCGTCGCGTCCGGCAGGTTCGGAATGCCCAGGGAAATCTCCGCGATCCGGGCCTGGATGTCGGCCAGCCGCTGCTCATTGACCTTCAACGCGTCGCCAAGCCCGGCCACTTCGGCCAGCAGTGCCGACACATCCTCGCCCTTGCCCTTGGCGATGCCGATGGCCTTGGAGCGCGTGTTGCGCCGGTGCTGCAGTTCCTGGGTCTCGCCCTGCACGCGCTTGCGCTCGGCTTCGAGCGCCTCGAACGTGGCGATGTCGAGGTCGTAGCCGCGGCTTGCCAGCTGGCGTGCAGTCTCGCTGATGTCACCCCGAAGAAGGGCCGGGTCGAGCATGGGTCGGTTCCGCAGTGGAAAGCCGCTCATTATAGGACGCCGCCGGGCCAGGGCGCTGGCCCGGGCGACCGGTAGCGGCGCACGCCAGGCAGGCCGGGCGTCGGTCGCAGCCGTTTGTGCTGCGCGCGCTTCGCCCTTCTCGGTGCCGTTTGCAGCACGAAATTGCGCCTCCCGGTACGGCTGCGTTTCAATCCTTCCCAGGCGCGGCGGAGACGCCCACCAGCATCGCCACGATGGCGTCGATCTCGGCGCTGGCGCGCGCCGCGCCGGGTGGTCGTCGGTAGTTGTCGAGCAGGATGGCGAAGGCGATGCGCTCCCCGCTGGCGGTGGTGGCATAGCCGGCCAGCGCCGCCACTCCCTGCATGGCGCCACTCTTGGCGAATACCTGTTCGCGCGTGGCCTTGCCCGCGAGTCGCCCGGCCAGGGTGCCATCCACGCCGGACACCGGCAAGGCGGTACGGAACGGGCGCGCTGCCGGATCGTCGGCGAGCGCCACGAGCAGCTTCACCAGCGCCGCGGCCGAGGTCAGGTTGCGCCGCGACAGGCCGGCGCCGTCGGTCAGCACGGCCTCATCGGGCGTGATGCCGAGCCCGGCCAGATAGCGCCGCAGGGCGATGAGGCCGAGCTGGTCGGTGCTGCGGAAGGGCGGCAGGGTGTCCTTGGCGAGCGCGGCGACACGGCGCTGTTCGGCCTCCTGCGCACCCACCTGCAGCAACAGGGCCTGCAGATAGAGATTCTGTGATCGCTTGAGGCCCTGTTCCAGCACGCTCGCCAGAGGTGGCGACCAGGTATCGGCGATGTGCCAGGGTTCGCGTGCGCGCGCGCTGCGCGTTTCCGGCCAGGCGACGACGCGCAGCTTGCCTTCGATTCCAATACCCCGCTCGCCCAGCGCCTTGGCGAGAATCCAGGCCGCCATCTGCGGCGGATCGGGCAGCGCCAGGCGGTAACCCGCTTCCGGCGTGCCGAGCGCGATGCGGCCAAAGGCATGCATGCTGCGCTCGCCCGGGCGTCGGATCAGGTTGACGTCGTTGTGCGAGGACGCCGCCACGGTGGCCAGCGTGTTGACCAGATCGAAGGCCCTGCCGAACACCTCCGGTTCGAAGCGCAGGCGGGCCACCTGCCCCACCCGCGCACCCGGTCGCACGAACACCCGGGCGACGTTTTCACCGATGTCGAGCGCGCTGACCGGCGCACCAAACCAGGTCTGCAGGTCGCTTGCCTCCCAGCCGGAACCGAACTCGGGTGCAGCGAAATACGTGGTATCGGCAATCAGGTCGCCTTCCACCTTGCGCAGCCCGGCCTTGACCGCGGCATCGGCCAGCGCATCGGCCCAACCGGCATGCAGTTGCGTGCCGAGCGTCGGGTCGCCGTAACCGTAGAGGATGAGATCGCCATGCAGGGTGCCGTCGCGCGCAGGCTTGCGGGTGGCGAGCAGGCTGGTGGCAGCGCGATGCTCGGCGCCGAGCGTGTCCAGCGCAACCGCGGCCGTGTAGAGCTTGGCCACGGACGCCGGCACCAGCAGGCGTCGCGGATCGTGTTCATAGAGCACGCGGCCGCCGTCCACGGCGACAGCCTGGATGCCCCAGCTGGCGCCGGCGAAACGCTCGGCGCCGATATGCGCATCGATGCGCGCAGCCAGCGGCGAGGCCTGCGGCGCGGCAAGCAGCAGCGCAGGCAGACAGGCCAGCAGACACGCGAAGCGGCGCAGCCTCATGCCTTTCCCGGCGCCGGCATGCCGCGGCGCGCCTCGCGCAGCGCCAGCAGCTTGTCGCGAAACCTGCCTTCGAGACCGCGCTCGGTCGGCGTGTAGAAGGTGGTTCCGACCAGCGCGTCGGGCAGGCATTGCTGGTCCAGCGCAACGCCACCTGCGACGTCGTGGTCGTACTGGTAGCCCTTGCCGTAGCCCAGTCCCTTCATCAGCTTCGTCGGCGCGTTGCGCAGGTGCATGGGCACCTCCAGCGTGCCGCTCTGGCGCACCGCGCGCCGCACTTCGCCCAGGCTCTTGTAGGCCGCATTGCTCTTGGGCGCGATCGCCAGGTAGAGCACGACCTCGGCCAGCCCGAGCTCGCCTTCCGGGCTGCCAAGGCGGTCGAAGGTGTCCCACGCGTCCAGCGCCATGCGCCAGGCGCGCGGGTCGGCGAGCCCGACATCTTCCACGGCCATGCGCACCAGGCGGCGGGCGAGGTAATGCGGATCGCAGCCGCCGTCGAGCATGCGCGCGAACCAGTAGAGCGCGGCGTCCGGATCGGAGGAGCGCACCGATTTGTGCAGGGCGGAAATCTGGTCGTAGAACTGTTCTCCGCCCTTGTCGAAGCGGCGCGAGCGATCGGCCAGCACCTGTTCCAGCGTGCCGTGGTCGAGCACGCCCTCGACGGCCAGTTCGGCGGCGATCTCCAGGAAGGTCAGCGCGCGCCGCACATCACCGTCGGCGGCCTCGGCCATGCTGGCCAGCGCCGCGTCATCGACCTGCAGGCCGCGTTCGCCCAGGCCGCGCTCGCCATCGACCAGCGCCCGTTCCAGCGCCTTGCGGATCGCCTCGGGTGGCACCGCGTCCATCACGTGCACGCGGCAGCGCGAGAGCAGTGCCGAGTTGAGTTCGAACGAGGGGTTCTCGGTGGTGGCGCCCACGAACACGATCACGCCACGCTCGATGTGCGGCAGGAAGGCGTCCTGCTGCACCTTGTTGAAGCGGTGCACCTCGTCGACGAACAGCACCGTGCGAACGCCTTGCGCATGGCGCGCTTCGGCCTCGGCCAGCGCGGCACGCACGTCCGGCAGGCCGGAAAGGACGGCAGAAATCGCCCGGAACTCCGCATCGGCATACTGGGCCAGCAGCAGGGCCAGCGTGGTCTTGCCGCAACCGGGCGGCCCCCACAGGATCATCGAATGCACGCGTCCGGCCTCGATCGCACGGCGCAGCGGCGCGCCTGCGTCGAGCAGGCGCGCCTGCCCGACGATCTCGTCCAGCGTGCGCGGACGCATGCGTTCGGCCAGCGGCTTGAGTTCATCGGACCCGGTGAACAGGCCCGCGGTGGGTGTGGAAGTCCTGCGAGTCGCCATGGCTGCATGATAGGCAGCCCAAGGGTGCGCCCGCCAGCGTCCACCGCCGGACGCGGGACGTTCAGCAAGCGCTTCGGCACGCGTGCGTAGAATCATTCGTTGCGGGCACGGTGCCGGCCCGTTCGGGCGATGCGTTCGGCGCAACGCATCGTCGGGACCGGTCGCGCCGCGCCCACCCATCCCTGGCGCACGCACGGGGTCGGCACGCGCGGCGCTCGCGTCGCGCACCGACCGCCCTTCCCCGCCCCCGTTGCTCCCATGACGGTTCACCGACCGGTAGCGGCTGGCGATGCGTGCCGCCGAGGGGCGACAATGCCGCGTAGCGCACGGCGCGCTGGCCCGTGCGCGGTGCCGCGCAGAAGACCGTGGCCACCGCTTCCGGGAAACCCATGAACTACCGCCACGCCTTCCACGCCGGCAACTTCGCCGATGTCTTCAAGCACACCCTGCTGATCGGTCTGCTGAACGCCCTCAAGGCCAAGCCGGCCGCGTTTTGCCATGTCGATACGCATGCCGGGCGCGGCAGCTATGCGCTGGATCGCGGACCGGCGCAGCGCACCGGGGAATATCGCCAGGGCGTGCTGCGCCTGCTCGCCGCGCCGGCCCTGCCGGCGGCACTGCAGGCCTATGTGGACGTGGTGCGATCCTTCGCCGGCCAGGCTGGCGAGGCGTTGACGTGCTATCCCGGCTCACCGCTGGTCGCCGCAGCGCTGATGCGCGAGCAGGATCGCGCCATCGTATGCGAGCTGCACCCGGAGGAGGCTGCGGCACTCCGGCTCGCCCTGCGCGGGGACCGCCGCTTCGGCGTGCACCAGCGCGACGGCTATGCAGCGATGAAGGCCCTGCTGCCGCCTGTGCAGAAGCGCGGGCTGGTGCTGATCGATCCGCCCTTCGAAGCGCAGGCGGGCGAGTTTGCGATCATCCAGGCAGCCCTGCAGCAGGCGCTCGCCCGCTGGCCGCATGCCATCTATGCGGTGTGGTATCCGATCAAGCTGGAAGTGGCCGTTGCGCCGTTCCAGCGCTGGCTGGGTGCGCAGGGCAAGGATGCGATCGTCGCCGAACTCCTGCTGCACCCGGCCAACTCGCCATTGCGCCTCAACGGCTGCGGCATGGTCATCATCAACCCGCCATGGCGCTTCGAGCAGCAGCTTGCAAGCTGGCTGCCGGTCCTGGCGACGCTGCTGGCGGCCCCTGGTGAGGGCGGCCAGCGCGTCCTGCGCCTGGCCGGTGCGTAAGCCGCTTCAGTGCGCGGAGCTGGCGGCCCAGCGCGCCAGCTCCGCGTCGCGCTGCGAGGGGTCCTCGCGCGCCAGCGCCGCGACCCGGGCGTAGAACTTCAGCCAATCGCCATCGGCGGCGCGAAACAGCGCGTCGAATGCGTCCACCCAACGCTCATACAGACCAAACGGCACCAGCCGTGCATTGTTGATCGGCACCCCCATCCATGCATCCCAGCGCGCGTCGCCATGCCATTGCGTATCGCGCAGGCGCAGGTATTGCTGCCGGAATGCGGCAATCTCGCCCTGCTTGCGCGCCCGCATGGCATCGGTGGGTAGCGGTTCGGCGTAGAGACGGCGCAGGCGATCGCGCAGATCCAGCACGAGCTGCGTGAAGGCGCGGTCATGCGCTGCCCGCGCGCCATCAGGCGGTGCCAGCCCGCGCGCGGTGCGCCACTCGCGCAGCCCTTCCTGCTGCACGAAGCTGGCAAACGATTCATTGAAGGCGGTGTCGCCGCGCACATAGAGCAGCTGGTGGGCCAGCTCGTGGAAGATGACGCCGGCCAGTTCGTCGTCGCTCCAGCGCAGCATGCTCGAGAGCAGTGGGTCGGCGAACCAGCCCAGGGTGGAAAACGCCGTCACGCCCTGCACGGCGACGTCGTCTCCGCGTGCGGCGAGGCGCGCCGCCTGGTGCTCGGCACGCGCCCGGTCGAACCAGCCCTGGTAGGCGACGCAGCCCGCGAAGGGAAAGCAATGGGTCACCGGGGCGACCGAGAATTCGGGCGTGGCAAACACGTTCCAGGCGACGTAGGGCCGGTCGAGTGCGACGTAGCTGGTGTAGCTCCGGTTGCGCGGCAGGTGAAGATGGTCGGAGGCGAACGCCCGTGCGGCCAGGGCAAGTTCCAGCCTGGCGCGCAGCTGGGCATCGGTGGCCGGATCGGCGATGACCTGGTTCAGCGGCCGTCGACGGGCCAGCAGGTGCATCTCGCCGCTCGTCACGTGCGCATAGTAGCCAAGGGTGGAACAACCGCTGGCCATGAGCGTGAACCCCAGCACGGCGAGCCTGCGCAGCCAGACCTGCAGGCGCGCGGGATGCCGCGCCAGCGCCGGGATCCCGCTGGCTCGCGCCCTGCCGCCGCGATCTCCACACGCCTGGCGTCGTCGGTGGTGCAATTGCCTGCCTGCTGCCGCGCTACTGCTCGAACTGCTCGTTGAGGATGCGCTCCTCGAGATTGTGCTCGGGGTCGAACAGCAGGGTCATGGTCTGTTCGGCCGACTCGCGGATGCGTACCTCGACCACGTCGCGCACTTCGTGTGAATCGGCGGTCGCGCTCACCGGCCGCTTGTAGGGATCGAGCACCTCGAAGCGCACCTCGGTGGTCGCCGGCAGGATCGCACCACGCCAGCGTCGCGGGCGGAACGGGCTGATCGGCGTCAGTGCCAGCATGCGCGAATCGAGCGGAAGGATCGGACCGAAGGCGGACAGGTTGTAGGCCGTCGAACCCGCCGGGGTGGCAACCAGGATGCCGTCGCAGATCAGTTCGTCGATCTTGGCCACGCCGTTCAGCAGCACCCGCACATGCGCGGCCTGCTTGGTCTGGCGCAGCAGCGAGACTTCGTTGAAGGCCAGCGCGGACATCGTGCCGCCCGATTCCGCGGTCGCTTCCATCAGCAGCGGGCGCAGTACCGTCAGCTGGGCCCGCTGCAGGCGCTCGGGCAGGTCGTCGGGGTGGTTCTGGTTCATGAGGAAGCCGACCGAGCCGAGCTTCATCCCGTACACCGGCAGGGCCCGCGCCATGTGCCGGTGCAGCGTGCGCAGCATGAAACCGTCGCCGCCCAGGGCAACGATGACTTCCGCGTCTTCCAGCGCGGCGTCACCATAGCGCGAGGCGAGCTGCGTGCGCGCGGCCTGCGCTTCGGCGGTCTGGCTGGCGACGAATGCGATGCGTCGGGTCATGCGGCCAGGAAATCGGGAACCAGTTCCGAGCTTAGCGCGAATGGATGGGAAAGGCGCTGGCGGACGGCGCACACCACGCTGCCGGTGCGGCGGCAGCCGCGCCCCGGGGGCATCGCATGGACGATGCGCAGGCCGGGCCTTCCCGCGTTCCTGCGAAGCGCGCGGTGGCTCTTCGCAGGAGCGGCGGCAGCCGCGACCCGGGCACGCAGATGCAGCGAGCTACGCTCAGGCGGCCTTGGCGACTGCCTGCACCAGCTTGGCAATGCGGCGCAGGGCCACCGAGGCGATCGGGTAATCCACCTTCTGCGTACGGATTTCATCGATCAGTCCCAGCGTGATGCGCAAGGTCGGGTCATCACGTTCCAGCCAGGCCGCCACCGGATCGCCCGTGCCGGCGGGCGCGGCAGCAAGGATCTGGGCGGCCAGCGCGCGCTGCTGAGCCGCCAGCTCGTCGCGCAGCGAGCCGCGCGCCTGGGCATGCCAGCGGCTCTCGACCGGCAGGTTCTCGATCTGGCGACGCAGACCGTCGATGTCGAGCGCCTGGCCGAGGTTGAAGAACGCGGCCGCCACCCGCTCGATGGGCGCCCCGCTCTCCAGCGCCACCTCGGCGATGTCGAACACGGCGCCCAGCACCGGGATCGCCGCCAGCTGGGTCGCGAGCTCCGCCGGCACGCCCATCCCGTGCCACTTCTCCACATCGACACCGTAGTCGGCCCGGCCCGCGTCGGTCAGCACTGCCGGCAACGCCGCCCGCAACGCCGCCACGGCGGGCGCATAACGCTGGACGATGCCGGCGATGTCCAGACTCGCGCCGCGATGGTTGAGCAGCCAGCGGGTCAGGCCGCGCTGCAGATCCCAGATCTTGAGCAGGGCGTCGATCTGCACCGCCTCGGCGATCTTGCCGTCGAGGGCCTCGAGAGCCGCCCACAGGGCCCGCGCATCCAGCGATTCGCGCACGGCCGAGTAGGCCTTGGCGATCGCCGCGGGCGGCTGGCCGGTATCTTCCTGCATGCGCAGCACGAAGGTGGCGTCCATGCGGTTGACGATCGAGTTGGTGACGGCGGTCGCGATGATCTCCCGCTTCAGACGATGGCGCTGCATGTTGGGCGCGTAGGTCTCGCGCAGCGGATGCGGGAAGTAGCGCACCAGTTCCTTGGACAGGTAGGGATCTTCGGGCACGTCCGACTTCACCAGGTCCTCGAACAGCTTGAGCTTGGAGTAGGCGAGCAGGATGGCCAGCTCCGGCCGGGTGAGACCCTGGTGGCGTGCCTTGCGCTCGGCCAGCTCGGCGTCCGAGGGCAGCGACTCGATCTGCCGGTCGAGCATGCCCTCGGCCTCCAGCGTGCGGATGAAGTGCGCGTTGGAACCGATGCGCTGTGCCGACATGTGCTCCATCACCGTGATGGCCTGGTTCTGCCGGTAGTTGTCGCTGAGCACCAGCCGCGCGACCTCCTCGGTCATGTCCGCCAGCAGTTCATTGCGTGCATCGAGCGTGAGCTCGCCGCGCTGGATGGCATCATTGAAGAGGATCTTGATGTTGACCTCGTGGTCCGAGGTGTCCACGCCGGCCGAGTTGTCGATGAAGTCGGTATTGAGCACGACGCCCTTCAGCGCCGCCTCGATGCGCCCCTTCTGCGTAAAGCCGAGGTTGCCGCCCTCACCCACCACCTTGCAGCGCAGTTCACCGCCGTTGATGCGCACGGCGTTGTTGGCGCGATCGCCCACTTCGGCATTGGTTTCCCCATGGCCCTTCACGTAGGTGCCGATGCCGCCGTTCCAGAGCAGGTCCACCGGTGCCTTCAACACCGCGCTGACCAGCTCGGATGGCGACATCGACTCCACGGCGGCATCGATGCCCAGGGCCTCGCGCATCTGCGGCGTCAGTGCGATCGACTTGGCATCGCGCGGGAACACGCCGCCGCCGGCGGAGATCAGGTTGGTATCGAAGTCCGCCCAGGACGAGCGCGGCAGCTTGAACAGGCGCTCGCGTTCCACGTAGGTCTTGGCCGCATCCGGCGTGGGGTCCACGAACACGTGGCGGTGGTCGAAGGCGGCCACCAGGCGGATGTGGCGCGACAGCAGCATGCCGTTGCCGAACACGTCGCCGGACATGTCGCCGATGCCAACGCAGGTGAAGTCCTCGGACTGGGTATCGTGGCCGAGCGAGCGGAAATGCCGCTTGACCGATTCCCAGCCGCCGCGCGCGGTGATGCCCATGCCCTTGTGGTCGTAGCCGACCGACCCACCCGAAGCGAAGGCATCGCCCAGCCAGTAGTTGTGCTCGGCGCTGATTGCGTTGGCGATATCGGAGAACTTCGCGGTGCCCTTGTCGGCCGCCACCACCAGGTAGGGATCGTCTTCGTCGTGGCGCACCACGTCCTGCGGATGCACGACCTTGCCATCGACCAGGTTGTCGGTGATGTCGAGCATGCCGTTGATGAACATCTTGTAGCAGGCGATGCCTTCGGCCTGCAGCGCATCGCGCTCGGCCGGCGGACGCTTGACGTAGAAGCCGCCCTTGGAGCCGACCGGCACGATGACGGTGTTCTTCACCATCTGCGCCTTGACCAGGCCGAGCACCTCGGTGCGGAAATCTTCGCGCCGGTCCGACCAGCGCAGACCGCCGCGGGCGACCGGCCCGAAGCGCAGGTGCACGGCCTCCACGCGCGGCCCGCAGACGAAGATCTCGCGATACGGCCGTGGCTTGGGCAGGTCGGGCACGCGCGCGGGATCGAACTTGTAGCTGATGTAGGGTGCGGGTTCGCCGTTCTTGCGCTGGAAGTAGTTGGTCCGCAGGGTGGCGGTGATGGCGCCCAGGAAGGCCCGCAGGATGCGATCCTCGTCGAGGCTGGCGACATCGTCGAGCAGCACGCGGATAGCGGCGATGATGGCGTTGATCTGCGCCGCACGGGGCGCACCCAGCGCCTCGACCAGGTCTTCGATGAAGCGGGGTTGTGCGGCGAGAACCTTGGCATCGACCAGCGCGCGCAGCTCGCGCGAGAGGCGCTCACGCGCCGCGGCGAGCACGCCGCCGCCGCTCTCGCGGGACGGGTCGAAGCCGGCCAGGAACAGTTCCACCAGCAGGCCGGTAATGGCCGGATAACAGTTGAGCGTGGCCTCCACGTACGGCTGCGAGAAGGGCACGCCGGTCTGCAGCAGGTATTTGCAGTAGCCGCGCAGCATGGCGACCTGGTGCCAGTCCAGGCGTGCACCAAGGATGAGCTTGTTGAAGCCGTCGTTCTCTGCCGTGCCGCGCCAGATGTGGGCGAAGGCCTCCTGGAAGGCCTCGCGCACCTGGTCGATGCTGAACTCGCAGTGCACCGCCGGCTGCACGGTCAGGTCCTGGATGTAGACCACGTGTTCGGCCAGTTCGATTTCGTAAAGCTGCTCGGCCAGCACCTTGAGGCCGAGGTTTTCCAGCAGCGGCATGATCTCCGACAGGACGATGTCCGTACCGGAGCGGAAGATCTTGAAGTGCAGGGTGTCCGGACGACTGGTGGAAGGGTAGAAATCCAGGCGCATGTCGTCGGCGCCAGCCAGGCTGGCGGCCAGCTCGACATCCACCGCGGCGCGCCGCGGCGTGACTTCCTCGATGTAACCCACCGGCAGCGCACGCGCATAGTCGGCGGCCAGCTTGAGGCCGCGTTCCTCGCCGTGGCGCCCGACCAGCGCGTCACGCAGTTCGTCGTGCCAGTCGCGCACCAGGTGCACGATGCGGCCTTCCAGCTCGCTCACGTCATAGTCGACGCGATGGCCCGGGCGTGGGCGCACCACCAGGTGCATGCTCGCCAGCGGCGAATCGCCGACGTGGATGGTGGAATCCACGCGCTCGCCGTGCAGGGCTTCCTTGAGTGTCGCCTCGATACGCTCGCGCACGTTGCTGCTGAAGCGGTCGCGCGGCATGTACACCTGGCAGGAATAGAAGCGGCCGTACTTGTCGCCACGCACGAACAGGCGCGTCTGCGGCCGCTCGCGCAACATGAGGATGCCGGTTGCGGCGGTGAACAGCTCGTCGATGCTGCACTGGAACAGCTCGTCGCGCGGCAGCAGTTCCAGCACATGGCGCAGCGCCTTGCCGGAATGGGAATCCGGGCGCAGGCCCGAGCGCTGCATGACGGCCGCCACCTTGCGCCGCACCAGCGGCACATCCTGCGGCCTGGCCATGTAGGCATTGCTGGTGAACAGGCCGAGAAAGCGCTGCTCGCCCACCGGGATGCCGGCGTCATCGAAGGCCAGCACGCCGATGTAGTCCATGTAGCCGGGCCGATGCACGCTGGCACGCGCATTGGTCTTGGTGATGATGATGGCATCCATCGCGCCCGACTGCGGCAGGCTGGTCGCCACCAGGGTGCGCAGCGAACGCGGCGCCAGCGAACGCTCCGAACCGTGCAGGATGCCCAGGCCCGAGCCCTCCACGGCCTGCAGCACCTCGTCATTGCCGCTCTTGACCACCGCATACTCGCGGTAGCCGAGGAAGGTGAAGTTGTCGTCGGCCGCCCAGCGCAGGAAGGCCTGGGCTTCGGCCACGCCTTCGGCATCGATGGGCAGCTTGCGCCTGCCCAGTTCATCGGCCACGGCGAGCATGCGTTCGCGCATGGGTTCCCAGTCGGCCACGCTCACGCGCACGTCCTCGAGGACGGCCATCAGCGCCGGGGCGAGCTGCGCCATGCCCGCGGCTTCCGGCATCCGGTCGATCTCGAAATGCATCACCGATTCGGCGCTGCCGCCGCCGCCCTCGAGGGTGCCGAACGACAGCAGGTTGCCTTGCGCATCGCGCTCGACACGGAACACCGGGTGGATGATGCAATGGATCTGCAGACCCGCCGCGGTAATCGCCATACCGACCGAATCGACCAGGAAGGGCATATCGTCGGTGACCACCTCGACCACCGTGCGCGCGGCACGCGCGCGCTCGCTGTCGGCGGGAGGATTGAACACCCGCACCTTGGGCCGCCCGACCTCGCGCACCGCCATGAAGGCGCGCAGATCCGCCACCAGCGCGGCCCAGTCGGCGGCCGTTCGCGTCGCCAGTTCTTCGGTCGGCACGCGGCGCAGGAACTCACTGGTGAATCGCTGGGCCGCCTCGCGTTCGGCGCCATCGAACTGCGCGGCCTGGTAAGCGAGAACATGGTCGACGAGCGTGCCCGACACTGCGCCTTGAGCGGTCATGACTTGATCCGGATTGGAGGAAATGAGAAGCGGTTGAGACAAACATCGAAGGATACGCTGCGCCCACCCGGGAATCCACTTTGCGACGGCCGACGGACGGCCAAGATGACTTCCGGCCCGCGCCGGCGGCAGGGGCAAGGTGGAAAACTGCGCCACGTTGGTTTTCGCTCATGTACTCGACAGTATAGAATCCGTCGGTTGCCCCGCCCGGCGGCAGGCGCTGGCGGGCTCCGGCGGGCCTCGCTGCGGCACCGGTCCTGCGCCGCCCCACCGCCACCACGACAGGAACAACGCATGATGAAGCTGTCCAGCGCCCTCACCTGCATTGCCTTCGCCGCGCTCGCTTGCGCCTGCAGCAAGTCGCCTTCCGGCCAGCAGCAGCCGCCCCCGCCCGAGGTCGGTGTACTCGCCGCGCAGCCGCAAAGCGTGCCGCTGGAGCGTTCGCTGGTAGGTCGCCTGTCGGCATTCCGCTCGGCGGACGTACGTGCGCGCGTTGCCGGCATCCTGCTGGAGCGGGTCTATTCCGAAGGCAGCGACGTCAAGGAAGGCGCGCTCCTGTTCCGCATCGACCCGACGCCGCTGCGGGCCACGCTGAACGGCCAGCTCGCCAATCTTGCTTCGGCCGAAGCCACCTATGCGAACAATCACATTGCCGCCGAGCGGGCCCGCTCGGTCGGCGCCCGGGGCCTGCTCTCCCAGTCCGACGTGGATGCCGCCAATGCCGCCGAACGCACTGCCGCGGCAGCGGTGCAGCAGGCCAAGGCGAACGTCGAGGCGGCGCGCATCAATCTCGGCTATGCCGACGTCACCGCGCCCATCGCCGGGCGCGCCGGCAAGCAGCAGGTCACCGAAGGCGCGCTGGTCGGCCAGGGCGAGGCGACGCTGCTCACCACCATCGACCAGATCGACCCGCTGTACGTCAACTTCACCATGAGCGTGGCCGACATCGAGGCCATGCGACGCGCGGCCAGCAACGGCGGGGCGACCCTGGCCGGCGCCAACCAGGCGGCGGTGCATCTGGCCCTGCCGGACGGTACACCCTATGCGCCGGTGGGTACGGTCGATTTCTCCGGGGCGCTGGTCGATCCGGCTACCGGCTCGGTGGCCCTGCGCGCGCAGGTCGCCAATCCCGACCATGTTCTCCTGCCCGGCATGTACGTCACCCTGACCGCCGTGCTCGGTAAGCGCCACGGTGTCTACCCGGTGCCGCAGCGGGCCGTGCAGCGCGACGCCGTGGGCTCATTCGTGCTGGTGGTCGGTGCCGACGGCAAGGTCGCGCGCAAGGACATCACCGCCACCGACGCCATCGAGGGCAACTGGATCGTCACCAGCGGCCTGGAGGCAGGCGACCAGGTCATTGTCTCGGGCCTGCAGCGTGCGCAGGTCGGACAACCGGCCCGTCCGACACCGTGGCAGCCGCCCAGCGCCGCGGCCGCCACGCCCGACGGCAACGCGCAGTAGGAGACCAGGATGGCCCGATTCTTCATCGATCACCCGGTGTTCGCCTGGGTGATCGCGATCCTCATCTCGCTGGCCGGCGTCATCTCCATCTTCAGCCTCGGCGTCGAGTCCTATCCGAACGTGGTGCCGCCGCAGGTCACGGTCGGTGCCAGCTACCCCGGTGCCAGCGCCGACACCACGGAGAAGACCGTCACCCAGGTCATCGAGCAGCAGCTCACGGGCATCGACCACCTGCTCTATTTCAGTTCCAGTTCCAGTTCCAGCGGACGCGCCAGCATCACGCTGACCTTCGAAACGGGCACCGACCCGGACATTGCCCAGGTCCAGGTGCAGAACAAGGTCGCCCTGGCCACGCCACGCCTGCCGAGCGAGGTGGTGCAGCAGGGTGTGGTGGTGGCCAAGGCGAACGCCGGCTTCCTGATGGTGGTGGCGCTGCGTTCGGAGAATCCGGCCATCGACCGCAATGCGCTCAACGACATCGTCGGTGCACGCGTGCTCGACCAGATCGCGCGTATCCCAGGCGTAGGCTCGACCCAGCAGTTCGGTTCCGAGTACGCCATGAACATCTGGCTCGACCCGGACAAGCTGCGCGGCTATGGCCTGTCGGCCGGCCAGGCGCTGGCCGCCGTGCGGGCGCAGAACGTGCAGTTCGCCGCCGGTGCGATCGGCGCGCAGCCCTCGCCGGAAAGCCAGGGCTTCACCGCCACGGTATCGGCGGAAAGCCGCTTCAGCAGTCCAGAGCAGTTCGAGAACATCCTCCTGCGCACGCAGGCGGATGGCACCAGCGTCTACCTGCGCGACGTGGCCCGGGTGGGCCTGGGCGCATTCAATTACGGCTTCGACACGCAGTGGAACGGCAAGCCGACCGGCGCCTTCGCCATCCAGCTCCTGCCCGGCGCCAACGCGCTCAATGTGGCGGATCTGGTGCGTGCCAAGATGGATGAACTGGCGCCGAGCTTCCCTGAAGGCGTGAGCTGGTTCTCGCCCTACGACTCGACCACCTTCGTCAAGGTGTCGATCAGGGAAGTGGTGAAGACCCTCGGCGAGGCCATGGTGCTGGTGTTCCTGGTGATGCTGATCTTCCTGCAGAACCTGCGCGCGACCATCATCCCGACCCTGGTCATCCCGGTCGCCCTGCTCGGCACCTTCTTCGGCATGGAGGTGATCGGCTTCACCATCAACCAGCTGACCCTGTTCGGCATGGTGCTGGCGATCGGCATCGTGGTCGACGACGCGATCGTGGTCATCGAGAACGTCGAGCGCATCATGACCGAGGAGGGCCTGCCGGTTAAGGAAGCCACGCGCAAGGCGATGGGCCAGATCACCGGCGCGGTGGTGGCCATCACCGTGGTCCTGGCGGCGGTATTCATTCCCAGCGCATTGCAGGGCGGTACCGCCGGCGCGATCTACCAGCAGTTCGCGCTGACCATCGCCATGGCGATGGTGTTCTCCGCCTTCCTGGCCCTTGGCTTCACGCCAGCGCTGTGCGCGACCATGCTCAAGCACAGCGCGCACCATGAAGACCGCAACTTCATCTTCCGCTGGTTCAACAAGGGCTTCGGCCGCGTCAGCCGCACCTACGTGCGCCACACCGGCAGCGCCGTCCACCACGCGCCGCGCTGGATGCTGCTGTTCGCGGTCATCGTGATCCTCGCCGGATTCCTGTTCATGCGCCTGCCCGGCAGCTTCCTGCCCGAGGAAGACCAGGGCAACGTGCTGGCGGTCGTGCAGCTCCCCTCGGGTGCGACGCTGCAGCGCACCCAGGCGGTGATGGAGCAGGTGCGCCAGACACTGGCAGCCGATGATGCCTTCGACGGCATGATGGGCGTGGCCGGCTTCAGCTTCGTCGGCCAGGGCGAGAACGTCGGCATGGCCTTCATCCGCCTCAAGCCCTGGAGCGAGCGCAGCACCAATTCGGCCGAGTTCATCCAGCGCGCAAACCAGAAGCTCTACGGCATCCGCGATGCCCAGATCTTCGTCGTCAACCTTCCCACCGTGCAGGGCCTCAGCCAGTTCGGCGGCTTCGACATGTACCTGCAGGATCGCGCCGGCGCCGGTCGCGAGGCATTGGCCGAGGCGCGCAACACGCTGCTCGGCGCGGCGGCCAGGAACGCTTCGCTCACTGCCGTGAGGCCCAACACCCTGGAGGATGCCGCGCAGGTGCAGCTCGAGGTCGATCGCGTGCAGGCCCAGTCGATGGGGCTTTCGGTCAGCGACATCTACAGCGCGATCCAGCTGATGTTCGCACCCGTGTACGTCAACGACTTCTTCTACCAGGGTCGCATCAAGCGTGTGACCATGCGCGCCGACGAGCAGTTCCGCATGAGTCTGGACGCGCTCAACCACTTCTACACGCCCTCGACGCACAAGGACGCATCCGGCCTGCCGGAGATGATCCCGCTGTCGAACGTGGTCAACGCGAGCTGGTTCAGTGCGCCGCCCTCGCTGACCCGCTACAACGGCTACTCGGCGATCGAGATCGTCGGTTCGCAGGCGCCCGGCTACAGTTCAGGCGAGGCCATGACGGCGCTGCAGAACATCGTCAACAACGATCTGCCGACCGGCTTCGGTTACGACTGGACCGGTCAGTCCTACCAGGAAATCCTCTCCGGCAATGCCGCCACGCTGCTGCTGGTGCTCTCCATCGTGGTGGTTTTCCTGTGCCTGGCCGCGCTGTATGAAAGCTGGTCGATCCCGGTCGCCGTGCTGCTGGTGGTGCCGCTGGGCGTGCTTGGCGCGCTGGTGTTCGCCAACTTGCGCGGCCTGCCCAACGACATCTTCTTCAAGGTGGGCCTGGTGACCATCATCGGCCTGGCCGCGAAGAACGCGATCCTGATCGTCGAGTTCGCCGTGGCCGAGCAGAAGGCCGGACGCAGTCTGCGCGAGGCCACGGTGGATGCCGCGCGCCTGCGCTTCCGGCCCATCCTGATGACCTCGCTGGCGTTCATCATGGGCGTGTCGCCGCTGGCATTCTCCACCGGTGCCGGTGCCAATGCCCGCCACGCCATCGGCACCGGTGTGATCGGCGGCATGATCTTCGCCACCTTCCTTGGCGTGCTGCTGATCCCGGTGTTCTATGTCGTCGTGCGTCGCCTGCTCGGTGACAAGCTCGACCACCCGCCGGCACCACCCGAACTCCCGACGCAGTCGTCCACATAGACCCGCTTCCCGGCGCGTCCGACGCAGGTCGGCGGCAACAGGTGCCGCCGACCATGCGCAATTTCGCGCGGGCCGCCGCCTCCCACCCGCGGTCCGTCGCATGCCGGTCCGGCGGCTGGCCGCGACACGCAAGCGCGAGCCGCGTCGCTACAATGGCGGATTGCCAACCCGATGATCGACATGAGCGCACCCGCGGATCGCATCCTCGACAAGACCTGGTTCTACCGCTTCCGCTTGCCCGACGGCCGCGTCACGCGCACCTATGACGACGGCGCGCTGGACGCGATCCACAGCACCCGCCTTGCCATGCTCAAGCAGGTCGTCGAAGCGCGCTTCGGAACCGACCTGGCCGGTCGCCAGGTCATCGACATCGCCTGCCACCAGGGCTGGTTCTCCAGCCAGGTGCATGCCTGGGGCGCCGACTCGGTCCTGGCGGTGGACGCGCGCGCCGAGCATGTGGCCGACACCCGGCTGATCGGTGCGGCGCTGGGCCTCGATCGCCTGCGCGTACTGCAATCGGACGTGCACGCGCTCGACGCCGCCACGCTGGGGCAATTCGACCTGGTGCTGATGCTGGGCCTCATCTACCACCTTGAAGACCCGATCGGCGCCCTGCGCCGCGCACATGCCCTGACGCGCGAGCTGTGCGTGGTCGAAACCCAGGTCGTGCCGGGCCTCACGGGCATGGTCGATTACGGCAGCTACCGCTTCGTGCGCCCGCTCAAGGGCTCGTTCGGCATCATCGACGAAACCGACGACACGCACGGTCCCGAGGCCAGCACGACCGGCATCTGTCTGGTGCCGAGCGTGGAAGCGCTGATGTGGATCATGCGCAAGATCGGCTTCCCGCGCGTGGAGTTGCTGCCCGTGCCGGCCGACGGCTACGAACAGCTCGTGCACGGCAAGCGCGTGATGGTGGCCGGCTACGTGGACTGAACGCGCCCGCAGCGTTCCCGCCAGGTCATTGCGCGGCAGCTTGTGACAACCGGACGCCACGGCACCCCGCGCGCACTGCCTGAGAACATGGCATTGAACTTGCATTACGCACTGCACCCGACAGTGCGGTATGCAGCAACTCGATGAGCGCCATGTCCTTTCCAATTCAGGCCCCGACCCTCGACCGCGGTGGACGGCGCCTTCCGCTGCGCCTGCTGCTGGTGTTCGGCGCGCTGACGCTCATGCTGGGCGCGATCGGCGTGCAGGTGGGCCGCGCGTCCGGCGCCTTCCTCGACGAAAACGCGCGGGTCGTCCACGCGCTGCAGGTGGAACAGGCGATCGGCAAGATCGTCGCCACCCTGCGTGACGCCGAAGCGAACCAGCGCGCGCACATGATCTCGGGGATGCCCGAGCGCCTCGACGACCACTTCGCGCAGCTGCCGGAACTCACGCACTACCTGCAGCGCCTGGCCACCCTGGTCGAAGATCAGCCGGCACAGCGTGCGGCCGCCGCCGAACTCACCGCCGCCATCGAGCAGCGCCGGCGCAGCATGGCCGACAGCCTCAGTCTCTACCAGAAGGGCGGCTTGGACCTGGTCCGCTCGGATTCCTCGTTCCAGGCCGCGCGCGAGGAGGACCTGGCCATCGATACCCTCGCACGGCGCATGCTGGCCGTCGAAACCGCGACCTTCGAGCAGGGCCGGATACGCTCGCTGCGCACCGCGCGCATCACGCGCATCGCCACCGGTGTTGCGACCACGCTGTGCATCGCCATGCTGCTCGTCGCGCTGGCCCTGATCCTGCGCGAGATCAAGCGCCGCCGCGGCAGCGAAGCGCGCCTGCACAACTCGCTCGCCGAACTCGCGCGCAGTCTCGAGGAATCCCTGCGCCTGGGCGAAACACTGCGCCAGTTCTCCGACCTCGGTTCCATGCTGCAGGGCTGCCGGAGCATCGACGAAGCCACGACCGGGCTGCGCACTTCGCTGGCACGCCTGCTGCCCGATTGCGCGGGCTCGATCCAGCTCATCAAGGCCTCGCAGAACCTGGTCGAGGAAGTCGTCCGCTGGGGCGATCTGCCCGAAGGCGCACAGACCCTGTTCCTTCCCGACGACTGCTGGGCGCTGCGTCGCGGCCAGACCCACCCCATACCCGGCACGCTCGATGCGTTCCGCTGCAAGCACCTGGCCGGAATCGACGCGGCAGACTACCTGTGCGTGCCGCTGATGGCGCAAGGGGAAATGCTGGGAACGCTCAGCCTGTTCGGCCCCTGCGCCACCTCCGCGGCCACACGTCCGATCGCCGAGACGGCTGCCGAGCAGGTCTCGCTGGCGCTTGCGAACCTGAATCTCCAGGACATGCTGCGCACGCAGTCGCTGCGCGACCCGCTGACCGGGCTGTTCAATCGTCGCTACCTGGAGGCATCCTTCGAGCGCGAGTTGCTGCGCGCCAGCCGCCGCGAACTGCCGCTCAGCGTGCTGATGCTGGACATCGACCACTTCAAGCGCTTCAACGACAGCCATGGCCACGAGGCCGGCGATACCCTGCTGGCGCAGTTCGGCGCCCTGCTCGCCCGCCTGGTGCGCCAGGAAGACGTCGCCTGCCGTTACGGCGGCGAGGAGTTCATCGTGCTGCTCCTGGATACCGATGCGCCGAAGGCCGCCGAACGCGCCGAGGCGGTGCGCGCCGCGGTGCGCGAGTTGTCCGTGCAGCATCGCCGCCAGACGCTCGGCCCGGTCAGCGTGTCGATCGGCATCGCCACCTATCCGCGCGACGGCAGGCAGCCAGCGGAACTGCTGCGCAGCGCCGACCGCGCGCTGTATACGGCCAAGCACGCCGGGCGCGATCGCGTCGTCAGCGCCTGACCTCGGCGGTTGCCGGCCTGGCCTGGGCGGGCGCATGCCGCCGCCGCGGCCGCGCCGAATCGCGCTGCCACGGCGACTGCGCGCCGGCACGCTTCTCAGCGCACGCCGGTTTCGTTGCGCGCGATCACCAGGCGCTGGATCTCGCTGGTGCCCTCGTAGATCTCGGTGATCTTGGCATCGCGGAAGTAGCGCTCCAGCGGCATTTCCTTGGAGTAACCCATCCCGCCATGAATCTGCACCGCGGCGTGCGTGATGAACATGGCCGCCTCGGAGGCGAACAGCTTGGCCACCGAAGCTTCGGTGCTGAAGCGCCCGCCGCTGCGGTCCGCCTGGATCTTGGCGAACGCAGCGCGCAGCACCAGCAGGGTGGCTGCATCGAGGCGACACTTCATGTCGGCGATCCTGGCCTGGATCATCTGGAACGAACCGATCGGTTGTCCGAAGGCCTTGCGCTCGCGCACCCAGGCGAGGCTCGCTTCGTAGGCGGCGCGGGCCAATCCCACCGCCTGTGAGGCAATGCCGATGCGCCCGGCATCGAGCACGCCCATGGCAATGCCGAAGCCCTTGCCTTCCTGGCCAAGCAGGTCACTGGCCGGGCAGACGTAATCGTTGAACTCGATCTCGCAGGTGGCCGAGGCGCGGATGCCGAGCTTGGGTTCGATCTTGCCGGTGCTGAAGCCAGGGCGCCCGGTGTCGATGATGAAGGCCGACACGCCCTTGGCGCCGACACCCGGTGTGGTAATGGCGAAAAGCACGATGTACTTCGCCACCGGCCCGGAGGTGATCCAGCTCTTCTTGCCGTTGATGACATAGTCGCCGTCGGCGTTCTTCGTGGCCCGCGTGTGCATCGCCGAGGCATCGGAGCCCGACTGCGGCTCGGTCAGCGCATAGGCACCGATCGCCTCACCCGAGGCGATCGCGCGCACGTACTTCTGCTTCTGCTCCTCGGTGCCGTACTTGAGGATGCCGTTGCAGTAGAGCGAGTTGTTCACCGACATGATGGTCGAGTGCGCACAGTCGGCCGCGGCAATCTCGATCATTGCCAGCGCATAGGCGATCGTATCCATCCCGGCGCCGCCGTATTCCTCCGGCACCTCGATGCCCATCAGGCCAAGCTGGCCCATCTCGCGGATCGTCTCCAGCGGGAACTCGCCCCTGGCATCGAGCTCGGCTGCCACCGGGGCGATGCGCTTGTGCGCAAAGTCGCGCGCGATGGACTGGATCGAAAGCTGGTCGTCGGAATAGCGGAAATCCATGGGTGCTCCAGGTCGAATGCGCCGCGCCGCCGGCAGCAGTGCCCTGGAGCGCGCGCCGTGGAGTGGACGAAACGCCTGATTCTAGCGGCTCGACGCCGCTTTCGCGCGGCCTGCGCGAAGGCCCGGATCACCGGGCACGCCTTCCAGCACACGCGCCCCCTGCACGCAATCCCTGCGCGCGCCCGCGTGGGGACGCGCCGCGAAGCGACGGCACACTGCAGGGCGTGCCACGCAGCGCCGTTGCAGCGCCCGTCCTGCCAAGGGTGGATCGGATGCCGGAACCGGCGACGCAGGCAAGCAGGCGGCGCCGCACGGCGTGTGGCAAGCTGCCCGCAAGCCGCGTGCGCGAAAGGTCGTTGCCTTGGCGAGCGCGGGCCGTGCGCGCACTCGCGCACAATTTCCGGGGTGGGACACCTGCTGCCCAGGCGATATCGCCAGGCGGGAGGCCAAAACCATCCCATCAACCTGCGCCCACCCACCTGGAAAGCCCATGCAGTGTATCGACGCAAAGCCATCCGTCTGCCAGCCGCGGACGGGCGGCAGACATGTCGCCCTCCCGCTGCTCGCCCTCGGCGCCGCGCTTGCAGTGCTGTCCGGCGGCTGCGCGATGCAGCGCAGCCAGGTCATGCCGGATGCCCGCGTGATCGACCAGACCGCACGGGCACTGATGCAGCGTGGACACGTCGAGGGCCTGGCGCTCGCGGTGATCGAGCATGGCGCGGTGGTGCACGTGGCGGCCTACGGAATCCGCAACGCGGCAGGTGACCCGCTCACGGCGCAGACCATCATGTACGGCGCATCGCTGACCAAGACGGCGTTCGCCTGCCTGGTCATGCAACTGGTGGATGAGGGCCGCCTGGACCTCGATGCCTCGATCGCCGACCTGCTGCCGCGGCCCTTGCCGGACTACGCGGATTATCACGATCTCGCGTCGGACCCCCGCTGGAAGGACCTGACCCTGCGCATCCTGCTCACGCACACCACCGGCTTCGCGAATTTCCGCTGGCTGGAGGCGGATGGCAGGCTCCGCTTCCACTCCGATCCGGGCAGCCGCTATGGGTATTCGGGCGAAGGCTTCTACATTGCCCAGCTGGTGCTGGAAGAAGCGCTGGGCCTGGATGTCGGCAAGGAAATGCAGGCACGCCTCTTCGATCGCTTCGGCATGCCGAGGACCTCGATGCAGTGGCGCGCCGATTTCCGGCCCAACCTCGCCGACGGATTCAGGCAGGACGGCAGCAGCGAACCCCACGACGAACGATCCAGCGTCAGCGCGGCCGGTTCGATGGACACCGACATTGCCGACCAGGCCAGGCTCTGGGCCGCCATCGTGCGCGGAGATGGCCTCACCGGCGCTTCGCGCGCCGAGCTGGTGCGACCGCAGTTTCCCATCACCTCGGCGCACCAGTTCCCGAGTCTTGCAGCTGCCACCA
>Ga0265293_10001017_pt1 | contig 63325 bp, 59 predicted proteins | sample Munlanlewell138R_FD_192505 | JGI IMG/M metagenome (GOLD analysis project Ga0265293, IMG submission 192505) | Leachate microbial communities from a municipal landfill in Southern Ontario, Canada - Leachate well 138R | ecosystem: Engineered > Solid waste > Landfill > Unclassified | place: Canada...
AGGTGCAGCTCGCCGCGACCGGAGACGCGGAACTTGTCCGGGTCGTCGGTCTCTTCCACGCGCAGGGCCACGTTGTGCACCAGTTCGCGCGTCAGGCGCTCGCGGATCTGCCGCGAGGTGACGAACTTGCCTTCCTTGCCCGCAAAGGGGGAGGTGTTCACCTGGAAGGTCATGCTCACGGTGGGCTCGTCCACGGTAAGCGGCGGCAGCTGCTCCACCGCCTGCGGGTCGCACAGGGTGTCGGAGATGTTGAGCTCTTCCATGCCGGTGAAGGCAATGATGTCGCCGGCGCGCGCCTCGGGCACTTCCACGCGATCCAGGCCGTGAAAGCCCATGATTTGCAGGATGCGGCCGTTGCGGCGCTTACCTTCATGATCAAGGACGACGACGGGGGTATTGCTCTTCACCTTGCCGCGCGCGATGCGGCCGATGCCGATGACGCCCACGTAGCTGTTGTAATCCAGCGAGCTGACCTGCATCTGGAACGGACCGTCGATGTTCACATCGGGCGCCGGCACGTGCTTGACGATGGTCTCGAACAGCGTGGTCATGTCGCCGTCACGCACGTCGGCGGTGAGGCCGGCGAAGCCATTCAGGCCGGAGGCGTAGACGATGGGGAAATCGAGCTGTTCATCGCTGGCGCCGAGGCGATCGAACAGGTCGAAGGTCTGGTCCACCACCCAGTCGGGACGGGCGCCGGGGCGATCGACCTTGTTCACCACCACGATGGGGCGCAGCCCGCGCGCCAGGGCCTTCTGGGTTACGAAGCGCGTCTGCGGCATGGGGCCTTCGACGGCGTCCACCAGCAGCACCACGGAGTCGACCATGGACATGACGCGTTCCACCTCGCCGCCGAAGTCGGCGTGGCCCGGAGTGTCGACGATGTTGATGTGGTAGCCGTTCCAGTCGATGGCCGTGTTCTTGGCCAGGATCGTGATTCCTCGCTCTTTTTCGATGTCGCCGGAATCCATGACGCGTTCGGCGGCCTGGCCACGGGCCAGCGTGCCGGACTGCTGGAGGAGTTGATCGACCAACGTGGTCTTGCCGTGGTCCACGTGGGCGATGATGGCGATGTTGCGAAGTTTCTCGATCACAAAGGTGCTACCGAAATGGAGGAAAATGGCGGCGGATTCTACCGGAATCCGCTTGCCGGGGATATCGCGCTGTTGTTGATGGGTAAAGCCTGCGTGCGCTTTTTTGGTGCGCGGTAGCGGTCAAGGCGGCGACTACGGAAAGCTGGCCTCCAGGTAGGCCTGTGCTTCCGCATGCTCCTGAGCGGCGGCGCGACGCAGCCATGCCAGCGCCTTCACCGTGTCGACGGGCAGCCCGGTGCCTTCGGCATACATGACGCCCACCAGGTACTGTGCATCCGCGAGTCCCTGCTGCGCCGCTTCGCTGAGCCAGCGGGCGCCCTCGGCCGTTTCACCGAACGAGACCAGCAGGTGCCCAAGGTTGAACTGCGCCTCGGCGACGCCCTGCCCGGCCGCCGCGCGATACCAGTACAGCGCCAGTGCCGGGTCCGGCGTCACGCCGAGCCCGTTGTCGTAGGCCGCGCCCAGGTTGAGCTGGGCGTAGGCGTCGCCGCTCAAGGCCGCGGCGCGCAGCGTGTCGGTGTCCGCGCCGCTGGGTGCGGCCACGAGGACCGCGATGAGCAGTAGAAAACGCATGGCACAATGCTGCTTGAATCCGCGCCGGAAGTCACCGGCTAGACTTGCCAAACGGAACCTCATGCACGCACCCGACTATCAGGCCAGCCTGGTCAACCTCGCCGCATCACTGCGCACCATCGCCGGCGCCGCCGACAACCGTGGCTATGCGCCGCTGGTGCTGCCCTCCGCCGTGCAGCGGGCGCGCCACATCATTCTGTTCATTGCCGATGGCGTAGGCGACGCGATCGTGCGCCGGCATGGCGGCATGCTGGCACGGCACCAGCTGACGCGCCTCACCTCGGTGTTTCCCACCACCACCGCGAGCGCCATCACCAGCCTGTATACCGGTGTTGCGCCCACTCAGCACGGCATGACGGGCTGGTTCACCTGGCTGCGCGAACTGGGCAGCGTTGCCACCGTACTGCCCTTCACGCCGCGCCACGGCGGGGCGTCCTACACGGAGGCAGGCATCACCCCGCGGGACATCATGGCCTGCCCCAGCATCTTCGAAGGGCTGACACGGCCCGGACACGTGGTGAACCCCTTTTACATCGCCGACTCCGCCTACAGCCGCGCCCTCTCCGGCCCCGCCCAGCGCCATGCCTACCGCGACCTGGATGGCCTGATAGCACTGCTCGCCTCGCTGGCGCGCGGGCCCGGCCTGACCTACGCGTATTGGCCGGAATTCGATGGGGCGGTCCACCACGGCGGACTCGCGGGCGGTGATGACAAGCTTTCCGAACTGGAGCGGGCCCTGGAACAGCTGCTCGATCGGCTTGCCGGCCTCGATGCGGCGGTGCTGGTCACAGCCGACCACGGCATGCTCGACACCGCCCCGCAGCACATTCTCGACCTGGCCGACCACCCGGCACTCGCCGACTGCCTGACCCTGCCCCTGTGCGGCGAGCCGCGCGCCGCCTACGCCTATGTGCACGCGGACCGTCGCGAGGCCTTCGAAACTTACGTGACCACCCAACTGGCGGACCGCTGCGAACTCCTCCCGCGTACCCGCCTTTTCGAGGCGGGCTGGCTCGGCCCCGGTCGCACGCACCCGCAGCTGCCCCATCGGGTGGGCGATTACCTGCTGCTGATGCGCGAAAATCACGTGATCACCCAACGCCTCGCCGGCGAACGCGCCTTTGCCCAGCGCGGCGTGCACGGCGGATTGAGCGCCGACGAGCTGTACGTGCCGCTGTGCGTGCTCGTTCCCTGAAGCCCCTGCCCGGCACCAAATTGACCCCCCCCGGCCCCCGTGTTACAAAGCAGGCCCTTCGTTCCTTCCAGTGATGCTGTGACCGAGCACGAGCTTGAACTCCAGCTGGCCAGGGAAACCGCCGCCCGCCAGCAGGCCGAGGCGGTGGCCGCGGAGATGGCCGAGGAGGCCGACCACGCCCACGAAGAACTGCGCGCACTGGCCGATCACCTCGAAGAACTGGTGCGCCAGCGCACCGCCGAACTGGCCAACGCCCGCGACGAGGCCCTGGAGGCCAGCAAGGCGAAGAGCCAGTTCCTGGCCAACATGAGCCACGAGCTGCGTACGCCGCTCAACGCCATCATCGGCTACAGCGAAATGCTGGTCGAAGAGGCCGACGAGGGCGGCTACGCGGACATCGTCCCCGACCTGCAGAAGATTCACGCCGCCGGCAACCACCTGCTCGGACTCATCAACGACATCCTCGACCTCTCAAAGATCGAGGCGGGCAAGATGGACCTGCACCTGGAAACCTTCGACGTGGCAGAGATGCTGCGCGACGTGGTCGCCACGGTGACGCCGCTCATCGAAAAGGGCGGCAACACCCTGGAAACCCACTGGGACCCGCACATCGGCAGCATGCACGCCGACCTCACCAAGCTGCGCCAGGCCTTGTTCAACCTGCTGTCCAACGCCAACAAGTTCACCGAGCATGGCACCCTGCGCCTGCGCGCCGAACGCCGCCCACGCCGCAGCGGCCAGGAATGGCTTGAGTTCGAGGTGGCCGACTCCGGCATCGGCATGACCCCCGAGCAGCAGGCCCGGCTGTTCCAGCCCTTCACCCAGGCGGACGCCTCCACCACCCGCAAGTACGGCGGCACCGGCCTCGGGCTCACCATCACGCGCCGCTTCTGCGAAATGATGGACGGGGACGTGCGCGTCACCTCACAGCTCGGCCTCGGCTCGACCTTTACCCTGCAGATTCCGGCCGAGGTGACCGGCGTGTCCGAGCAGTCCCCCACCCGCACACCGCGCAAGCCGCGCGGCAGCGCCGGCCATGTGCTGGTCATCGACGACGATGCCGTAGTACGCGAACTGCTGCGCCGTTTCCTGGAGGGCGAAGGCTATCGCGTGGATACCGCGGCGAGCGGCGAGGAAGGCCTTGCCAAGGCGCATGCACAGCGGCCCGACGCCATCACCCTGGACGTGATGATGCCGAGCATGGACGGCTGGGCGGTGTTATCGGCGCTCAAGAGCAGTCCGCAGTTGTGCGAGGTGCCGGTCATCATGCTCACCATGGTCGACGACCAGCAGATGGGTTTCACCCTCGGCGCCGCCGATTACCTCACCAAGCCCATCGACCGCGCGCGCTTGCTGGCGGTGCTCGCGCGCTACCGGCGCCGGGGCGCGCGGGTGCTGCTGGTGGAAGACGACGCGCCGACCCGCGAACTGGTGCGTCGCACCCTGGAAAAGGAAGGTTTCCGGGTGGAAGAGGCGGACAACGGCGAGGCCGGCCTCGCCAGCCTCGGGGCGGCGCCGCCGGACCTGGTGGTGCTCGATCTGATGATGCCGGTGATGGACGGCTTTCAGTTCATCGCCGCCATGAAGCGCGACGAACGCTGGCGCAATACGCCGGTGGTGGTCGTGACCGCCAAGGAACTCACTGCCGAGGACCGCCTGCGCCTGGCGGGCAAGGTGCAGAATGTGCTACAGAAGTGCGTCTGCGAACGGGACGAACTGCTGGCGGAAGTCCACCGCCTCATCGGCCTTGCTGCGGCCGTATGAACCATGCCCACACTCCTGCTCGTCGAAGACAATGAAATGAACCGCGACATGCTCTCGCGCCGCCTGGAGCGCAAGGGTTATCGCGTGCTCACCGCCGCGGACGGCGCCGAAGGTGTCACCATGGCCAGCCAGGCCGCCCCCGATCTGGTACTCATGGACATGAACCTGCCGGTGCTGGACGGCTGGGAAGCGACGCGCCGCCTCAAGGCGTCGCAGGCGACGCTGCCGATCATCGGTCTCACCGCCCACGCCATGGCGGGCGACCGGGAAAAGTGTCTGGCCGCCGGCTGCGACGACTACGACACCAAGCCGGTGGACTTCCAGCGCCTGCTCGGCAAGATCGAGCGCCTGCTGGGCCGGGGTCCATGAGCCCGGGCGAGGCCGCCGACGCGCAAACCCGGGCCGCCGCCCACCGCCGGCACGAACTGCTCACGCCCATGAATCACATCATCGGCTATGGCGAGATGCTGCTCGAGGAGGCCGAAGCGGCGGGCGAGATGGCACTCAGCAACGCCTTCCGCACGCTCCAGCACAGCGCCCGCCAGTTGCTCGACGTGGTCACCGCCCTGTGCGGGCCGCATCCAGACCAGCGCGGGGCACGTCGAAGCGCCGAGGCCCTGCTCGACGACATCCGCACCCGCTGCGAGGCGCTGATACCGCTCATCGCACCGGCGCTCCAGCCTGTGCTGGTCCCAGACCTGCACAAGGTTCTCGCGGCAGTCCAGAATCTGGCCGGACGCCTGGATGCCTGCGAGGCGCTGCCGACCCGCAGGGTGGCGGCGACGCCCAGCCCGCCCGCGGCCGCGGGCGGCGAGCGCATCCTGGTGGTGGACGACGTCGACGCCAACCGCGACGTACTCGCGCGGCGCCTGCACAAACTCGGCTATCGCGCCGAGGCGGCGGTGAACGGGCGTGAGGCCCTGGCGCGGCTGCAACAGGAGCACTTCGACCTGGTGCTGCTCGACGTGATGATGCCGGAGCTGGATGGCTATGAAGTGCTCCGGCGCATGAAGGTCGACCCGGAGCTTTGCCACCTGCCGGTGATCATGATTTCGGCCCTCACGGAAATCGACAGCATCGTGCGCTGCATCGAACTGGGCGCGGAGGATTACCTCGCCAAGCCCTTCAATCCGGTGCTGCTGAAGGCCCGTCTCGGCGCCAGCCTGGAGAAGAAACGCCTGCGCGACCGGGACCTGGCCCACCGTCGTCAGATCGAGGCCTACACCAATCACTTGGAAGAATTGGTGGAGGAAAAGGTGCGCGACATTTCGCTCGCCCAACTGTCCACCATTTTTGCGCTCTCACGCCTGGCCGAATCCCGCGACCACGAAACCGGCGCACACCTGGAGCGCATGCGCGAATACTGCCGCGTGCTGGCGCAGGTGCTGGCCGCCTCGGGCGAATTCCCGCAGATCGACGAACGCTTCATCGAGGACCTGTACACGGCCAGCCCCCTGCACGACATCGGTAAGGTGGGCATTCCCGATCACGTGCTGCAAAAGCCGGGCAAGCTCACGCCACAGGAATTCGAGGTGATGAAGGCCCACGCCCTGATCGGCGCGGACACCCTGCGCGCAGTGGATCGCGAGCACCCGGGCAACGGCTTCATCCGCCTCGGTATCGAGGTGGCGGAAAGCCACCACGAGCGCTGGGACGGCACGGGCTACCCCCATGGTCTGAAAGGCGAGGTCATCCCGCTGTCGGCGCGTATCCTCGCCCTGGCCGACGTTTACGACGCACTACGCAGCCGCCGCTGCTACAAGCCCGCCCACAGCCACGGCGAGGCGCGCGCGATTATCGTCGACCAGCGCGGCAGGCACTTCGATCCGCTCGTCGTGGACGGCTTCCTCGCCACCGAACATGCGTTCGAGACCATCTGGCGGGATGAAGGCGAAAGGTGAAACGTCAGATGGCTCATGACACCACGAACGCGCCACCTCTCCCGTCTCACGTCTAGACGATCTGCGTCTGCGCCATGTCGCCCTCCTCGCCGTAGCGCACGGCACCGGCACCCGGGTTGCGGGTGAGGATATAGCCGGCCAGCATCAGCGCCAGTTCCACCTTGCCCTGGTGCATGGCGTCCAGCAGGCGATCCGCCACGATCTGGCTGCGCTGGGTTGCATCGGGTTTGTCCACCCATTGACGGCTCATCTGCCAGCCGGCGTCCATGTCGCTGTCGAGCTTGTCGAAAAAACCGTGCCCGTCGGCGAGGATGGCCTCCGGCACTTCCAGGGGCATGGTCTGGCCTTCGGCGTAGATGGTGAGCTTCACTTTCGCTCCTTTCTCAATGGTGTTGGTGCGGAAGGATCAATCATGGAGAAAACATCTTTCCTGCGTGTTCTCCATAGCCGCTGTGATTATTTTTGTTCACCCGTAGGAGCCCACACCGTGGGCGAATTGTTTTTTCCAACCGCCAGCGATCACCGAAACCCCGTTCGCCGACGGTGTCGGCTCCTACGGGTCAACGCGATGCGCAGCCACGGCGCTGCGCAGCCAGGCCTCCACCGCGGCCTCGGTGACGGGCCGCGCCAGGACGTCGATGCCGGGAAAACGTGCCCGCAGCTGTTCGAACGCTGCCGCATCGGCGGGCTCGTAGAACACCAGCACGCGGGTGCCGGGCGTCCGCTGCAAGGTCGCCAGCAGGGATTCCAGGCTGGAGGTGCGGTCGCGAAAGTCGCGCTGGTAGTTGAATTCGGCCACCACCACCGCCGGATGCAGGGTCTTGAGCGCCGCCAGCGCCGTGCGCCCCACCTGCACGGTGCTGACCGCATAGCCCAGTCGCGTATACAGCGGTTCCAGGTTGGGATAACCGCCCAGTTCGACCACCGCGAGCAGCCGGGCCGGTTTCAGGTGGGGGTCAGGTGCGCCAGGGTCCATGGTAACGGTTCTTGGTGGGTGGGCGGCCATGGTAGCGAACACGGCAAAAACTGAGAACCGCAGTCATCCATTCCCCGACGTATAATCCACCGGGAACCACTGCACCCACACCGACGATAACCACAAATCAAGGATCGGACCCCATGCATTTTCCACCCCTCCCGCACCTGGCCAAGTCCCTTATCATGGCGGTGCTTTTCGGCATCCTCGGTTATCTCCTCCCCGAGGTGCTCTCCGGCAGTGCGCACCTCGATCACGCCTTGCTGCTGGGGCTTGGCGCCCTCGCCGGCGCCTGGCTGGGGGCATTACGCCGCGGGGAAGCGGGCATCGCGGAACCCTCCGCCGAGACCCAGACCGTGTTCGTGGGCAATCTGGCCTTCAAGGCCAGCGACGAGGAGCTGCGCGAGCTGTTCTCACCCTATGGCACCGTACAGGCCTCGCGCATCATGCGCGACCGCAAGACCCGCCGCCCACGGGGCTTCGGCTTCGTGGAGATGCCGCGCAACCAGGCACAGCGCGCCATCAGGGCCCTGGACGGCAAGGAATTCCACGGCCGCCGGCTGCGCGTGCGCGAAGGCAACCGCAAGGACGAGCGCGACGTCAACGGCGCGGACTGACGTTTGCATGTGGAGCCTGCGCGCCTGGCGTTACCGCCGCCTGCTGCGCCGCGCGCGCATTGCCGAGGCCACCTGGACACAGGTGCGCGAGGCCTTCCCGGTGCTGGACGGCCTTTCGGCGGACGAGGACGCCCGCCTGCGCGACCTCACGACGCTGTTTCTCCACGAAAAGACCCTGGAGCCCGCCGGCGATCTGGTGCTGGACGAGACCATGCGCGTCGCCATCGCCGCGCAGGCCTGCCTGCCCATTCTCCATCTCGGCCTCGACTGGTACGACGGCTGGTCCGCGGTCATCGTCTATCCGGCCGAATTCGTGCCGCGGCTGGAGTGGACCGACGAGGCCGGGGTGGTGCATACGGGCGAAGAAGTGCGCAGCGGCGAGGCCTGGCAGTACGGCCCGGTCATCCTCTCCTGGGACGACGTGCAGGCCTCCGGCGCGGGCGACGGCTACAACGTGGTGATTCACGAGTTCGCCCACAAGCTGGATGCGCGCAACGGCCACACCGAAGGCCTGCCGCCGCTGCACCGCGACATGGACGTGCGCGAATGGTCGAGCCGCTTCGCCGCCGCCTTCGAGGATCTCAACGCGCGGGTGGCGCGCGGTGAGGAGCCGGCCATCGACCCCTATGCCGGCGAGGCGCCAGAGGAGTTTTTCGCGGTGACCAGCGAGTATTTCTTCGAAATCCCCGACATCCTCCACGCCACCTATCCCGAGGTCTACGCCCTGCTGCGCCGCTTCTATCGGCAGGATCCGCTGGCGCGGCTTGCGCCGCATCGCGTCGCGCCCGGCGGCTGACCGCATGCACGCCGCCGCAGGCTGATGTACTGTGTCGCTCTTTAGCCCATTTCAGCGCCCGCCGACAGCACCGCAAGACACGCTTCGGCGATCGCCCGGAGGCGCGCACAGGTCCCATGATTCCCATTCGTGACGACAACCCGACCGAGCACCCGGCGGTCGTCACCGTGACCCTCATCGTCGCCTGTGTGATGACCTTTTTCTGGCAGGTCTCCCACGACCCTTCTGCCCAGGAGCGCATCGTCTATGCGCTCGGCTTCGTGCCGTCGCTGCTGTTCACCGGCGCCGAGCTGCCGCCCGGGGTGGCCGTGGTGCCGCCCACGGCCACCTTGCTCACCTCCATGTTCCTGCACGGCGGGCTCATGCACCTGGCCGGCAACATGCTGTACCTGTGGATCTTCGGCAACAACGTGGAAGACGCCATGGGCCACGGGCGCTTCGTGGTCTTTTATGTGCTGTGCGGCATCGCCGCGGCCATGGCGCAGGGCCTGCCACAACCCGACTCCAGCATTCCCATGATCGGCGCCAGCGGCGCCATCTCCGGCGTGCTGGGCGCCTATGTGCTGCTGCATCCCACTGCGCGCGTGCTGGTGGTGATCCCCTTCGGCTTTTACCTGCACACCACCTTCATGCCCGCCGCGCTCGTGCTCGGGCTGTGGTTCCTCTTGCAGATCGTCAGTTCCCTGGGCGCGCCCGCCGGCGAAGGCGGCGTGGCCTGGTTCGCCCACGTCGGCGGCTTCGTGGCCGGCATGGTGCTCATCCCGTTCTTCCGCCGCCGCGGCGTCCGCCTGTTCGCCTCGCGCCGGCGGCGACGGTGGTGAGCTGGAAAAGACAAAAAGGATTTACCACGGTGGACACGGGGGGGATCCATCACTGGTTACCCCAACCCGTGGGCTGTCTCTTGTCACATCTTGCGTGCACACTCCCTCTCCCTCCGGGAGAGGGCTGGAGAGAGGGGATCAATTCAGGTGCGGCTATTGGTTCATGATCCCCCATCCTGTCCTTCGGCAATTCGCTCCCTGCATTGCCCTCGACCGCTTGCTCCCGGCGCGGTCTACCTCCCCCATCCATGGGGTCGTACCTCCTGCATCCATGCAGTCGTCTCCCGGAGGGAGAAGGGACGCAAGCTTCTGTCTCTCCTGGAATGATGTGACCAAGAGACAGACCCGTGGGAGCGGCCTCAGGCGGCGATTGTCGTCGGATACCTTGCTATCGCGGCCCGAGGCTGCTCCTACAGAAAACTGATTTCCCCGTTTCGCCTTGTCCCTCTTCTGGCCGAGGCGCGATGAGGTAAAGTACGCGCCCGCTGAGAGGTGAACCCAATGTCCCGCGCCAGTCATTTCCATCTTGCCGTGCAGTTGCTCACCGCCGTGCTTCACCGTGAAGCGCCGGCGGACAAGCAGATGGAGGCGTTTTTCCGCAGCCATCGCGAGATGGGCGCGCGTGATCGGGGCGTGGTGGCGGAGGCGGTCTACGGTTGCCTGCGGCGGCGGCGCTCACTTGCTGCGGCGGCGGGGTCGGACAGCGCCGCGGATCTGGTCGCCGCCTATCTGCTCACGGCGCAGGGCTGGAGCGGACGAGCCCTGAGCGACGCAGGCTATGCGGGCGGCCACGCCCTGGCCGAGCGCGTGCGCACTCTCGATCGCGGCGCTCTGCCCCTGCCGGTGCGTGCGGACCTGCCGGACTGGCTGGCCGAAAAACTGCTGGCGCTGCTCGGCGCCGAGGAGACCCTGGCCCTGGCCGAGGCCCTCAATGCGCCGGCCCCGGTAGACCTGCGTGTGAACACCTTCAAGGCCAAGCGCGAGGACGTGCAGACGCAACTCGCCAGTGAGGGCTTCGAGACCCGCCCCACGCCGTTTTCCCCCGTGGGCCTGCGCCGCGCGGACCGCAGCCCACTGTTCAGGACCAAGGCTTTCGCAGATGGTCTGTTCGAGGTGCAGGACGAGGGCAGTCAGCTCATCTCCCTGCTGGTCGAGGCGAAGCGCCGCGAGAGCGTGGTGGATTTCTGCGCGGGCGCCGGAGGCAAGACCCTGCACCTGGGCGCCGCCATGGCCAACACCGGTGCGGTGTACGCACTCGACAATGCGGAATGGCGCCTCGAAAAGATCAAACCGCGACTCAAGCGTTCGGGCCTGCAGAACGTGCGCACCATCGCCATCCGCGATGAGCACGACGCACGCGTGAAACGCCTCGCCGGCAAGATGGACCGCGTGCTGGTGGATGCGCCCTGCTCGGGGACCGGCACGCTGCGGCGCAATCCGGACATCAAATGGCGCCCCATCGATCTGGCGGCGATCACCGCCACGCAGTCGTCCATCCTGGAGGCGGCGAGCGCGCTGGTGAAACCCGGCGGGCGCCTGGTGTACGCCACGTGCAGCGTGCTGCGCGAGGAAAACGAGGAGGTGGTGGAGCGCTTCATGGCCGCCCATCCGGGATTCACACCGGTGCCGGTGAACGACATCTTCGCGCGCCGTGACGTGTCACTGCGCATGGACGGCCCGTGGCTTCGCCTGTACCCCCATCGCCACAACACCGACGGCTTCTTCACCGCGGTGCTGGAGCGCACATAAACGAAAAAACCCCGGAGGCGTGCGCCTCCGGGGTTTCTGGCCAGTCCCGCTCAGCGGCTGACCTTGTACATCTTGGCCTTGTCCAGACCGTAGGACCACGGCAGGTCCGCATTGCGCCAGCCGTTCACGACGCGCTGGCCCTTCCGCGCACCGTCGGCGGCCTTGTCGCCCTCGTAGCCGTCCACCATGGTGTAGACGTTCTTGTAGCCGAGGCCGGTGAGGAGGTCCGCCGCCTTGGAGCTGCGATGGCCCGAGCGGCACATGAGGATCACGGTGTCGCCCTTGCCGAGGCCCTTGGCCGTCAGGCGCCTTTCCACTTCGGCGGCAAATTCGGAATTCATATCCAGCTTGAATTCCTTCTTTGCGTCATCCCAGGCGTACCACTCATTGAACTCCACATAGGGCACGTTCGCGTCGGCGACCAGCGGCATGCCGAGGAAGCTCACTTCGGCACGGGTACGCACGTCGAGAAACAGGGTCTTCGCGCCGTGCTTTAGCATGTGCGCGTTGGCGTCGGTGGCGGTCATGTACAGCCCCGCGCGAGTCAGCTTCGCCTTGTCGAGGGTCGCGGGATTCACAGCGGCAAGGGAAGCGGCAGTGAGGGTGCTCAGGGCAAGGCCCAGGGCGATTTTCCGTATCATGGGGTTCAGTCCTGCATCATGGTTATTGTTAGTTGATGCCCTTGCGGGGCGCCCCTAACCCTAAAGCCTCCCTGTGTTGATTAAAAGCGCGCACCGTCGAGAACGTGAAAAGCGTCACAAACGTCCGCGCTGTGGTTGCCGCAGTGTCGCGGACATGGGGCCACGCATGAATCCGTCCGTGGCAGCTTCCCAGCAGCATCAGGGCTCGGTATTGTCTGCGCATTTGCCGGCCCATCGCTCGGCGACGGGGATCTTCGGAATGCGTAGGGTATTGCTGGTCGTTGGTCTATTCGCGGGCGGCAGCACCTGGGGCGCCGAGGTGATGCCGCGCGGTTCGCTCTGCGAAAAGGTGCTGGCCGCGGTGGGCGCCTCGCCGCAAGAGACCACCCAGCGGCTCGGCAAACCTCGTTCGCGGAAAATGGTGCGCGCCGAAAACCCGCACCTGCCGGAGGCCGAGGATACCCTGACGACCCTCACCTATCCGGGCGGGCGCGTGCTGTTTGCCTATCTCGACTATCCCGACCGCTACGTGCTGCTGGAGGCGACACTGCCGGTCCAGCAGTTCAACGCCGAACTGCGCGGCATCGTTCCCGAGACGTTTGAGGAGGTACTCGCCCGCTGGGGCGCCCCGGATGACCAATCGGTGAACCGGCTGCGCTATCACTGCAGCGTCGAGGGCCTGGAGTGGATCGATCTGCAGTGGAAGGCCGGGCGCATCACGGAATTTTCCTTCACCGGCTACATCGACTGAGCTTTCCGCGTTTTCCTCGCCCAGAACGCAAAAAGGCCGGCAATTACGAGTTGCGCAATAGCCGGCCCTCGTTGATGCGCCGGCAACGTGTCAGACGTAGCGCGCCTCACGGGTGACCGGTTTGCCCGCTTGTTCCCAGCCCGCAAAACCGCTGGCGAGGCTGTAGACCTCCTTGAAACCCATCATCTGCATGACCGCCGCGGCCATGGCGGAACGCCCGCCCGTGGCGCAGTAGACGATGACCGGACGCCCGCGTGCCGCGGTAAACTCCGGGTTGTGTTTCGGATAGGCCGGATCGGCCGCCGCCTCGAGAATCCCGCGGGGCACCAGCAGCGCCTGACCCAGATGGCCCTGCTCGTGTTCGGAGGACTCGCGCACGTCGACCACCAGTACATCGGCGCGCTCACGCATCATCTGTTCGGCCTGGTCGGCACTCACTTCCTTGATGGCGGCCTTGGCGGCCTTCACGAAGTCCATCAGGCCCATGGGCTGTGCAGGCTTGAACGTATCGTACATTCGCATTCCTCGTCAGAGTCGTTTCAGGTGTTTCTAATATACCAGCTGACCAGCGAGGCGTCGGGTGAAGCGTTCAGGCGTCGGTCAACGCCCTCATCCAGCGCAGGCGTTCTGCGGTGGGCGGGTGAGTGGACAAATAGGATTGCCAACGGGAATCGTCCTCCGGCGCCCCGCAATCGCGCGTGCCCTCCCGGCAATGCCGCTGGCCATCGAGGCGCGCGAGCACGGCCGCGAAGGGCTCCACGCCGATGCCGTGACGCTGCAGCGTGGTGACCGCATGGGCATCGGCCTCCCGCTCGAAGTCGCGCGAATAACCGAGTTCCGTGAGCATCACCGGCAGTGCGGTCACCATGGAGGAAACGGAGGACACGTCGCCGACGATCAACACCACCGCCGCCGACATCAACGACCCTTGGATGACTTGGCGCAGCCCATGGCGCCGCACCACATGGCCGATCTCGTGGGCAAGCACGGCCACCAGCTCGTCGTCGCCGGCGGCCAGGCGTACCAGCTCGTCGGTGAAGACGATGGTGCCGGAGGGCAGCGCCAGTGCATTGGCGCCGATGGAGTCGGCGGCGCTGCGAAACACCACGCGGACCTGATAGCGGGGATCCACCTCGCCGACCACGGCAGCGAAGCGCGCCGCGAGGCGCTGCCGCTCCGCATCGCTCAGGGTGCTGGGCTCCAGCAGGCGGGCGTCCAGCACCTTCAGCACCTCGCGGTCGAGCTGCTGCGAGACCTCGGCCGGCAGGGCGAAAGCGGCGTGTTCGGCGAAGGCGGGGATGCCGTATTGCATGAGGCCCCAGGCGAACGCGATCACCACCACGATGCCAAGGACCACATAACGCAGGCGGGATTCGAGGTGATGCAACCAGCCCCGTTCACCCCGTCCGCGCAGCAGGGCGTCGATGGCCGCGTTGTCCTGGGTTTCGAACTTGGCACCGTCGGAAAAACGCAGGAAGCGCGGCGTGTCGCCGAGGCGGGATGAGACCTCCACGGTCTCCCACGCGCGGGGCGGCATCAGTTCGCGACCATCGGCCCACACACTCACGAAGGCGCTGGTCGCACGCAGCTCCGCCTGCACCCGACGTGATTGGCGGCCGTCGAAGAAGTCACCTGCGATGGTTGTCAAAGGCCCAGGTCCACGTCGAATACATCCCCCATCTCGTGACCGAGCGCGCCGACCGCTTGTGCCTGGGCGGCGCTGAACGCGTCCAGACTGCCGCTCACCTGCAGGTGCAGGTGTTCGGCGGCGTAGCGCGCCGTACGCACCCGCGCCCATGGATAGAACAGCCCGAGGGTCAGAGCCAGACCGAGCAGGTTGCCAAGACCGAGGCGCAGGTAGGACCAGAACTCATAACTGGCCTCCAGGCGGTGGGCGGCGATGCCGGTGTGGCCGTACACCAGATTGTTGCGCGCCACGTTGACCCACACGAACAGGACCAGATACACGGCCACGGCGATGACCGGAATGGTCAGCGGCAACATAGCCAGGGGTAACAGTTGACTGGCCACCGCGGCGAAGATGCCGCCCAGGACCGCGATGCCGAGGGCGATGAGAAACAGGCGGTAGAAGGCGCCCACGCGCGCGTCGAAGCGGAAGGGCTCGCTGCCGTAACGGCTGTGGCCGATGACGAAGGCCGCTTGGCGCTGCATGGCGAACGGCAGCAGCAGGCCGAAACTTAATATGGCCGCGAACGGCCACAACAGGATGGCCTTGACCGCCTGCCAGGTGCCGCCCGTGAAGCCGAAACGCACGTTCCGCCATGCGCTGTTGTGCGCGTTGAAGGCCAGCGAGCGCACCACGATCCAAGGCAGCAGTGCGATGAAGATGAGACCGAGGATGAGCGGCAGAAAGGGATTGATGAGTTCCGACGCGTAGTAGGCCACCAGGCAAGCGAAGGCGATGAGCCGGCCCTTGAGGAGGGTCAGGGGTTTGGCCAGGTACTCGAAGCTGGAGCCGGCGATACGCGTGTTGCCGTAGAAGTAGCCCTTGGTACGCACCTTGGCCCACGCGGAATAGATGCCCAGGGTGAGAATGGTCAGCAGGATGTTGACGATCCAGATGCGGAAGAATTCGCCGCCACGGCCGCTGAATTCGACGGCCAGGCGACCGTCGGGCTCAGCAGTGGCTTCCATAGCCGCGGCGGTTTTCGCCGGTGTATCGCCGTCACCCCGCGCCGCCGCAGTCCCGGGGCGCATCAGGGTCTTGACGCCAAGACGCGTGAGCGCCGACTGGTAGCGGCTCGCCTGGGTGGAATCCAGGCCCTTGCGCAGCACCACGTAGGGATGGGTGAACACCTCATCGAGACGCTCCGCGGTGAGATTGAACAATCGACCGAACTCCGCCTTCACCCGCTCCCGATCGAAGCCATCGAGAATCTCTCCCTGAAATACCAGTTCGTAAGTGCCGTTAGGCATGGCGCGCTCCCTTTGCCGTGGTGTCGTGGGCTCAGGGTATGCAAGGGCGCGCCGCTTGTGCAAGCGCGTCCCACCCTGTGTCATTCGTGGCGCAGGGCCTCGATGGGATCGAGCCGGGCGGCGCGGCGCGCGGGGAAATAGCCAAACAGCACGCCGATCACCGCGGAAAACACGAAGGCCACCATGAAAATGGCGGGTTCCAGCACCATGGGCACGCTCAGCAGGGCCGCCACGCCCCAGGTCATGGCGATGGCGATAAGCATGCCGAGCACGCCGCCGAACACCGACAGCACCACCGCCTCCACCAGGAATTGCAGCAGCACGTCCTGCTCCATGGCGCCGATGGCCAGGCGGATGCCGATCTCGCGGGTGCGCTCGGTCACCGACACCAGCATGATGTTCATGATGCCGATGCCGCCCACCAGCAGGCTCACCGCCGCCACCGCGCCGAGCAGGGCGGTCAACACCTTGGTGGTGGCGGTCAGGGCCGTGGCGACCTCCTGCATGTCGCGCACCATGAAGTTGTCGTCCGCATCAGGCGCAATGCGCCGACGCTCGCGCATGAGCTGCTCCACGTCCTTCTTCACCTTGGTGGTGGAGACGCCGTCCTGGGCGGAGATCTGGATGGAGCGCACGTCCTGATTGCCGGCGATGCGGCGCCAGAAGGTGCGCAGCGGCACGATCACCACGTCGTCCTGATCCATGCCCATGCTCGACTGCCCCTTGGCGGCGAGCACACCGATGATCTCGCAGGAGAGATTCTTCAGGCGCACCGAGGCACCCACCGGGTCCTGGGCGCCGAACAGTTCCTTGCGCACGGTCTCGCCGAGCACGCACACCGCCTTGCCGGCGCGCAGTTCGCTGTCCGTGAACATGCGCCCGCTGGCGATGGGCCAATCGCGCACGGTGAAATAGTTGTTGTCGGTGCCGGTGACCGAGGTGGTCCAGTTGGCGTTGCCGTACACCGCGATGAGCGTGAAGTTGGAGGTGGGCGCGACCGCCCGCAGTCCCGACACCTCGCGGGCGATGGCCTCCGCATCCGCCGCCTCGAAGGGCTTGGCGGCGATGCGCTGGCCCATGCCGAACCACTGACCAGGATTCACCTGCAGCAGGTTGCTGCCGAGGCTCGCGATCTGCGCCTTCACCTGCGCCGTGGCGCCGGCGCCCACGTTGACCATGGTGATCACCGCGGCCACGCCGATGACGATGCCGAGGGTGGTGAGCGAGGAGCGCAGCAGGTTGCGGCGAATGGCGCGCAGGGCGAGCAACAGGGCGTTGCCGAACATCAGGCGGCCTCCCTCGGCAAGTCCCGTTCCACGCGGCCGTCGCGGAAGGACACCACGCGGCCGGCAAAGGCGGCGATGTCCGCCTCGTGGGTCACCATCACCACGGTGATGCCGTGGACGCGGTTGAGCTCGCTGATGAGCTCCATGATCTCGTGGCTGCGCGCGCTGTCCAGGTTGCCGGTGGGCTCGTCGGCGAGCAGCACCTTGGGTTCGGTGACGATGGCGCGCGCAATGGCGACGCGCTGCTGCTGGCCGCCGGACAGCTCGGCGGGTGTGTGGCTTTCGCGGCCCTCCAGCCCCACGGAGGCGAGCGCGGCGCGCGCGCGCGCATGGCGTTCTGCGGTGGGCAGGCCGCGATAGACCAGCGGCAGTTCCACGTTTTCCAGCGCCGAGGTGCGCGCCAGCAGGTTGAAACCCTGGAACACGAAGCCGAGAAAATGCCGGCGCAGTAGGGCGCGGCCGTCGCGCGGCAGCCGGCCCGCGTCCACACCGTCGAACAGGTAACGCCCTTCGGTGGGGGTGTCGAGACAACCGAGGATGTTCATGCAGGTGGACTTGCCCGAGCCGCTCGGGCCCATCATGGCCACGAACTCGCCCGGGGCGATGGCCAGGTCGATGCCGTCGAGGGCCGTCACCGCCGCCTCGCCCTGGCCGTAGATCTTGCGCACCCCGTGCAGTTCGATGAGCGGTCGGCTCATTTCGGCTTGCTCAACACGTCGATCACCAGGGCAGCGCCCGGGGACAGGTCGCCCGCGAGGACCTGGGTATTGCGCCCGTCAGAAGCGCCGGGCCGGATGTTCACGGGCACCGGTGCGCCGTCTTGCAGGATGTAGATCGTCTGGCGACCATCGGGCTCCCTGGCCTTGGGCGGAATCTTCGCCCGCCGCTGCGCACCCATGAACATGGGCCGAGAGGTCTGGACCTCCACCGGCGGTGTGAAACGCAGGGCCGTGTTGGGCACCAACAGCACATCCTCCAGCCGCGTGCTGACGATGTCGGCGGTGGCGGTCATGCCGGGCATCAGCGCCAGGTCGTCGTTGCTCACGGACAGCACGGTCTCGTAGGTCACCACGCCTTCCACGGTCTTGGGCGCCTGGCGGATCTGTTTCACTTCCGCCTTGAAGCTGCGGCCCGGGTGGGCATCCACGGTAAAGGTGGCCGACTGGCCGGTGCGCACCTGGCCGATGTCGGCCTCGTCCACCGCCACCACCAACTCCATGCGCGCCAGGTCGTCCGCCAGGGTGAACAGCACCGGGGTCTGGAACGAGGCGGCCACGGTCTGGCCCGCCTCCACCTGGCGGTTGAGCACGATGCCGCCCATGGGCGCGCGGATCACCGATTTGCGCAGGTTGGTCTCCTGCGCGTCCACCGCCGCCCGAGCCTGCGCGGCCTGAGCCTTGGCCATGGCCTCGCCGGCCCGGGCGCGCTCGAAGGCGGCGCGCGCCTTGTCCAGGTCGCTCTGGGCGCACATCTGGCGCACCACCAGGTCCTCGCAGCGCTTGAGGGCCAGGCGGGTCTCAGTCACCGTGGCGGCGGCCTCGCGCACCTTGGCCTCGGCGGCCCGCAAGGTGGCGCGGGCCTCCACCAGGCGCGCGTCCAGCAACTCCCGATCGAGCCGCGCCAGCACCTGCCCCGCTTCCACGCGGTCATTGAAATCCACCTCCACCTTGGCGATGGTGCCGGACAGCTCGCTGCCCACGTCCACGCTGTTGAGGGGCTGCAGCGTGCCGGTGGCGCTCACGCTCACCACCAATTCACCGCGTGTGACCTCGGCCGTCCGGTAGCTGGGCGCAGCGGCATCACCCGCGAGCCACCACCACGTAAGCGCCGCCACCGCCAGCACCATCACACCCACTACCGGCCAGCGCCAGCGACTGCGGCGCACGGTGGCCGCGGCCAGGATACCGGCCACAGTGTTCTCGTTGTTCATATCCACTCCGGTCAAGGTGCGCGGGATCACCCGGAAAAGCCTGCCGCGACAATAAAGAGCCGAATACGGCGGCATTGGTTCCGCTGGCGGCGTGTGCGGGACGGGTGCCGCCGCCGCGTGGGCCGTGAACACTTTACTCGCGCCGCCGGCGGTACGCCCGACACGCTGCGCGAGCAAATGCGAAGAAACGCAAAGGCCCTGATTTTGCGAGGAAAGCCGGCAGGCGGAAGCGCGCCGGGCGGATTCTACCCTCGCCGGCGCGCGATGGACGAATGCGGCGGTGGAGTGTCAGGCGATGCCCAGGGCGGCAAGGCCGGCGGTCAGGTCGCCGCGGCTGAAACCGGCGGCGGCGATCCACAGGCCGGTCAGGACGATGCAGCCATCGGCGAAAAGGCGCTTCAGTCGGTTCGGTGTATTCATGGGTTCTCTCCTCCGTTGTCTCCTTGGTACGGGGACAGCATGGCGGAGGTCACTGAAGCAATGCTGAACCGAAGCTTGCGTGTGGCTTAAAAGCCGCACAGGGATTGATGAATTTCAATGCCCGGCCGAATCACCCCTCCTACGATGGCCCTGGCGCCCCCGAACAGGGCGTTGTGACCAAACCATCAGAAGGAAAAGTCATGCTCGAGACCATCATCGCCACGGTCGTTTACGGCCTGCTGTTCTACTTCTGCTTCCGCGGCCGCCTGTTCGACGGCAAGGCCCACAGCGACAACGCGCACTGACTCGCTGCCGGTGCGGGTCCATGGGGTGCCCGCACCGGCTCACTCCTCGCTGCGTCGCTCCAAATCACGTACCGACGGGCCTTCGAGCAATTCGCCCTGGGCGCTGAAGCGGGAGCCGTGACAGGGGCAATCCCAGCTTTTTTCCGCACTGTTCCAGCTCACCATGCAGCCCAAATGCGGGCAGAACGGCGACAGGTAATGGTTGCTGCCATCCTCGGCCTTGTACACGGCCACGGGCACCCCGTGGTGCCGACACACCGCCCCCTCGCCACGGCTCACGTCGCACACGTCCTTCAGGCGCCAGGTATTCACGTGGTCGCGCAGCCAACCCTTGCCCACCTCGAAGTTCTCGCTTAGCAGCGCCTTGCCGGTCACGCGCAGACGGTAGCGGGTGGCGTCATACATCTCGGCCCAGGGATTGGGCCGCTCAAGGATGTGGTCGCTGAGCACCTGCGCGGCGGCGGCGCCGTTGGCCAATCCCCAGGCGCTGAAGCCCGTCGCCACATACATGCGCCGCGTGGTGACGCTCAGCTTGCCGATCAGCGGAATCCGATCAGGCGAGTAGTAATCCTGGTTGCCCCAGCGCCACAGCACTTCTTCCACCTGGAAGCGCTCACGCGTGAAGCGTTCCAGCGCGCGAAAGGCTGCGTACGTGTCTCCCTGACCGGTCTTGAAAGCGGGTCCCACCGTGATGAGCACATCGCCGCGCGGATCCGGATGCGGGCGGATGGAAAACGTGGGCTCGTCCACGCTGATGAACATACCCTCGGGCAGGGTGCCGGCAGCGAGCCGCGAGGCCAGTAGCGCGTGGCGCTTGGGGAACACCCGCGCAAAGTGCAGGCCAAGCAGGGTGAACGGCAGGTTGGTGGCGATGACCACGTCGCGCGCCCACACGGTGCCGCCGTCGGTGAGCACGCGGTGCGGATTGCCAGGCTCCACGTCGAACACGCGGGTCTGCTCGAACACATGGCTGCCGTCGCCCGGAATGCCCGCGGCGATGGGCATCAGGAACTTGAGCGGGTGAAAGCGCGCCTGATTCTCAAAGCACACCGCGCCGGCCACGGCGAAGGGCAGCGGCGGGCCAGCCACGAAGCTCGCAGGCAGGCCGAGCCGCAGCGCCGCTTCGACTTCCTCATGAATGGCCGCGAGCTTCTGCCCGTCTTCGCTGTAGCTGTAGGCCGACACACGGGCGAAATCGCAGTCGATGCCGCGCTCGCCGGCGAGTTGCTCCACGTAGCGGATGCCCGCCTCGTTGGCCTCGCCATAAAGACGCGCGGTGGTCTCGCCGACAGTGCGTATCAGCTCCGCATAGATGAGGCTGTGCAGAGAGGTGAGCTTCGCGGTGGTGTGGCCGGTGACCTGGGCCGCTACACGACGCGCCTCGAGCACGGCGACGGTGCGCCCGGCGCGCTTGAGCAGATCGGCGGTGAGCAGCCCGACCCAGCCGCCGCCGATGATGGCCACATCCACCTTGGCGCCGCCGGCCAAAGGCGCGAACTCGGGCCGTGAAATTTCCGTCCAGTAAGAAGCAGCCTGCCCCGGCAGTTCCATGCGCGCAGCTCCCGGCTCGGTGGGTTCGCTGTTTCACGTATAGGCAAGCCGCCGGCCCACCGCCACGCACGGTAACGGAACGAACGAACGAACGAACGAACGAACGAACGAACGATCACGGTGAGGGTGGCGTAGAATCGTCGCAACCCGGAGCACATACGACCCATGCCGAAATCCGTCGCCGAAGCCCGTGTCCTGGCCGTTACCTCCGGCAAGGGCGGTGTGGGCAAGACCAACGTGGCCCTCAACCTGGCCATCGCACTGGCCAACCGCGTCCAGCGCGTGGTGCTGTGGGATGCCGACCTGGGGCTGGCCAATGTGCAGGTACTCATGCGTCTGCAGCCGCGGGGCGATCTCAGTGACGTGCTCGCCGAGCAGAAGTCCATCCGCGAGATCCTCATCGACACGCCGGTCGGCATAAAGATCGTCCCGGGCGCGTCCGGCGATGAGCACCTGGCCAATCTGTCGGTGCGTGAGCGGCTGGTCTTTTCCGAGGCGATTCGCGACCTGGTGCAGGAGGCGGATTTCATCATCATCGACACCGGCGCCGGGATCTCCGCCAACACCACGGACTTCGCGCGCGCTGCCGATGACGTCCTGGTGGTGACCACGCCGGAGCCGACCGCGCTGGTGGATGCCTACGCGGCGATAAAAGTGGTGCATAACGGTGCGCCGTGGAGCCGCATCCACCTGGTCGTGAACATGGCGCGCGACGAAAAAGAAGCCGGGCGCGCGATGCTGCGGCTCGAATCCATGGCGGCGCACTACGTGGGCAGCCGGCTCATCAAGGAAGGCTATATCCTGTTCGACCATGCGGTGGGGAGTGCAGTGCGCCAGCGTGCGCCGTTCCTGCTCGCCTATCCCACCAGCCAGGCCGCCTCGGCCATCTGGAAAATGGCCGACTCGCTGCTCAAGACCCGCGATCTTCCCAAGGAAGCACGAGCGGAGCCGGCAAAGGCGCCGGGCGTGCTCGAACGGTTGCGCACATTGCTCGGTGGCGAATAACGGTGCCGTCCAGGGCGCCGCGTCCTTGCTGCGTTACTCCAGGTAATCCGCGCCGCTGATGCCCCAGCGTTCCTCTGCAACGGCGCCCTCGATGCGGTAGTCATCGCCCTCGATCGGTGTGGCGAGGTCCAGGTCCTGCGGCGGCATGAACGCGCGCTTGCGCGTGTCGTACACGGCGCGCACCTTCGGGTGAAGCAGGTCCTCGTCGCCCTGCTCCACCACCACGCCGATCCATCCATTCATGAGGCGGACCAGCGAGCCGACCGGGTAGATCCCCACGCAACGGATAAACTGGCTCACCAACTGCTGGTCGAAGTGATGGGCGCTCCATTCGAGCAACCGGCCCAGCACGCGCGTGGGCACCTCGGCGTGGTGATAGGCGCGATCCGCCGTGATGGCATCGTACACGTCCACGATGGCGGCCATCTGCCCGTAGCGGGAAATTCCATCGCCTTGCAGGCGCAGCGGATAGCCGTTGCCGTCACAGCGCTCGTGGTGTTCTTTCACGACCGCCATGGCGATGGGTCCCACCCCACCGTGCTCGTCCAGCAGCGCGCAGCCCAGGTTCACGTGCTCGCGCATCACCAGGTATTCGTCTTCCGACAGCGGTCCGGGCTTGTTGAGAATGTTGAGTGGAATGCGCGTCTTGCCGATGTCGTGCAGCAGCCCACCGACACCGAGCGCGCGCACGGTGGTCTCGTCGAAGCCAAGGTAACGGGCGAACGCGAGCAGGAAAACCGCCACACTCACGGAGTGTTCGAAGGTGTAGTGATCGCGCTGGCGGATGCGTGTCAGGCCGATGAGCGCCTGGGGATTACGCAGCACCGATTCGGCCAGTTGGCCGACCACATCCTCGACCTCCGCGAGTGCGAACTGCCGGCCCGCGCGCACGCTGTGCATCACGGAGCTCACCACGCGCTTGGCCTCGTTCGCCGTGGAGCGTGCGTAAAAAAGCTCTTCGCGGGCGGGCACCCGCGGGCGGGCACCCGCGCGCGCGCGCGCGCACGGGCGCCGGCGAGGCGTCGGAGTTCGGCGAGCAGTTCGCGGTCGACCTCGTCCTTGCTGCGGGCCGCGTCGTCGCGTCCCGCCGTGGGCGGCTGTTCGCGCGGCAGGTCGTCGCCGAGGGCGGTGTCGATATAGACCTCGCGGGTGCCCGTGCGCACGATGCGCGCGAGGGTGGCCTCGTCGGGCACGAAGAATTTGTTCAGCAGGAACGGGTGATCGAGCCAGCCGCAGTTGATGTCATGGACGTACATCCCGACGCGCAGCTGTTCGATGGAGATCTTCTTGATCATCGTGCGCGTATCTCACGCCCACGGCCAGGGACGTACGAGCGGGCTTCCCGGAGATTCACGGCTCCGCGCCGTATTTGACCAGGTACTCGACGATGCGCTCATCGGTGACCTTGTCGAGTCCGTCGAAGTGCACGCCGACCTGCAACGAGGCGTGAACGGGATGCACGTTGCGCACCTTGCCGTTGATGCGCACGGGCGTCCCCTCCAGGTGCACGGCGGTCACCACCGGATCGCCCACGTGCACGCGCAGGGGGCGATCATGCACGTGTGCCGGCAGCATACAGCGGAAGCCGGTGCGGCTCAGATCGATGATGTTGCCCTCGGTGGTCTGCTCCTGCACCGCGACCTTGCAGGGCAGATAGGTGTCGATACGGCGCGCACTGCGCAGCGTCTTCTCCTGTACGAGGCGCGGACATTCGATGAAGGTGAGCGGCTCGGGCTCGGTGATGGTGGTCATGATGTGGGTCTGGAAGCCGCAGGCGGTGCCTTCCGCCAGGTAGCGCACGATGATCGTGTTGCCCCGATACAGCTTCGATGAAAACCCGGGTGGGCCGGCGGGGGTGCGGACGATCAGATAATGCCCGGCGTGCATGCCAATGAGCTCGCTCTTGAGGTGGCCGTACACGCCGTCGACCTCGAGCATCAGCTCCGTGCCCGGATCGGCCTCGATCTGTGGAGGTTCCTCGTCCATGGGCGCACCGAACGACAGACCGACGGCCCCGGCGGAATCGGGCTTGTCGTAATGGGACATGCAGCGTGTTCTCCTGCCCTGGGTCCGCGCGCCATCGTAGAGGCTTATGCGGATAAAAATTGTGAGGCCCGGCCCGATTCAACCAAACCCGCCCCGCGGGGCCGGGTGCTGACCGGGATCCGGAAAATCCTTGATTCGGGCTGACCGCTTTCTTGCATATTCTTGCCGCGATTGTTTACCCCGGCGCGGCCCACCACAAGCCTCGCCAATCCGGGAAGGGTGATTTTGCCGTTTATAGTTGTGGGGACGTCACCTGGGAGCCACGCCATACATGTCTTACGACCATGGAGCACCCCGCCGGCCGGTGGTGCTCGTCATCCTGGACGGGTTCGGGGTCAATCCGAGCAAGACCAACAACGCCATCGCGCAGGCGAACACGCCGCGCCTTGATGCCTACTTCGGCCGTTATCACCACAGCGTGATCCAGGCCTCCGGGCGGGCGGTGGGCCTGCCGGACGGGCAGATGGGCAACTCGGAGGTAGGCCACACCACGCTGGGTTGCGGCAGCATCGTGCGCCAGGACCTGGTGCTCATCGACGACGCCATCGCCGACGGCACGTTCTTCCGTAACGAAGCGCTGGTGCAGGCGGTGAAGGCTGCCGCCGGGCGGTACCTGCATCTGTTCGGGCTGGTCTCCATCGGCGGTGTGCACAGCCACCTGCGTCACCTGCTCGCCCTCATCGAGCTATGTGCGCTGCACGGCGCCCGGCCGCTGCTGCACATGTTCACCGACGGACGCGACACGCCGCCCAAGTCGGCCCTCGGCTATGTGGCGGACGTGGAGGCCGCGGTTACCAAGGCGGGTGGCGCGGTGGCGACAGTGAGCGGCCGCTTCTGGGCCATGGACCGCGACAAGCGCTGGGAGCGCACCGAAAGGGCCTGGCGCGCGCTGGTGCACAACGAGGGGCCGCGCGCCGAGAGCCTGCGCGCCGCCATTGAGGCGGCTTACGTCGCCGGGCAGACCGACGAATTCATCGAGCCCGTGGTGCTGCCCGGGGCGCGCCCCATGCAGGCCGGGGATTCGGCCATCTCCTTCAACTTCCGCAAGGACCGGCCGCGCCAGATGGTGGCGGCGCTCGGCCTGGTGGACTTCGACGGCTTCGCCCGCCCGGGCTTCGAGCCCATCCCGGTCACCTGCATGATGGAATACGACCGGCACTTCGGGCTGCCCTTCGCCTTTACCCCGGACCGGCCGGGCACCACCCTCAGCCAGGTCATCAGCCAGGCCGGGCTCGAGCAACTGCACGTCGCCGAGACCGAGAAGGCCGCGCACGTCACCTACTTCTTCAACGGCGGCCATGCCGAACCCGTGGCCGGCGAGGAGCACGTGACCATCCCCTCGCCGCGGGTCGCCACCTATGACCTGCAACCGGAGATGAGCGCCCCGGCGGTCGCCGACTGCGTGGTCGAGGCGATCCGCTCGGGCAAGTACGCCTTCATCGTGGTGAATTTCGCCAACGGCGACATGGTGGGTCACACGGCCATCCGCGACGCCGCCATCAAGGCGGTCGAGGCCCTCGATGTCCACGTGGGGCGCGTACTCGACGCGGCGGTGGCCTGCGACTACTCGGTCATCCTCACCGCCGATCACGGCAACTGCGAACAACTGGCCGACCCCGGCACGGACTCGCCGCACACCCAGCACACGGAGTATCCGGTGCCGTTCCTGGTCATCGACAACGTCGACTGGCGGCTGTCCACGGAGGGCGGACTCGGCAACGTGGCTCCCTCGGTGCTGCACCTCATGGGACTGCAACAGCCCGCCGCCATGCACTGCCGCTCACTGTTGCTGGGACCGGCACACTGACGAAGTTGCAGAAAGATGAGCTAAGAAGCCCAACACAGAGACGCAGAGAACGCAGAGAACGCAGAGGACACGATCCCACACTTGGCCGTCAGCGTGGGAGGTATCCGACTTTCCACCCACATGCCATCCCTCTGTGACCTCTGTGTCTCTGCGCCTCTGTGTTGATCCTTTTTCTTCCCCCTACACAAACTCGGCGGCAGGAATGCCAAACTGGGCGGGTGACACCACGCGCACGATGGCTTCGTCACGGGCGAGGGACAGGTCGATGGTTTGCGGCATCACATAATGCCGGTGGCGCGCGTGATAAACCACGCGTACCACCGGCTGACGTATGTCTTCGCCCTGGTCCACCACGAAACCGACGCGCCCGGAGCTAAGCTCCACCATGGAGCCCACCGGATAGATGCCTATGCAACGGATGAACTGCTGCACCAGGGTCGCGTCGAACTGCGCCGGGCTCCATTCCAGCAGCTTCTTCAGCGCAAACGACGGCTCCCAGGCATCCTTGTAGACGCGCACCGAGGTGAGGGCATCGTAGACGTCCACGATGGCCGACATGCGCATGGCCTGCGACATTGCCTCGCCCGCCAGCCCTTCGGGGTAACCGCTACCGTCCATGCGCTCGTGATGGCCCGTCACCACATCCAGGGCGATATCCGGCAGATTCCGATCGCGCAGCAGCGTGGCGCCGTCGTTCACGTGGGCGCGCATACGCGCCATCTCCTGCGCCGAGAGCTTGCCCGGCTTGTTGAGAATGGTGTCGGGCACCAGGACCTTGCCCACGTCGTGCAACAGGGCACCCTTGGCGAGCGCGCGCATCTCGTCTTCCGACTGGCCACGCAGGCAGGCGAAGGCGACCATCAGCGCCGCCACGCTCACCGAGTGCATGAAGGTGTATTCGTCCTTGCGCTTGAGACGGCAGACACTCAGCAGCGCATGGGGATTGCGCAGCACCGAGCCGATCATGCGCTCGGCGACCGGTTCCAGTTGTTCCAAGTCGAGTGGATTGCCCACGCGGGCGTCCTGCATGAGGCCTTTGACGAGGGCGGTCGCCTCGCCGAACAGGGCCTCGGCGCGCGGGCGTTCTTCCAGAGCGGCGACGCGCAGCGCACGGGCCGGGGCGTCCACAGGAAGCTCGACCTGGGGCACCGACACCTCGGGCGCTTCCGGCGGGATATCGAGCCCCTTCTCGGTATCGATAGACACGTAACGGATCCCGGCGTCGCACACCTTGCGCAGCATGGCCGGGTCCTTCACCAGAAAACGCGTGACCAGCAGGGAATGGTCGAGCCAGGAACGGTCGAGGGCGGTGACATACATGCCCACCCGCAACTGTTCGATGGCAATGGTCTTGATCATGAATCGGCCTCCTGCCCGAGCAACAATCCCGGCGCGATCACTCCACCGATTCAACAGCCTCGGCGGCGGGGACGGCAGGTTTTGGTGCGCGTTTGGCGGCGGGCTTGCGCGTACCGCGCACAGCCTTGCCCTTGCCCTTGGCAGGTGCAGCAAAGATGGCCGCCAGGTCCTTGTCACGCGCGGCCAGGGCGCGGGCGACCGCCTGGATGGCCTCGCTGTCGAGGCGATGATCGTGCACCGTGGCGGTCAGCACCACGGCAAGCTTATCGGCCCGTTCGGTCTGGGCCTCGAAGGCCTCGGCCTCCTGCTGGGAGGCAAACACCCCCACTTCCTTGCCGTCCCGCACGACGACGTATTTGGTTTCGACCGGCATGAGATCACTCCAGTATTTCGGCGCGGACGCGCCGGGGAATCGCGAGGCGCACATCTTACCGCCTTCCGGGCACCTCCGGCATCAGGTGCCGGTGGCGCACTCCGCCTGGAGCCGGGCCGTGAACATTTCCGGCGTCAGGGGCCGGCTGTACAAGAAGCCCTGCACCTTGCGGCAGCCGAAGTTGAGCAGCGCGGTTTCCTGGGCCGCGGTCTCGATACCCTCGGCGATGGCCTCGAGGCCAAGGCTGTCCGCCAGGCCGACCACGGCGCGGGCGATGGCGCAGTCGTTCGGATCGCCCGGGATGTCGCGCACGAAGGAGCGATCGAGCTTGAGTGCATCAATGGGCAGGCGGCTCAGGTAGGCCAACGAGGAATAGCCGGTACCAAAGTCGTCGATGGCGATGCGCACGCCGTGTCGCCGCAATTCCTCGAACACCGCGCCGCAGGCGTGCATGTCGCGCATGAGCACGTTCTCGGTCAGCTCCACCTGCAGGCAATGGCCGGGCAGCCCCTGACGTGCCAGTTCGGCGATGAGCCCGGCCGCGAAGCCGGGCGTGAAGATCTGCAGACCCGAGGCGTTGATGGAGACGTATTCCAGGGGCAGGCCGAGGGCCCGAAGCTTGGCGAGCTGCGCCAGCGCCATGACCGCCACCTGGGCACCGATGGGGATGATGAGCTTGCTCTCCTCGGCGATGGGGATGAACTTGTCCGGCGGCACGAAACCGTTGCCGACCGGCCAGCGCAGCAGCGCCTCCGCCGCAACGATGCGGCCTGCGGCCAAGTCGACGATGGGCTGGTAGTGCAACACCAGCCGCCCGGCGTCGACCGCCTGGCGCAAGGCGTTTTCCAGGGTGAGCTTCTCGTCCACGGCAGCCGACAGCTCGTGGTTGAAGCGGAAGTGACCGTCACGCCCGGTTTCCTTGACGCGGTACATGGCCGTGTCGGCATTCTTCAGCAGGGTGATGGCGTCCACGCCGTCGTCGGGGTACACGGTGATGCCGATGCTACAGCCGATGTGCAGGACACGATCGGCATGGTGGAACGGCCGGCGGAGTGCGTCCACGACCTTGTCGGCCAGGTGCTCGGCTGCTTCGGGCGAGGCGATGCGTTCGGCCAGGATCACGAATTCGTCACCCCCCACGCGCCCCACGGTGTCAGCACGGCGCAACAATCCGCGCAGACGCTTGGCCACCTCCATGAGGATGCGGTCGCCCACGTGGTGACCCAGGCTGTCGTTGATGGTCTTGAAGCGGTCCAGGTCCACGAACAGCACGGCAAAGGAGCTATGTTCGCGCTGCGCCCGCGCGATGGCCTGTTCGAGGCGGTCATTGAGCAGCAGCCGGTTGGGCAGCTCGGTCAGGACGTCGTGGTGGGCCAGGAAGTCGAGGCGCGTCTGGGTTTCCTTGAGCGCGGTGATGTCGGTAATGACCGAGATGTAGTGGGTGATGCGCCCGCCCGGGTCGCGCACCACACTGATGGTCTGCAACAGCGGGATGATGTTGCCGTTGCGCACCCGATCGAAGATCTCGCCCTGCCAATGGCCGCGCTCGCGGATGCTGCACCACATGGCCTCGTAGAACGCCTTGTTGTGCAGCCCCGACTTGAAGGTGCGCGGCGTCCGGCCGATCAGTTCCGTCCGGGAATAGCCCGTAATGCGGCAAAAGGCCTCGTTCACCTGCACGACACGGTTTTCGTGATCGCTGATGAGGATGCCTTCGGCGGTGTGATTGAAGGTCTCCGCATAGAGGCGGAGTTCCGCCTCGATGGCCTTGCGCCGCGTGATGTCCGTGACCAGCACCACGGTCTTTTCCGGCTGACCCGCCTGTCCGCCGATGCCGGTCAAGACCGCGTGGAAGTGCCGTGCGTCGAGTGTGAACTCGCGTTCCGCGGTGCCCTGTGGCGGCAGCGCCGCAGTCAGCTGACAGCAGGTACAGACGTCCCGGAGCGGGCGGGCACGCACCTCGTTCGCGTCCACGCCGCCGAAGAACCAGTTGCAGGCCTGCCGGTTCAAATCCTCGATGACGCCGCCCTGGTCAAGCACCAGCAGTCCGGCCCCCATGGCATCAAGGATGGCGCGGATCTCGTCACGCGCCGTGGCCAGCGCGCGATTGGTGTCGTTCAGGTGGGCAATCACCTGGGCAAACGCATCGGCGACAATGCCGATGGGGTCGATTTCGAGCAGTGTGGCGTCGTCCAATTCCTCCGGCCGCAAAGGCAGCGTGCCCATCAACGTGAGCAATTGATCGACTTTGGCACGGATGTAACGGAGCGCGTCCTGATGATCCTGCGCGGCTTGGCTGCTCATCCCCGCTCCTCACGTGCTCTTCTGATGTGTATGCGGTAGCCCTGCACGATGCGTTCGGCGGTCGCGGCAAAGCCCATCTTGCCCATGGCGGCGGGGATGGTGGTGGTGGCTTGGTGATCGTCGGTGAGCACCACGACATCGCAGGCCCCGGCACGCAGCGCCTCGGCATTGCGATTGGCTTCCCTGAGCGCGAGCAACAGACACGATGGACAGATCTGGCCGCGAATATCCAGGGTGATCGTCTTCGGTTCGTCCATGACAACCGTCTCCTCGACGACAACAGACAATGCAGCAGGTGCGCGCCGAACCAGATACCCGAAACAGGAAGGCCACGGCTCGGGTGGTGAATACGCGCAGGCCCGGCGTCCAGGCACTTGCGCACGGCGGCGGCGAGCAACATACCACCGTCCAGGGTCGGGACCTATTGGCCCGTGGGGATACGCAGGTGGAGGCAAGATTCGCCCAAGCCACCACGCTGACAGGACGCCCGCTGAGCACAATGTCGATGAAAAGGCGGGAGTGCAGCGGCGGCTCCAGGGATGGGCCGAATGCGCTGGAGACAGCCCACCCTCGATGAAGGGGCAGGCCGTCGCATCGACGAGGGTAAAGCCCGTTCAGGGGCGCGCCGGCACGGCAGGTGGCCGGCGACGATACCCGGCACACCGGCCATCCGGTGTGCCGGGCACTGCGGCGCCGCTTACCGGTTGAACACGCCTTCAGGCAAGCCTGCCGGGGCAGCGGATGAATGTCGGGCCCGGGCTGCAGAAACACCGACCACGATGGCAACGATGGCCGTCGCGATCATCACAGCAAGCACCCAACCGGGCGCGTAGTAGGTGTGGTAGACATCCCATCCGAGGGCGCGCAGGCCACCGGAAAGCCGCGAGGGCGATCCCAGCAGATGACCGCCCAGGGTTCCGGTCGTGGCCGCCAGGATGCCGCCCAGCGCACCCATTGCCACCATGAGCCATTTGCCGCCCGGCTTCCAGACCGATTCACCTCCCTTCAGGCGCAGCGCGAGAACGACCGTCCAGCAGGCGAGCATCCAAGCAGCGATCAGGATTTTGTTGCGTCCCATCGGTGTGCTGATGGCCGCCTCAATGGGCCAAACCACCAGACCCGAGATGAAGGTTGCAATGCCGCCCAACAGCCCGAGGCCGAGGACGTACGGCAACATGTGGTCGAGGCGCCTGGCCAGATCGGTGTCGGAGAATCCGCGCAACAGGACGATGAGCAAGGCGATGGACAGCAAGGCCACCGGGAAATGGGCCAGCATATGGTGATAGGGTGCCACGGTCATTCTCCTCCCTTCTTCTGCAGAACCGTCAATGCGAATCCCACACCGGTGAACAACAACAGGCCGGCGAGCAGTGTGTAGGTCCACTGCCGGATGATTTCATCCGTGAACTCGACTTCGATCCCATAGCGAGACAGTTGTTCCTCGGAATGGCGGAACTTCACCGGTATGCCCTTCTGGATCATCTCGGCGCCGGCGTGCCGGGAGCTGTTGAGCAGGGACCAGTCGACCTGACCGGGATAGAACAGTTTCACGTGGTGCCACGCCTGGTCCCAGGCAGGTGTTTCGCCCGCGAACCGGGTCGCCACGAAGTCCGCTGCGCGGTCCAGTCCTACCGTGAGCGGGAGCGAGACGTAGTGCCAGCGCAAGCCTGTCGCGTGGCGATGGATGGCGAACGCCACCGGATAGGTGCCGCCGTCCCTGAACACCTTGTCTTCGGTCGGGTTCCCGGTATCCATGGCGCGCGTAAGCGTCACGGTCCAGTAGCCGTCTTCCCAGCGCCCCTCGCCATGCACCGAGATGTCGGCGCGTGAGCCCTCGCCGGATTGCAGATAGCGGCGTGGCAACACATCGCCCTCTTCCCATGCGTGGTTCTCATCGAACGGGACCAGGTTGTCCTTGGTGAGGTAATACGCGCTGTCGAAACTTACCCGCTGCGCCACCACGTCGTCCCAGCGCAAGTGCTCCTTGCCGGCCTTTTCCGGATTGAACATGTACTTGGGCCGTTTCTTCTCCTTGTCCCAATTCGTTGCGTAGGTCCCTTTTCCGGAATCGCTGCCCCGATCTTCGGCAATGTGCTGGTCGTCCGCCTTGCCGACCGGATTGCTGCGTCCTGCCCGCCAGTGCCAGAGGTCCAGAAAATATCCGGCTTCGCGCTGCGCCTTGAGGCGCGAATCTGCGACCACCGTTGACCAGTCGCCGGCGTCGGTACGCGTGGCGGGGAGGTACTTGGTGATGACGCCGTGTTTTTTTCCCAGTGGGTGCGCATCAAGCGCCGCGCCGGTGATCGCCCCGCTGAATCCCTCCAGGCCCTGGCCGATGGTGATGTAGCCGCCGTAACGCGCGAATTCGGGCACGCTGCCGTCATCCACCATCATCGCGACCCGATCCTCATGAATACCGTGCTTTTCGCGGCCCGGGTTGCCTTCGCCGTAAGTGACCCAGTTGGCGTTCTCGTATTTCACCACGTCATGGATGATGTGAGGCCGCTGTGCCGGCCATCGGTACTGAAAGAAAATGCGGTCACCGTTGTAAGCCGCCCTGACTTGGAGTGGAACGATGAGTTCGTCCGGAATGGCGATGTTGCGATCCGGATCGTCCCGGATGATGCCTTGGCCGTTGAACAGCCAGGCCAAGCCAAGCGCGGTGAAACATGATGCGAGCAGATATCGTTGTGTTGTGGTCTGCATGACATCACTCCTGTCGTTTCTTTGAATGGTCGTTAACATCGGGCAAGAGCATCTGGTAACAGATCACCTTGCCCGCCCCCCTTCGATACCAAAACTGCCTGAACCGCTGCTTTGTGCCCTCCCAGCCACGCAGCTCGCCCTGAGGTTCCCGCGAATCCTGGCAACAGCCACTGACACAGGGGAAACTGGAAGTAAAACAATAAAAAACCGGCACTGGATGCCAGTGCGCCGATTGATAATGCCCTTGGCGCAAACTGTTAATCGATTCATCAGTACTGAAACACGTCCATCAGGAGTCGCTTGTATTAGAAGCCATCGACATGCCGCAGCAGCTGTCATCACCGTCGCGCCGATACTGCCACCGTTTGTAACCGCAGCGTGGACGCTCGTTCGTGAGCCTCGACACACGCGCCGTGAAGATGAAGGGAATGCTTGGATTCACATGCGTGGAGTCATTGCAGCGCAACGCGCTTTGCGAACGTGTCGCGTGAGAACAGCGGAATGAGCAGGAAGTGAGGCTGGACCAGTGCGGCTCCGGCCTGACCCGGAGCCGCATGCATGCATCGTCAGTGCTCCATGTACGCACGCGCAGAGCGGATCCCGTGCAGCGCCACGGAGAAGCCCGCGAGACCGGTGGACTGAAGCACGGCCTGGTAGATCTCTTCGGGAGTGGCGCCGGCCTTGCGTGCCTGGGAGATGTGGGCGATCAGACTGCCTTCGTGCTCCTGCGCGGCGGCAATGCCGATTTTGATGAGCTCGACGGTCTTCTTGTCGAGGGGACCTTCGCGATCGAGGGTATCGCGCAATGCCTCGTAGGCACCCCAGGCATCCGGGAACCTGGCCTTGAAATCCTCAAGCGTCCTGTGCATGACCGCGTCTCCGCTACGGAAAAAGTCTCTCGAAGCGTAGCAAACACGCACTGGCGCATGGCGGGGCGACGGGTCGCCTGATAGGCGTTTCACCCCTCTGCCGTAAAGGGAAATCACGCCGCCGCGGCGCGAGGTTGCCGAGCCTATCCACTGCACGCATAATCGGACCAACGTCCCAAAGACGGATCCACGCGTGCTGCAACGCCTTCGCAAGACCATGCATCGTTTTGCCAAGAGCTGGGTGGCCCTGTTCACCCTGGCGTGGCTGACGGTCGCCTATCTGCCCTGCGCCGTCGCGCAAGCGGAAGTGCCCGAGCAGACGCCTGCGGTAATGCAGGAACACCATGCCCACGGCGACCATGGCGCCATGCAGGCTTCGACGGTCGATGAAGCCGCTCTGGACGGCGGGTGCCTGGACGATGATTGCCCGGTGCTTTCCGCCGTCGAAAAGCAGGCCGCCCCCAAGCCGTCCGTAGCTGACGGTGATCTTCATCCCGTGCTCGCGCTGGTGGCGCCGTTGCTGCGGCTGCCCGTGTTGGACGACCACAGTACAGACCCGGCAGGCATCGCCGCCCGTACACCACTCCCCGCCTTTCCTCCCACCCTGGGCTTTCGCATCCTGCTGATTTGATACGCCCCTGACGCGTCGTCGTTTTTTCCTCGACCGTTCAGGAGTGTCTTCATGCCTAGTCACGTTTTGCGCCGCTTCACGGCGTCCCCATGCCTTGCGTGCGAACCGCAGAGTTCGCACGTCTCCCTGTCCGTCGCGTGCCACGCGGGCGCCGGCCGCCCTGCCGGAGGGCTGCCGCGATGAAACGCCTCCTCATCGCCTCCCTCGCCTTCGCCCTGTTCCTCGCCGGCGTACTCGCGGGCCGCCTGCTCGCGCCCGACCACGACCAGGCCACCGCCGCCAGCGCCGAACGCAAGGTGCTGTTCTATCGCAACCCCATGAACCCGGCCGTCACCTCGCCCACGCCCGCCAAGGACGAGATGGGCATGGACTACGTCCCGGTGTACCAGGGCGAAGAGGAGCCCGCCGGCGACGGCCTGCCACGCGTGAACGTGGCGCCGGAGATCGCCAACGCCCTCGGCGTGCGCACCGCGCCGGCGGCACGCGGCCCACTGGCGCGGCCCGTGGAAACGGTGGGTTACGTGGCCTTCGACGAAGACCGCCTGAGCCACGTGCACGTACGCGTGGAGGGTTGGATCGAAGACCTCCGCGTGCGCGCCGTGGGCGAGCGCGTGGAGGCCGGTGCGCTGCTGTTTCGCATCTATTCGCCCGAACTGGTGATCGCCCAGGAGGAGCTGTTGCAGGCGCGCGCCAGCGGGCGCCGCGCGCTGGTGGAAAGCTCGCGCAAGAAGCTCGCCGCCCTCGGCGTCGCCGACAGCGTCATCCGCGATGTGGAGCGTTCCGGCCAGGCCGTGCAGAAGGTGCCCATGTACGCGCACCATGGCGGCGTGGTGACACGGCTCGACGTGCGCGACGGCATGTTCGTGGGACCCACCACCGACGCCGTCGTGCTCGCCGACCTGGACAGCGTGTGGGTGTTGGTGGACGTGTTCGAGCGCCAGGCCGCCTGGGTGGCCGCGGGCCAGCACGCGGAGATCACCGTGGCGGCGCTGCCGGGCCGCACCTGGCAGGGCAAGGTGGAGTACGTCTATCCGACCCTCGACGCGGTGACCCGCACCCTGCGCCTGCGGCTGCGCTTCGATAACGCCGACGGCGCGCTCAGGCCCAACATGTATGCGCGCGCCACGGTGCATGCCGAACCGCGCGAGACCCTGCACATCCCGCGCGAGGCGCTCATTCGCACCGGCGGCGGCGAACGCGTGGTGCTCGCGCACGGCGCAGGCCGCTTCCAGCCCGTCGAGGTGCGCAGCGGCTTCGAGGCGGGCGAGCGCATCGCTATCCTGGAAGGCCTCACCGAGGGTGATCGCGTGGTCACCTCGGCGCAGTTTCTCCTCGATTCCGAGAGCAGCCTCAAGGCCACGCTGCAACGCATGACCCCGGCCGATGCGGCGCCGCTCAAGGTCGTGACGGCGCAGGGCACCATCGACGCAGTGATGCCCGGTGAACACAAGCTCACCCTGACCCACGAACCCATCGCCGAGCTGGGTTGGCCCGCCATGACCATGGACTTCGAGGTTGTCGAAGGCGTCGATCTGGCCGACTTTGCACCCGGTGCGCGGGTGCACTTCGAGCTGCACCAGCTCGATCAATACCGCTATCGCATCGCACACATGAAAACGATGGACGCGCCGAAGCTGTTCCCGGGGCGCGGCGTGGTGAACGGCATCGACGCCGCCGGCCGCATCAACATCACCCATGAACCCATGCCGGCACTGGGCTGGCCGCCCATGACCATGGATTTCACCGTAGCCGAGGGCGTGCGCCTCGACGGTATCGCCCCCGGTGTCATGGTGGAGTTTGAGCTGCGCCAGCTGGACGCGGTCACCTATGAACTGGCCGCCATACGCACCAGCGGCGGGGGGCCACGGCCGTGATTGCGCAGCTCATCGACTGGTCCATTCGCAACCGCGTGCTGGTGCTCATGCTGGCCGTGCTGCTCACCGGCTGGGGCATCCACGCGCTGCGCACCACGCCGCTGGATGCGCTGCCCGATCTCTCCGACGTGCAGGTGATCATCAAGACCAGCTATCCCGGCCAGGCGCCGCAGGTGGTGGAACAGCAGGTCACCTATCCGCTCGCCACCGCCATGCTGGCGGTGCCCGGCGCGCAGACGGTGCGCGGCTATTCCATGTTCGGCGATTCCTACGTGTACGTGCTGTTCGCCGACGGCACCGACCTGTACTGGGCGCGCTCGCGGGTGCTCGAATACCTGTCGCAGATCACGCCGCGCCTGCCGGAAGGGGCGCGACCCGCTCTGGGTCCCGATGCCACGGGCGTGGGCTGGGTTTACGAATACGCGCTGGTGGACCGCAGCGGCCGCCACGACCTCGCGCAGCTGCGCAGCCTGCAGGACTGGTTCCTCAAGTACGAGTTGCAGACCGTGCCCGGCGTGGCGGAGGTGGCCACCGTGGGCGGCATGGTGCGCCAATACCAGGTGGTGATCGACCCCGAGCGGCTGCGCGCCTACGGCCTGCCGCTGACCCGGGTGCGCAACGCCATCGTGCGCGCCAACCAGGAGAGCGGCGGCGCCATCATCGAGATGGCCGAGGCCGAATACATGGTGCGCGCGCGCGGCTACCTGCAATCGCAGCAGGCATTGCAGCGCGTGCCGCTCATGGTGTCGACCGACGGCACGCCGGTGCTGCTCGGTGACATCGCCGAGGTGCGCCTCGGGCCGCAACTGCGTCGCGGCATCGCCGAGCTGGACGGCGAGGGCGAGGTGGTGGGCGGCATCGTGGTGATGCGCTCCGGTGAAAACGCGCTCAGCACCATTGCCGCGGTGAAGGCGCGCCTGGCGGAGCTCAAGCGCGGCCTGCCCGAGGGCGTGGAGGTGGTGGAGACCTACGACCGCTCCGCACTCATCGCACGCGCCGTGGACAACCTGCAAGGCAAGCTGGTCGAGGAGTTCGTGGTGGTGGCGCTGGTGTGCGCCATCTTCCTGTTCCACGCGCGCTCCGCGCTGGTGGTGGTGATCTCGCTGCCGCTCGGCGTCCTCGCGGCCTTCATCGTCATGCAGGCGCAGGGCATCAACGCCAACATCATGTCTCTGGGCGGCATTGCCATCGCCATCGGCGCCATGGTGGATGCGGCCATCGTGATGATCGAGAACGTGCACAAGCACCGCGAGCATCATCCGCACATGCCGCCGTGGGAGCTGGTGCGCAACGCCTCCACCGAGGTCGGCCCGCCGCTGTTTTTTTCGCTGCTCATCATCACCTTCAGCTTCCTGCCGGTGTTCGCGCTGGAGGCACAGGAAGGGCGGATGTTCGCACCGCTCGCCTACACCAAGACCTACGCCATGGCCGCAGCGGCGGCGCTTTCCGTGACCCTGGTGCCGGTGCTGATGGGCTGGCTCGTGCGTGGGCGCATGGTGGCCGAGGAAAGGAACCCCGTGAACCGCGCGCTCATCGCGGCCTACCGGCCGGTGGTGGACGCGCTGCTGCGACGGCCGCGCACGCTGCTGGTGGTTGCCGTCGCCATCACCCTCAGCGGCCTGTGGCCGTTGCAGCGGCTGGGTTCGGAGTTCATGCCCGAGCTGGACGAGGGCGATCTGCTCTACATGCCCACTACCTTCCCCGCGCTCTCACCGGGCAAGGCCGCCGAGGTGTTGCAGCAGACCGATCGCCTGATCCGCACCGTGCCCGAGGTGGCGCGCGTGTTCGGCAAGGCCGGCCGCGCCGAGACCGCCACCGATCCGGCGCCGCTCACCATGCTGGAGACCACCATCCGGCTCAGGCCGAGGAGCGAGTGGCGCGAGGGCATGACCACGGAGAAGCTCAAGGCGGAACTGGATGCGCTGGTGCGCCTGCCGGGCGTGACCAACACCTGGGTGATGCCCATCAAAAACCGCATCGACATGCTCGCCACCGGCGTGAAGACGCCCGTGGGCGTGAAGGTGGCGGGTTCGGATCTGACGGTGATCCAATCCATCGGCGAACGCTTGGAGCAGGTGCTGCGCGAGGTGCCGGGCACGGTGTCGGTGTACTCCGAGCGCGTGACCGGCGGGCGCTACGTGGACATCGAGGTGGATCGCCTGGCCGCGGCGCGGCTCGGCCTCAACGTGGCCGACGTGCAGGACGTGATACGCGCAGCGGTCGGCGGCATGGACGTCACCGAGACCGTGGAGGGCCTGGAGCGTTATCCGGTGAACCTGCGCTATCCGCAGGCGGTGCGCGATTCCGCAGAGCGCCTGCGCCTGTTGCCCATCGTCACACCGGCAGGCGCGCACGTGCCGTTGGCACAGGTGGCGCACATCGCCATCACCGACGGCCCGCCCATGATCACCAGCGAGAACGCACGTCTCAACGGCTGGACCTATGTGGACATCCGCGACCGCGACCTCGGCTCCTACGTGACCGAGGCGAAACGGCGGGTGACGGACCAGGTGGAACTGCCGCCCGGTTACTCGCTCACCTGGTCCGGTCAGTACGAGTTCATGGAGCGCGCCAACGCGCGCCTGCAAGTGGTGGTGCCGGTCACACTGGCCGTGATCCTCATCCTGCTCTACTTCGCCTTTGGCCGCTTCGGCGAGGCCCTGCTCATCATGGCCACCCTGCCCATGGCGCTGATCGGCGGGCTGTGGCTCATGTGGCTGCTGGGCTACAACCTGTCCGTCGCCGCGGGCGTGGGTTTCATCGCCCTGGCGGGCGTGGCCGCCGAGACCGGCGTGGTGATGCTCATCTACCTGGACCACGCCCTCGCCCGCCGGCGCGCACAGGCGCTCGCGGCCGGACGTGCCGTCACGCGCACGGAGCTGCGCGAGGCGGTGGTGGAAGGCGCGCTGCTGCGCGTGCGCCCGAAGGTGATGACCGTCGCCGCCATCATGGCCGGCCTGCTGCCCATCATGTGGGGCAGCGGCACCGGCTCGGAGGTGATGCGCCGCATCGCCGCGCCCATGGTGGGCGGCATGGTGAGTGCCACCGTGCTGACCCTCATCGTGATCCCCGCGGCCTTCCTGCTGTGGAAGCGGCGCGGACTCGCGCCCTGACTGTTTTTCTTGGCTGAAGTAACTATCGATAGGAGAGACCCATGAAGACGCTGTTACTCACCCTCATATTCCTGGCCGCCCCGGCCTTTGCGGCCGATCACGGCCACATGCACGGCCACGATGCTCAGGCCGCACAGGCGCCGGCCGTCGCCAGCGTGAAGGCGGTGCTCAACGGCGTGGACGCCGCCGCGCACACCGTCAAGGTGGCCCACGAGCCCATCGCCGCGTTCAACTGGCCGGCCATGACCATGGACCTGCCGCTGGCGGAACCTGACCTGGCAAAGGGCATCGCGCCCGGGACCCACGTGATCCTGCGCATCGAGAAGCGCTCGCCGGTGGATTACGTGGTGGTGGGCATCTCGCGGGAGCACGCGCATTGAAAAAAGGGTCCTTGGCAGAACCGGATATTCGTCCCTTCTCCCCCCGGGGAGACGACTGCATGGATGCAGGAGGTACGACCCCATGGATGGGGGAGGTAGACCGCGCCGGGAGCAAGCGGTCGAGGGCAATGCATGGGGCGAGTGCCGAAGGACAGGATGAGGGGATCAACAAACCAACAGCCGCGCTGGATTGATCCCCTCTCCCCAGCCCTCGGCAACCGCTCCTGCGTTGCTCTACCTCGCGCATCCATGCGCTCGTCTCCCGGAGGGAGAGGGGGCAAGAGGGGCTGGCTACAACGGCTGGATGTGACCAAGAGAGTCGACGACCACATGGACGTGGTCGGTAGACGGCGTCGGGAACAGGCCGTCGAGAGGAACGCTTCGCTGCACCCACAGGTTCTGCGGAGGAGCGGCGCGGTGATTTCCTACAAGCGCTTCTTGAGGGCGTAATTGCCCGCACCCTTGCTGACCACCTTGCCCTCGCGCACCAGTTGCGCAATCGCCTTGGCGAAGCGGCCCGCATCGATGCCGAGGCCGCGCAGGCGTTCGCGCAGGAGGCTGTCGCTCATGTCCACCCGCCCCTTGAGCAGGTTCAGGATGGCGGCGGCCGGGTCGACGCTGGGGGCGGGTCGCGTTTCCGGTTGCGGTTCGGGCGCACCCACCGCCGGCTCGGCGGCGGGTGCCGGCACGTCCATCTCGGACGCGCGGGCGCCGGCGCTCACCTCGGCCATTTCCTTGTCCAGCGCGGCGAGGGCAGTCTGGTGGCTGGTGACCAGTTGCGTGCGGCGTTGCTGCAAGGATTGCAACTCCTTGTCGAGGATGAGCAGCGCCCGCTCCTGATCGGCGAGCAGTTGCTCGCGCTTTTTCCGCAATTGGGCGAGCCGCGCCACCTTCGCCGAGCGGCGTGCGCTTTCCTGCTCTTCCTGCTGCTTCTTTTTGGCCAGCTCGAGCAGCTCGCTGGCGGACAGTTCATTCAGGTTGACGAGCATGGTGTTCCCGGGCTTGGTCGATTGCGGTGGTGACTCGGCTCACCGACGTTGAGTACTTTGCACGGCGCGCCTTGGCCTGTGCGGTGAGTACTAGTACCGGAAACCGTTAGGCCGTTCCACGGCGTGGTTCACACCCGGCCCATCCCGTCACGCCGCGCGGGCCTGGCGCGCCACCTGGTTGAGCGCGGCGAGCACCGCCCGCAAGGGCGCGCTGAGGGTGTCCCGGTCGCGCGCCGCGCCGGCCACGCGCCGGCCGTCCACGTTGAGCAGCACGTAGGCGGCGGCCTCGGCGCCGGTGCCCTCGCCGATGGCGTGCTCGCTGTAGTCGACCACGCTCGCCTTCTGCCCGCTGTGGCGGATCCAGGCGTCCACGAAGGCCTCCAGCGCCCCGGCGCCGTGGCCGGTGAGGCAATACTCGCCGTGGCCGTCGTGCAGGCGCGCGTCGATCACCTCGCGCCCGTCCTGCCGTTCAAGGCGATAACCCGCCAGGGCGAGCGGTTGCCCGCCCATGAAATGGCTCTCGAACAACGCCCACAAGGCGGCGCTGTCCACCTCGCCGCCCTGGGCCTCGCTGGCCCGTTGCACCACCTGGGCGAATTCCACCTGCATCCAGCGCGGCAACACGAGGCCGTGGTCCCGTTCGAGCACGAAGGCGACGCCGCCCTTGCCGGACTGGCTGTTGATGCGGATCACCGCCTGGTAGTCGCGGCCGAGGTCACGCGGGTCGATGGGCAGATAGGCCACCTGCCAGGCCTCGTCCTGGCGCTGGCGATTGAGGCACTTGCGGATGGCGTCCTGGTGGCTGCCCGAGAACGCGGTGTAGACCAGCTCGCCCACCCAGGGATGGCGCGGGTGCACCGGCATGCCCGTGCAGCTGGTGACCGCCTCGATGATCGCGTCCGGCCGCGAGAGGTCGAGTTCGGGGTCGATGCCCTGGCTGTAGAGGTTTATGGCCAGGGTCACGATGTCCATGTTGCCGGTGCGTTCGCCGTTGCCGAGCAAGGTGCCCTCCACCCGGTCGGCGCCCGCCAGCAAGGCCAGTTCCGCCGCGGCCACGGCGCCGCCGCGGTCGTTGTGGGTGTGCACGGAGATCACCACCGCGTCGCGCCGCGAGAGGTGGGTGGCGAAATATTCCACCTGGTCGGCGAACACGTTGGGTGTGGCCACCTCCACGGTGGCCGGGAGGTTGATGATCACCGGGTGCGCTCGCGTGGGCTGCCACACGTCGAGCACGGCCTCGCACACCGCCACGGCGTAATCGGGCTCGGTACCGGTGAAGCTCTCCGGAGAGTACTGGAACACCCACTCAGTGCCCGGGTGGCGCGCCGCCTCGCGCTTCACCCACTCCGCGCCCTGCACGGCGATGGCGGTGATGCCGGCGCGGTCGCGGCCGAACACCCGCTCGCGCTGCACCGTGGACACGGAGTTGTACACGTGCACGATGGCGCGCCGCGCGCCGCGCAAGGCCTCGAAGGTGCGCACGATGAGTTCCTCGCGGGCCTGTACGAGGACCTGCACGGTGACGTCCGCCGGGATGCGGTCGTTGTCGATGAGCCAGCGCACGAAGTCGTAGTCGGGCTGGCTGGCGGCCGGAAAGCCCACCTCGATCTCCTTGAGGCCGATAGCCACCAGCACGTCCCACAGGCGCCGCTTCTGTTCCACGCTCATGGGTTCGAGCAGGGCCTGGTTGCCGTCGCGCAGGTCCACGCTGGCCCAGCGCGGGGCGCGCGTAATGGTGCGGTTCGGCCACTGCCGGTTGGGGAGCGCCACGGCCGGTGCCGGGCGGTATTTGCGGTGATCGAAGCGGCGCATGTTGTTCTCCGTTATTGCTGGGCCGGTCGGCCGATGTCTGCCCGCCAGGGGTGTCGGCGGGGTCCGTCGCCGCCCTCGTGAGGCGGGCCCGGGGCGCGCGCCTCGTGAGCGCCGCCGCAGGGGACGTGGGAAAGATTACGCCGCCGCGCAGGGCAGCCGCTTGCGTTTGCGTGCTGAACAGGGCCTGTGCGAGGCATGATATTGCGCGCTGCATTACTGGATACGCATAATCTGCCGAAGCACCCGGAGAGCACGCATAATGACCCTCGACCGCTACGACCGCCGCATCCTGGAACTCCTGCAACAGGACGGCCGCATCAGCAACCAGGACCTGGCCGACCGCATCGGCCTGTCGCCCTCGCCCTGCCTGCGCCGGGTGCGGGCGCTGGAAGACGCCGGGATCATCGCCGGCTACCGCGCCCTGGTGGACGCTAAGCGTCTCGGCCTCACTCTCATGGCCCTGGTGCACATCTCCATGGACCGCCACACCCCCGAACGCTTCGCCCATTTCGAGGCGCAGGTGGAGGCCATGCCCGAGGTGCTGGAGTGCCTGCTGATCACCGGCCAGGATGCGGATTACCAGCTGAAGGTGCTGGTGCGCGACATGGACGCCTACCAGGCGCTGCTGCTCGGCAAAATCACGCGCATCGAGGGTGTCAGCGGCGTGCACTCCAGCTTCGTGCTGCGCCGCGTGGTGGAGAGGACGGCGGTTCCGGTCTAGCCGTCCCGCAGCCCGGATGAAGCGCGGCCCGAATCCGGGGATCCCGCGGCGCCTGGCCGCGGGGATACGAACGCCTAACCGAGGCTCAGGTCCACGCCCGGCCCGGCGCCCTGGCGGGCGGCGATGAGGCGCCGGCCGCGTGCGGTGAGGCCGAAGTTCTCATCCACCACGCCATCGCCGTACAAATCGGAGAGGTGTTCCCAAGGCGTGCCGATGTCCGGCGCGGCCACGTAGGCGGCGAGGGCGTCCTGGGCCGCGTCCGGCGCCTCGAACACCTCCGCGAAGGCGATCCCCTCGGCCTTCACGGCGTGGATGCGCCGGTCACCGAGCTGCACCGAGGCGGCCACGCGACGCACCGGCTTGCCCTCCACCACCAGCATGTAGCCGCCGTCCGGCGCGGGGGCGAGTTCCATGGCGCGACCGTTTTCGTCGCGGCCACGAAACGCCGGCGGCGGCGCCAGCTGCGGGCCCGGCGGCACGGGGCCGAAGTGATAGAAGTGCTCGCGCCAGGCGTCGCGTGCGGCCTGCTCGGGCAGCCAGCGTTCCACGGCCGTGTCGAAGGCCTGCTCCAGCTCGCGCATGTCGCGGGTATGGCGGCGGTTGCGCGTGCCGAGCGGACCCTTCTGTTTGTTCTCCTGCTTGAAGTGATGGTAGCGGTGCGCCAGTTGGCGCAGTACGTCACCGAGTTCGATGGATCGGGTCATGGCATTCCTCCGGGGCGGTGCTCACGGTTCGAGCGTCACCTTGATGCAGCCGTCGTGCTTGTCGCGGAACAGGGCGTAACCCTCAGGCGCGTCGTCGAGCCTGAGCCGGTGCGTGATCACGAAGGACGGATCGATGTCGCCGCGCACGATGTGTTCGAGCAGCATGGGCATGTATTTCTGCACGTGGGTCTGGCCGAGCTTCAGGGTGAGCCCCTTGTTGAAGGCGGCGCCGATGGGAAACGTGTCCACCAGGCCGCCGTACACGCCGGGAACCGACACGGTGCCGCCCTTGCCGCACAGCAAGATGGCCTCGCGCAGGGCCGCGCCACGATCGGTTTCGAGCATGAGCGCCTGCTTGACGCGGTCGTAGCGCCCCATCACGCCCGCGCCGTGCGACTCCATGCCGACGGCGTCGATGCAGGCGTCGGGCCCACGCCCGCCGGTCAGGTCATGCACCGCCTCGCTCACGTCGGTGAAATCGCGGTTCAGGGCCTGCACGCGGCCCTTGCCGTATTTTTCCGCCATCGCCAGGCGTTCGGGGATGCGGTCGATGGCGATGACCCGCTCGGCGCCGAGCAACAGTGCGCTCTGGATGGCGAACTGACCCACCGGCCCGCAACCCCACACGGCGATCACGTCCCCTTCGCGCAGATGACACTGCTCCGCGGCCTGGTAGCCGGTAGGAAAGATGTCCGACAGGAACAGCACCACGTCGTCACGCAGCTCCGCGGGTACCCTGAGCGGGCCACTGTCGGCAAACGGCACGCGCACGTATTCCGCCTGACCGCCGGCGTAGCCGCCGAAGGCGTGGGAGTAGCCGTAGAAACCCGCCGGCGCGTGGCCGTAGAGCCGCTCCGGGATCCAGGCGTTCGGGTTGGAGTTGTCGCACAGGGAATAGAGCCCGCGGGTGCAGTAGTCGCATTGGCCGCAGCTGATGGTGAAGGGGATCACCACCCGGTCGCCAATGCGCAGGTTGCGCACCGCGCTGCCCACCTCGACCACCTCGCCCATCGCCTCGTGGCCAAGGATGTCGCCCGCCTGCATGGTGGGGACGTAGCCGTCGTAGAGGTGCAGGTCCGAACCGCAGATGGCCGCACGGGTCACTTTCACGATGGCGTCGTGGGGATTGAGGATGGCCGGATCGGGGACCTGTTCAACCCGCACGTCTTCCGTATCGAACCAGCACACAGCTTTCATGTGGCGATCTCCCGCACCTCAGCCGCTGGGTTGGCCCTCGATGGTCGGTACCTCGCCGGTTTCCATCCATTGTTTGAAGCGGCGCAGCTCCTCCTTGATCACCTGCGCGTTGACGGTCCCGAGCAGGCGCGTAACGGCGGTGAGCGTGGCACTGCCCGGCCGATAGGCGAGGCACAGATGGACCTCAGTGCCGCGTCCGCCGGGGGCCGGGAGGAAGGTCACCATGCCCCGGTGCATCAGCGCGCTGTCCGGCGGCGTGGACCAGCGGATGCACTGCCCCGGCTTGTCTTCGACCACGTCGGCGTCCCAGCTCAACGGGGTGTCGAGCCCGGGCAGCCGAGCCTCGAAGCGGTAGCGGTCGGGGCCCAGCGGCTCGACGCTGTGCAGATGCCGCATGAACTGCGGCAGGTTGCGAAAGTCACGCCAGCGCGCATACAGCGCCGCGGGACCGCCGCGCACCGTGACCGAGGTGCTCACGTCCACGGGCGCGGCTGCCCGCGGGCGCAGGCCGGGCGTGGGTACGGGAGATTCCCGGGCGCCGCGGTACAGCAAGGCCGCGCCGGCGATAGCAAGCGGCACACCCAACGCCGACCGGCTGCGCAGGCCCGCGGCGGCGAGCAGTCCGCCGCCCACCAGCGCGCCCCAGTGGTAACGCGCGCCTGCGGCGCTGGGCCGAACCGCTGCCGGCGTCATGTCGTCCCCTCCACACCCGCTTATGGAAAGTCTAGAACCGCCACACCGCCGCGCTGCCGTGCCACCGACGCGCGACCTGCATCCCAGAGACGAGGGGGCAGGTATCAGCGGTGTCGCACAGCCGTTACAATCGCTCTTCACTGGTTCGGAAGGAGCCGTCTACGGACACCCTCACCCCGCCCGTGCCGCTGTTCGATGCGGACGGACACAGGATCTACTGGCTCGGCGTGTGCGAGGCCAGCGCCTTCCGCTGCAACACCTACCTGGTACGCAGCGGCGCTACGGGCGTGCTCGTCGACCCGGGCGGCCGCAATCATTTCACCGCCGTGCGCGCCGCCGTGGAGAAGATCATGCCGGTGGAGGCGCTTACCGGTATGGTGCTGTGCCACCAGGACCCGGACGTGGCCGCGTCGATGATCGACTGGCTCGCCGTAAACCCGGCGCTCACCGTATTCACCACGCCGCGCACCCACGTGCTGTTGCCCTCCTACGGCCACCGCGACTATCGATTGCACGACGTGGAAGCGACGCCGGAATTCACCCTCCCTTCCGGTCGAAGCCTGCGCTTCATCGCCGCACCGTTCCTGCATTTCCCCGGCGCGTTCACCACCTTCGACGAAAGCTCCGGTTTCCTGTTCTCGGGCGATGTGTGGGCCGCGCTCGATTTCGACTGGCGTCTGTTCGTCGACGACTTCGACGAGCACGTGCCGCGCATGGACCTCTTTCACCTGGAATACATGCCGACCAACCTCGCCGCGCGCGGTTTCGTCAAGCGCATCGAACACCTGCCCATCCGCGCCATCCTGCCGCAGCATGGAGGTATCCTGCGCGAGCAAGACGTGCCGCGCGCGCTCGATTACCTGCGCGAACTGCGCTGTGGCCTCGACATCATCTACGCGGACCTGCAATGAGCGACACCGGCCGCCTGCGCGAGCTTGAAAACGAAAACCGCGTGCTGCGCGAGGGCGTCCAGCAGGCCAGCCGCATGCACCGCCTGTGGCAGCAGGCCCTGCAAGAATTGCAGGCCACCAAGCGCCAGCTCGAAGCCAGCCATGCGCAGCTCTCGGTGCTGTACAAGATCGCCTCGGCGATCAGCGAGACCATCGATCTCCAGGAACTGTTCGAGCGCATCATGGATGGCATGGCGCTCGCGCTGGAGCCTGCAAAGGGTCTGCCTATGGGCATCTTTTTGGTGGAGGACGATCGTATGCGCCTGGCGGCGCACCGCGGCGCCAACGCGGCCTTCATCGCCGTTCATGCGGGCATGCGCGTGGGTGACTGCCTGTGCGGGCAGGCCGCGGCCACCGGCGAGCTGGTCTGTTCGGAGGACTGCACCAGTGACCCGCGCCGCACCCTCCCCGTCACCAGCGCCGATCCGCACGGCCACTTGATCGTACCGCTCACCGCCAAGGGCCGTGCGGTGGGCGTGTTCTGCTACTTCGTGCCGTGCGGCCTCAGCCTCGACGCCGGCCAACGCGACACCTTCACGGCCATCGGCCAGCAACTCGGCGTGGCCGTCGAGAACGCGCTGTTGTACGAGGAAGCGCGCCAGCTCTCCTTTCGCGACACGCTCACCGGGCTCGGCAACCGACGCCTCATGGAACTGGTGCTCGATCGTGATCTGCCCAATGTGCGGCGCTACGGCCGTGCCCTGTCGGTGGTCATGCTCGACGTGGATCACTTCAAGCGCTACAACGACGAGCACGGCCACCCGGCCGGTGATCGGTTACTGGCGGAGATCGGCGCCATCCTGCGGCGCGAGACCCGGGACAACGACCTGCCCGTGCGGTACGGCGGCGAGGAATTCCTGGTCATCCTCCCCGAGACCGACGTCGCCGGCGCCGAACAACTCGCCGAACGCCTGCGTAGTGCCGTCGCCCAGGCAACGGCGGTCACCATCAGCCTCGGCATCGCCTGCGCCACGCCTGCCCGCAGCGATCGCCCCGCGCTCATCAAGGCGGCGGACGATGCGCTGTACGAGGCGAAGACCACCGGGCGCAATCGTGTGATGATCGCCGGCGAGGCATGACCTGTCGCACGTGCGACGCCACCCTGGCAACACCCGGAGTCCGCATCCGCCCACGTTCGTCACCCGGCGTGTCCGCCTTCGCTCATCCCCTTCCGCTTCTTCGTCACCCCGGCGAAAACCGGGGTCCATTCCCCGGGGACGAAGTGCGTCCGTCGCTGCAAGGAGCTCAGTCTTCCTCCACCTTGGGCCGGAATTCGGCAATCAGCTGTTTTTGTAGCGTGGGCGGTGCCGCCTGGTAGTGGCTGAACTCGAGGGTGTACGAGCCCTGCCCGCCGGTCAGGGAGCGCACGCGATCCGCGTAGTGGTTCAGCTCGCCGAGGGGCGCCTGGGCGCGCAGGCCGATCATGGCGCCGGGCAGGGTGCGGCTGCCGAGGACGTGGCCGCGCCGGCTGGTGAGGTCGCCGGTGATGGTGCCCATGGCGTCCGAGGGCACCACCAGGTCCAGGTTCACGATGGGTTCGAGCACCAGCGGGCCGGCCTTGGCCACGGCATCGAGAAACGCGCGTTTGCCCGCGGTGATGAAGGCCACTTCCTTGGAATCCACCGTGTGGTACTTGCCGTCGGTGACGGTCACCTTCACGTCCTGCATGGGATAGCCCGCCAGGGCGCCCGCCTCCATGGCCTGGCGCACACCTTTCTCCACCGCGGGAATGAACTGACCGGGGATGGCGCCGCCCTTCACCTCGTCGGCAAACTGGAAGCCCGCACCGCGCTCCAGCGGTTCGACGCGCAGGAAGACCTCGCCGAACTGGCCCGCACCGCCGGTCTGTTTCTTATGACGGTGATGGCCTTCGGCGCGCGCACTGATGGTCTCCCGGTAAGGAATCTTGGGCGGGCGCGTCTCGGCCTCCACGTTGAAGCGCTGCTGCAGTTTTTCCAGCGCGAGGCGCAGGTGCAAATCGCCCAGGCCGCGCAGCACGGTCTCGTTGAGCGCGGCGTTGTGTTCGAGCGCCAGGCAGGGGTCTTCCTCCACCACCCGCTGCAAGGCAGTGGACAGGCGCTGCTCGTCGCCACGGCGCCTGGCCTCCACGGCCAGGCCGAACACCGGCACGGGAAACGGCAGCGGCTTCAGGTGCAGGAAGTCCTCTTCGTGGGAGTCGTGCAGCACGGCGTCGAAGTGGATCTCCTCCACCTTGGCCACCGCGCAGATGTCGCCCGGGATACCCACTTCCGTCTCGATCTGCTGCTTGCCGAGCAGCTTGAACAGGTGCCCCACCTTGAACGGCTTGCGCCCGTCGCCCACGAACAACTGGCTATCGCGCGTCACCGTGCCCTGGTGGATGCGGAACACCCCGAGCTTGCCCACGTACGGGTCGGCCGCCACCTTGAACACGTGGGCCACCACGTGTTGTGCGGGGTCGTGGCTGACCACGTAGGGCTCGGCGTGCTCGCCCGCGCCCTTGAGAAAGGGGCGCGGATTGCCCTCCAGCGGACTCGGCATGAGCCGCTCCATGAGCGTGAGCAGTTCCTTGATGCCCGCGCCGGTGCGCGCCGAGGTGAAGCACACGGGCACCAGATGGCCTTCGCGCATGGCCTTCTCGAAGGCGTCGTGGAGCTGTTCGGGCGCGAGGGTCTCGCCCTGTTCGAGATAGAGGGCCATGAGCGCCTCGTCCATCTCGACCACCTGATCGATGAGTTGGGTATGCGCCTCCGCCACCGAGGAGAAATCCGCCGCGCCGTCGCGTTCGAAGAAACAGTCGCGTACCCGGGTGGCGTTTTCGGCCGGCAGGTTGATGGGCAGGCATTCGCTGCCGAACTCCTCGCGCAGCGCAGCGACGAGGCCCGGCAGGTCGGCGCCTTCGGCATCGATGCGGTTCACGATGATCATGCGGCACAGCTTGCGCTCGCCGGACCAGGCGAGCATACGCCGCGCCACCGGCTCGATGCCCGCGCTCGCGTTCACCACCACGGCGATGGTCTCCACGGCGGGAAAGGCGCCGAGGGCCATGCCGATGAAGTCCGGAAGGCCCGGCGTATCGATGAGATTCACGTGCAGACCGTCGTGATCGAAGCTCGTCACTGCCGCGCTGAGGGAATGCTGATGGCGCTGCTCAAGGGGATCGAAATCGGTGACGGTATTGCCGCGCTCCACGCTGCCGGGCGAGCCGATGATGCCGGCCCGGGCGAGCAGCGCCTCGACGAGCGTGGTCTTGCCGCTACCGGTCTGGCCGACCAGGGCGAGGTTGCGTATGGCGTCGGTGGTGTATTGGGGCATGGCGATTCCGTTCTCCTCACCCGGGCTCATGCGGCGCGTATGTAAAGACTAGCCAGCGCCGCGGTCACCACAGGCAGTTTCAGGGGATTGATTGATGCTTGAGTAAAGAAAAGGCGCGCGGGCGAAAAAAATGGCGCCCGAAGGCGCCACAAGAGGGTTGAGACAACGAAGAGAACTTTGCGTACTGCTTCGACCGCGCGAAACCGAAAAGGCTCCGCGCGGCCCGGAAAATCCCTTTTCCAAAAAATCCGACCTCATCCCGTGCGGTGTTCCGTCACGTCAGGCCCGCTCCACGCGCACCGGCAGGCCCTGGCGCACCGCCGCGCCGCTGACGAAATCGGCCAGCAGTGTGACGCCCGGGCGGCTCGGATCGGGGCAACCCAACTCGTTGAGATTGACCCCGTTGCCGGCGCCCGTCGCCCGCGGCACCGGCGCGCCACCGACGCGGTGGGCGCGGGCGCCCAGCTCGCGATGGCCGAAGCCGTGCTCGATGCCCACTGCGCCGCGCGCCACACCGGCGCGCACCAGGGCGATGCCCACCACGCTGCCGCCCGGACTCACCACGCGGATGCGATCGCCGGTCTCGATGCCCAGGGCACGGGCATCCTCCGCGTTGAGCGCAATCGGGTTGGTGGGCTGGATCTGTTGCAGGCGCGCCGTGCCGATGCTGTGCGCCGATTGCAGCTGCGACTTGGTGCTGACCGCGCGCAGCGGCCAGGCCTCCGGTGGGTACACGGCATCCAGCAGCGTGCCGTCGGCAAACACCGCCGGCTGCCAGAACGGCACGCCGCGGAAACGCTCGCCGGTGATGCTGTTGCGCGCCCGGGCGAGCTGTTCGTTGTGGATCTGCAGGGCGCGCGGGTAGCGGTGGCGCAGACGCTCGCCGTCGTAGGCGTCCGCCGCGCCCGCGAAGCGGCCGCCGCGCGCGTAGAGGTAGGCCACTTTGCGCCACTCTTCGGGCTTCAGCACGGCTTGCAACTGCGGCACCAGCCGCGTCACGCCGCTGGCGGCAATGTCCACGTCATAGGCATCGGGTACGGGTCGGCCGTCGAAGGCCACGTTGGCGCCCGCGCGCAGGTAGTAGTCCGCCGCCCTGTGCAAGGGGTGGGCGTTGCCCTCCGCGTCCGTAATGGCCCGATCGCCGAAGCCCGGCAGGCCGAGGCGCTTGGCCACCGCGATGAAGAAGCCCTCCATGGCGATGGGCTCGCCGTCGGCGGCCTTGGCCTGGCCGGGCTCCACCACCGGCCAGCGCGCGGTGCTGCCTTTGGTGACGGTGCCGCCCCAGGCGCCCGCCCAGCCCCAGCTCTCGTAGAGCACCGAGTCGGGCACGATGTAGTCGGCGTAGGTGTTGGTCTCGTTGATGAACGGATCGATGGCGACGATGAGCGGCAGTACTTTGGGATCGGCCAGGGGTCCGGCCTGGCGGGTCATGCCGGCCACGCCGTAGACCGGATTGCAGCTCCAGAGGATCAGCGCCTTGAGCGGGTACGGGTACCCGTTCAACGCCGCCGGCAGGAACTCCGAACCCATGCCGGGCGACAGCGCCAGCCAGGGATGGTGGGAGGGATAGGGCCGCCCCGCGGCCTGCTTGCGCTTGAACTCGGTGGTCTTCTCGTAGGGCAGGTTGTTGCGGGCCAGCGCGGCGCCGCGGGGCTTCACCATGCCCGGGAAGCTGACCAGGTCATAGCGCGGACCCGGCGCCACGCTCTTGAACTTGCCGCCGCCCACGGCGGCGCCGCCCTTGGCGTTCAGGTTGCCGACCAGGGCATTCAGCATAGTCACCGCATAGGCCGCATAGAAGCCGTTCGGCCCCATGGTGCCGCCGTGGCAGTCCGCCGAGGCGCGCTTGCCGTGGCTGGTGAACTCGTGGGCCAGTCCGGCGATGGTCTCGGCGGGGATGTCGCAGGCCCCGGCGTAGTCCGCCAGGGTGTGCTCGAAGGCGGCGGCGCGCAGCAGGCTGAGGCTGGTGGCCACGGCCACCCGTTCGCCGTTGGCAAGCGCCACCTCGCCCTGGTGGAACAGCGGCGCGGCGGCCACGTCGGTGTGTTTCCGCGGCCTGCCGGTGCCGTCCAGCACCACGAACGGGTCGTCGGCGCCGGTCGTGGTGAACCCCAGGTCCGAGCCGCGCAGGAAGCGCCCCGCCTCGGCGCCGGAGGCGATCACCAGGTGCGCGGCATTGGACCAGCTGGGCTGGCCCGCCGCCTCGGCGGCCTGTGGATTGGGACATTGCAGGAACGCCGCGTCGTAGGCCTCGTGTTCGAAGATCCAGCGGATCATGCCCATGGCGAGCGCCCCGTCGGTGCCGGGGCGGATGGGCAGCCATCGCACCCGATCCGCGGCGGCCAGGTTGTCCGCGTTGGTGAGGATGGGATCAACCACCACCACCTTGGCGCCGCGCGTGCGCGCATCGGCCATCTGCGCCCCCTGGCGCTTGAACGGGTTGCCAGCGTTGCCCGGCGCCGTGCCCACGAACAGCATGAACTCGGCGTGTTCGAAGTCCGGCTTCAGGTGCGGCTGGGCCTTCCAGTCGTCCAGCAGCGCGGCATAGGCCGAGCGCATGGTGAGGCCGCAATAGGCGCGGTGTCCGGCGAAGTTGATCGTGCCGAAGGCGTTCAGGGCGAAGCGGCGCACGAAGGCCTGCCGGCCCTCGTCGAAGGGCGTGAGCACGGCCAGCTGGTTGGCGCGCGGGCCGAGCTCCGGCTGTTCGGGGTCGATGGGCGTCTCCAGATCGCGGATGGCGCGCAGGCCGTCCACAGGCCCTTCACCGAACAGGTCGCCGCCCTCCACCACTTCCTGCACCAACTGCTCGAAGCTGATGGGCGCCCACTGCCCGGCGCCGCGCGGGCCGATGCGCTTGAGGGGCACGCGCACCCGCTGCGGACTGTCCAGCTTGGCGAGTACCGCGTTGCCGCGCCCACAGGCCGTGGCGCGATGGCCGAGCCCACGCTCGCCAAAGCGCGACACGGCGGCGAAGCTGGCCAGTACGGGGGCGGCGAACGGCAGGGGATCGGTGGCGGACAGGCAGTCGTACGGATTGCCGGTGACGCGCAGCACCTTGTCGCTGCGCTTGTCCACGCGCACACGCACGCCACACAACGTGGTGCAACCCATGCAGACCGTGTAGCTCACCTGCTGGTCGGGGTTGAGGCGCACCTCGCCGCTGACCGGGTCTACTTGGAACTCCGGCGCGGGGGCACTACCGCTGATCGGATCGGTGGCGCCCCTTTCAAGAAAACCCTTCAGGAACTGATGAGCGGTGTGGCTGTAGCCGACCGCGAAGGTGGCGGCGGCGCCGGCCACGCCAGCGCCCTTGAGAAAATCGCGACGCTTGGTCGTCATGGAGTCTCCTCAGGCTCGCCCGGCCCGTGCGGGCAGGACGGCGTGCAGGGCCAGGGCGATCAGCACCATCAGGCCGGCGCTTCCGAGCACGCCGAGCAGGCCTTCGGTGCCGAACGGGACGGCGTAGTCGTAGAAGCCTGCGCCTGACTTGGGCAGGCGCTGGCCGCCCATGAACAGTTCCCAGCGCCAGGCCCAGGCGGCGACCACGGCCAGCAGGCCCGCGAGCGGTGCCGCCTGCCGCCGCCCGATCAGCAGCAGCGGCGCGGCGAGCAGCAGCACCAGCAGGAGACTGGCCAGCGGCCGATGGGCCACCAGCGCCAGTTGCGCCTCGCCGGATGCGGCGCCGGCGAACCCGGCGAGCAGGCCGGCGATGAATACCAGCAGGGCCGCGGCGCTGCCCGTGGCCACGGCGCGCCCGAGCAGGCGACGGGCCGCCGGATCACCGGTCAGCAGCGTGGCCAGCCCCGCGCCGGCGGCGATGGCCGTCGCCAGCAGGCCCAGCGGCAGCAGGGGCGTGTGCCACAGCGGCCGCGCCGCCACCACCGCCAGCTCGGCGCCGGTGTAGAGGGCCACCAGCAAGGCGCCCACGGCGGTGAACACGCCGACGGCCTTCAATCGCTGTGGCCAGGGTGCGCCGTCGCCGCCCAGCAGCCCGGCGATGCGTCCCGGCAGGTCCGTCCCGGCACGTGCGGCGAAGGCAGGTCGCAAGGCGAGCCAGCCGTAGGCCACCAGGCCGCCCACGTAGGCGGGCAGGAAGAATGCACCCCAGGCCATCCAGGAACTGCCATTGGGGCTCAGGTAAAAGCGCCAGAAACGCAGCGGCTGGTGCAGGTCCGCCAGCAGCGCGATGGGCGCGGCGATACCGGTGATCAGCGCGGCGATGAGCGCGGCCCGCGCCGCTTCCACGCTGCCGCGGCCGGCGAGGAAATGGGGCAGCGTGAGCAGGAAGGCGCCCAGGCTGATGCCGACCAGGAAGAAATACTGCACCGCCCAGGGCAGCCACGCCGGGTCCTGGGCAAAACCGGTCAGTTCCAGGATCGGGGCGTTCATGGGGTCACCTCCGCGAGTTTGGCGGCGATGGGGCTGGGTTCACCCGTCACCTTGTCTTGCAAGCGACCATCGAGACCGATGTAGCGCACCTGCGGCGCGGTCCCGGCGGCGGGCTTGAGCGGCAGGGCCTCATGCTCACGCAGCAGTTGCGAAACGCTGCTATCGGGGTTGTTCAGATCGCCGAAGATGCGTGCACTGCCCACACAGGTCTCCACGCAGGCGGGCAGCAGCCCGGCGTCCACACGGTGCACGCAGAAGGTGCACTTGTCGGCGGTGCCGAGTTCGGCATTCACGAAACGCGCGTCGTAAGGGCAGGCCTGCACGCAGTAGCCGCAGCCCACGCAGCGGGTGTTGTCCACCAGCACGATGCCATCGGCACGCTGGAAAGTGGCGCCCACCGGGCACACCGGAATGCACGGCGGCTCTGCGCAGTGATTGCACAGGCGCGGCAGGCTGGCGCGGCGCGGGCTGCCGTCCGCGCCCGGGATCTCGAACTGGTGAACCACCGTGCGGTACTGGCCCAACGGTGTGTGGTTCTCGGTGCCGCAGGCGACGGTGCAGGCCTGGCAGCCAATGCAACGGCGCAGATCCACCACCATTCCCCAGCGGTGTTTCGCATCGCCTTCACCCTGGGCGGAACGCGCCGCCGCCGGGGCGCCGACCGCAGCGCCCGCGGCACCGACGGCGATCCCCTTGAGGAAGTCGCGGCGGGACGGATTCATCGAAAAAACCTCACATACCATTCAGGCGGGAGTACGAGGATAGGGACGCGGATTCGGTGGCGATATCGGGGGAAGCCCCAAAAACGGGAGCGCTGACTGGGTTCGAAACGGATGGAAGATCAGCGGCAACATCAGCCGGGTGCCGGAGCCTCGCACCAACCTGCTGCTCAAGAAATGAGAGGCAAGGCATGGACGATTGCCGAAGGAGATGAGGGGGATCAATAAAATCAACGGCCGCGCTTGAATTGATCACCTCTCCCCGGCCCTCTCCCTCCGGGCTGTCTCTTGGTCACATCACCGCGGGCGAGACAGAGGCTTGGCAATAACGCATTAACCGGCAGCCGCTAATAGATTCGTCCCTTCTCCCTCCGGGAGAAGGACAGGATGAGGGGATCAATAAATCAACGATCGCACCTGAATTGATCCCCTCTCCCCGGCCCTCTCCCGGAGGGCTGTCTCTTAGTCACATCATTTCCACGAGAGACAGAAGCTTGCGTCCTTCTCCCTCCGGGAGAAGGACAGGATGAGGGGATCAATAAACCAACAGCCGCATCTGAATTGATCCCCTCTCCCCGGCCCTCTCCCGGAGGGCTGTCTCTTAGTCACATCATTTCCACGAGAGACAGAAGCTTGCGTCCCTTCTCCCTCCGGGAGAAGGACAGGATGAGGGGATCAATAAACCAACAGCCGCATCTGAATTGATCCCCTCTCCCCAGCCCTCGGCAACCGCTCCTGCGTTGCTCTACCTCGCGCATCCATGCGCTCGTCTCCCGGAGGGAGAGGGGGCAAGAGGGGCTGGCTACAACGGTGAAATGTGACCAAGAGACAGCCCGGAGGGAGAGGGAGTGCGGAGACCAAGATACTGCGGTAGGAGCGAGCTTCTGCTCGCGACAGGCCCAGGAGGCCGCAGCCTGGAAATCGCGAGCAGAAGCTCGCTCCCACACTCGAAAATCCCTCATCCCAATTCGCTGTGGCGGGATGAAAACCATCGTGGCCTGAGGCACGGGGGCTTGATGCGTAAGACGGTATCTCCGCGCCGACTTGATCGCACCGGTGAGCGGGCTCAGCGATTCAACGCATCAACGCTCCACGTGTTCCACCACGCTCCGCTCGCCGGGCGTGCGATGCGGCACTGGCCCCGCCTCCGGCTCGTCCGTGCCCGGGATGCCGGCCGCTGGCCAGGCACTGAACGGGAATGGGCGTTCATCACTACGGAAGGTCACGAATTCCAGGATCTGGAACACGTAGGCATTCAAACCGCGGGCGAACATCGTTAGCCGCGGCAGGGTCTCACCCATGATGAGCCGGCTGCCGAATTGCAGCACCGCTACGACCGTGACTACGAGTTCGGCGACCCAGTAAAGGATCGCGAATAAAATGATGAGCAAACCCCGCAACCAGGTCTTGCCGTTCGTCAGGTTGGTCTTCAAATCCCCCGCCATGGGTGTCTCCTGTCTTCTCGCAAGTGCGCCTTGATGATCATGTGGCCGCCGCGCGCCATGCGCAAGGCGCGCGGGGCGCACTCGGGTCTTTCCCTAGGACATGAGGCGGCAGGGGCACCCTTTCAGATCGAGTGCGCCGATTCAGTCCACGCAGGTCTCCGCCGCGGGCGCATGGATGATGACCCGTTCGAATACGTAGCTCCCCTTCACACGCATCGCAGGGCACCCGATCTCGCCACCGTCGCCCCGGCACCGCAGGATGGCTATCCCCAGTTGCAGCTCCCGACATGCCGCTTCCGTGACGGGCTCGCCGTACACGGTGGCCGTGCGCATGCCCGCGCCATTGGCCACAAGCTGTGCCGCGAAGGCATGGGTGTGAACGGGGCGTCCATTGCCGTCCAGGTAATGCAGGGTGCCGGTGATGGAACGCAGGGGCGCCTTGGCCCAAAGGAAAACGTCCACCGTGGCCGAGCACGGCGCCAAGATGCCGTACCGGAGCGCGGCGGCTTCGACATTCAAGCTCGCCGGTGCCGTCGTCGACAGCGGCCGACACGCCGCGACGGGTTCGCCGGATGGGCCGACAACGCGCCCCACTACCAACGGATCTGCCGCGATCGCTGCCTGGGCCGCCAACAGCAGCATCGTAGCGATCATCCGCGGCACATCACTGGCTTCAATATGCGCGTCGTGCCGGTTACAAACCGCACTTCAACTTGCGCCCACCGGTAATTGCGAAACCTTCACGCTCGTAGAACGCCAGGGTCTTTTGAAACTGCGGCAGCGGCGGCGTGGTGACCTCTAGCCGTCTCCATCCGCGTGACGCCCCGAACGATTTCGCGCGCGACAAGAGCTGCGTCCCCACACTGCTCGACCGTCTGTCAGACCTCACATAGAGCTCCGGGATTGTCCCGAACGCCCCTTCGGCATAGAGCGCATAGCTTTCGTAGATAGCTATGAAGCCCACCGCCTGGCGGTGCGCATCGCGCGCGACGAACACGAAATATTTTTCCTGGTCGAGAAAGTCCCTGAGCCTGGTCGTGGTCTCGTCGAGATCGAAGTTGAACGCCTGAACACCAATGGCATTCATGATCTCCCCCAAAAGCTCCCCAACCATTACGGCGACTTCAGACGAGTCACTTGCAGTAGCTCTTTCAATGAAGGTGTTCTGTGGCATCTCTATTCTTTAATGTTGGGAGGTGCTGCGCACTTTGGGTGACGTCGTTCAGAATTGTCGATGTTACGTCTGTTCCGGACTCCCCAGGCGCACAAACACCCATTTACCACGCCCCTTCCTGGTCATGTCGCGATGACTTGTTGGCTTCCATCATCAACACGAGGCCGATCACCCCCGCCACAAGCAGGCCGGCGTCCTGCGGCACGCCGAGCAAAAAGGCGGCTTGGCCACCAATGGAGGCCCAGAGAACCGGAACGACAAGCGTGCCACGCGGATACGGGCGGACCAGGAACGCAAGCAGGCCCAGGGTGAATAGCGTCGTCGGACAGGGGAGCCCGAAGGTCGGCAATTCGGGATAGGTGTGCCCGGAATACACGGACCACGCCGGGTAAATTGCCAGCGCATAGATAACCAGGACGATCCCGATGACCGTGTGCGTTCCCCGCGTCATCCGGAAATCCAGTTTTCTTCGAATGACACCCTGCCAGAGAAACGCGAAAGAACCGGCAAGTGAGAGGGCCGCAAAGCCGTACGCCAACGGATTGATGGCAGTGAAAAAGCAAAGGTGATAGGCGATGCCAAGCCACGCCCACAGGACCGCAAGAATGCCCGAGATACCCACCCCGGACCAGCGACGAGGAACAACGACCAATACGATCGCCATGACCGCGAGACCGAACAACAGAAACTGCGCGGGGTACAACGCCGTGTTGTAGTCGCGGAAAACCCCGAAGAACTGTTCAGTTGTGAAGGGGAGCTGCATCCCGGTTCCTAACAGCCATTGCACCGCCTCGACCGCACCCGATTGCATCGGCCGCCGGGTGCAAGTCCTTGCCGGTCTCGGTCAAGCGCATGCGATGTACCCCTACACGCAATGTTCGCACATGTCGCAAATGATACGAATGTCCATCTATCCGACGCACGCTCGGTGGCATTGGTGGTGCACATGCCCGCCCGCATGGCTGGTGGCCGTGCCCCCAAATACCTGTCCGTGCTCAGCTCCGCCCGCAGGACACCGCCACACAGCGCTCGCCCAGCCAACATTCGTGGACGAGCCACAGAAACAACCAGTTTCCCCCGTAGGAACGGGCTCAGCCCGCGCTTGCCCCATGAAGAACCCATCCCCGCCTGAGCCCGCGCCTACAGTTTGTATATCCCCCCGCATGTGGGAGCGAGCTGCCGCTCGCCGCTAACCCAATGTCAGAGCCACGCGCCCCTTCCACCCTCCCCCCACCCGCGCTACCATCGACCCGTCTCAGGCGGCCGGACGCCCGGTGAAGTCGAACCCGGGCGCGGGCGGAATACAACACCCACACGGGAAACAAACCCGCCGCACCTGACAAAGGAACGAAGTGCCTGCGAGGCCACACGGAGTGGTTACCAGGTACACGGAACGCAATGTCAGGAGAATGAACATGGAAAGACACCATGAAATCACGGATCGGCTCGACCTGATCGCCGGTCACATGCGTCTGATTGCCGACTTGATGTTGGCCGGGCCCGACCTCCAGGACGTGGACCGCGGCGCCTTCGCCCAAGTGCTGCACGACCTCGCTGTCCGCCTCGAAGCGGCCACCGAGGAACTGCAAAACGCAGGCGCCCGCCATGCCATGGAACAGGAGGCCCCGTGATGGACCACAGCTACGAGGACACCCGCGGCCCCTCGCCCTGGTACAAAATGAAGACCCGCCCCAAGCACCTCCCGCCCCATAAGCAGGACGAACTGCGCCGCGTCGTCGACACCGTCCGCGCCCACCAGGACGTGGAAATGATCATCCTCTTCGGCTCCCACGCCCGCGGCGACTGGGTGGAAGACGAATACGAAGAGGACCACATCACCTACGGCTACCACTCCGACTACGACATCCTCATCGTCACCGCCGACAAGGACCGCGAGCGCCACGTCAACCATGACGAAAAGCTGAAGGCCGCCTTGCAGCCGGAGGGCAAAGGCACCCGCGTCAACTTCATCGTGCATACGATTCAGCATGTGAATCAGATGCTGGCGGAGCGGCGGTTCTTCTTCATGGACATCCTGAAGGAGGGGTTCCTGCTTTGGGATTCGGGCAGGTACTCATTGGCGAGGCCGCCGAAGGAGTTGCCGCCGGAGGTGATGCTGAGGCATGCGGAGGAGTATTTTGGGGAGTGGATGGAGAGTGGCGATGGTTTTTTCGACAGCGCGGCATACAACCAATCAAAAGGCCGTCACAAGATCGCCGCGTTCGAGCTTCACCAGACAGCAGAGCGGTACATTACTTGCCTTCTGCTCGTTCATACCGGCTATAAGCCGAAAGAGCACGATCTAGAGAAGCTCCTTGCCCAAGCGGCAGGCTTTGACCCTCGATTCGCCGCGATCTTCCCGAGGCATACGGGCCCTGAGGAGCGTCTCTTCGATCTTCTGCGTCGGGCCTACGTGGATGCGCGATATAGCAGGAACTACTTCATCTCCGGGGAAGAGTTAGATCTCATACGCAAACGTCTGGAGAGCTTGCGGATAGCGACAGACGCTTCCTGCAGAAAGAGAATTGAAGGACTTGCTGTGGCTAACGAAGAAAATGGAAAGCCCCACCTATCGTGAACACCGCAAGTAGTCAGGGCCGCATTGGGAATCGTAAATGGCGTCGCACCCTATGAAAGAGAACGGAATAGACGTGTTGGGAGAGTGTGGAGTTACGCAGGTCCACCATTACGCCCCTCTACACTACCTACCCTTTATTGCACGCGAGAAGGCTCTCCTCTGCAAGCCGACGCTTGCGCGACTAGGCTTCGGGCCTTCGCACCTTCGGTCCATGTCAAGCAAGCAAGATATCGAACGAGGGTTCGGCGACTGCGCCTTCCTAACGATTGACTTCGAGCCACGAATCGTTAAGGCCAAGTTGTTCGCGGGCTTTCCGCACATAGCGCTGCGAGTTCCTTCAAAAGCATTCCTCGGGGTGGATTTCAGTCTTTGCAGGTACAACGTCGCGATGACTCGCGTTTTGCGGCGCCACGGAATGCCTGGGCGCCCAGAATCGGCGACTAATGGGCGGTATTACGATAAGCGACAGCTGCCAGTCGCACGCGAACTCCCTGATAAGAAAGCCATGCTTAAAGAACACCTTCCTCGAAGGACAATGATCGAGGTGCTTGTCCATGGTGATTTCTTCCTCCCAAGCGACACCACGGTTATTTGCTACGCCGAGGAGGATGCGAAGATTGCGAGGCTAGTACTGTCAGAATGTGGTGTGCCGTGGGGATGTGCGTGTGAACCGCCACCAGGGCCATACAGAAGGAATCGCTCATACGTATCCAAGGTTGAGGAGTTCATTGAAACCGCCCTCATGGACCCGGCGTGGCGCGGTAACGGACTAGAGTTCGATCGTGTGTAGGAGGAAGTTGCATGCGAGATATTGTTGTAATCAGCGGCCGCACGTGCACTGGCAAATCCAGCCTTGCTCATAGTCTGAACAAGGAGTTTGGATTTGAGGTCGTAAAGTCGAGGGACGTCTTGAGAATGGCAGGGGGGCAAGCGTTAGACAGAACCGGCTTGCAGCTTTTCGGGGACGAGCAAGACCGGCGTTCCGATTGCAAGTGGCTTTCCGACCACGTCGAGGCACTCGACGCAGCGCGTCCAAGGGAGATCCCGTTTGTTGTCGACAACATCCGCAACCTCCAACAACTTCTTTGGTTCCGAACAAACAGAAGGTGGAGGGTTGTGCATGTCCACCTTTACGCCAAGACCACAACTCTCGAGAGCCGTTTTGCGGCGAAGAACCACTCATGTGTTTGCGAAGATCCTGGCGCCTATAAGAGTGCCGACCTAATCAAGAATGAATCCGATATCGAGGCTTTTAAGCGGGATGCGGATGTGCGGATTTGGACGACGCGAAGCGACCCAGACGACACTCTGGTAAGGGTCGCTGCGCGCCTCGGTCTGTATGCATCTCCACACTTCCGCTGTGTGGATGTTGTTGTTGGCGGTCAGTACGGGAGCGAGGGAAAAGGTCACATTGCAGCCTATCTGGCGAAAGAGTATGACGTCCTGATGCGTGTTGGCGGCCCCAATGCTGGCCATTCTGTCTCAAGCGAGTCTGGACTATATACCTATCATCAACTGCCCTCCGGGGCAAAGGACACGACTGCACAACTCCTTCTCGGCGCAGGTATGACTATTCGGGTTCCTGAGTTGCTCAAAGAGATCGCCGATTGTGGTATTGCCACTGAACGCTTGTGTATAGACCCGCAAGCGATGGTAATCGAGGACAAAGATGTTGCGGAGGAAGCGGGGCTTGTTTCCTCCATTGCGTCGACAGGGCGCGGAGGTGGGGCCGCGGCCGCTAGACGGATAATGGGCCGGCGAGTTGGGGGGGTAACACTCGCTCGTGACGTAGACGCTTTGAGACCTTACTTAGGGTCGACTCTGGAACGATTGGAAGAGGCGTATCGAAATGGAAAGCGGGTCCTGTTAGAAGGAACGCAGGGAAGTGGATTGAGCATATTCCATGGCCCTTATCCGTACGTTACATCGCGCGACACCAACGTGGCGGGTTGCCTGGCTGAGGCGGGTATCTCCCCGACGCGTGTTCGGAAAGTTCTCTTAGTAATCCGGTCCACTCCCATCAGAGTCGGAAATCCCGATGCAGGAGGGTCATCTGGCCCACTTAAGTACGAGACAACCTTCGCCGAGGTAGCCAAAGACGCAGGTATTGACCCCGAGGAAACTACCACCTTCGAAAGAACATCGACTACCAAAAGGCCGCGCCGCGTGGGGTGGTTTGACTGGGAACTCTTTCGCCGCTCCTGCGCAATAAATGCGCCGACCGACATCGTGCTCACATTTGCAGATTATCTAAATGGTGACAACAGGAAAGCGCGGCGATTTGAACAGCTCGATCAAGAAACAATTAAGTTTATCGAGGAGCTGGAGTGTGTTGCGCGAGCGCCAGTTTCATTAATCAATACGAGGTTCCCTAGGAACGATGGTGAGCGACTGGATCTTAGGACTGTCATTGATCGCAGGCATTGGCCAAGCCAGCGCGTGCATGGGTGATCTTATTCCCAGCGTTCGAAGGAGGAGCGAAGTTGGCTCTGCGAGTTCCGCGGAGGAATCAATGCGGAAAAGGTGACCAATGCGGAAAAGGTGACAGATTTATTTTCGGCCGGGATTTTGCGTGAAAATAGATCTGTCACCTTTTTTCCTTGGTGGATCAGCGCTACACCTAGGCACCTCCTGACGGAACGCCTGTTCTGAACAACAGTCCCTTGCTGCTACCTGCGAAAGCGCGGGGTCCACGATTCGACAAGGTCATCCTCTTCCTCAATCTCTTCCGGTTCGGGCACTTCGATATCGTAAAGCACCGTAAGCGGTCAATAAACCGCACCCTTCCCACTCGTCAACGCATCCCGAAAACTGTGGCCTTCACCATCGTGAGGCACAGTCATGCGAAAGAACACGACCAAGGCGCTGCGAATGAGCGGTGCCGCA
>Ga0265293_10001018_pt1 | contig 63320 bp, 43 predicted proteins | sample Munlanlewell138R_FD_192505 | JGI IMG/M metagenome (GOLD analysis project Ga0265293, IMG submission 192505) | Leachate microbial communities from a municipal landfill in Southern Ontario, Canada - Leachate well 138R | ecosystem: Engineered > Solid waste > Landfill > Unclassified | place: Canada...
AATTCTTCGGTGACGGCAGTACCCGTCATACCGCTCAGGCGCTCAAACATCCGGAAATAGTTTTGCAGGGTGATGGTGGCAAAGGTCTGCGTTCCCGCCTCGATGCTCACGTTTTCCTTGGCTTCCAAAGCCTGATGCAATCCATCGGAAAAGCGCCTGCCGGGCATCTGGCGTCCGGTAAATTCATCCACAATCACCACTTTATTATCTATCACCACATATTCCTGGTCGTTTTCAAAGAGGGTGAAGGCGCGCAGGAGCTGGTTGATATTATGCAGCTTTTCGCTCTTATCCATAAAGCGGTTGGTGGCGTCTATCTTGCGGCGTTGACGCATCTCGTCGTCAGTGATGGATTCATCTTTGTCTATATCCTCATGCAGCTCGTCCAAACTGCGCATCACAAAGAGGTCTTTATCTCGGCGGGAAAGCATCTCGCGCCCTTTTTCACAGAGGTCCACGCTGTTTTGGCGTTCATCCACCACAAAAAAGAGGTTGTCGTCCAGCTCGTGCAGTTTCTTGTCCCTCAGGAAGTAGCCTTCGGTATCGTTGACCAGCTTTTTGAGGGAGCTATCCTGCATCATTTTCATGAAGGCGTTATTGCGGGGGGCACCGCGTTTTACCAGGAGCAGATTGGTTGCCAAGAGGTTGTTATCGGCATCCTTGCTCTCGTCTTTCAAGATCTCGCGGATTTCGCTAAGATAGCGCTGCATCAATGTGTTTTGGGCTTGTATCACCTGATGCACCTGCGGGCGCATCTCCGGATAGAAATTCTTGTCTTGAGCCACGGGACCGCTGATGATGAGCGGGGTGCGCGCCTCGTCTATCAGGATGCTATCCACTTCGTCCACAATGGCATAATAAAAATCCCTCTGCACCAATTGCTCTGGAGAGACTGCCATATTATCGCGCAGATAGTCAAAGCCAAATTCGCTGTTCATGCCATAGGTAATATCACACAGATATGCCTCTTTGCGCTCTTCAAAGCTCATTCCGGTGGTGATGCAGCCCACGGTGAGCCCATGAAAATGGAAGATGGGGCTCATCCACTCTGCGTCACGGCTGGCGAGATAATCGTTCACTGTCACCAGATGGGCTCCCCGCCCCAATAGGGCATTCAAAAAGAGGGGCAGAGTAGCCACCAGGGTCTTGCCCTCACCCGTTGCCATTTCCGCTATCTTGCCATCATGCAGTGCCATGCCGCCAATCAGCTGCACGTCAAAGGGCACCATGTTCCACACCTGTTCATGCTCTCTCACTATAAAGCTTTGCCCCACCAGCCTGCGGCAGGTGTCCTTTACAATGGCAAACACTTCCGGCAGATATTCGTCCAAGGAAGATTTATTCAGCTGGCGCAGTTTTTTGCGGATTTCATCGATCTGATTATCCAGTTGGTCACGCGCATGATCCTGGGTTTCCATGCGATAGCGGTGTTCCAGGTCTTCCAGTTCCTTGCGTGTGGACGCCAGTCTTTCGGCTAATTCGCTACGGATTTCGAGGATTCGCTCCCGCAACTGATCATCTTCGTATTGAGCGAGGTCTTTGAAGATGGCATTGATCTCGCCCACTATCGGAGTATAGTGTTTCAGATCCTTGCTGGCTTTGTCTCCAAAGAGCTTTCTGAGTATTTTTTCCAACATAATTCATTCCTTCTTATCTTGCCGGATGGTCACCTCCCAAAAGCGGTGGTGACACTATTTTTGAAAGTAATTACCAATCTGTCTAATGAGCGGATTATGTCAATCACTTTGCAAAAATGGCTGTTTTTGCTAATACCAAAGCCGGCTCTCCTATCCATATATTAACCACGAATTACTGTGTTCGCTATGCTCACAGGGAACAGGGGACATTGGACAGGGAACAGGAGCTAATGCCTACAATTGCGAACCATGCTCAAATGAGCAAAGCGAGCTACCTTCGAGCGATAGCGAACCCCCTAATATCTGCTCGCGTAGCGAGCTCCTTAAAGAGTCTCGGTAGAGACGATATTTCAGGTCAACTCCAGCTATAGGCGTAAGTTACGAGTCTCACCAGAGACGGCACTTTAGGCTCACTTCGCGAGCGTTGAGAGGCGCCAAGGCGCCAGTTGAGTGCTCACTTTGTTCGCGGTTGAGATTCGCTTCGCTCATTTGAGCGTGCGTCCACCCTGTCCACTGTTCGCTGCCCACTCACCCAAGAACTGCACATTGCCCATTAGCCTCCCTTGTACCACCCTTGTCTCTCCCTTGTCGAGACAAGGGAGAGACAAGGGTGGTTAATAAGGAAGGAGGAGGTCAGGATTAAAGATTATTCATTTAAATGCCGTCTCGGGTGAGACTCGTAATATATTCATATCACGTGAGTTGACCTGAAATATCGTCTCTACCGAGACTCTTTAAGGAGTTAGGTGTTTGGGGAGCTTTCGTGTTTATCGAGGTTAAAAAAAGACATCAGCCGGGGGCTGGCTTAGGTTTTAGGTGTGTAGTACCCTCTGGCTTCGGCCGCTTCCCAACAGTGCGAAGCACGCTCAACCTGAGCGAAGCGAATCTCAACTGGTGCCTTGGCTCCTCTCAACGCTCGCGCAGCGAACCCCTGTCCCCTGCTCCCTGTCCCCTGAAAAGCAAAAGCCACGGTTGTATGTATCCGTGGCTTTATCCATAAGAGTGTGTGTTATAACTAATCTACTATATGACCTTTGCCCAGTCCGCGCACTTTGCAGCCCAAGGCTTTGTATTCGGCGATGGTCTCGTCGCTCAGGAAGTTTGAGCAATCCACGATGAGGGGCTTGGTATTACACATCTTGACCACGTCTGCGGGGGCCAGCTTCAGATACTGGGTGTGACCCACGGCAAATACCACCACGTCGGCTTCCGGCAAGACCTTGGTGATATCGTCTTCCACCACGGCTTCTTCCAGCTCCGGCCATGCTTCCACATAAGGATCGTGGGTTTTCACGATGGCAAATTCCTTGCGCAGGGCTTCCACAAAGGTTTTGGACGGGGAGTGGCGGGTATCGCCCACGTTTTCCAGATAGGACACGCCCAAGACGGCAATTTTGACATTGTTCAGGGTTTCAAATTCGCGTTTGATGATATCCACGGTGTGCAGGGGCATGGTGTCGTTGATATTCACGCTGTTGATAGCCACATGCAGGGCATTTTCCAGATCAAAGAGGGCTTCCATAGACCAATTTGCCAAGACGGGGTCTTTGGTGAGGCAATATCCGCCCACGCCTAAGCTGGGGCGCAAGAGGTTGTCATGGGTGCCTTTACGCATGCGGATGGCATCGCGCACCTTGAAGATATCCACGCCAATCTCTTCGGCAAATTTTGCCCATTCCAAGGTGAGGGCGATATTGGTGGCGCGGTATGAATTTTCCATGGTTTTGGCTAATTCGGAGGCGTTTGTATGATCCAACTGGGTGAGGGGGAATTCCTCTACGTTCAGGCAGTTGGAGAGGAATTCGTGGCACAGCTCGATGCTCTTTTTATTCACTCCGGAAAACACACGCCAAAAATCGCGAATGGAGGCAACGTATTTGCTGCCGGGCATCACGCGCTCGTAGGAGTGTGCTATCAAGGGGGGGTTGACATTGATATCGATTCCGCGACGGGTGAATTCTTCTTCCAAAATGGGTTTCACCACCTTTTCACAGGTTCCGGGAGGCACGGTGGTTTCCACCAATACCATGCAGTGGGGCTGGATGCGCTGGCCTAAGGTGCGGATTCCTTCGCGGAATTGGGTGAGATCGCAATAGCCCAGCTCGGCTTGGCCAAAGGCGGGTTTGGTGGCATCAAGCTGGATATCCACCACCACAATATCCACCAGGCTGTACACATAGTCTTCGCTGGTGGCGCGCAGATTCTTTTTCTCCACCACGGTGCGATGGAAGATTTCGGGCACCTCCGGGTCTGATGATGCCACGGGCGGGATGCCGCTGTTGATTACGGGAACCTTCCAATAGGAACGCTTGGAGGCGCGCTGGTGACCATGTACATAATAATATGGATTGCCATTTTCATCGGTGGCATCAGCTACCACGCTTGCCATCACACAGCCCACAAAGCCGAGGCCTTGCACAGCCACGATTTTGCGTCCCATCTTGCGTTGCTCTTCTGTGATCTGATCCAAAAGGGCTCGTTCTGCAGCGTTGTCTTCTTCTGTGGGAATTCTGTATTCCTTTCCATCTGGGGCAATAGAAACATATTTCATTAGCTCAATGCTCCTTTCATTATAATAATCATTACAATTGGCAAAAATTGAAATGCCTTATATTGTCAAGCAGAATCTGAGGTTTGTTGTCTGGTAGCGGAGGTGGAGAAGCATCAATTTGGGTGTGTAAAGCCGTTTGATGGTTTGGATTAGCCGTTTTGGCAAGGGTAGATAAAGGTGTGGGAGCACAAAGTCTATATATCCACGTATATTCCTGTATGGCAGGTAGATAGGGTGGTAAAATGTGTGGTTATGAGGATGGGAATTTCCAGATGTCCCATTTTTTCTATTGACATAAAAGCTAAGCCCATATCTTTGAATGCATTGTTTGAAATAAAACAAACGAGTCTATAAGCAAAAGAATAATATATCTAAGGAGTACTTATAATGACAAAGGCTGATTTGGTGAAGATCATATCGGAAAACACAGGCATTCTCCGCAAAGATGTGGCGGTAGTGGTGGATGCATTCCTGCAGTCTGTAAAAGACAGCATGACCAAAGGAAATCATATTGAAATTCGCGGCTTTGGCACTTTCAAGCTCAAAACCCGCAAACCCCGCATGGGACGCAATCCCAAAACCGACGAGAAGGTTCCAGTGCCGGCTCGCACCGTTCCCACATTCAAGTTTTCACGTGAATTTAAGAACGCTGTGATCGACATTAAGGTACCCGAATAAAAGGTAGAGGCTATTATGCCCTGCGGAAAGAAACGTAAAAGACACAAAATCGCCACCCACAAGCGTAAAAAACGCCTCCGTAAAAATCGTCATAAAAAGAAATAGACTTCTTAAAAAGGGTTGCCGGTTGGCAGCCCTTTTTTGATGGCAGCAAGCTGCAAGACGTATCTTTATAATCATCAGCAGAATAAGCCCGCTTTGAGCAGTAAAATGAAAGGGATACCAATTTAGTTCTTGACAGAATCGCCCCACTTTATTTCTCTGACATTAGCCTACAGACCCTACATAGAATGCCCTCCGAAGCGTGGGAGCACCACCCGGTGTCTCCCACGTTTTTGTTATTTAAGGATTAGGCTTGAGATCGGGCAAGTGATACGTAAGGGGAATCCAGTCTGGAAAAACAGCCCTTAATCTGCATTCCAATAGTGCTGATAAAGATTTTCCTTGATTGATTTTGGGCTTGCAATATCTTGACTCTTTTAGTAAAAAAGCCTTGTATTAAGGAGTGATACGATGAAAATAATAGAAGGTAAGCTGGTCTCCAAAGCTTATCGGTTCAGCATTGTAGTGAGCCGCTTCAATGAATTTATCAGCGGCAAATTGCTGGAAGGAGCTTTGGACTGTTTGAAGCGCCATGAGGTGCGTGAAGAAGACATCAAGGTGATTTGGGTGCCGGGTGCTTTTGAGATTCCCCTGATAGCCCAAAAGGCGGCGGAAGACATGAATGCTGATGCCGTGATTTGTTTGGGAGCCGTGATCCGCGGTTCCACTCCCCACTTTGATTATGTGAGCGCCGAGGTGAGCAAAGGCATCGCCAACGTGGGTCTGAAGCTGGGTAAACCGGTTATATTTGGCATCCTCACCACAGACACATTGGAGCAGGCCATCGAGCGTGCAGGCACCAAGGCTGGCAACAAAGGCTTTGACGCGGCTGCATCTGCTCTGGAAATGGTGGATTTGCTGAAGGAAATGGAGAATGGGGCTAAGGCGTAAGGGGCGTGAACTGGCTATGCAAACTCTTTATGCTCTTGGCTTTGCCGAGACCAGTGACGAGTTTGTGGAGTATTCGCTGCTGAAACAGTATCCGGAAGTCTTCCATCAGCTATTGACCTCGGAGAGGATAGATTATAGCTCTCCCTTGAGCGCTTTTGCCGAGGAATTGATCAAAAATACCATCATCAACCTGGATGATATTGCGGATCAAATCACCAAACATAGTGCCAATTGGAGCATGGAAAGCCTGGCGCCACTGGAGCGCAGCATGTTGCAAATTGCCGTGTATGAGCTGATGTTTACGGATACACCTCCTGCAGTGGTGATCAATGAAGCCATCGAAATCTCCAAAAAATACTCCAGCGAAGGGGCTGGCAAATTTCTGAATGGCATCCTGGATGCCGTGTCTAAAGAACTGAAAGATACCCAAGACCAAAGGAGATAAGATGACAAAGACGCAAAACCCCACGCCGCAACAGCCTTTGGTGTGTTCCATCGGCGTGTTTGCCCACAATGAAGCCGCCAATATCCGCCTGCTGTTGGAATCCCTTAGCCGGCAGAAGCTGAAGGATGTGACCATCCACGAAATCATCGTGGTATCCAGCGCCAGCACGGATGGCACCGATGAAATCGTGAGCAAATATATGGAGGAAGACCCCCGGGTGAAACTGATTACTCAGGAACGCCGGGAGGGCAAATCCGCTGCCATCAATCTCTTTATCGCTGCTGCCACACAGGAGCTCTTGGTGGTGATCAGCGGAGACGTGATACCTGCCGCCACCACCATCGAACAGCTGGTATCTGCCTTCAAGGATGGCTCCATCGGCGCCACGGGTGGACGCCCCATGCCCGTGAATGAGAAAGAAAGCTTTATGGGCTATGCCGTGCATCTTTTGTGGCGTTTGCATCACCGGATGGCGATGTTGAGCCCCAAACTGGGCGAGATGATAGCCTTTCGCAAGGTGATGGATGAGATTCCGGCAGAATCCGCCGTGGATGAAGCCAGTATCGAAGCCCTGGTGCGCGAGGAAGGATTGAAGCTGAGATACATCCCCACAGCGCTGATTTACAACAAGGGTCCCAATAACCTGAAAGACTTTATCAAACAGCGTCGCCGCATCCAAAACGGTCATCTCTGGCTGAAGGAAAAGCAGGATTACAAGGTGGTTTCCCAAGATAGCGGTACCCTCTTTTGGATCCTGGTGGATGAAGCCATCCAATACCCCTTGCAAATCCCCAAGATGATGGCTGTGATGGGGCTGGAAATCTATTGCAGAATGTTGGGCGCATGGGATTATCGGGTGAAGGGGCGCAATCCCTTTGCCTGGGATATTGCCCGCAGCACCAAGGATTTGGGGGAGCGTTAAGATGATTTGGCTGATGTGGCGGATGTTGGGTTATTGGTTTATGAAGCGCTTGGGTTTTCCCAAGATGCTGCCCATCAATTATACCGTGAGCCTGTTGTACACCTGCAATTCACGCTGTGCCACCTGTAATGTATGGAAAAAGAAGGCGCGCAATCTTACTCCGGATGAATACCGCAAGATATTTAAGAGCGTGGGCAGGGCTCCCTATTGGATCACCTTCAGCGGTGGAGAACCGTTTTTGAGGGAAGACCTGGATGAAGTGGTTACCAGCATCTACCAGATTTCACGCCCTCGCATCATCAATATCCCCACCAATGGCATCCTCACCAAAACCATTGTGGAAAAGACCGCCGCCATCGCCAAGGCATGCCCCAAAGCGCAAATCATCATCAATGTCTCCATCGATGGAGTGGAAGATCAACACGATGAAATCAGGCGCGTGCCGGGAAATTATAAAAAGGCGATTGCCACCTTCAACCGTCTGAAAGCATTGAAACTTCCCAATCTGAGCGTGGGCATCCACACGGTGATCAGCAAGCTGAATGTGGAGAGCTTTGCCTCCATCGCCACAGAGCTGATGCGCCTGGAGCCGGATAGCTATATCACAGAGATTGCGGAGGAAAGGGTGGAGCTGGATACCATTGGAGCGGATATCACACCCTCTTTGGTGAATTATAAGAGTGCGGCAGACTTTCTGATCCATCGCATCAAACGCAGCAAATTTAAGGGCATGAACAAGATAACGATGGCTTTCAGGATAGAGTATTACAATCTGGTAAAACGCATCATGCGCGATAAAAAGCAGGTTTTGCCGTGTTATAGCGCAGTGGCATCCGCCCAGATATCCCCGGATGGAGACCTCTGGCCCTGCTGTGTGAAAGCCACGAATATGGGCAACCTGAGACAAAGCAACTATAACTTTCGTAAGATCTGGTATTCTGCGGAAGCCGAATTGGAGCGCCGTTCCATCCACAGACGTGAATGCTGGTGTCCCCTGGCAAATGCTGCCTACACCAATATGCTGATGGATTTGCCCACTTTGTTCCGCGTCTTTTGGCGTTCTCAGATTAAATGGTGGAGTTGATATGATAACCCTCAGCAGCAAGATGCAATCCCCGCCCTCGGCAGTCCTGGAATACCAGGTGGAGCGAGACGGTCGCTATGGATGGTTCCTTGCGGTTTGGCATCCTGAAGAGCATCATATATTGGAAGAGATTCAAGCAGAGATCAAGCTGGAGATCATGAATTCCGACGTCATGAATATCAGCAAGATCGAGGCGGAAAAGTGGTTGAAGAATTTCTTTGCGGATTATCACTGGCGTTTGCATGCCAGCCTGAGACGCAGTGAACTCAAGGAGCAGGGCATCTCGCTGTTTTTGGGTTTGATGTATGATAACGAAATCTACTTCGTCCAGTTTGGGCGTCTCTTTTGCGTGTTGGGCGATAAGAAGAAATATGCCTCCGTGGGCAGAAACTGGGAAAACTCCCACCTGCAAACCCTGGAACAGATGAACCTCTTGGGGATGTCTGCCCAGGAAATTAGGGTGAGACCCCAGAAGGTGGTGATCCCGGAAAATCAATTTCTGTTGGTATTGCCCGGGCAGATGGCGCGTGATCTTTTTGGTAATAGTTTTGATCCCGGCAGCGTGAATGCATTGTTGGATTCGCTGGCAACCCGTCCGGGAGCCCTGTGGCTGCTTTTGAGGCATGAGCCCAGCCAGCAGCGCACCAAACGGCGCAAGTTTTCCAGCCTGCATATTGCCACCGGCATCCTCTTTTTATGCACCATCTTGGCTGTGATCTATGTCAGCTTTGGAGGACGCTTCTTTGAGGTGGCGTGGCAAAGGGCAAGGATGCTGTTTCAAAGCAAAACAAAGCCCATCCCCCTGCAGGAGATTCCAAACTATCTGAATATTGAAAACCAGAGGATGAGAGGGATGCTGGAGCAAGCCCTCAAAAGCCCTGCCCGCAAGGTGGAGCTGAAGTTTGCCTGGAATACAGACCTTCCCTTCCAGGTGACCGCTGCCCCGGGCTTTGACCTGGAAAACATCTACCTTGCCACAGGTAACAAGGTCTTGGCATTCAACAAAAAAGAGCGCAACCTGCTGTGGAGCAGAGATATGGAGAGCAAGGTGCAGGGCATCACCTGCAGCAGTGGCGGCTTGATGGTAAACATGGAAAACAACCAACTCTTGAATCTCAATCATAAAGGCGAAACCAATTGGCAGCTTCCATTGCAGGGGCATGCACCGCAGCATCACTCCCTCAAACCCATCGAGATTAGCAATGGCAACAATCCCCGCCTGGATGGCAGCCTGCTCATTATCCCCAACAGCCGCGGCATCATCGCCCTGGATATCAATACTGGAGAGGCGTTTAGTGAAATCACTTTCAAGGAAGACCTGCAATACCTTTCCGCCTACGATAGCTTCCAATCCTGCTTTTATGCCGTGGTGCAAAACGAAATTATATGCATAGACCTCAAAATACTAAACTAATCATACTCTTGCTGCTACTTCTCTGCGGCTCTTTGGCTGCCGTGACGGGAGATATCAGCCGCACAGGCCTGGCACGCCTGCAGTATGATGGCGGAGGGGATTGGTACAACGATCCCGAGGTCTTGCCCAATCTTGCCCGCTTTCTCAACCAATCCTTGGGCACCAATTTCCCCATCGATCAGGCTGTGGTGAAGGCATCCGATATCAAGCTGTTTGAGTATCCCTTCATCTATCTCACCGGGCATGGCAATATCCGTTTTAGCGATAAGGAGGCGGATAACCTGAGGCAATGGATGCAAAGAGGCGGCTTTTTGTATGCCGATGATGATTATGGGATGGATGAATCCTTCCGGAGGGAAATCAAGCGTATCTTCCCGGAATACAGCCTCACGGAGATAGGTCCCGCTCATCCCCTCTTTACCTCGTTTTACGACTTCTCTGATGGTCTGCCCAAGATTCATGAACACGACAACCAACCTCCCCAAGCCTTTGGCATCTTTGATGATACCGGCCGCATGCTGTGCCTTTACACCTATGAAAGCAACATCAGCGATGGCTGGGCAGACCCCGGCACCCACAACAATCCGCCAGAGGTGAGGGAAGCCGCCCTGCGCTTTGGCGTGAATATCGTCTATCACCTGATAACCCGCTGATGCCATGAGAATCTGCGTAATCTCCGACGTCCACTTCAAATACAAGCACAAAAGCGAGGCTGACCGCCAAAACGCCGCCCTCTTTCTGGATTTTCTTTCCTCCAGCGTGGGACGCTATGACCTGATGGTGCTCAATGGAGATATCTTTGACCTCTACAACGAATGGAAATACAGCATCATCCGCCAATACTTCCCCGTCTATCACCTGCTTGCCAATATCCGGGAGGCTGGCTGCCGCATCGTTTTTATCAGTGGCAATCACGACTTTTGGTTCAATGGCTTTTTGGATAAGGACCTGGGTATTGAGGTGTATCACGATCAGTTTTATCTGGAGGCGGATGGCATGCGGATGATCTTCAGTCATGGGGATCTGTACACCAGCAACGATGTGCGCTACCAGCTCTTCCGCCGCCTCATCCGGCAGCCCTTCATCAAGTGGATATTCAACCTTCTACATCCAGAGCTGGCGCTTTTTATAGGGGCAAAGATGTCCCGCTCCAGCCGGGTGCGCCGCGTTCCAGGCTTTATGCAAAGCCGCCGCAGCCAAGGCCTGCAAAGCTGGGCAGAAAAAATGATTAGCAGGAAAAAGGCGGATATCGTTGTATTAGGACATAGCCACCGTCCCGGCATCCACGCCATGGGTGGCGGACATTATGCAAATGCCGGGGATTGGATCAAAAACCACAGCTATCTGGAAATAACAGATGGAAGTATAAAACTAATATATCATAATAAGGAGAAAGCCCAATGAGAAACACGACACTACCGCTGCGCGCCCTCATCATCATCGCTTTGCTGATGAGCCTGAGCCTGTTGAATTGTAACAACACAAGGTCGTCCTCAAAAGCCCCCGCTCCTCTGGAGGAACAATTGCAAAGCAACCCGCAAGAAAACGTGGTGAATCTCACCATGGAAACTACCTATGGCAATATCGAGCTGGAGCTCTGGCCTGATATCGCACCCAAGACGGTGCAAAACTTTATCGATCTATCCGCCGAAGGCTTCTACAATGGCCTTTACTTTCACCGTGTGATACCAGATTTTATGATTCAGGGCGGATGCCCCAACACCCGTGATGATGATCGCTCCAATGACGGCTCTGGCAGCCCCGGATATCAGTTTGAAGATGAATGCTATGACGATGGTGAGCCCATCACCGGCGTAGTGAATGATGAAGACACCGCCATGCTGGTATGGAATGAGTATATCATCCCTTATATGCAGACAAACCAAAACCCGCAGGCAGAGATCTTTGAGATTGTGAAAGAGGTGCAAAGCACACAAAGCGGCGATCCCATCATGGGTAAAACCGTGGAATGGTATCAAAACCGTACCGGCATCGATAAACCCCTTTCCCAAAAGATACTGAAAGCCCAGGTGCTGTATTCCTATCTGTGCATGGCAAATTCCGGTCCCAATACAAACGGCTCCCAGTTCTTTATCGTTACCGCCAAAGACGGCACTCCCTGGTTGGATGGAAAGCACACCGTGTTTGGCAGAGTAGCCTCCGGTATGGACGTGGTGCATAAGATCGAAAACCTGCCCCGCGACCCCCGTGACAACCCCAACAAAGAAAACCAAGCATTTATCAATAACATAAAAGTGCAAGAATAAGAAAAGGATAAGAACCATGGCACGCAATTCCGAATCTGCCCTGCTTGGCGAAATCCTCTCTTGGCTGAGGCAAAATCAATATGTATATCTTGCCACTTGTGATAAAAAGCAGCCCCGGGTGCGTCCCATCGTGCTCTATTCTTTCGAAGACCGTTATTTCTTTACCACCTTCAGCGGCAATTCCAAAGTGGCACAGGTGAATGCCAACCGCTGGGTGGAAGTATGTGTTCCGCTGCAGGAGGATGGCCATAATGGCTACCTCCGCCTCAGCGGGATTGCCAAGGTGGTCTCAAACTCCGGCCTGAAAGCGGAAGCTGCCGAGTATTGCTACTTTTTCGATCAATTCTTTGGCGGATATGACGATCCGGATTATGCCCTCATCGAGTTTGAACCAGACTATGTGGAATATATGCGCCCTGGAGAAAACCACACCCAGGGCTGCAGCTTCCGCCGTAATTGAAGGATGTAAGCGCTTATGAAATCCATATTTACCTATGAAGATGAACACTTGGGCAAGAGCTATCTCGTGATCCCCAAAATACGTGAGGTAAGCACCGCCTTAGGCAACGTGGTGATCACCTTTGATAATGGAGATAGGATCAGCGTGGACGTGGCGGATACCAAAGAGGCTATCAGCCACATCCTGGAGGCTATCGAAAAGTTTTATGCGTGATCAATCCATGAGGTTAATATGATATTGCAAACATTGGAAAGCTACAACCCCGTTTTCCTGGCATTTTTGGGCACCTTGTTTACCTGGTTTATGACGGCGCTGGGCTCTGCATTTGTAATCTTTTTCAAGAGCATCAAAGAGTGGCTCTTGGATACCATGCTGGGCTTTGCCGCCGGGGTGATGATAGCCGCCAGCTTTTGGTCGCTCTTGGATCCCGCCATCGAGATGAGCAATGGCTCCCCCTTCCCCGCTGTGATTGGGTTTCTATTGGGCGGCGCATTTTTGAGATTGATAGATTTGCTCTTGCCCCATGTGCACACCGCCCATGGCGAAACAGAGCGGGAAGGCATCAAAACCCCCTGGGGCAAATCCACCCTCATGTTTTTGGCGGTCACCCTGCATAACTTTCCGGAAGGAATGGCAGTGGGCGTTGGCTTTGGCGCTTTGGCACATGGAGGAGACGCCACTTCCATTGCGGCAGCCATTGCCCTCACTTTGGGGATCGGCATCCAAAACCTTCCCGAAGGTGCTGTGGTTTCCATCGCCATGCGCAGGGAGAATATGAGCCGTTGGAAGAGCTTTTTCTGGGGACAATTCTCCGGCATGGTGGAGCCTTTGGGAGGAGTCTTGGGCGCATTGATGGCTGTGGCAGCCAAGCCTGTTTTGGCATACACGATGGCTTTTGCCGCCGGCGCCATGATCTTTGTGGTGGTGGAAGAGATGATCCCTGATATCCAAAAAGGCAAACACGGCCACCTTGCCACCATCGGTGTGATGCTGGGCTTTTGCGTGATGATGGTATTGGATGTGTTGTTGGGCTGATAGTCTGCAAGGTTTCAGGTACCAGGTTTCAGTAAGAGCAAATGCCGCTCTTTTATTTTCCACTAATTCAAAATAGACTTTGCATTGGCGAAGCCCTAAAACTCTGCGAGCGAAAGCGAGCTCCCTAAAGAGTCTCGGCAGAGACGGCAGTTTAGGTCAAATATACGCGGGCGTAGCCCGCCTTCCTTACGAGCGTTAGCGAGCCTCGAGCGCAGCGAGTAATCCAATAGGTGCGCCAGCACCTTAAACAACTTGCGCAGCAAGTGCTCAACTGGCGCTTTAGCGCCTCTCAACCGCGTAGCACTCAACAGAGAGCGCAGCGAACGCTCAACTATTTCTCCTCCCCATGAACGCACATAATCCAAAAAAAGGTGCACCACCCGGGTACACCTTTTTATTTCAGATATCTATGTCAGTCTTACTTCAACAGCTCCATAATCGTGTTATACACCAGTTTGGGGGCCACGTTGAAGGAATAGTCTTTCTCCAGGCGTTCCGTATATTTATGGGCGCCTTTGCCAAAGGGACCGATATTCACCACCGGCAGATTCAGCTTTTGCATATTTTCCAGCGGGAGGTCATATTTCACGCCAAAGCCCGGCATATTGTTTTTCAGAGATTCGATGGCATTCGCCTCTCTGGGTGCGGCGGCATAGCTGAGGTCAGAGATATAAGGGTAGAACTTTTTGATTGCCACGTCATACTTGCTTTGGGTGGCTCCCAGGGCGTTTTTGAGGGCGCCCAGCAGGTGTTTTTCCCGCTCGCTTTCATCTTTCACATAGATGTGGGGATAGTAAGGGGGGGAGTAATAGGCGATCACTACAGGATTCACGTCTGACCACAGGTTGTGCAGATATTCCACCATCTTGAGGGCAAAGATACGCTCGTCCAGATCGGGATCTTGCATCAATTCGTCACATTTGGCTTTGATCAATGTGTCCAGTTCGTCGCCCTTTTCCGCTTTCACCTTGGCATAAAGCTGGTCATAGCTCATCACTCTGGATTCCCAGGGCAATTTGGCAAAGGGGAATTTATTGCTGCGACAATACTTTTCGTATTCCTCGTTGAGGCTGTCCACCACTTTTTGGAAAGCCGTATCCGCACCTTTGATCATCATTTCCATCACCTTTTCCGGGGTGCTGCTGTGGGTGCTAAAGTTGAAATAGAGATAGCTGGCGCGGTTTGTTTGCACGGAATATTCCGGCTTCAGGTCCTGTTGACGCAGGGAAATGGGAGGAACGGTCACTTCGCCTTCCGCTTCGTCACAATAGGCGGTATTAAAATTCATCTCTTCCATGATGGCGGAGCTGAGGTGGTTGGAATCCACGCCCTTGAAGGGGTCTCCGGCATGAGCTTCGGCGCCCACCACGTAAAAGCTGGGCATCAATTTGCCCACGGTGCCCACATAGATATAGCGGGTGTTATCGCCTTCATAGCGGGGAGCGCTGTAGTCTGTATCAATCACGGCGAGGTATTCAAAGCCTTCTTTTTCCTGCAAATGGATCAATTCATCCACCACGGAAAGCATGCCTTTGGAGCCGCCTTCTTCGTCACACACGGCGGCAAAGATGAGGTTGCCTTCAAAATCCTGCGGGTTTTTGGAGAGCTGTTCCACGATGGAAAGCAGGGTGGAGGTGCCGCATTTCATATCAAAGACGCCTCTGCCAAAGTAATACTCGCCAGATTCCAGGTCTTCGATGGCGTCTTCCGGCAGGCTCAGTTCCCTGATTTTTTCTGCCAATTCCAAGGGGCGGGTGGCATATTCCTGGATGGTGCCATAATCCGAGATGCCCACTGTATCTGTGTGTCCGATAAGGACGAGGGTCTTGGCGCTGGGTTTCTTTTCCCCTTTCAGCACGGCAACCACGGATTTGCGGTTGAGCGCATCATCTTTTGCCATTACATACTTGAGCTGTTGGGGATGGCGGGCAAAATAATCCACACTGCTCAAAACTTCATATACCCTTTCGGACATATTGTTCTCTTCACTGCTGCCCACCACACTGCGGATATTCACAAAATCCAATGTGAGAGCTTCGATTCTTTTAGCAAGAGCTTCAAACATTTGTATCTCCTTGATTTATAAATAGCTTGTTTGTTGGGAACGCCTCAACCGTTTACGTTTTTTGAACGACCACTTTTTTGGTATGGCGTTACAAGGGCAGTTTTTTTATATGCTTTTTAAGGTCAAGCTTTTTATAAAAATAGCTGTTTTTGCCTCTGGAAAACTGCCTCCTGGATGCCTGCTTGCCTGTTAACCACCCTTGTCTCTCCCTTGTCTCGACAAGGGAGAGACAAGGGTGGTACAAGGGAGGGTAAAGGGCGCCAGCCGATGGCTGGCAGAGGTTTCAGGTTTCAGTGGGGCTCGCTGCGCGAGCTTAGAGGTTAGAGGCCAGGGGAATTCGCTATCGCTCAAGAGTAGCTGTCGCTCGCAAAACGGGCTAAAAATGCCGTCTCTCCGAGACTCGTAAAATATTCTTATAGTTGGAGTTGACCTAAAATAGCGTCTCTGGTGAGACTCTTTAAGGTGCTTGCTACGCAAGCATTTGTAATCCCAGGCTGTAGCCCCTGTTCACTGTTCACTGTCCACTGGTCCCTGCGGCGCAACAGCGTCGTTAAATATCTCCAACACTTCCGGTGACAGCCGTTGCGGCTTGCCGTCTCTGGCAAACACTGCATCCATCTCTGCCGTAAAGCATAAAGTGCCCTGGCTGTCATAGATTTTCTGATGCCAGTGCCCGCGCAGCCGGTTGATGGAGGTAGCCCAGGTTTTCACCGTGATGATATCTTCCAACTGGATGGCTTTGATGTAGTTTAGCTGGAATCCGGTGACGAATATCTGCAGATTCAGCTCTCGGAGGCGGCAGATGGAAAGATCCATTTCGATGAGGGCCTCGGCGCGGGCAGCCTCCAAAATCTGTAGATAATTGGCATTGTTGAGATGCCCATACACGTCGCATTCATAGCCGTATATACGCTTTTGGTATTCAAATATCATATCGCTCATCTCCTTGCATAGGCGGCATTTTGTGCTTGACCGATAGCGGCTGCCGTATTTTTATGCACTTTAATAAATAGTATTTGAATAGAGGAATAAAATGTCCCGTAAAAATGTCAAGCCCAAATATCGCAAACCCGTGGCAGCCGCCCCACAGCCGGTTGCCAAAGAAATGGCATGGCAGCGGCATTTGCCCCTGATTATGGTGGCAGTGCTATTTTTGCTGTTGGCACTGCTTTATCACCCCATCGCCTTCGGCGGCAAAGCGCCCGTTGCATCTGATATCACCCAATGGCAAGGTGCTGCCAAAAGCATCATTGACTATAATAAAGAGCATTCCGATAGAGCTTTATGGACCCAAAGCATGTTTTCCGGCATGCCCTCCTATATGATTTCCTTCCCGAACCGGATACCCTTTTTTGATACCATTATCAACTTTGTGGGCAAGGTGATGAATTGGCGCATCCTGCTCCTCTTTTTGGGCGGATTGGGGATGTATTTGCTGATGCGTTTTTGGAAGATGGATCCTTGGATCAGCCTGATAGCAGCTGTTGCCTTCGTATTTTCCTGTCATTGGGTGGCGCTGTTGGAAATTGGGCACAATACCAAGTTCCGCGCCATCATGTTTATCCCGTGGATCTTGTGGGCGATGTTTTACCTGCGGGAAAAGCCGGGGCTCTTGGGCTTGGGATTCCTGGCCAGCACGCTGATCGTGCAACTGAGGGAAAACCATCCCCAAATCAGCTATTATCTCTATTTGTTTATAGGGATGTATTGGATTTGGCAGCTGGTGGAAAGCATCATCAAGAAGGATCACAAGCGTTTTTGGCTGTTTACCCTGCTGTTGGCGCTGGCTTTTGGCATCACGGCGTTGGCAGTGATGAATCCCTATCTCAGCAATCTGGAATATAGTCATTATACGATGCGGGGTGGTCCCGGCGGCTTGGATACCGCCTATGCACAGGGTTGGAGCTTCCATCCCTGGGAGGTTTTCAGCCTCATCATCCCCAATCTCTTTGGTGGCATCAATCAGACCTATTGGGGCTGGATGCCTTTTACGCAGGTATATAACTATTTTGGGTTCTTGGTATTGGTGTTGGGGCTGGTGGCGCTCAGCACGCCCAAACACAGGCGCCTGGCTATCTTTCTGTGGATTACTTCCGCTCTTTTCACTATCATGTCCTTCGGCAGCTTTGCGCCCATAATCTCCGGGTTGCTCTTGAAATATCTGCCTTATTTCAACAAATTCCGCGTGCCCTCGATGATCTTGACGATGGTGCAGATAAATGCCGTGCTGTTGGCAGGTTTGGGGCTGGATGCCCTGAGAGAAAAGGCGGAAGCCAAGGAAGCAGCATACACCAAAAGACTCTTTATCTGGTTTTGGGTGTTGGGCGGAATCTTTCTAATCTGGCTCACCCTGGCAAAGGCGCTGTTGGGCGGCTTGCCCTTCACCAATGCGGCGGAGATTGCACAATATCAGAATGCCGGCAGAAGCGTTCCCGGGGATTTGCTTGCCACTCGCCTGGATATGATGTATAAAAGCGGGATTATCAGCCTGTTGATTGCCACCGTGGGTATGGGGCTGGCATATTTGAGGCAGATTGGCAAGCTGAAGCATGCGGTTTTCAGCCTGTTCATCCTGGTTGCTGTTTTCCTGGATTTGTGGATATATACGGGAGGTCACCTCAAGGATTTGCAGCCTGTAAAAATCTATGAAAACAGGTTTGAGGCTACGGATTATGAGCAGGTGATGATGGATGATGCCACTGTGCACAGAGTGTATCCCATTGGCAGAAGTCTCTTTGACGGCTCCGGCTTGCCCAAGCCCACCGGAGAATGGGCATATCATCACGATCTCATCAATGGCTATAGCGCAGCCAAATTGAAACGCTATGACGATTTTATGAAGCTGATAGATGGGGATGCGGAAAAACAGCGGATGGGAGAATTTCAAAGATACTTGGTGGGTATTTACGGGGCAGAGGATGGGGAACCAAGAGAGCTTCCCATGCCTGTGCTCAATATGTTGAATACCAAATACTTCATCCATCCCGGAGCCCTGCCGATGGATAGCCTGCTCACCAAAGTGCGCTATGCATCCTCCTCCATAAATGAAGATGTGGTGGTGTATGAAAATCTGGAAGTGCTGCCCCGTGCCTGGTTTGTGGATGAAGTGCGCCATGTGGCAAAGGCGGAGTCCATCCTGGACTTGATGGCAGAGGAAAGCTTTGACCCCCGCCGGGTGGCGTATGTGGAAAGCCCCATCGAGGGGGTTGCCAAGCCGGAAACCACCAAGGTGACGCAAACCAAAGCCGAGCTACACGAGCTGGAGTATAGTGTGAGCACGGATCAGGATGCCTTCCTGGTGCTGAGCGAGGTGTATTATCCGGCGGGCTGGAGCGCTACACTGGATGATAAAGAGCTGCCCATTTATCCTGTTAATTATGTATTGCGCGGGCTCAAAATCCCCAAGGGAGAGCATCAGCTGAAGCTGGTATTTGCCCCCGCTTCCTATAAACGCGGCATCACTTTGAGCCTCATCGGCATCCTCTTGGCGCTGATAGCCTTGGTGGGTGGTTTGGTGTTCAAGTATGTAAAGCGTCCTCAGCCAGAGCAGGTAATAAGCTGAAGACGGCATTTTCTGTGTGCCTCTTAGCTGCAAACGGCTTAAACTGTTGATAGCGTCACAAAGATTTAGGTTGACGCGGATAAGGGGATAGAAAAATGTGGATAACATACATAGCTCGGAGCCAGAACCACTCCTGTGGCGGGATGCGCAGCGCGCAAGCTCCTCTCAGGTTGGGCTGGATTTTGTTTTTCATTTTCACCGCCATAAATTCGTCTCTCTTGTTTGCCGCCAGGGCAGATTCCGATGAATATCAGGCGCTCAAGCGATATAACTTGCCTTCATCCGCAGTTGCATTTATGATGCTGGATGAGGAGGACGGCTTTTATCGCTATGAGGGTGAACCTTTTTCCGGAATCGCTTTTGAGCGTTATGCAAACGGTAACCTGCAACGAGTGATGTATCTGCATCAGGGCGTGCAGCATGGACCTATTTATATATGGTATCCCGATGCCAAACCGCAGATGAGTGCCCAATATCGTCAAGGGCGGCTGCGGGGGAGGTTTTTGGGATGGTATGCCAATGGCAAGGTATTATATGACATGATGATAGGTGCCAAAGGCTATATCGGTGACTATATGGAAGATGACACCCGCCTCTATGAGGAGGATTGGGGAGATTATGAACAGGAAGGAAGCGACAATGAGTGACAAAGAAAAGCTCACAGTAACCAGCTTTGCCAAGATGAAGCAGGCAGGCACCAAGATAGTGATGGTGACTGCCTATGACTATGCCATGGGGCGTGCCGTGAGCCAGACGGATGTGGATATCATCCTCGTGGGAGACAGCCTGGGGATGGTGGTTTTGGGCTATGAAACCACCGTTCAGGTGACAATGGCAGATATGATTAGCCACACCGCCGCTACTCGCCGGGGAGCCCCCGATACCTTTATCATTGGCGATATGCCCTTTATGAGCTATCATGATGTAACCAGTGCCAAGCTGAACGCCGCCGCCCTCATCGTGGAAGGTGGTGCCAATGCGGTGAAGCTGGAGGGCGGCAGCCCTTCGCGCATTGAGGCAGTGAAAGCCATCGTGGATTGTGAGATTCCCGTGTGTGGGCATATTGGGCTTACTCCCCAGAGCGTACACCGTTTTGGCGGGTATAAGGTGCAGGGCAAATCCGTGAAAGCCCATGATGATCTCATCCAGCAGGCAAGGCTATTGGAAGAAGCCGGAGCCTTTATGTTAGTCTTGGAAGGCATCCCGGAGCTTTTGGGCAAAGAGATCACCAAAGCCGTATCCATCCCCACCATCGGCATCGGTGCCGGACGCCACACAGACGGTCAGGTATTGGTATGGCACGACATGTTGGGCATGAACCCCAATGTGGCAAAGTTTGTAAAAGTATATGGAGAATTGGGGGCACAAACTGTGCACGCCCTCAGTGAATATGTAAACGATGTACGCGAGGGCAGTTTCCCCGCGGAAACACAAGTATATTACCCCATCAAAATCAGGGAAGGAAGTGAATGAAAGCAAAATTTGAACAATCAGAAGCAATGACGCCAGACGAGAAATTTAACGCTGTGGCAAGGCTGAGCCAGGCTTTGGAAGAAAACTTTATCACCTTGGGCGAGCTGCTCTCCGATATCAAGCGGGGCAAGCTCTTCAAATTTAAGGGCTATGGCACCTTCAAGGAATTTGTGGAAACGGAATATAAGATGAGCAGCAGCTTGGCATCCAAGATGGTGCAGACCTTTGATCTTTTTATAGAAGAGATGGATGTGGACGAAATCTCTTTAAATGAGATTGGCTTTGACCGTTTGCAGATGATCCGTCCCCTGGTACAAAAGTCTGACTGGGGCGAGCGTGATGAATGGGTGGATCTTGCGAGTGAGCTTTCCACAGCGGATTTGCGAGAACACATCAAAGAGTATCGGGAACAGCAAAAAGAAGCCGATACAGACGTGAAGAAAGTGTATATAGATCAATATATGGAGAAGATGCTGGCATGGTTCAATTGCTCTCGCGCTGAGCTCAATTTCAAGCTTGCGCTATATTTTCAAGACGCAGATGCGGAAGCCGTAAAAAAGTTAGTGAAAGAACGGCAGCGTGCATTTGAGACAGAACTTCAAACTAATAAAGAGGATGCTCCATGAGGCAAATGAAAATACTATGGGTAGATGATGAAATAGATCTGCTCAAACCCTTTGTGCTCTTTTTGGAAGAGCGCAACTATGAGGTGGATACCTGCAACAACGGCACCGACGCCATCGAAAAGGTGTTGGAAACAAAGTATGACCTCGTAATCCTGGATGAAATGATGCCCGGCTTGGATGGCCTTGCCACCTTGCAGGAAATCAAACGCATCAACAGTGCCATCCCCATCGTGATGGTAACCAAAAGCGAAGAAGAAGGGCTGATGGATAAAGCCATCGCCTCACAAATATCTGATTATCTGATCAAACCCGTGAATCCCAGCCAGATTATCATGGCGATCAAAAAGATATTCCAAGCCGATGAGATCAGGGCAAACCAGATGGGCGAACAATATGCCCGCTATGTATCGCAGCTGAATCAGAGGCTATTCGACAGCCCCAACTGGGAAGAATGGGCAAATATCTATCGTGATATGGCAAATTGGGACCTGAGAATCGATGAGGTGAATGACGAAGACCTGCGCCAAACCCACTTTTTGGAAAAACGCAATTGTAATACGGAATTCACAAACTTCATCGAGCGCAACTATCGCAACTGGCTGGTGAGCGACGACCGCCCAAACCTCTCTTTCGATCTGGTATCACAATATATCGCCCCTCATTTTGATGAGGGCGTACCCATCTACTTTATCATCATAGACTGCATGAGGCTGGATCAATATCTGGCTATCGAGCCCTATATCCAGGAGCTCTTTGACGTGGAGCTGGACCTGTATTACTCCATCCTGCCCACGGCAACGCCATTCTCGCGCAATTCCATCTTCAGCGGGCTCTTGCCCATTGATATTGCCAAGCGCTTTCCTGAATACTGGGTAACCTCCGGAGAGCTGGATAACAGCCGCAACCGCAATGAACACCAGCTGTTGGATGAACACGTGAAGGAACTTGGGTATCAGCTGGACCCCGCCTCCAAATATGTGAAGATATTCAATATGGAAGAGGGGAACTTTGTATTGCGCAAGATTGAGACCTGGAACAAGGAAAACCTGGTGGTCTTGGTGTATAACTTTCTGGACCTCCTGGCGCATCACCGCTCTCGGGATAAGATCTTGCAGGAAACCATCCCCCACGAGGAAGGCTTGCGCGCCTTCACCAAACACTGGTTTTTACACTCCGCCCTCTATGAGGCGCTGCGCCTGATTGCCAAACAGGATGCCATCTGTGTGATTTCCACAGACCACGGCTCCATCAAGGTAAACCGTGCCACCCAGGTGGTGGGAGATCGCGATGCATCCGTAACCGTGCGCTATAAAGAAGGCAAAAACCTGACGGCAAACGACCGCCATGCCCTCTTTGCCAAAAAGCCGATGGAATATGGGCTGCCCTCCAAGAGCATTGTGGATAACTTTATCTTTGCCAAGGATGATTACTACTTTGTGTATCCAAACGCCTACCATCAGTATCAACGCCAGTATAACGGCACCTTCCAGCATGGCGGCGTATCCTTGGAAGAGATGGTTTTGCCGGTAGCCACCTGCCGGCCCAAAAGACGGAAATAAAGGGTGATGGCAATTTGCTCTTGCCATCTGCCAATAATGTGAATAATATATAATCAGGACTGCAAAGAACAAAGAGTCCCAAAAGCGACTCTGGATTATCAGGCCAGCTTTTGGGGCTTTTTTGTCTTGCAAATAAATGATTAGATAGGAAACACAAACATGAAAAAGATATTTGCACTTAACACCCTTGAAGATACCGCCGCTCTGGCAACATACCTCACTCCGCTCATCAAATGTGGAGACGTGATCCTCCTCTATGGAGAGCTGGGCGCTGGCAAAACCACCTTTGCCAAAGAGCTGGGCAACGCCCTGGGCATCACCGACGAAATCGACAGCCCCTCCTTTATCCTCTTGAAAGAATACCACACCGGCATGCTGCCCCTGTATCACCTCGATCTGTATCGCATGAAAGAAGAGGATGAGCTGATGGACCTGGGAATATTCGACATGATAGAAAGCGGAGTGACCCTGATAGAATGGCCGGAACTGGCAGAAAATCTATTACCATACAAAAACCTCAGCATCCGTTTTGTGTATGATGGGGACAAGCGTTATGCAGAAATCAGCGGAGATGACCGCTTTTTGGATCATCTGGATTAAATAAAACTTAAGGAGAAATACCAATGCTTGCTTTTATCAGTTGGCTGCCCATAGTGGCAATCGTGGGTATAATTATTTGGGAATTGGCCAGTAAGGAGCGCGGCATACAGCGCAGCATCATCATTGCTTCCATTGCCTTCATCGTGGGGCTCACCGCTTTGGGCTCAAACTTTATGCAAAGCAGAATGCAAGAACGCACCCTGCGCGTGACAGGCTATGCCAGCAAACAATTTGAATCAGACCTTGTAAAGTGGAGCCTTTCCCTGCAAAAGACTGCCTATATCGACGAGCTGAAGGATGCATACAATTCGCTTTCCAAGGATATGAACGATTATAAGGCGCGGCTCATCAAAGCAGGATTTGAAGAAAAGGATATCAATATCCAGCCCCCTACAAGCTCTGGAATTTATAGCGATTATGGGCATCTCACCTCGTATAGCGTTTCCCAATCCCTATATCTGCTCTCGTCTGATATCAGCAAGGTGGAACGCCAGGCGCTGGATCCCTCCTTCTTTGCCGATAGAGGGCTGCTGTTGCAACGCTCTGATTTGGAGTATCTGTACAGCAAACTGCCGGAGCTGAAGAAACAACTGATAGCCGAGGCCACCACAGACGCCATGGACCGCGCCAAGGAAATAACGGGAGCCTCCAAAAGCAAGCTGGGCAAGCTCAAATTTGCCCGCGCAGGAGTATTTCAGATTACGGAGCCCTACTCCACGGATGTATCAGATTATGGATATTACAGCACGGATACGCGCTCCAAGAGCATCTCGGTGACCGTGGCTGCGGAATATGACCTGTAGGTGGGTAAGCAGAGGTTAGAGGCCAGAGACCAGGGTCGCAGCGCTAACGCAGCCTGAAACCTGATCCTTGCCTGTTAACCACCCTTGTCTCTCCTTTGTCTCGGCAAGGGTGAGACAAGGGTGGTACAAGGGTGGCTAATGGGCAAGTGCCTGACCGGAGGCTGGCTTAGGGTGTTAGGTGTTAGATTTTTGAGTTTCGCCAATGCCAAACCTATTTTGAGTTGGTGTTTCCTTCTTGTTTAATCGCGAGCGGTAGCGAGCTCCTTAAAGAGTCTCGACAGAGACGATATCCCGGGGCAACTCAAGCTATAGCAATATGTTACTAGTCTCGGAGAGACGGCATTTTTGGCTCATTGTGCGAGCTATAAGGGATTTGACAAATTCAAAATGGACTCGGCTTTAGCGAATGTCCTAACACCTAAAACCCAGCACCTAACACCTGCGCACTTGCGCGCTATGACTGCGGCGAATATATTCCTGTGATATTCCCAAAAACGGCTTAGATTATCCAAGAGACTATAATAGCAAGGAGTACACAAATGAAAGGCAGACTCGTTAGAAACAACATTTACATGGTGGGTGTTCAGGATTGGGGGCGGCGTCTATTCGACTCGCTGATTCCCCTGCCCGACGGCACCAGTTACAATTCATATCTTATCAAAGGCTCGGAAAAGACGGCGATTATCGACACCGTGGATCCTCCATTTGAAGAGGAATATCTGGGCAATCTGGAAGGCGTGGACAAGGTTGATTATATCATCACACTCCATTCCGAGCAGGATCACTCCGGTTCCATTCCTGTGTTGATGCAAAAATATCCCCAGGCAGAGGTGATATGCTCCCCCAAGGCCAAGGATTTGTTGATAGAGCATCTTTTGATTCCGGAAAACAAGATTCGCACCATGGAAGATGGGGAAACCCTGTCTTTGGGCGATAAGAGCCTGCGCTTTATTCACACCCCGTGGGTGCACTGGCCGGAAACCATGGTGGCTTATATGCCGGAAGAACGCATCCTGTTTAGCTGTGACTTTTTGGGCTCACACTGGACCACCAGCGATCTTTATGCCAATGACCATCCCGAAATATTGCTTGCCGCCAAGCGTTATTATGCAGAGATTATGATGCCCTTCCGCTCCATGATTCGCAGCAATCTGCAAAAGATAGGCGAATTGGATATCGAGCTGGTGGCGCCCAGCCACGGTCCCATTTGGGATAACCCCAGCACCATTATCGATGCCTATACAGAGTGGTCTTCGGATGAGGTGCAAAACACCGTGGTGATCCCCTATATCTCCATGCATGGCAGCGTGGCCAAAATGGTGGAATATTTTAGCAAAGAGCTGATCGCCCGCGGAGTGAAGGTGGAGCTGTTTGATCTGGCAGTCACTGATATCGGCAAACTGGCGATGTCCCTGATAGATGCCGCCACCATCGTGATCGGCACCCCCACGGTGCACGTGGGTCCGCATCCCATCGTGGCAAATACCGCCATCCTTGCCAATGCCATCAAACCCAAAGCCCGCTTTGCCGCTGTGATCGGCTCCTATGGCTGGGCTACCAAAGCGGTGGAAAACCTGGTGGCACTGATGCCCAGCCTCAAATTTGAGGTATTGGGCGCCGTGATGTGCAAAGGACAGGCAAAAGAGCCCACCCTCAAAGAACTATCCGATTTGGCTGATTTGATAGCCGAAAAACACAAAACCATATAGACCACATTTCATTTTGGTCTCCTCAAAGAAAAGGGAGCGTGAGTGGCAAGAGCCGCTTGCGCTCTTTTATTTTGGAATAAAAAAGCGGGAACCGCCTCTAACAAAGCGATTCCCGCCAAGGGTTTGTATTTTGGGTGTTATTTCATGAAGGGATATTCAAAATCCACGGGGGGATTGAAGTTTTCTTTGATGGAGCGGGCGGAGATCCAGCGATAGAGGTTGAGGGGTGAGCCCGCCTTGTCGTTTGTGCCAGAGCCTCTGGCTCCGCCAAAGGGCTGTTGACCCACGACGGCGCCGGTGGGTTTGTCGTTGATATAGAAATTACCGGCACAGTGACGGAGGGCGTGGGTGGCGGCGCAGACGGCTTTTCTATCCTGGGCAAAAACTGCGCCGGTGAGCCCGTAAGGGGAGGTGGTATCGCAGAGGGTGAGGGCATCTTCAAAATCTTTGTCTTCATACACATACACGGTAAGCACGGGGCCAAAGATCTCTTCCTGCATGGATTTGTAATGGGGGTTTTCCGCTTTGATGATGGTGGGTTCCACGAAGTAGCCCTTGCTGTCGTCACAATTTCCACCCCTCAGGATGCTGGCATCGGAGGCGGCTTTGGCGTGGTCTATATAGCCTTTGATGCTGTTGAAGCTGCTTTGATCGATCACGGCATTGATGAAGTTTGAAAAGTCTTGCACGTCGCCCATCTTCATGCGGGGCATCATCTCGTCCATATATCCCAGCCACTCTTTGTAGATGGATTGGGGGATATAGAGTCTGGAGGCGGCGCTGCACTTTTGACCCTGAAATTCGAAGGCACCACGCAGGGATGCCACTGCCAGGGCTTTCACATCAGCGGAAGGATGGGCAAAGATAAAGTCCTTGCCACCGGTTTCTCCCACCACTCTGGGGTAGATGCCATAATGTTCCAGATTTTCGGAGGTGCGCTTCCAGATGCCATTAAAGACGGCGGTGCTGCCGGTGAAATGGATGCCGGAAAGATGGGGGGAATCGATCACAGTATTGCCCATCTGAGCGCCGGAGCCGGGGATAAAGTTGATCACGCCATCGGGCAGACCGGCTTCCTGGAGTATCTTCATGATATAATAACCGCTATAAACGGCGGTTTGGGCGGGTTTCCACACCACGGTATTGCCCATCATGGCAGGCGCCGTGGGCAGGTTGCCGGCGATGGAGGTAAAGTTGAAAGGCGTGATGGCGAAGATGAAGCCTTCCAAGGCGCGATATTGGGAGCTATTCCACTCACCCTTGGGAGATACGGGCGGCTGCTGTTCATAAATCTGCTGGGCAAACCAGGGGTTGAATCTCCAAAAATCGATCAATTCACAGGCGGAATCTATCTCGGCTTGGAAGGGGTTTTTGCTCTGACCCAACATGGTGGCGGCATTCAGGATATTGCGGTATTTGGTGGAAAGCAGCTCGGCTGCCTTCAGGAAGATGGCAATACGGTGATAATATGGCATCTCCTCCCATTCGCGCTTGGCTGCCAGGGCGCTATCGATCGCCATCTTGATCTCTTTTTCACCCACCTTGTGGTAAGTGCCCAGGATATGCTGATGCTCGTGGGGGCAAATGCAATTGGCAAGATTGCCGGTGAAGACCTCTTTGCCGCCGATGAGAGCGGGGATCTCGATCTGGCTATTGTACATCTCTTTCAGGGTGGCCTGAAGTTTGTCACGCTCCGGAGTGCCGGGAGCATAAGGGAAAATGGGTTCGTTTTTGGGTTCGGGAACCTTAAAAAACATCTATCTCTCCTTTTTGGTTTATTCGCAAGTGTTTTTAACTGCAATTCATGGCTTTACACCAGTTTACCCATAAAAAATGATGAGGCTGGGATGTCAAGAATTATGTGGAGCGGGGAGTTAATAGGTGATGGATAATGGAGGACACAAAAAGGATGAGGGTTGATGCATGGAATACAATCTGTTTTTTGAGCAAAGAGGTGGTTCACATCTACTATGCCCATCAAGTTAAGTTTTTTATCATCCGTCATTATCCGCTGCATAATCCAGTTTTTTGCGAGCCAGCTCGATTGAAGATTGCAGCTTTGCCATCAGTTTGCCCTTGGGGATAGTTTTGGTGATATATTCAGCAACCCTGATATTGCCTTGATTGAGTTGCATGAGTTCGATATGTTCTTCATTTTTACCGCTGCAAAGTAAAAGCCCTATCGGTGGATTTTCATCCTTTCGCATTTCATTTTTTTCCAGATAACGCAGATACAGCTCCATCTGCCCCTTATAGGCGGCTTTAAAATTACCCAGCTTGAGTTCTATTGCCACCAAACAGCGTAGTGAGCGGTGATAGAAGAGCAAGTCGATATAATAGTCTTCGCTATCAATGGTGATCCTCTTTTGCCGCTCCATAAAGGCAAAATCGTGCCCGAATTCCAATATGAAGTGCTGCAATTCTGCAAGGATCGCTGATTCCAGATCGCGTTCAGAATATTTATCTTCCAAACCAAGGAAATCTAGAAGATATGGGTCTCTAAAACTCAGTTCGGGGCTGAGTCTCTTACTTTGGCGTAGAAGCTGCAGATCAGAAGCAAGAGTCTCTTCTGGTTTTCGAGAAATTGCGGTACGTTCGAAGAGCTGGGAATCGATTCTTTCACGCAATTGTCGGGACGACCATTGCTCATGGATGCAGAGTTCCGTATAGAAATCTCTTTTTAGTTCATCTTTTATGTACATTAGTGTCCTGATATGGGTCCAACTCAATTTTCTACTCAGCACGTAGAATTTCTCTTCATCTGGAAAAGTCTCCGCACTGCGTAGACAATGCCTAAGTTGTTTGTCGCTCCAGCCCTTGCCAAAAGCCCTGGTTAGCTGTTCAGATAGGATCGAGATTGTATTATCTCCATATTTTGCTTTTTGGTGCTTTAATATCTCTACTTGAATCATCTTACCAATTGACCAATAAAGTAGGCTCAATTCTGCATTTATTTCAAGAGCTACCCTTTCTTTTGTCTGCTCAATGAGCTGAGACACCTCTTTAAATAGTATCTGATCGGCTCTTTGGATATTTATCATACCTAATCTCCAATTTTCTACGCACTGAGTAGATATTTATAAGATATTACAATATCATAAGATAAGCTTATTATAAGACGTGCATTTTTCACTAAACATGGTGTTACTTGGGGGAGTTTATTCGACATTTAAGGCTCCTGATTTTGCTCTCTTCAAAGTCAAACAACGCATTATATTTGTCAATAAATATTTTGATTTATATCTCGTATATGGACGATGCCAAAGGTCTTATTTGCGTAAACCTGCTTGAGTGAAGATAAAAGATATTTCCTGACACATCCTACATAGAAACCTTTGCATGTCCCGAAATAAATGCGTTTTAACAAATATTATATACTTTTTGTATCGCCATACAGATCTGTTTGTTGCGTGGCTATGGTGAATGGAATTATCTATGTTTTGCTCGCGTTTCTCTATGTATTATAGAGGGGTCTTTTTTAGATGAGTTAGATTAGAATAAAAAGCTTACAATAAATGTAAACTATCTACTCCAAGCCTTTCTCTTTTATCCATTCCCGAGCTTGTTTCTTTGCTTTTTCTCGTTGTTGATGGCTAATCTTGTTTCCTACCATTTCACGAGAATTTACGTAGTCTTCAAGAGAATCCTGAGATACAAAAGTTGCAGCAAGAACAAACCAAAAATATGACTTCTCCAGATCTTGGATTACTCCATGACCAATTAAGTACATTAAACCCAATTGATAGTGAGCGTTTGCGTGACCTTGTTCAGCAGCCTTGAGAAACAGCTTACGCGCTTCTTGGTGGTTTTCCATCTTGTATTCTTCTTCGTAAAAAAGAGTTCCCAAGTTGTATTGAGCATCTGCAAGACCTTGTTCAGCGGCCAATGTATACCATCTGCGGGCTTCAATGTAATTCTGTTTAACTCCTTCCCCTTTGTCATACATCATGCCAACAAGATTTTGATGCCTTGGATCACCTTGTATAGCCGCTAAGAGCATCCAGTTAAAGGCTTCATTATAATCCTGTTTTACTCCTAAACCTATATAGTACATCGTTCCCATATGGAATTGGGCTCTTGCAAGACCTTGTTTAGCCGCCTTGAGAAACCAGTTATGCGCCTCTTGGTAGTTTTTATTTATTTTTAGACCATGATAATACATAAGACCTAACTGTAGCTGAGCTTCAGCATCATTGTTTTGAGCCAGAGCAGTGAGTTCATCAAGTGGTAGAGATTGATAGTCTATGGCTTGCAAAAGAGACATACTAAAACAGGCGATTAATATAAGCATAAGCTTAAAGAGTTTGTTCATTTAATCCTCCTTGGTGATTAATTCCATGTAACTGTTCTTATGATTTTTGTCAAGGATCATGTGAGGTTTTTTTATATGAAGCCCCATTCTTATGGCATACCCAAAACCCAGCAAAAAAGATACCAGGCTGGGAATAACTTTATCTCTCTGCTTAACAATCTTTTTTGTGCTGGCTTTATTTGGGGTTTTCAATTGTAGTATGTAGACACCGGCGGGCAGCCTATTTCCAGCAGCTTCAAAGCCATTCCAAGGTTAAAAAAAAGCCCCCAGCGAAGAGCCGGGGGCATGGTTAATTAGATGGTGTGTTTATTTACTTTGAGCCTGTCTTTTCAGGGTGGCTGGCAGGAGGGGGTTTGCCAGGCTGTTACCTTTGAGCAGACGGTTTTGATTTACTGGTACGGTAGAGGTCCTCTGGGGTTTGGGGCTCACAAATTGGGTATTGATCACGTTTCTGGCATCCAGGTCGCTGGAAGCTACCACATAGAAGAAGCTATAGTCTTCAATTCCAGTGTATGTGTATTCCAGATTGGTGACGTTTGTGGCGATAGGCGTCCAGGGCAGGGGTGCACTGGGATCGTCAGAGGCATAGATGTGATAGTATGTGGCGCCAAGGATGGCATTCCACTGGATGGTGATGTCATTATCTAACAATGCGATGCTGATTTGAGGGGCAACGAGTTCTGTGACAGGGCCGGCACCCACCAATGCGGAGATAGACCAGCTGCCACCCAAATCATTAAAGGTGAACCAGTTTCCGGGGGCACCGCTTATGGTGAGACCATACATGCCATAATCATACGAATCATCAAAGACGAAGTATGAATTCGTGCTTTGATTTCCCGTATCTTGCAGGTTTTCGAATGCAATGGCAAAGTATGGATCGGTGATGGTGAGGGGTTCGCCAGCGTTGAAGTTTGCAAATTCATAGTAATTCCACCCGACAGACACAGCTCCACTAAAATTCACAGAGAGAGGAGTGTCAAAATAGGTGCGGGTGAGGGGATTTTGCATCTCCATGCCGTTCCACAAATAGACGTTCAAGTGCGCATTTGTTTGCGGATAGAGGGTTGCAGCTTCAGTGCCATACAGGTGGAGCGGGGCTCCCGTTCCATACATGGGATTGGCAAAGTAGTTGAACACGCCCCAAGTATTGGGTGCAATTCCGGAAGGCATATAAGCACTATAATCCTGACCATAATCATAATAAATCCAAGTGGGGTCTGCCACATTAAAGAAGTATTCTTCGGTATCCGTGATGTTGAAGAAGATATCCCAGGCTTTGATTTGGTACCAGACTACGGTTCCCAAGGGTTGTGCGGGGATGTAACCCACATAGGTGGATCCGGATTGCAGCTGCATGGGGATGGCAGGGCTCCAGTTATCACCACCATCGGTGCTATATGTGAATTCCACACCGCCAATGGGGCTATTCCAGAAGGTGTCATCTACCACCACTGCCACCACGGGATAATCCGCATCAAAGCGGGGTGTGCCCAAGATGGGCAAGTGGGAGATGATGGGAGGGATATTGTCTGAAGTGAGGGATCTGACGGTTATATCATCCAAAAACCAAGCGGGACCATTACTGCCTTGATATACAAAGGCAATGTGGATGGTTTCGCCGGCATATGCGCTAAGATCTATGGATTCATTTTCCCAATTACCAGTGATGCTTGCCGGATTCCAAACCTGAGTCCAAGGACCAATATTGGGATCGGGAATGCCGGCGGTGACCATCACGCCGTAATAAGTATAATCGTCGGGATAAAGACTCATATTCCAGAAATTCAGCATCCAATCATCCGCTCCCAATACCAAAGGAGGTGTGACCAGCCAGTCGTTGCTATACACATTTTCCCAGATATGCACGGCGCTAAAGTTGCCACCGGGAGTGTGGTTATAATTTTGGATTGCCGACCAGATTTGATCGCTTTCATCCATATTATATACCTGCCATCCTGTGAGAGGGAAACCTACTGTGGGCACATTTTCAAAATCCACAATCCAGGGGAAGGAGGTGATAGAGATATCTGTCTCAGTTCTGAATTCATAGGGTGGCCAGTGGAAGGCCTCATCTTCGGATGCAATATGATAGGCACTCACCGTCCACAGGTAATTTGTGTTATAATCGTAGGCAAAATCCGGAATATAGGGACTGGTGATGTTTTCAAAGGGCTCTGCCACGGAGAAGAAATTATCTGCGTCAAATCCGGGCTCCAGATCATCCACCTTGGCAATGAAGAGGGTGTAGACATCAGGCTCCATACCTTCTGTATTCCACTGGAACTGATAGGCAAAGCCAAAACGGGAAAGATCGGTTTCACCATTTGCGGGATAGACCAGGATTGGAGGAGCCATGGGGTCTGTGGGCAGAGGCGTGGCATTGATGGTGATATCATCCAAGCTAACCGGTGGCTGGCTGCCAATAGTTGAATTGTTACTCCAGGAGAATATGAGGCGTTTCACGGTGCCGGAGGCTTCTCTGGGCAGATTGATGGTTGCCTGATTCCAGCCGCCGTACAAGCCATATTCAGCATTTCCCACTTGATAGGTGGAAGGGATTTCCGTGCCGGCTACTGGCACATAGGATACATCTGCCAGATACACTCTCATTCTATCCTGTGAGCTTTCACCCACGCTTTTCCACCAGAATTTGAGGGGGAATTCCAGGCTATCCTCATCAAACGCAAAATCACGATAGATGTGAGATACGCTGGTCGCAGTTTCTGAATAGGCGTTGGTCATGCCGCCATCATTGGAGATAAATACAGAGTAATTCCCCTGATGTGGGCTGGCAGTACCATGATGCCATTTGTTAGTTTGGTCTTCGTTTACCAACACCCAGATGTTGCTGCCGCCTTCCCACGTTTCCGTAAAGGGCAATGTGGTGGGCAGGTAGGCAGAACCGCTGAGGTTAACGGTCACGACTTCGCGGCTGAAGGTAAATACCAAGTTTCCATTGAAGGGCCCGCCTGCAGCGGTGGGGTGGTATTTTACCACAAAATCCCTGTATGTGGAGGGAGCGATGGGAGAGGTATCAAAGGGTTCTGCAGGGCTAAAGTAGGCGCCATTGACGTCGATGCTGTTGAAAACCAGATCAGAAGACCCGGAATTGCTGACCCTGAAAGTTTTGGTGGGCTCTTGATCCACCAGCACCATGCCAAAGCTCCAGCTACCGACATCGGGGACGATATTGAAAACGGCAGTATCAGAAGCAGGCGTGAAGGAGAAGAAGATGTTTGGACGATCGTCCATGGGTCCACCAGTCGGATCCATCATCCCCATATCGTCATCGGCATAAACAAGTGTTTTGCCTGGAGCGGTGGTGGCATAAACAGGTACATACTGATACCCGAAATTCCTTACATTGGTAAAGGCAGCCTCCACGATGATATTATCGATTCCATTCCACACAAAAGGAGTATCAAAATCAAAGAAGTTCCAGTCCATTCTATAGACTTCAAAATCCTCTGGGTCGTAACAGGTGGTGAATCCATCTTCATGGAATTCAGTAATGGACGTGGTGGTATAAGGAACGCCTTTGACGCGAACGGTGAAGTTTTCCATTGTACCCATACCCCAATCGAGAGGGTACCAACCCACTCTATCCAAAGTGCCTGCCACTGCTCCGGCTGCAAACAGCTCATCTGCAGTAAAGAGGGACTGCGTGCGGGCACCCCACACTAAGAAATCGGAGAAGAAGGGGAAAGGTACCTGCTTGGCACCAGTGCCAACGATGGCATCCCCAACGGGGTTTCCAACGGCGGAAAGCACTGATACAAAGTCTCTGCCGCCATATCTGGCAACGAGGTTTGCTTCAAAATAACCTTCCTGCTGGGCATTCACATATACCGGAATGAGGACGGATTCGTTTTGTTCCAGTACTGCGGGTAAGTTGACATCAGAAAACTGGAATCTGTCAGCATTGGGACCGGAGAAGTAGAGATCACTGCTGTTGAAGAACAGGGTTCCGCTGCCAACGTTGGTGATTTTGATGTCAATAGGTCCCACCCATCTATTTTGCGGAACAGTACCGAAATCTACAGAAAATAGGTCAAAGGCAAATTCCGGATACTCAGGAATGGGTTTGAAGCGTAGCTGGACATTGGGAAACCCCAGAGTGAGGAGGCTGGATTCATGATTGGCGGGCACAATCGGGCTTCCACTTACGTAATCCCTCAGACTGCGGTAAAGCCCGGGAGTGGGAGTGCAATAAAAGTACTCCAAATGGGTATTACTGCCTGGGCTTACATCGTTGACTGCTATCACCAGGTTATCTTCGTTGTTGTACAAGAAGGGTCTGTCCAGCGTGATTTCCACCCAGCCGGGTTCGCTTGTGATAGGCACTGTGCCACTAAAAACCTGAACCAGATCAGAAAAAGGAACCCATGAGCTTGATGCAGAAAAGTTATTTTTGTCTGTGTGTCCCATATAGATATCCCACTGGTTGCTATTGGAACCGTCTCCTCCACCATTCCACTCATAGGATATCTTTTCAATGCGCTGTCCAGAGGTGTTAATTTCATTTTGATAATAGATACCTTGCGTGTAGGAGTAATTATAAAACGGATTTATGGGCAACTGGAGGCTTGCATTACCGGTTCCAATGGGGATAAGACCGGCTTCAGCAGTTTTGAATGTCCACACGGGGCATCCCTCGGAATCACCAAAGCTGTTGTAAGGAATCACTTGCCAGAAATACTCGGTATCACTTTCCAGAGGTTCGCTGGGCGAATAGCTGGTTGTATAGCCGAGGTCTATCTCATTTTCCACATAGGTGGTGGGGTTTTCATACCACAAGGACAGTTTGTAGCCATCTGGTCCATACGCTCTTTCCCAGGAGATGGTGGAATAAATGGATACGGGGTCTTCACCATCTGTGGGGTAAACAGCAGTAGTGGGAGCAGGAGGAGAATCAATCACGGGAAGTGCCCAAGTGTAGGTAGTTCCTTCTGGAGGAAAGACTGTTGCATTCAATGTGATTCTACTGTCATTTGCTACTCCAGGTGTGGGGTTTATCCAAGAGGAATTACCCATCAGGTTCTTATAGTTTGTCGAGGGGGTTGCAGGTTCACCTCTGATGCCAACCTGGGCGTTGTTGTTAAGATGATTATTTTGCATGAGGCCATAGACAACTACCACCTTGTCGCCGTTTTCCTGCAGGCGGATCTGGAAGTTGTAGTTATCTCCGGTGGAAGCACGTTTGCGGAAGTTTGACCATTGCACCACCAATTCACGATTGGGGGCGCTGCCAACGGTTTCAATCCTCATGCTGGAGCCGGGTTGACCACCAAGGTCACTGCCCAATGCAGATATCCTGCTGATCAGATGGGGTGGCGTGATATTGCCAGCATAACTGATCGGTATGTACGTGGTTGGAATCCATACCGAAGGAGTGAGGGATGATTGACCAAGGCTGATCCAGCCATCGGTACAAACAGCTACCCGGTCGAAGGTCTTTCCCATATAGTTAAAATCAAATCCAATGGGGAATCCTGGACCAGTTCCTGAGCCTGACCCCACAGGTAAGGTGGGATCAAAGAAAACCTGTGCATTAGAACTTTCATTTCCCAGTACCATACCACCTGTGATTGGGGTATAAGTTCCAGCAGTGACGGTAAATATATAATCAACTGCCAGCTGGGCGAAACCCATGCTTGCAAACAGCATGAGGATAATCACGATAGAGAATCTTCTCATCTCTTAAACTCCTTGATTTTATGGGTAGTTTGTTAATGATTATTTTGTTTTTTGGGTCATATACGGGCTTACCCGATGCTTTCCTCCAAGACCATACCCGAGCTTGATTATGAACATATAAAAAGAGTATGAAAACACAGACAATGCAAGGCAAACACCGGGTTTTTGTGTGATTGTGCGATCATGATATAACAAAGGTGTTTGGCGGTACCGCGTATGTGATTTCGTTGTGGTGAATAGTTCATGCCAGAAACCAAGGTGGGCAATTAAGCATTTGAGCTGTGCTGTGCCTGAGAAGCAAGACTTCTCTTGAAGACATCCCGCAGGATGTGATGCAAGCGATGGGATGCAGGCAAAATATATCATCTAAGGCCTAATCCATCATGTTGTCAATTGCTTATAATACATTGGTTTTTTTAATCTCTGTGAAGTAGCTAAAGCGTTGTATTACAATAACACTAAGCTGACTTTGCACTTCATTGACCAAAGAAATAAATGCGGCTCAGGTTGTCAAGCAATAATATTCCGCCTATAATCTAATTATTTATGACATTATAGACCATTGTCAGAGCTCTATAAAAGTATTCACATATTCGTCTTAATGTATGACGTTTTTATTTTATACTGAAGCAAAGATGTAGGTTTTACATATTATGAATCTTAGAATATAATGCTTTTATATGCACTTGTATGTATTGACAGAATGGGGTTCTCGCAATATTTTACTAATATGAGGTGCAAAATGTTGATGATGGCTTTGTCTTTGCTGGGAAAGTCAATAGTCAAGCTGTAGTAAATAAAACCGATTTCCAGTTCAATGTGATCTGGCAAAGCGATCCTTTGGTTCAACGATTACCTGACAAACAATAGTGGGGTGTTTATACATCGTGTCCTACTTCTCCCTTATTAACCACCCTTGTCTCTCCTTTGTCTCGACAAGGGTGAGACAAGGGTGAGACAAGGGAGGCTAATGGGCGCGGAGTGAATAATGAATGGCGAATGATGAGATTGTATTCGATCTAAAATGGCGTCTCTGCCATCCCGGTCATGCTGCCGGTGAGGATTTCCGGCGCATCCCAAGGGTCAATCGCCAATAAGGCGTTACAAATCAGCGCCAGAACGAGTATCAATAGAGCTTTCAGTTTCATATGACATCCCTTTATTTCAGAAGCATCAGCTTCATCGTTTGCTGTTTTCCATCTGCATTCAAACGGCAGAAATAGATGCCGGAGACCACGGCGTTGCCATGTTTATCCTTGCCATCCCAAGCGAGGTGGTGGCTGCCGGATGCTTGCGGTCCAGTGAGGAGGGTTCTGATCTTCTGCCCGCGCAGGTTGTAAATCTCCAGCTTGGCAGGGGTGTCATCCTTGGCGATATCCACGCGGATGGTGGTGGCTGCCTGGAAGGGATTGGGCCAGGAGGAAATCAAGCTTGTGACCAGCATGGGAGCGTCGGTATCCTGTGCTTTCAGCTGGTGAAAGTTGCGTTTGGCATAACTGCCCAATGTGGTGCCGGGTTGGCTGAGAATGCCGGGAGTAAACTCCACCATTTCTCCTGTATCAGGCTTAAAAAGCTTGAAATCTATGGGTTCAGAGGCAATCTCGCTATATACCTGCAGCAGGGTTCCCAGTCTGCCATCATGATCCACCACCGGAGCCAATCCGCGCAATTCTTCATTTACAAAAGCTGCCAAGAGATCGCCCTCTTGTGCCTTATCGTCCAATCCACACATTATGGTCTGGCTGTCGGACTTGACGATTGGCGAGCCGTAGCCTGCCAGGATGGGGATGTGTTGGGCTGGGGCTGCCTCACGCGTGGACGCTGGATAGACAAAGGATGCAGGGCTTTCCATACTGATCCAGTAAGCCCGGCCGGGGCTCATGGTATGCAGGGTGTTGTATGGATTATCGGGCTCATAGATGCCTTCCGTGCCCTTCACCTGCAAGAGATAGGGGAAAATGCCAGTAAGTGCGTTGGTTGCCGCCATGGGCGTCTGGGGGATGTAGGCCGTTAGATTCCAGCCGGTATCGAGAGGGATGGGGGTATCTGGTGGGATGAGCCTGCCTTCCACAGTCCAAGTGGCGGAAGAGCTCATCAAGATGTTGTATCCTCTGCCATCGCTGAAGGACGTGAGGCTGGAAAATGGGTTGCCGGGGATGTAGGCTGCTTCGCTATCTTTAATCTGTATTAGATATGGCGTAAGGGGGCTCACCAGGGCGTCTATCGTGGGATCGTCCGGTGATACGTTCAAAGAGACCAGGTTCCAGCCGGAATGCAGGGCTATCTCCTGTGTTAAGAGGGGGATCAGGATGATGATATTGGAAAAAGCAGCAGGGGACGCCTCTTCACCGGAGTAATAGGCTTTCACAGCCCAGCGGTAGCTGTCATAATCCACGGTATTCCAGTAGCTATCCAGATATTCAGTTGCGCTAATGGGGATGGGGGTGAGAGATACCCAGGCGTCTTCATTGTCTTCCTCCCCATGCACGAGGCGCCACACCCTATAGCCAACGAGAGCTCTGGAGGAGGGTGCACTCCAGCTGATTATTATGGCGTCAAGATTCTCCTCAAGCGCCTGCACCTCTTGAGGTGGGAGGAGGATATCAGCAAGGGTAAAATCCTGTGTGGTGTTTTCTCCTCCCACGATAGTGACGCTGTGGCTATCGTCATAATAGCCCGGTTTGGAGGCGGATACAGTGTATGAGCCCATGGGAATATAAGGCAGACTGTAAGTGCCGTCTATGGTGGAAACAGTGCTGAAATCTGTGCCTTCCACGCTGATATAGGCGTCGGCAAGAGGCTCTCCGGCTACAGAGGCGATTCCGCTGAGACTGCCCAGAGCATCAACGTTTACCTCTAAAAGTCCCGTGATATCATTGCCGGGGTTTTGGTCACCGCTTAGAACTACCTTGCCATACAACACCTCTGCCCCTTCCGCAGTGGGCGTCCAGGGAATGGTGAAGACGAGGGTTTGGCCAGGCTGGATAGGAGTTCCGGATACTGATCCCACAAGGAGGTCATTTGCCCTGTAAAGCTGTACCTGGTAATCATCCTGGCTGCTTTGCCCCATATTGCTTACGGATATCTGATAATCAGTTGATATCCCTGCGATGGCATCGGTATCTCCCGTTAAGGAAACCGCTGCCAGATCATTGTTTATAACCTGGCTTGGGTATAGTTTGAGGACGGCCGCCTGCTGCACTGTGAAGTCGTATTGATTTGGATTGAGGTCGTTCAGGTAAAAGTAGCCATTATATGCTCCGCTCCAACCCCAGTTGAAATGAAAGTAGTATGTACCCTGGTATCCATCCAACACAAAGGAGTGTCCTCCCGAGCCCTGCCCCCGATAGATAATCGGGCGCCCCAGGTCCAGATCGTTTCTCAGCATGGATGCCCAGGTGGTGGCGACGTAATCATCAGCACGGTAATAATAAGCCTCACTGTTGTATCTGAAAAAATTGACCAGGGCGTGTCTGGCATCCGAGCTAAATGCACCGCTGCCATTGGCACCATACATCATCTCCACTGCCACTCCACAGTGGTAAAGCAAGGTGGATACATGAATGTTTTCCTGGGTAACAGAATTGGGCATCAAGCTCCAGTTGTAGGTAGTATCGCCGAAGTTTGCAGATTGAGTGCCATAACCATCTGCATGGTAAGAATGGGATCCATTGCCAGTGATGGGATAATTCCACTTCTTCATCACCTGTGCCATGGCAGTTGCCACACAGCCTGCCCACACATGGCCTTCGGGGCCGTTTGCAGCTGGCGGACACAGGGAGTTGTAAGGCCAGCCCTGATCCCAGGTGGTGGCACACAGGGGTGCAACATCTCTGGTGATCACATAGTCTGAAAAGTCTTTCTGTGACAGCTTGCTCCAGCCGGGGTCCACTGTCCATTCTGGATGGGAGCGGATTTCATGCATGCTGCGGCTATACTCTCCCAGATACCATTCTATGTGTGGAGGGATGTCTTCCACCGGGAAGGAGCCATCTGTGGAATATCCCAAGACGGGGGCGGAAAGATCATCTGCCGCCACCAATACAAAGCCCCCTGGGGAGAGGTTGATAATATAAAAATCCGCACTGATGGAGTTTTGGCCACGGTAAGGATAAGCCGACAGGGCGGTAACGGCTCTATTGGTCATACTTCCCATCAAACCTTCCGCTATCTGGGTGGCTGTATATTCTTCCACTCTTTCTGCCAGGAGTGCCCAGCAGATGACGGAAATCAGAAGGACAATCGTCAGTTTCTTCATGGGAACCTCATTTTACATTATCAGCTTCATGCTTTTCACACTGTATTACTCTTCATGGAACCCATGTAGATTGTCAATCATTAATTTCTGTCATCCGCCGGAAACCCGCTTGGGATGAAAGAATAGTGTTATGGATATTGGTTAATGATGTGTGTTACTGCCTCACAATCTTCTTGATGCTCGTTTCTGTAGGTGTTTTCATACGGAGGAAATAGATACCGGCGGGAAGCTTCTTGCCAGAGGCGTCCCTGCCATCCCAGCGGTAGTCTTGGAATCCTTTTGCTTTGCCCAAATACTGGTGTACACGTTGTCCCTTCAGATTATAGATACTCAGTTGATAATCCTGGTTGGGTCCTTTCATACCGATACGGATGGTGGCAGTGTCTGAGAAGGGATTGGGATAAACGTTGTGTATTCCGGTAAAGAGAGGGGTTTGGGTATCATCGGGGTTGGAAACCGGGATGATTTCATACGAGGCTTCGATTATATCACTGGGCAGCCAATTGGTTTTCAATGCTATTGCCTTGATCGTGGTATCCTCAGTAATGGTGATGGGCTCTGCATATTGGGGAGCTGATTCATCCGGCGTGCTGCCATCCAAAGTGTAATGGACATCGGCGTTGGGCGTGGAGCAATTGATGGATACTTCCACCATTCCCTTATACATTCCAGCTGGAGGATCGAAGATGGGTGAGGTAACAGTACCGGTGATGTTATACTCTGCGTAAACAGAGGAGCTGGGCACCCAACCTACCTTGTATGCTTTGGCTGTGATGGTGACGTTGGAATCTGTAGATAGATTGATGGGAGCAGTATAAAGGAAAGAAGTTTGAGACGGTTCAGTTCCATCCATGGTATAGCGTATCTGGGCACCTGAAGTGGAGCAGTCTAATACCACGTATTGTGGGGTTGTATAATGTCCTCCAGGAGGAGTAATGGTGGGGGTGGCAACCGTTCCTGTGATGACATAATGTGCGCTAACAGTAAGGCTTGGTGTCAGATTCTCCTTGAATGCTTTTGCCTTGATGGTGACAATGGTGTTTTCTGGCAGGTGAATGGGATCTACATAGAGGGCGGAATTTTCGGTTGGCTCTGATCCAGTGGTGGTATAGCGGATCTGGGCACCTGAAGTGGGACAGCTAAGGATAATGTTTTGTGGGCTTGTATAATCTCCCGCAGGAGGATTGAATACGGGGTTTTCTACAGTCTGTGTTCCGCTGCCGGCATTGATGTGATACATATCATCCGGCCAGGAACCCACAACCCCGTTTACCTGGCTTGTAACGCCCGGATATGCAGACAGCACCAGTTGTCTATCGTAATCCCATACTTTGAAGCTGATGTCTTCGCCGTTGGTTTCTGTGAATATCTGGATGAGGCATCCTGCCACGCCATCAACCACCATAATGTTTTCCTTGCCGCGCAGTTGTTCCTGCCCATTTACCGTAACGAAAGCTGCCAAGATATCATTGTTTGAGGCAGGGATTCCATTAATGGTTACTTCCGCCATCACGGTCATACTGCCGCTCAGAACCAAGGGGTCGTCAAAAGGGTCTTCCAATGGGGCATCAGATTCTGGGAACACAATCTCCAGCTCTGTAAACATCACTTGACCGCCGTCAGGATTGGGGTGGTAGGGAGGATCGATGGCGTTTGAGCCCCAAGTGTGATCGTTGTAGAACATGAGCCCCACTTTTCCCACTTTGTTTTGCCCCTGCATGCCGGTGTAAACCACTTTGTCTGCAGGATAGACCCACATTGGTTTGATGTTGGCAAACTGGGGTGTTTCCACATTGTTCAGCACAATGGGGTCGCTCCAATAATTTCCATTATTGGGAGATACGGAAATCCAGATTTCGGGAGTATTGGTAAAAGCGGCATAATCACTATCGTTATATTCGTTGTACATACGGGCGCGGTAAGAGTTTTGCCATACAGCCACCATCATGCCTTGATCGTTGGCGTTACTTATCTTCAAGTTGTTATAATGGAATAGCATGGCATCGGAATGTGCGCTTTGATCCCAGTGTGGGAAGGGGAAATCTGTGACCATCATGGGAGCGGTGACGTCTCCGGAGATGGCAAATTCATCCACCACCCCATAGGGCGCCTCGATATCCCAGGGAGTGAAGTATGGGTTAAAGTGATCATCCGCAGGCTTTTTGGGGTGCACTTCGTTTACGGTAACCTGTTGGGTGGCTGGGTCATATACAAATTCTTTCACATACTGGAGGTTGGGATAGTAGTATCCGTTGTATGTGGAAAGGGCATACACACACAGCACGTGGACTCTGCCATGTTGATCGATAGCGGCATTGAGGTGGGAGCTATTGGCGATATTGAAGGTAAGCTGATCGTTTGTATAAGGCAGACCTGTATCGCTATTTTCAAAGTAGCCCGTTGGGTTGCTGGGACCCGTGGGAGGGTTCCAAGTGGGCAATTTATCCCAGAAGCTGAGGCGCGCCCACTGTCCCTGACCATAGTTTGGGCAAATAAAGATATCGAGGTCTTCCTCATCTATTGCGGTGTCTCCATCTGCTTCCGTGGCAAAGTGATATCCGGCATAGTATAGATTTCCAGCGTTATCCACCGTGAGGGAATGGAAGGGTCTGCGCCACTGGGCGTCGATATTCCACTGATCCATTTCCGGGATGCTGGTGTGGCTCCATACCAAGGGGATGGCGTTCTCGATGTCGTTTGCATTAAAATCGGCATAGGCGATATAGGGGTTTTCACAGGGTCCATAGCTCATCGTTTCAGCATTGCGGGCAAGCACATATACTCTGCGTTTCCCTGCGATGGGAGAGGGTCCGATCTGCATGGAGGGCCAGATGAATTCGCTGTGGTAGGTGACGGTGCCATTGGGGTGGGTCACCTGGGTGGGGTTGTTGATAATCACTTGGGCATCGTTCCACAATCCAGAGAAGCCGCTCAGAAAGGCGTCAGATACAAACTGAACCTCCAGCTCTGCATCAGCATCTGTATTGGCATGCCAGGCATACATGGGCTTGCCCGAGATGGGATCAACAGCCATTGCAGGATAGCCCTCGTTATTTTGCATATTGGTGATTTCGTTGTTTGCCACCAAGTAGCCATTGCCATCCAAATAGGAGTAAAACACACGTCTTACGCCGGTTGGCTGACGACGGCCGTGATAGGTCATAAAGTATCCACCACCTGCAGAAGGGGGGATCACTCTGAGGGGCAAACCGTTGTAAGATCCTATCATATAGTCATAATAGCTGGTCATGATGGATGTGGGCAGTTTGCTAAAGTTATATTCCGGTATATTGCGTCTTGGTGGCATCCTGTATCCCAAGGGAGATGCAAGGGGCTTCCGGTTTGTGCTTGTTTGCATCTGTTTGGCATACGCCACGTTTAATAGGAGAGCAATGGTCAGCAGAACAAGTATAAGTTTTTTCATTGGTTCCTCCCTTTCGGTGTTACTTGCTGAGCAAGAGCTTGTGTGTTTTAGTGATGCCAGGTGATTTCATGGTAACGAAGTATATTCCAGAAGATACCTCTTTGCCTTTATCATCTGTACCATTCCATACGACAGTGTGGGAGCCTTTATCGATGCGTGCATCAATCAGGCTGCAAACCCTCTGTCCTTTAATATTATATATCGTAAGTGTGACCGGTGTGTTATCGGCTGCCACATCATATTTGATGGTGGTGCTGGGGTTGAAAGGATTGGGATAGGAGCCCTTGAGAGTGGTCTCCAAAGCGAGGATATCATCCGCCGCTACACTCTGGGGTTCCAAGATAATGAAGCCAGACTGGGTGCCATAGCTTTGCCCAGGCTCCAGTTCCAAAGAGGTCACCAGGGGCAGCTCCTGCCCATCCGGTTTGAGGATGCTAAAGTGGGCTTGTTCCCCAGCTTCCTCACAATAGATTTGAATGAGGGCGGCAGGGAAGGATTCCGGAGCGATGAGGACTTCCGCACCCCGCAGTTCTTGACCCACCCTCGCCAGCAGAATGTCTCCCACCTCAGCAATATCGCAGCGTGCCAAAATAACAGCGCTATTGGGTTTGAGAGTCACTTCCGGCAGCTCTTCCCTCCGCATTGTCCCAGCAAGACCATTCTCCTGGCTGCCTCGGTTGGGATAGATCAGGCTGTGATTACCGCTTATTTTGATCCAGTAACCCTTGCCAGGATACAAAGTATTAAGCGTGTTATAAGGATTATTGGGAATATATACCCCATCCGAGCCCTTAACCTGTTGCAGCCAAGCTGAGATGGAAGACATGGCTGTGCCTGTATTCATCTGAGTTTGAGGTAAATACGCCACCATATTCCATCCATTGCTGAGAGGGATGGGAGTGTTGGGCGGGATTTGCGTACCTTGCACCTGCCAATTGGCGGAAGAACTCATCTGGATGCTATATGCCTTACCATCGCTGAGGGATGTAAGGTTTGAATATGGATTGCCGGGAATGTATACTCCCTCTGTGCTCTTGATTTGCTGCACATAGGTGGCAATGGGGCTGATGAGAGTTGCAATTGAATGGTTGGGCGGTGACACATTCAAAGAGATCAGATTCCAGCCGGATTGCAGGGGTATATTTTGGTAATTGGTGGAGCTACCATCGCTGTGCACGCTAAAATCATCCACATAGAACACGAAGGCATCATCACTGATGCAGCGGATGGCAATATATACGCTCTGGTTGTCATAAGCGCTGAGGTCAAAGATATATTCAGTCCAGTTGGTAGGGGCCTCACTATAGGCTCCGTTGATCCATTGGAAGCCCTGCTGTATGATATTGGGAAGGAACGACACACCCACGCGGAATCTCTCCAGCCCATAAACGGCAGTGTGACTGCGGGCATAGAACCTGATGGCGCTGTTTGTGCCCAATTGGATTCTGGGGGTGATCAGCCAGTCGTTATTGGGACCGTGGATAGCGGCAAAGCTGGCTGCCATCTTGCTACCAGCATGAGGATCAAGACCGGTCATGGGAGGCACTGTGGCACTGGGGTTGAAGATGATGTATGCCATCGCGTTGCTTGAGTTTGGGAATTGCACATCGCTAAAGCCATAGGTCTCAGAGGCGTCAATATCCATCAGAGTCCAGGGAGCAAACATAGTGGCAAAATTGGCATGGCTTTCAAAGTCGTCTGCAAATACAACCTCTGCCATCTGCAGATCCACGGTCACCTGGATGGTAGCCTGGGCAGATTCGCCTGCGGCATGGATGGCAGATACTCCATAGATATAGGTGCCATTGGGCACTTCCAGTTCGGTATAGGTGGTGGCATTAGGATCGTTCAAGGTAGCGATCAGCACGTTGTCACGATACACTTTGAAGCCAGACACGGCACGGCTGGAGGGAGCGATATCTTTGTGTAGCACGTCAAAATCAGCCTTGGCATAGGTGTGGGTGATCTGGGGAGCTTCCACGATGGGGGTAAGGGCAATGTTTTTCATACCGGTACCAGTAGCCACAAAGGTCTGAATAAGCCAGTTGTAGGTGAGGGTAGAGGCGATATTGCTGAGAGTATCCCATTCACCTTGGAAATACATCATATTGCCTTTGCCTTCGATGGGAGGACCAGCATCACAGCCGGCGGGATAGCCAGTCTGAGTGGCAGCCTCATAACCAATGTACACATCACCGGTGTTGGGGATGGGCACGGGGGTATTGAGGACCACGGTGTTCCATTCGTTCATGATGGGATTGGAGACCACCTGGGAGGAAACCAGGGTTCCGGCATTGGAGGCAGAGCCGCCAGTCCAGACCTTGGCAGTATATACACAGTTTTGCTCGTTGGGGACAAAACGCAACTGAGAAATGGTGCCGCCTGCCACGCTGGCAAGATCGGCCTGGGTAAAGCGGTGAGCCACGGCAAAGGTGGCGGCGCTGCCAGTACCAATGCTGTTGCCCAGTACATCATTACACCAGGTGATCCACTCGCCCTGTTGCGGAGCTTCCGGGCTTTCCCAGTTCAAGGTAACGTCACGGCCTTCCACATCGGCGGTGAGGTTGGCAGGAGGATCCAGGGTGGAACCAATGGTAACCGTGGCGGGGCCTGCAGGCTCGGATTCGCCATTGGCATAAACGGCGCTCACAGTGTAGCTGTAGGTGCCGATATCCAGATCAAGATCATCATAAGCCAGGATGCCGGCATTGTTGATGGTATTGATCAACACACCATCACGATACACCTTATAACCAAGCAGGTCACGGGTGCCGGCGGTGCTGGGGATACCGGGTACAGGAATACCAGTGGAGCGGGTGAGATCGCCCATAAAAGCGCCGGCATAGGGTCCCTGATAGATATGGGAGGGACGTCCACCAAAGCTCACATCATCCACGAGGAAGAAGAAGGCGTCATCGGACACACATTGGATGCCCACACGCACTTCCTGACCGGCATAAGCGCTGAGATCATAGCTGTAAAGCGCCCAATCTACGGGAGCTGATACATAATTACCGGTGGTAATAATGGTGAAGTTTGCAGGGGCGGTGCCGCCATTGGATACTCCAACCTTAAATCTCTCCAAGCCATACTGAGCGGTGTAGCTGCGAGCCCAGAAGTTGAAGGATTGCCCGGTTTGAGGTTGCAAAATGGGGCTGATCAGCCAGTCGTTATTGACAGAGGAAGTAGCCGCAAAGCAGGCTGCCATCTTGCTGCCGCCATGAGCGCTGAGGTCTGCAACAGCCGGAGTGGTGGCGCTGGGGTTGAAGATGATATAAGCTTGGGCTGCATAGGCATTGGGCCAGCTGACACCAGTCATGCCATAGGTACCGCTCTGATCCATGTCCACGGTCACCCAGGGATCGAAGGTGAGGGCAAAATCTGTATAGATCTCAAAGCCATCTGTGAAAGTGTCAGGAGGAGGTACGCTTCCAGGTGCCTGCCAAGTGACATGTACGTTATTGCCTGCCACTGTAGCCTCCACCTGTTGAGGAGGAAGGTTGGATGCGCTAAGAGCAAAGTTTTGTACGGTATTTTGACCCGCCATGATGTTGACATTATGGCTTGCCGTGCCATAACCTTGTTTGGTGGCAGATACTGTTTGATATCCCACCGGTGCATAAGGTATGCTGTAAAAGCCGTTTGCAAGAGAGGTGGCACTGTATGAAGTGCCTTCCACCCAGATGGTGGCTCCGCCAAGAGGGGTGCCATCTGCGGTTACGGTTCCGCTCATGCTGCCCATATCGTCCACAATCATAAAGAATCTGGCATTTGATCTGTTGGCAGACACCGTACCGCTTGTGCCAGTGCTGCCATGGGCACTGTCGCTTTGGAAGCGCAGGGAGCTATTGAAACCGGGGCTGCTGTAATAGACCAGGGCGTTGCGGGCATAAGAGCCAGCGCAAAGATCGGTTACGGCTTCCACGATAAGGTTGTCTGTACCGTTCCAGAAGAAGGGCACATCAAATACATGCAGGTTCCAGCCTTCCACGGGCATAAATGTATTTGCCTGGAAAACCACTTCATATCCACCAGCTTCAAACGTTGAGCCAAGAGCCGTTTGCCCGCTGTGTTTGAGGCGTATCTGATAGTTGGTCATGGGTGTACAATCATCCACGCTCATCACGTTAAAGGCAATGGATTTGATAAGACCGGATGCCCCACCGGCGGCGTAAATCTCGTCAGCCCTATACAGATACTGTTGGCGGAAAGCTTTATACCAAGTACCGTAAGGGGTGGGACTGCCGGTATTGCCGTTTATGGCTGTGCCATCACCCACCTGAACCACCAAGAGCCCAGCTTCCATCACGTTTACATTCAATGTGGGGGTGTTGTCGTTGGCAGTGTTTTGATCACCGCTTAAAACCACTTTGCCATATAATGTCTCAGGTCCTTGCGTTGATGGAGTCCAGGGAATGGTAAAATTGAGGGTTTGACCAGATTGGATATATGTTCCAGACACAGATCCCACCAAGATTCCGTTTGCTCTGTACAGCCTAACCTGGTAGCTGCTTTGGCTATTCTGTCCCACGTTAGATACGGAAATCTGATAGTTTACCGATGTGCCTGCGACGGGTGCTGTATTGCCCGATAATGATACTGCCGCCAAGTCATTATTGATAACCGGGTTTGGGTAAAGACTCAGAATAGCCCCCTGATATTGAGTGAAGGAGTGCGAACCTGGATTGAGGTTGGACAGATAAAAATATCCATCATAGTATCCGCTCCAGCCCCAATTGAAATGAAAATAATTGGTTCCTTGGTATCCATCCAAGACGAAGGCGTGTCCTCCATCATTTTGTCCCCTGTAATATATGGGACGCCCTTGGTCCAAATCACTTCTCAACATGGATGCCCAGATTGTGGAGCTGTAATCATTTGCCCAATGAAGTTGAGCCGCATTGTTGTAACGAAAATAATTGACCAAGGCATCCCTGGCATCGTCGCTATATGCACCACTGCCATCATAACTATACATCATATCCACACCCACTCCACAATGATAGAGCAAGGTGGATATATGTGTGTTTTCCTGAGAAATGGAATTGGGCATCAAACTCCAATTGTAAGTAGTGGCACCGAAATTTACGGATTGAGTGCCATAACCATCTGCATAATATGAATGAGACCCATTGCCGGTTACGGGATAATTCCACTTCTTCATGATTTGTGCCATGGCTGTTGCCACACAGCCTGCATACACATGACCTCCGGGACCGCTTGCATCTGGCGGACACAGGGAATTATAAGGCCAACCCTGATCCCAGGTGGTGGCACACAATGGCGCCACATCTCTGGTGATCACAAAGTCAGAGAAGTCTTTCCGCAGTAATTTGTTCCAGCCTGGGTCCACAGACCACTGTGGATTGGATCGGATTTCTTGCATACTGCGGCTATACTGCCCAAGATACCATTCCACATGTACTGGTATCTCTTTTGTGGGGAAAAGCCCATTCGTGGAGTATCCCAAGACGGGAGCAGAAAGATCATCTCCTGCCACCAACACAAAACCCCCGGGGGAAAAACTGACCACGTAAATATCTGGGCTACTGGCATCTTGACCCATGTAGGGATGAACCGAGAAGGCTGTCATTGTCCTATTGGTCATGTTTCCCATCAAGTCTTCAGCTATCCGGATAGCCGTACCTTCTTCTACTTTTTCTGCTGAAATTATCCAACACAAAGTAACGAGCAGTACAATTAAGAGTTGCTTTTTCATGAAAACCTCACTTTTGTAATAAAAGCTACATGCTTTTGTTGTGGTTATTAGCACTAAATTTCAGCAGGTAGATGCCTGAAGATAGCTCTCTGCCCATATCATCTGTGCCGTTCCATATGACGGTGTGAAAGCCCTTATCAATGTATGCATCAACCAGGCTGTGTATCTTCTGTCCGTTGAAAATAGGTATCGTAAGTGTGATCTGCGTATTATATACAGTCTCTTCAAATTTGATGATGGAGCTGTGGTTGAGAGGACTGGGATATAAACCCTTGAGTGCAGTTTCTAAGACTGGGTTATCGTCGGCACTCACAGTTTGGGGTTCCAAGATGATGAAATCAGACTGGGTGCCATAGTTTTGCAGCGACTCCAGCTCATACTTGTAAGTAAAAGGGATATCGTTGAAACCTTGGTTTGTATTCGTGTTATCTCCCAAGAGCGTGCCCCCACTAATCTCTGTGTATGTACCCAGAGCGCTGGTGAATATGTATTCGTCAACGCCTGCCCACATAGTTATGCTGGCAGCGACAAAGACTATGATGAACAATAAGTTATGCATAGTTCCACGCATACCTTCTCCTTTTTTAAAGTGTTATAATTCTCTTCGAAAACTCTAAGTCTTGTATTTTAAATAAGAGTTAAAACTGCATCGCTACAATAAAATTCACATAGGCAATATGTGTCAAGATAATTATACGACCCTTGTATAACATTACAATATAATAGCCTTATTTCTTATCAATTTAGCTGCCTAATGGATCGTTTGAGCTTATAGAATCAATGAATTATTCAGGTCTGTTTTGGGCTTTGGCTACTTCAATAATTAAGGTTCCTTCTCTATAAATTCTTGGCAGGAACCTATTATGATCTGATAGCACCCGTCACAGCCCGCACCTTCACAAACAGCTTATCCACATATTCTACTAAATAATCAAGGCTGATGGGTGGGGCAATGTAGGAGTCATAATATTCAGAAAAAACAATCCTTGTGCATACTGGGCGCCAAGCCCCAGTGCGCCCATCATCATTATGAGCAGTGCAAATAAACGGTAAAACTGTTTCATCATACACTCCTTAGTCTTTTTATAATATTGCGACAATCTCATTGCTTAACGCTGTATCATAAATGATGTTTAGCTCTCGAACCCACTTTAGCACAACCTCATAATCAGGCAAGAGAAATCTTTAGAAACTTCCTCTTTCTTAATATTAAAGCGATATACTTGGTATTGAGGACTTCCACATGCTGCTGTGACTTTTCACAGATAATTTACGATCTTTATTGTAGAAGTTATTACCTTGAATTACAAATACAAGAGTAAATGAGCAGAAAGATGGTTGTTTTCATACCTTAGCGATGGGCATCAAATAATGTTCTGATACAAATATTGTACTACTTTTATATCGTCATATGCACCTTAATAATAAGCGTTAGCTGGTGAATGGTATTATAGACATTAAGGTCGCGTTTCCCTATGTATTATGAAGGGTGGATTATAAATCGATATCGAATAAGCTGGATGTTCGTAATATGAAACCAAACTCTAATCTTAATTTGTGAAAAGCCGGCAACTCTGATTCTCTTACTCTGGGATGCCCGTCACAGCTCGTACTTTCACAAACAGCCTATCTACATATCCCACTATATAATCAAGGCTGATGGGTGGGGCGATGTAGGAATCATAGTAGTTATCCATGCTACACTCAAAATATGGTTCATCACTAAAGAAAACCTCATAATAGGAAATCTGTATGGGATTACCATCTATATCTTCTGTCACCTCATCCCAATCCAGTGTGAGATGATCTCCTGTAATGGCTATGCTTAGATTCTGTGGTGCCTTTGGGTTAAGAGGTATGTTATTCAACAGCTCTGCCAAAGAATACTTCACGCCTTGCAGAATCTCCTTGGAGCTATGGTTTTGCAGGAAAAAGACAATCTCACAATTGTCTGCGTTCCAGGCGGAATTTAAGGTGAATTGGAAGTTGATGGTGGTCTGTTCGCCGGTCTCAAGGCTGATGTTGGTTCCGTTCTGATTGGGTATCATGAGGCGATTGACGTTATCCACGGTGGTCTGGTTGAACCAATTGAAAGCGATATTGGATTCCGTGAGTACGGCGTGCAGCCTCACGTTTGTATTGTCATCGTCTTCAGGCTTGGCGATGGTGACGAAAGCGTTGTATTCATTGCCCGAAGAGGTTCCATAGGCGTTGATGGTGTAATGGCTGGGTACGCTCAGGCGAGTGTTTACCTTGGGAAGATATCTATTGTAAATAGGGTTCGTAGTACTGCCACCTCCCAGGACGTTTTCCACCCCATCAAAAAAAGCGTTGGGTACTCCGGTTATGCCGTAATAGCTGTTGCGGGCATTGGAATAGATGTTGGTGAAGCTATCATTATTGCCTTTGTGGTTTTTGATGATGGCTACGGCATGTCCATTGGCAATGAGGTCATGGCAGCCCATGGCAGCTCCCGGGCAGTATTGACACCAGGTACCAGTGCCCACTTCCACCACCACGAGCTGGCGGGGTACAGCGTTCAGTATCATAAATATGCAAAGTAGCAGGATTGATAAGACTGCTTTTCTCATCTTTATATCTTCCTTTTTGTTATGGCATAATCCGCCCATGAGGGTGAAAGTGATATCTTCCCCAAACATGGGTTTGAGCTTATTACAACAATCAAACTGACACAGTCAATATCTGTCAAGATAATTCTGCACTCTGGGGCAAGATAGATGGGGAATGATGATAAAAGAAGGCTAATCTTTTCAGTACTACCCCTGGAAGCAACACAGCTTCTTTAAGGCTATACTTTAATAATTTAAGATACACCTTGACAAAACCTCAGATATATTTATCTTGTCCTTAGAAACATTAAGGAGAATACATGAAACTCAACTCTTGTCCCATGTGCAAAGGAGAATTGCAGGTGCGGGAATATCACTGCCCGTCTTGCGAAGTGAGCTTTAAGGGTGAATTTGAGAGCTCTTGGTTGAGTGCGCTCAGCGTGGAGCAATTGGCATTCGTGAGGTTATTCCTATTGGTTCAGGGCAATATCCGTGAGATGGAAAAGCGTTTGAACATCTCTTATCCCACGGTAAAGAGCCGTTTGGCAGAAATCTTGAGAGAGATTACGGATAGCGAGACTGCTCCCACAGATTATGCAGATATCCTGTACGATCTGGAGCAAGGCTTTGTATCCGTGGATGAAGCAATTAACATGATAGAAACAAGGAGGAAACAATGAAGACAGCAAAACTAACTCATCGCCTTGAGAAAGAGGGTATTAAGATTCTCAAAATCAATAACGAAATGGCTCCCCTCACCATTGAGGGGCATAATGAAAACTATTTTGAAGTGGATGCCAAGCTACTAATGGACCCGGATGAATTGCCACCTGCAGAGGGATTATTTACCTTTGTAGTGAAAGACGATGTGGCAGTGCTGGATCTGGAGATGCTGCCCGAAATGCGGCAAAGTATCTGGAGCAGTCGCGTTCCCAAAATTCATCTCAAGATGCCCATGCAAATCATATTGGAGGTGGAAACAGAGGATATGCCCACCTATATCAGCGGATTGAGTGCAGGCGTAGATGTGGAGACGGAAAACGGTCCCCTGATAATCAGCAATTGTGAAGGCAGGCTGGAGATTGAATCCGAAAACGCCCCCATCAAGCTGCGCAACATTGCAGGCAAGATCAAGATTGAGATGGAAAATGCCTCCCTCTCTGCAGAAGCCTTGCAAGGCGACAGCCTGGATATCGAAAGCGAGAATGGACCGGTGAAGATTCGCAGCGCTTCCTTTGGCAAGGTGCGCATTGAAAGCGAAAATGGCGCCATCTATTATGAGACCCTTCCCCTGGAGGATGGAGACTTTGAGATCGAGAGTGAGAATGGGAACATCCATCTGGTATTACCAGTTGATTTTGATTTTGAAATGGATGCCGAGATAGAGAATGGTAAACTGAGCAATTCGATAGACTCGCAGTGGAGTCAGGACGAGGAGAAGATCCATCTGTGGCGAGGTGAAAAGAATGTAAAGATAAGGCTGAAAACAGAAAACGGCATGATCAGGCTGAGCCCGGATGGTCATATCAATCTGGATTATCTGAGGCAAAAGCTGGAAGGTCTGAAAGAATCCATCAATTCTGCCCAGAGTTTGCAGGATAAGGAAACCGTGCAAAAGCACCTGCATAACGTGGTGGATTATGTGAACAAGCTGCTGGGACACATCAATGAAGAGAAGGTGAAGAATACGGTGAAAACTGCCACTGACAAGCTGACCAATCTGGTTGCAATGCAGGATTTTGCCCAAGCCAAAGACAAGCTGATCCTGAGCGTGGAAGATTTTGGCAGGGAAGTAAGCCAATCCATGGGCAGCTTTTGGGAAAAGGTGCGCGGCAAAATGGGGCATGAATTCAACAGATCCCGCATCAAAGAGCACCTGAGCCAGCTGAGCGGCATTGGCGAAAAGATCAATAAAGGTATCCAAGACGGTATGCGAAAGATCAAGGGTTTTGAGGATATGGGCGAAGACGAGCATGAACGGATGCTGGATTTTAGCCGCATCAAAATCCTGGAAATGCTGGAAAGCGGCAAGATTACCACAGAAGAGGCAGAACGCCTGTTGAAGGCTATCGGCAAAGAATAAACTTGACACCATAGCAGGCTCCAAAAAGTGTGAGCGAACCAAGTCGGGATGTAGCGCAGCCCGGTCAGCGCGCTCGGTTCGGGACCGAGAGGTCGGAGGTTCAAATCCTCTCATCCCGACCATGGTTTTTTTGCTTCGTGCCACGAAGTCAGGCTGCCGAAGTCTGAATATTTATATTACGGCGGTGTTCGGCTACCGTCTGTTGTTTATATCGATAGCGTCCAGCAGAAACAGAATTGAAAGAACAAAAACAAAACCTAATCTATTATCTCAAGCTCCTTTACCCTTATGTGAAAAAGGACCGGTGGCTGCTCATATTCGGGCTTTTTATCATGCTGATCACCTCAGCTTTGCAGCTGGTGGACCCTCTGATATTGGCAATGATCGTGGATAAGAGCGTGCCTGCCGGCGATATGGGGCTCACCCTGCGCTATGGCCTGCTCTTTATAGGAGTGGTGCTGGTTTCCGGGTTTTTGTCTTATCTGCAAATCGTTCTCTTGTCCCGTTTGGGCATCAAGGTGATCACAAACTTCAAATCACGCGTGTTTGAACACCTGCTAAAGCTGCCTGTGGATTGGTTTAACAAGCAATCTGTGGGGGAACTGATCGCCAGAGTGGAGAGCGATAGCGAGCGGGTGAAGGTGTTGTTTTCTGATCTATCCATCCGCATCATCGGCAATCTGCTCTTTTTTGTGGGGGTATTTTTGGTGCTGAGCCTGCGGGAATGGCAGGTGACGGTGTGGATTCTGCCCGCGATGGTGGTGATGATCTTTGCCTACTTCTTTCTGATCCGCTATTTGGCAAAGTTTTATCGCAAAATCCGGGAGAAATATGCCGATATCAGCGCCCACATCACGGATTATGTGCAGGGCATGCCGATGATCCAGGCTTTGAACCAAGAGAAACGGGTGGTGGACGACCTGCGTCGATCTTCACATGACAAATATGCTTTGGAGGCTCGCACCAGCTTTGTGGAATACGGTTCTCAGAGCCTCTTTTCATTTTTTCTGAATGTGGCATTTATCGTGGTGGTGATCAGCCTCACCGCACCCAAGATCATCATCGGGGCTGCCACCCTGGGCACGCTGATTGTCTTTGTGGAATATATCTCGCGAATGATGTGGCCCCTGATGCAGCTCTCTGAAAACGTGATGCAGATCCAGCGTTCCTTTGTGTCGCTGCGACGCATCCTCGATCTCACGGAATTGAGCACGGAAGACGAGCTTTTCACCGGCACCCAACAGGCTTCTTTTGAGCGCGAGATCCGTTTTGAAAACGTGTGGTTTGCCTACAAGGACGAGGATTGGGTATTGAAGGACGTGAGCTTTAGCATCCCCATCGGCAAAAAGGTGGCGTTGGTGGGCGCATCAGGCAGCGGTAAGACCACCACTGTGAGCCTCCTCTGCGGCTTTTATCCCGTCAACAGGGGAAAGATACTGATTGATGGCGTTCCTCTCTCTGACATGGATTTTAGGGCATGGAGGAGCAAGATTGGGCTCATCCTGCAGGATATCTTCCTCTTCCCCGGCTCCATCCTGGAAAACGTGAGAGTTTACAACGATCTGGTCTCGGAAGAAAAGGTAAAACAAGCCATCAATATCGTGCAATTGGACGACTTTATCAATGCGCAGGAGGAGGGCATCCACAGCCAATTGGCAGAGCGGGGGCAAAATATCTCCGTGGGGGAAAAGCAACTGATCAGCTTTGCCCGGGCATTGGCTTTTGATGCAGAATTGATCATCATGGACGAGGCCACCGCCTCCATCGATCCGCAAACAGAGGCGCGCATCCAACGCAGCATGAACCGCATCTTTGCCAGCCGCACCGCCCTCATCGTGGCGCACAGGCTCACCTCGGTGTTGGATGCAGACGAGATCCTATTCTTTAGCGAAGGAGAAATCATCCATCGCGGCACTCATGCCCAATTGATGGAGACTTCCACCGAATACCGCAAACTGGTGGAACTGCAGATGCTGAGCACAGGGGATAAACATGCGTAAGAGCTTTTGGCACCGCATCTTGAAGAAAATCAATCCCCATCTGGCGTGGATTGCCCGCCAGTGGTACACCCAGCGCTGGTTTGTCCTCATCATGCTCTTCTTTACGTTGGGCAGTTCCGCAGTATCCATCGCTTATCCGATGATCGCCAGGCGCTTGATCGACCTCTTGCGGGATATCCTCAACAACCCCCTCAGCTATCCCGAACCGATGCGGGAAGTGAACAACGTGATCCATGTCTTTCTGGCAATTGGCGCTGCACAGCTGATAACGGGCTTTTATCCGGCGTTCAGGGGTTGGGTAAATATCCGTTTTGAGCATGCGCTGCGGATGAAATACTTCAGCGCTATCACGGATAAGGACTATCGGTTCTTTCAAAAATACCGCACCGGGGACGTGGTGACGCGGCTCACCGATGATCTATCGGACTTTCCCAAGATCTCCTGGTTTTTGTGTTCCGGCATTTTCCGTGCGGTCAATTCTGCATCCATGATTATATTCAGCTTGATTGTGATGTTTAGTGTGAATATCAAACTGACGCTGTTTTCCATTGCTCCCATGCCTTTGATGCTGTTGGTCTATTATGTAACCTCAGACAAGCTGTATCGCAATTTTGAGCGCAATCAACAGGCGATCAGCGCAATCAACAGTCAATTAGAAATGAGCTTTTCCGGCATCCGCATCGTGAAGGCTTTCGTGAGCGAAGAAAAGTATAACCGCTTCTTTGAATCCGCACTTGCCAATCGCTTCAAAACGGAAATGAGCGTGGTGAAGCTGAATGCCGTGCTCAGCCTCATCTTTCAATATATAGATTATTTTGCCCAAATCGGAGTGATCCTCTTCGGTGGCTATATGGCTGTGAAAGGGGAAATTAGCGTGGGCACCTTCTTCCTTTTTTACAACTACCTCAGTATGATCATCTATCCGCTGTTGGATTTGCCCCAGCTCTTTATTTCCGGCAAACAGGCTTTCGTGAATATCGACCGCTTGGAGGAGATGCGCTCCTATCCCAGCATGAGCGAGCACCATAAGGGAACGGTGAATGTGGAATCCTTTAACGAACTACGCTTTACAGACGTGAGCTGTGGCTATCCTGAAGCGGGCAAAACCGTGATCGAAGATTGCAGTTTCCGCCTGGAAATGGGTGAAAAGCTGCTCATCTTGGGCTCTACCGGAACGGGGAAAACCACCCTGGTCAATCTCATCTTAGGACTTTTGGAAAAGAGCGGGGGCAGGATAGCCATCAACGGGACAGACATAGAGAATCTGGATTTGACTTCCTTGCGGGAAATCGTGGCATACGTGCCCCAGGAACCGGTTCTCTTTAGCGGAACTATCGATGAGAATATCCGCTTTGCCGTGCAGGACGCTTCCCAAATCGAATATCAAATGGCGATCAAAAGCGCCCAGCTGGGCCCTGAGCTGGCGTCATTCCCCTTGGGAGATCAAACGCGGGTGGGACAGCGAGGATTGGGTATCTCCGGCGGACAGAAACAGCGGGTAACCATCGCCCGTGCGCTTATCAAGCGTCCCCAGCTCTTGATCTTGGATGATATCACCGCCTCCCTGGACGCTGAAAATGAAGAGAAGCTATGGCAGGATATCAATGGCAATTATCAGGGGATTGCGGCAATTGTGATCTCACACCGGCTCTCCACTTTGCACTATGTGGATAAGGTGTTATTTATTGATTCTCAAGGGGTTTGCCATCACGGCACCCATGACGAGCTGGTGTTTTTGAACAAGGAATATCACGACTTTTTGCATGAACACCTGAAGTAGGGCGCAATTGGTTGAATGCTCACGCAAGTTCGCTGTTGAGATTCGCTTCGCTCAAGTTTAGCGTGCTACGCACTGTTATAAAGTGGCTGATGCCTATTTTGAATTCGTGAAATCCTTCTAATTAGTGTAATTAGCGGTTAAAAAAACGCACACTGCCCTCATTATTCATAATTCATAATTCATCATTCATCATTCATCGCTTGCGCAGCAAGCTCCCTGAAGAGTCTCACCAGAGACGCTATTTCAGGTCAACTCAGGCTATACGTATAAGTTACGAGTCTCGAAGAGACGGCATTTCACATACACTGCTTATATGGCCTAATTCAAGAAATACCAGCGCAGGCCAGCATGTAATGAAACGGGAACTGGCTGCACTCCAAAGATATAGTTATCTCCAATGTTGAGGATGCTTACCTCTATGTCAAAAAGCTTGGAGATTTGCACCCCTATGCGGGCATTGGCAACCAAGGAAAAATCCAGCGCATCGGCAGGAACAGCAAGGTTGATATAGCTGGAGTGGAAGGTATAGCCCAGGGCGGCAAAGATGGCGTTATTGTATGCCAAATCGCGCCTTAGCTCCAGTTCTCCAAACCCTCTGAAAGCTGGATCGTCGCGCATCTGATCACATTCCTGCATCCACAACATATTATGCCTCAGGATGGTGGAAAGTATCCGCCAATCCTTTTCAAAGATGGCTCCCATGCCGATCACGATGGGGCTGGCATCTGCTTGCAAGAGTTGCCCATTATCCAGGAACGATATCTTATAAAGCTCGTTTCCCAGCCCGATGCCCAGCCGCAGGCTGGAAAGATCCAAGCCCAGTTCCAAAGAAGCTTTACGCCTCTGCCGGATGTCCCGGTAATCCAGCACACCGCCGGAGGTATAAATATCACTCACGCTCACGCAGGGCTGGTAGGTGGAGAGATCTGTTTTGAGACCCATGCCTACACTAAAGATTCCAAATTGATAAGCCAAATCAGCATCCAGGATGGCATCTTCCAAATCTGCCAGCTGCATGCCTGCATTAGCGTTGAAGCCCTGGTGCTGGTAGCCCAGCTTCAGCTCTGCCAAGCTCTTGTATTCACTTTGATAAGAGATGCGGGGCAGGGTAAAATCGTTTTCCCGCCAGGCTTGTGTCCAATGTGCAGCCAGATCCCAATTGCCTATCTGTATGTCCTTTCCCGCGCGCAACTGGTATAGCAGATTGCGTATATTCCCGGCAAAATCAGCGGAGCGCAGCGTCTCACGCCTGCGGGCAAAATCAAGATCCAGCCAGTTTGTGGTTACTTGAGTCCAAAGATATGCTCCCGTTCTTTCCACTTCCGATAGCGGAGAACGCCAATACACGGGATCGAGGCTGATGCTGCTGTGATCCTGGGCGATATCTGCGTATTCCAAGTTTACCTTCAGCCAGTGCAAAGGGATGCTGAGGCTGTGGCGGGTATTGGTCTGGGCGGAGCTTTTTGCCAGCCACTGGGCATTCGTGAGATCCAAATCCAAGCCATAATACAAGCCCGGCACGCCAAAGATGTCATTCCGTTTTAGCCTCACTAAAGCATAGCGATTGTCCAGCTCCCCCATACCAGCCGCCAGGGAGGTGAGGAGAACCGGATATGGATAATCCGAATCCTGCATGGATTGTAGCCATAGACTCTGCTGAGATGGCTCCAGAAGGCTCTGCGGCACATCCATATTATGCAGGCGCAGAACGCGGGCGCCCGTCATCAAGCCGGAAATATTATTTGCCGTTTTATACGCCAGGTCCTCAGCCGCCCACGGGTCCAGATAGCCACGGATGGGCTGGTGGGCAGAAGTCCGCCCTTTATCTGCCACTATCCAATCTTCAATGTCCGCCTTCAGCTTGTGCTCATCCTGCTTTGCCATCACCTCTTCGCTTTGATAGACGGCAATCTCCACCTCATACATGCCGGGGGTATTGCCCTGGGGCAGCAGGGAAAAGAGATCATGGGAATATAAATAAATATCCACCTGCGCACGGAGCGTTGCAGGCTGGACGCTGATGAGGGTATAGGTGGAATCCTGCAACACGGCAATGCGCAATAACACTGTGGGAGGCACATCTCCAAAGTCTTGATCTGCAGGGAGTTCCAAGATAGGTGCGTTTTCCAAAAACAGCGGTTGGGACGCCAGCGCAAGAGAACAGGCAAGAAAGGCGATTATCAAAGCCAGCCGTGGTCGCAATACCATTGGTAAGTCTCCTTGATTTGCTCTTCAAAATCTTCCTGGGGCGCCCAGCCCAAGAGGAGGCGCGCTTTCGAGATATCACAATTCCAGTGGGAAGTGCTCAGCTCCAGATACTTTTGCCAAGTGATCACAGAGGATTTATGTGTAAACTTAGCCCACAGCTCTCCACCTGCAAACACTGTGGTTGCCATCGCTTTGGGTATTCTGAGGCGGATGCCCCTCTTCCCCACAGCCTTGGATATGGCTTCCGTAATGCTGGCTTGGGTATATTCCCCTCCGTCGGAGGCAAAGAAAAGCTGATTCCGTGCCTCTGGCTGCTGGATGCAGAGCTTTACAAAATCTGTGAGCTGTGCCGCACTGATCATATTCAGGATTTGCTTATCATTTGCCATGCTGAGAGATAGCCCCTTCTTTGCCATCTGGAACAGGCTGAGGAAATCCCTGTCTCCAGCGCCATAAACCGGAACGGGACGGATGATGCTCCAATCCTTCTCACAGCGCTGCTTTATCACCCTTTCCGCCCACAGCTTGCTCTTGCCGTACCAATTCACGGGGGCGGATGCCATCTCTTCATCGATGGGTTTCCCATCCGGGGAAGGGCGCGATGCCGCCTGGGAACTGATATAGATAAAATGCTTGATATCAGAGAGGTTGACCGCCTCCAACACCCGTGCGGTGATGCCCACATTCGCCTGCATCATCTCCTGGAAGGTGCTGGTGCGCGTCTTGCCGGCATTGTGGATCAATACATCACAGCCGGACAAGCAAGAGAGGATGGATGAGACGTCTGTGTAATCAACTGTTTGGATGGATTGATCGGCTGACAGCAGGGAAGGATCAGCATTTGGGCGCAACAAGGCAAGGGTTTGCCAATTTGGGGATTGTAATCCGCTCACAAACTTACTGCCCAAAAAGCCATTCGCTCCGGTGACGGCTATTTTCATCTTCCTTCCAAATGTATAAAGTGGTGGGCGCTAAGGGACTTGAACCCCTGACATCTTGCGTGTAAAGCAAGCGCTCTGCCAACTGAGCTAAGCGCCCACGAGAGATAAATATTGTGGTCGGGGTGAGAGGATTCGAACCTCCGACTCCTGGTTCCCAAAACCAGTGCGCTAACCGGGCTGCGCCACACCCCGCAGTTGCGTCAGGAAAAATGAGCCTCGAATCTTGTCAAGACAATATCGCTTTGCCGCCAATTCCGTATTGCGCCACAAATTGCTTTACAAGAAGGCAAAGGGTAAAAAGCTGGCTCCAATTTATGAAAAGCAGCACTCCTCTCCCCTCTTCCAAAGGCACACGATCCGCCAAAGGCAAACAGCAAATCGTGCGCAAGGGGATGCGTTTATCCATAATTGATGGAGTGTTTGCCCAGATATATCAAGCTTTGTGCCAGATTGGCAGCAGCTTTGTGACCAAGTTTTTGGTGATCTTGGGAGCCACCCCGTTCCAATTTTCCCTGCTCAGCGCCTTGGGGCAGGTATCCGCCCTCTTTCAACCCTTGGGCTTGGCACTCACCCACAGGCTCAAAGCCAGAAAGTGGGCTTGTGTGTGGATCACCGCTGCGGGCAGGTTTCTCACCTTTTTCACTGCTGCCGCCCTGCTGTTTTCCAGCCAAAATACGGCAATCTGGTTTGTCTTGGCGCTGCTCTTTTCCAGTGCCTCGCTCTTGGCAATTGGCGGTAATATCTGGATAGCCTGGATCAGCGATCTCATCCCGCAAAATATCAGAGGCAGGTTCTTTTCCCGGCGCAATCAAATAGTCATCCTTGCTGGCTTGATAGTGGGCTATATCTTTAGCCTGTATATAGATATGTTCGAAGCCACCTCAGGACTGGCAAGGTCTATCCTCGTGGATGGCGTGGGATTGGGCAAGTGGTTTATCCCCGCCAATCAGCCGTACTTTATCAGCGGAATGTTTATCTTTGGCAGCCTCATTTCCTTCATCGGCCTCTATGTGCTTTCCAGACAACCGGAACGCATCGTGAAGGCAGAGCCCATCATCAGCCTCCGCAAGGAATACAGCCAGCCATTTAAGGATGTAAACTTTCGCAAGCTGCTGATATTTGGAATGTGGTGGATGTTGGCGATTGGCGTGGGCAGCGCATTTTGGGGACCCTTCATGATCCAAAAGCTAAAGATGGGGATGTTTACCATGCAGCTTTATGGCACCCTGCACAACGCCTCTTCGCTGGTGGCATTCACCTTTTGGGGCAGGTTTGTAGACCGTCTGGGCAATAAAACCGCCATGAAAATCTGCGTGTTTTTGGGCGGATTGAACCCCATGCTTTGGCTCTTCACCGGGCCGGGTAATTACAGCATTCTATGGATGGAAGCGGTGATTTCCGGCATTATGTGGACTGGCAATACCATCGTGGCTACCAATTTTGTACTGGCGATTGCTCCCAAGGGCAAACAGCAGGTTTACAGTGGTCTTTATGGGGCCCTTGCCGGAGTGAGCATGATGACCTCCACCCTGCTTTCCGGTGCCTTTTTCCCCGGGCATCTGGACCTGGGCTGGAAGGTCTTGGAGCCAGAGCAGGTGGTCTTCGGCATCGGCGGCATCCTGCGTTGGCTCACCATTATCCCACTGCTGTTTGTGGTGGAAAAGAAGGCAGTTCCCCTGCGCCACGTGTTAGCCTATGCGCTCAGATCGGTCATGGAAGGTGTTTCCGACCTCTGGCAATCGATTATTAAAAGGGTATAATCCTATTTCAGCTTGCTGAACCAACCGGATATGGAAGCCTGAAGGCTGGCTGCATCCAAGCCCTCCAGTGCGTACAGCTCGTCTGAGGGTCCGGAATGAGGATATCCCTTCACGCCTATCTTGAGCAGCTGAGCGAACAATCCCTTTTCCAACAATCTATCTGCCAATGTGGTTCCCAAGCCGCCTTGCACGTGATGATCTTCGATGGTTACCACATACTTGCTGGCAGCCACTTTTGCCAACAGCTCATCATCCAGTTGCAAAGGTGAGGAGACGTAATAAAGCTGAGGATTGATACCCTGCTCCCGCAGAGCGTCAACGGCTGTGATCGTATTGGCAACAGGCGTTCCGGTAACCAACACGCAGCCTTGGTCACCCTTCCTCAACACATCCGCCTTGCCATAGTTAAAATCATAATTTGCGTCATAGAAAACCGCTCCTTCCTCAGTTTTGATGATGGGGATACGGGAGCGACCCATCGCGATGATATAATTGCCGGGCTTATCAATCAGCCAGCGGATGATGCGATCTGTTTGATTGGGATCTGCGGGCAGGATGAGACGGAAATTGTGCAGATTGCGGGAAAGCGAGATATAGTCTATACTCTGATGGGTTTTACCATCGGCACCCACATCCAGTCCCACGTGGGTGAGCACCACCTTCAGATTTGTCCAGTTAATAT
>Ga0265293_10001019_pt1 | contig 63309 bp, 45 predicted proteins | sample Munlanlewell138R_FD_192505 | JGI IMG/M metagenome (GOLD analysis project Ga0265293, IMG submission 192505) | Leachate microbial communities from a municipal landfill in Southern Ontario, Canada - Leachate well 138R | ecosystem: Engineered > Solid waste > Landfill > Unclassified | place: Canada...
GCTGGCCTTGCTGCCATTGATCCCAGATGGCAGCCTTCTTTACATCATTCATCCTATCAAACTCCTGCATTTACCACCTCTTTACTCATTGTAGTATCGGGTGTTGCAGTGACCGGTTGAATCCAAGCCGGTTAAAAATGGGGGGATTACCCCCCCAGCTGGGAGAGTCACCTATTCTAAACCCTTCCCCAGCTCCAGCCAGCAGGCTGAAAAGTTGTCCCACAAACACGAAAGCCGTGACCAGATCCTGGCCACGGCTTCGCGATTTAAAACGAGAGTCTGGAGGACGGCGCTATTTCCTGGTCGCCCAACTAAACTCTGTATGCGTCACTGACGAGCATGTCGTCAATGGAACCTAGCTTAGCTTTGTCTGGATCAAGGCCATTGGCGTTAAACCAGATTCTTTCCCTGGTCGCCTGTTTTTCGCCATAATTAAGCACCAATTCCGATAACGCTGCCTTGAAAGCGGCACTGCCATCGACATAACAGGCGTTGATCAGATTATCGACCAGATTGCCAATAGCAATGGTGTATTTATTGATACCACTGGGGGTCAAGGGCAGTTCCACCGGAATATCCCCAAGCGCTGTTGTCAGGGCATCTTTTGCCTTCAGGGTTTGCTGCCCGCCATCGACTATTGCCACCAATTGACCGGCCAACGATTTCATATTGTCAAAAGACCCTCTCTCAAAAAGATAGGCCTTATCCCACTGGGTGTTGAGCATTTTGAGGTGCCCCACCACCAGCGCCGCCTGCTCCTGGGCGAGGCCATTTTCAGGATCAATGGCAGGCGCTATGGTTTTTTCCACCGCTTTTATGAGGTTGTTAATTCGATTATCGATATCAGGCAGCATGTTTTTGTCCTCTTATCAACTCTACCATTTGATCCAAAAAGACAGCACCGGCAGAACCCAGCCAGGTGATCAACAAATCTTGATGACTGTTACTGTTTTGACCCGCCATAATAGCACTACCGAGATCCATAATCGCGCATTTCCAGGCGTTCATCACTTCGTAGTAGCGCAGGGTTTCCGGGTTGATGGTGCGCCCGGAAAGCCGCTGGTAGTCGGCAAGGAATTTGTCCCTCGGCATCAGGTTGCAGACGAGAAACTCGCCTTTGTCATTCCAGCCGCCAAAGAGCTTTTGTAAAATCCAGGCGATGTCTTCGTGGAAATCGCCAAAGTGTGCCAGCTCCCAGTCGAGGATGGTGGTGATTTTCCCTGAAGGCTCCTCAAACATAAAGTTGCCAAGGCGATAATCGCAGTGCACCAGGCAGGGGGCTTCACAGACAGGGGCGTTTTCCCGCAACCAGTTTTCCACCAGTGTGACCATGGGCACAGGCTCGACCTTGTCTTGCGCCCAGGTCAATGCCCAGTCATTGAGCTGGTAGAGCGCCGCCTCATTGGTGTTGGCTCGAGGAATCACATAGGTGCTGAGATCTTTGTTGCTCCAGTCCGTCCAGGAATGGATTTTGGCCAGGTTCTCGACAAACTGAGGGGCGATCAAGTCAGTGTAGCGACCATAGTTGGAGCCTATGCCTGAAACCCCGGTAATGGAGGGATCTGTTGGCTTGGTAACTCCGGGAACAAACTCAATGAGCAGCCCCGGCTGCCCCAGATACTCACCCTCGGGATCGACATCGAACACTGGCGGTACAGGCACCACATCGGCAACGGCGCGAAGAATTTGCGCCTCTCTCAACCGACAGGTTTCGTTGATCCCTTCCAGGGGATCCATGCGCAGAATATAGCGCTTTGGCTCTGGAGCCTGGTCGTGAGCCAGCCAAAATGCAAACTGCTCTTTGGACGCGCCGCCGGTCATGCGCTTTAAGCCGCTGATCTGAATATTTTTGAACCCCCGGGCGCTGAACAATCGCAACAACGCTGCCTCAGCCTCTTCATCGGTGCGGGGGTAATAGGGGCCATCCTTGCGTTTGGCCGCTTTTCTTTCGCTAATATACTGGACTCTAGGTTCAATCAATAACATGTGTTAAAACCTTGTAAACAATAAACTCTGCAATCATTGAGTTGTCAGTTGCCGTTACCGCGCCAGGGGAAGCTGAAACCCAGCTCGCTCATACCGTAACCCACAGTGCCATCCGTCAATCTGTATTCCATCATCTGTTCGATAAAGTTGAAGGAATCGTAGGGAAACTGCCAGCGGAATAAAGGTTTTCCGGTAAACTCCCAAACACGACCGAGCTCGTCAGTGAGCTTCCAATGGGAGTGCTTCAATGTCATCTCGTCTTCTTCATAGGTGATGGTTTCTTCCACCTTGTCGATGGTCAGCCAGCGTTCGCCGTCGTGAAGAATTTTCTGATAGCTGTCACCCTTTTCGGTAATACCGTGAACCGCCACACAGGCCATGCCATTATCAAAGATCGGCCAGGCCAGACGGTAGTGAATCAACCCTGTCCAATTGCGCGGCCCAACGCTGAGATCCCGGAATCCTTTGTCATCAATGCTAATCACTTCTCCAGTTCTCAGCTTAATATCACCTTTGACATTACAGAAGCCTTCGGGGTGGACATAGGTAAGTTCCTTAGCAATAGCGTCGTCGGGGTCGTTTTTACTCAAGGCAATACTGTCACCCATGGGATGAATGAGATCCCATTCTAATTCAGCATGAAAATCTTCTGCTTCCACTTTAACAATGGCCGTTTGCAGGGGCTTTGTCGCCTTCATGGTAATACCAGCGACAGTCATACCGGGATCGAGACGATCATCGGTATAGGGTAAATTCATATTAAGTCGCGTAAATAAAGGTTTACCATCGCGAAAAAAAATGGCGAAGCAGTTTATTTCTTTAAGATTTTCGAGAACACCAATGCGAAAAAAACCACCGACCTTCTGCTTGCGATCATAAAAATTAAAGTAAAAGCTCTGGTTCCACTTGAGGATATCTGGATTGGGAATATAGCGCTCTATATTTTCCGACATGTACTCAATGGTAAGTTTGGTCATTCTATACCTCGTTTTTATTAAATGTTAAAAAAACAAATAAAACTTGTGCTTAAAGGAGGCCAGCTTTAACTTAAAGCGAAACCCTGTTAACGCCAATACCAATTTATTCGATTGCGAATCAACAGCTAAGCAGTCGGACAACGGTAACATTCGGGCTTTTAAGCTGAAGCTTAAAAATTTCTGTACCGATGGCTTTTATCAACAAAATTATTGCCACCCAAAATGGGCTTTTAATTAGAAAGAATAATGGCCTGACCCCGACGGCTTGCGCGGCCTTATTTGTCAGACGCCAAGACTAAAGCCCATCCCCGGCAGTCAAAATCCAACCGCGCCTACCAAGCAAAAATTATACATACGCCTGCCATCATCCTATCACCAAATAACAGTATTTCCACATTTATTTTTAACCATGACAGTAGAGCAATAAAAAATCAACTATCCAAAATCATCGACATTTACACCCACCTCAGAGATAGTCAAACCCCATAAACCGATCGTACACAAGCCATAACTAGCCGTAAAAATAGAAAACAAAAAAACTATACATCTCAATAATATAAAATAATAAAACAGTATTTTTTTCATACTAATTATTGGCAGTCACCATAGAAAAATACCTCTATCCGCACTCAGAAAACTGGCATTCAAAAAGATATAAAGCCATTAAAAGCCAAGCCAAACAGAGCCAAAAAATAAGAAATTTTACCTCTTCATCAATTGAGTACTAAATCAAAAATATAACGCTCGATCTAAAATAAAACATAGACAAAACAGTATCTTCTGAAAATCTTGGGCTCGCCCCACAAAAAACCAACAACCACTGCCCACCCGCAAAAAACAGGTATCGAATTGGAGAAGATTATCACGCCACTTTACTGCTCTGATTAAATCTCCACTCCGGCCAGGTCGAGGACAAAATTCCTGTGCGGCAAGGCATTAATCAGATATTCCTTAAGACAGGCTTAATTACTTTATTTGTGATCATGGTGTTAAAAAATGACGTAAATACGTCTATTCCATAATCCATCATTGCCACATACCGTGGCACTTCCTCCAGGTTGCAGATTTGATAGTTTCTGCAAGGCGGAACAGTTATTTAGCTATTAGTTCTAAACAAATAAATTGGTAACCAAATTAAATCTTGTCGTTTCAACTCTTTTAAGTATGAAGTGAGACCACGGCTTAGGCGCACCAAGGTTTAAAAAATCACAAAAGGAAACCCACATGAACATCACAAAAACTAAAATGTCTATAGCTGTGAGCATAGGCGCATGTTTATTATGTTCCAATCAAGTCTTCGCAGCCATGGCCCTGGAAGAAATCATTGTTACAGCCAACAAGCGCTCAGAAAGTGTAAATGATGTAGGCCTGTCGATTTCTGCCCTGGGCGGCGAAAAACTGGCGGAACAAAAATTGACATCTCTTGAAGAAATATCTTCTGCGATTCCTGGCCTTGTGTACTCTGCCAGCACTGCCAATACCCCTATTTTCACGCTTCGCGGCATTGGCTTTAACGAACAGACTCTGGGTGCATACCCGGCCACCAGCCTGTACCTTGACGAAGCACCTATGCCGTTTCCCGTACTTGCCAGCCATACTTCCTATGACCTTGAGCGAGTTGAGGTTCTGAAAGGACCACAGGGCATTCTTTTTGGTCAAAACTCCACCGGAGGCGCTATTAACTTTATTGCTGCCAAACCTACAGATGAGTTCGAAGCAGGTGGTGATCTGAGTTATGGACGCTTTGATAAAATGGAATTTAATGGCTTTGTGAGCGGACCGCTATCTGACACCGTCGCCGCAAGACTAGCTGTCACTGGCGTCAATGCCGACGAATGGCAAAAAAGTTCAAGTCGAGATGATGAAAATGGCGCTGAAGAATATTTTGCAGCACGTCTGACATTAACATTTGAGCCAACCGACACCTCCCGTTATTTAGTCAATATTAACGGCTGGAATGACCAGTCCGACCCTCAAGCCCAGCAATTGGCCGCCATTAACCCGCAAATTTCCGGAGAAGCCGCTGGCGCCAACTTGGAAACCGTATTGGCGCAAACTCTGACCCAAGAAGATACCCGTGCTGCAGACTGGTCTCCTGATATCAACCCATCTGGCGATCGTGACTTTTACCAGTTTATTGCTCGAGGAGATTGGGATCTGGCAGATACTATGACATTGACTGCTCTGACAACCTATCAAGACTTCGAACAAAATCAGCGTACTGATGGCGATGGCACCTCTTTGGTACTATTCGATCTCTCTCCGATTCAGGGAGAAATCGACACTTGGATCACAGAAATTCGTTTAGCAGGCAATACCGATGCTATGAAATGGGTGATGGGCGCCAATTACGAGGACAGCAACACCTACGAGAGCGAAATCCTTAACTACAGAGACTCTACCAACACAAACCCTGCCAATCTTTTCATCAATACTTCAGGCATTGCTCTGGAACAAGAAATTTCCAACTATGCGATTTTTGGCAACGTGGATTATGATCTGACAGAAAACCTTACAGTAAAGCTGGGAGCTCGCTATACGGATTCAAGCATTGATGTAAATAGCTGTAATTTTGCGCCCGCCAATGATCCATTAGCGGTAGATGCTGGGCAGGGAGCTAACGTTGCAACGCTATTTAATGTTTTGGGGGACTTGCTTAATGGTGGCGATGGCGATTTTTCGAATGGCCTCGCCGTTCCATTTGACATCATAGGGATGAATGATTGTTATACGCTTAATGATAGCGCCATTCCCGGTGATGCCTATGTTCAGAGCCTGGAAGAAAACAATACCTCTTGGCGAGCAGGCCTAGACTATGCGCTAAATGAAAATACACTGGTTTACGGAAATATTTCAAAGGGTTATAAATCAGGTAGCTTTCCTGCCCTTGCTGCGGCTAACTTCTTCCAGCTCGATCCCGTTACCCAGGAATCAGTATTATCCTACGAGGTGGGCTTTAAATCATCATTGCTCGACAGCAGGGTGCAACTTAATGCTGCTGCTTTCTACTATGAGTATGAAGACAAGCAGCTGAGAACCAAAACTCTGGACGACATTTTTGGCCTTTTAGATGTTTTGGACAACGTCCCTGAAAGTGAAATCTTTGGTTTCGAAGCAGATATTACCGCTCAAATTACAGAAGGACTACGCTTGAGCGGCGCTATCACCTATTTGGAATCAGAAGTCAAAGACTACAGCAATGGTATTGGCTTTAACGGCGAAACCAATGTAGATTTTAGCGGTGAGCCCATCCCGTTCACTCCAGAGTGGACTTATAGCCTGGATGCTGATTACAGGGTTTTCTTGGCTTCAGGTGGCGAGGTTTTTATGGGTGTTAATGTCACAGGCCAGTCTGAGTCGGAAGCCGCTTTTGGCGCGAGCATGCTGACGCTGACACCAGAGCAATTTACCGCCGGAGCCCAAGTCATCAAATCTGACTATAACGTGATGGACTCTTATGCGGTATGGGGCGCTCGGCTGGGTTACGAAGACAAGGACGGGCGCTGGAAAGTCATGCTTTGGGGCAAAAACCTGGCTGACGAATATTACGTCACCAACCTGATTGCTTCTTCCGATACCACAGCACGCTTTGTTGGTCGTCCCCGCACCTACGGCATCACAGTTGGATACACCTACTAGATAATAAACACATATTCTATTAGATGCAGTTACTACAGGGTGCTATCTTTGCAAAGATAGTACCCTTTTATTTTATAAGATCTCTGAAAACAAACCACCGTAGAGAACCCTCACCACAAAACTAGCAAGACGTTCCCTTCCCTTCACAATCAGGGGATTACCAATTAATCAGGCTCTTTGTTGCTACCCTTACACTCTAGCCGATAATTGCCCGAACCCAAGCATGCGCATCAGGAACTGCACTATAGTCGCGAGCGAGCCATGGACCAACAAGAATAAAACCATTTAAATTAATACGTTATGGAAAATAGGCAATATTTTCCTGACGAAATCCTGTTGTAATAATTCGCCCAGAGAGCCATAATGAAAAAATATAATACAAAAATTAAACAATGATTTGACGGCTGATTCGGCAGCGCTCTGTCGCGCCACTGTTTACAGGGGAAATCTTGTATGACCACTTATAGCTATGATCTGGCCAATACTTCCTACGCACAGCAGATCATTCATCGTTCAAAGGCGAGCGGGGTTTCTCTATTTTTATTTAACAATCGCCTTCAAAACGAACAAGCTATCACATTTATCCATCAATGGAATACGCCTTACAAAGCTATAGAGCTATATCGTAACGGTCTTTTTCGCTTTGACTCTAATTTGCCCCACGAAGCGCTGCCACAACGCCTCGGCGCTCGCTATGTCACCAGTAAAAACAAACGTCTCAACGGCAATGGCACCATAATTACCAAAGGCAACAAAAAGTACTGGGAAACCCTGAGCAATTTTGGCTACGACCAAACTGCCGCCATGGTACAGTCCATTTCAACCGATATTTATATGGTGATTGGCCTGCATTTAGTGAATCCCAAATACAACCTTGATGTGGATAAGTCACTTAGCTTGTTGGAGTCCTGGATCAGTGAAAGTTGCGACTACATCATTGGCGAATCAGTCAGCAATTTTCAGTGTGCACTTTCGCATAATGCGTCAGCTTCCACCTTTCAAACTACTGCTGAAACCTTGACCAAACGCGAGTTTCAGGTGGTTTGCGAGGTATTAAAGGGCAAGAGCAACAAGCAAATAGCCGCCACCCTAAAAATGTCTGAGCATACCGTAGACAACCACCTTCGCCGCGTCTACAGGAAATTCGGCGTCCACAGCAGAACAGCCTTGGCCGCCGCCGTGAATAATCAATCACAGCATTGAACATAACAAGGATATACTTGTTCGAAAAAACACCTGTTCAAGCTATTAAATAGATGATTCTGATATCTCCGTGAAACACCACCGCCATATAAAGCCAATATTAGCGATATTTCGAGCGATCTACTTTGAAAGCCACCGAGAAATGCGAACGAAAAAGGGCAGAGACCAGTTAATTCGACAAATTCTGCAAATTAAGTGACCCCTGCCCACCACCAGCTTACTGCTAGTAAGTATAACCTACAGTAACGCCATAGGTTACCGGACGACCAGCAAATCTGGCAATAGTGTCAGATGAGGGTATGACCGAAGTCCAGTAGTATTCATTGAGGACGTTTTTGCCCCAAAGCATGACTTTCCAGGCTTGATCAGGAGACTCCCACCCCATTCTCAAATCGAGAATTTTGTAGCTGTCGATAAGGTAGGGATACTGCTGTGCAGTCCTGTTGACCCCTTCATTGTTAAAGGAAAGACGGTCACCACCAATAGCCGCATCCACATCATCCTGGCCGCGCAGATTGCCGCCAAAGAAGATCTCGGCGCCAGTGCTCAAGGGGATGCGATAGTCCGCCCCCACTGTATAGCTGAGCTCGGGGGTGAACGGCAGACGATCGCCGCTGAAATCCTGATTCAGGTTGCCGAGAATATCGGTGCCAGCGTATTCGGTAATTTCAGAATCCAGCCAGGTTGCCGTCGCTGTCAGAGTCAAGCGATCTGTTGCCTGCCAGGTAATATCCGCTTCAAGGCCTTTGATTTCAGACTCGGGAACATTGATCAGGGCATCAAGGATACCGAAGATCGGGTCAAGAATCTTGCCGCGAACCTGCTTGTCCTTGTAGTCGTAATAGAATGCCGCACCGTTCAACTGCACACTGCCGTCGGCCAAGGTCGCTTTAAAACCTGCCTCATAGGAAAGGTTGGATTCCTGGGTCACAGGATAAAGCGCCACTTCCTGTGCTGCCGCCAGTGCTGGATAACTACCGGTTTTATAGCCTTTGGAGACATTGAGGTAGGTCAGAATATCTTCGTTGAACTGATAGTCGAGACCAACACGCCAGGAAGTGTTATCTTCAGATAACTCATCAACAAACACATTGCCTGTTTCACCAGCCGCATTAAAGGTATAACACTGCCCAAGAGGGCGGTTATAGTCGATTTGATCAATGGGAACACCTTCGTAAATCAACTGCTCAAGAAAGCTAAACAATTCGAGAACATTTCCACCCGGATCAGAGTAACCGCAGTTTCTGGCATCAATGGTGGTATCTGTATAACGGGCGCCCGCTCTCAGGGTCAGAGCATCGGTGGCGCTGTATTCCACATTACCAAAGAAAGCGTAGGATTCAATTTCCTGATCTAAGTCAACAGCACTATGGTTGATCCAAAAGTTGCCGGCGTTATAGGTGGAGTTGTGGAAATAACGCAGATCCTGACGTTCAAAAGTGTCAGTGCTGTCGTAGTTGGCGCCGACAATCCAGTTAAACTTGTCGACATCACCTGTCAGACGGACTTCGGTGTTGAAGGATTCGACATCGCCCTCAATGTTCTCCAGGTCGAAGCCAACCCCGGCGGAGCCGTCACCGTCAGTGGCAAGTTGTTGCGTATAGTCGGTGTAAGTGGTCAACCAGGTAAAGACCATATCCTCATTGAGATCCACATCCAGGCGGACGATACCCTGCATAAACTCCCGATCAGCGTAGGGCTGGATGCCGTCATATGGGGCAATGCCCTGCTCCGGAATGCGCACATTCGCTGGGGACCAGTCAGCAGCGCGAGCAGTAAAAGGCACCAACGGCGCATTTATCTGTTCAGGCTTTACTGTGCTTGGCACGTTCGGCCTTACCGCAGCCAACTGCTGCGCCTGGGGGTCAGACTTATCAGTCCAGCCGTTCAGGTTAACATTGACACGGACATCGTCGGTGGGCTGAAAGTCGAACAACAGTCTGCCGGCAAAATATTCCTCTTCACCGTTTTCGTCATCTCTGGTGACACTGTACTGCCAGTCGTCGGAATTCACCGAAGTGAAGGCAAAGCGGGCAAGGAGCTTGTCGCTTAAAGGCCCGCTGACAAAACCGTTTGCCTCGACCTTGTTAAAGCGGCCATAGCTAAGATCGGCACCGGCTTCAAAGGTGTCGGTAGGCTTGGCGGCAATAAAGTTAATGGCGCCCGCAGTGGAGTTTTGGCCAAACAGGGTTCCCTGGGGACCCTTGAGAACTTCCAGCCGCTCCAGATCAAAAGCTGTGTGCATGGCAAGGGTTGGGAACGGCAATGGCGCTTCGTCAATGTACAAGCTTGTGGATGGATAGACCCCCAGGGAGCTTTCATTGAAGCCTACACCGCGAAGGGTAAAGATAGGCGTATTGGTGGTACTTGGAGAAAATACCAGCCCTGGAACAGCGGTGGAAATATCCTCAAGAGAGGTCAATCCTTGATTCTTGATCTGATCCCCAGAAAGCGCCGCAATCGACATACCAACATCGTTGATGCTTTGTGAGCGTTTTTGTGCGGTTACGATAACCTCTTCAAGCTGGGCAAAGGCGGAGCTGGTGAATAACGCAGCCGAACCCAGGGTTACCAAAGCCGCTAACGGTTTGATTTTTTTCGTAAACATAGAGGTACTCTCCCTTATTCTATCGTGTTGAAATTTATGCATTTTTAATAGTTAAGTATTTCGAGCCAAGCAACCATTCGAGGCAATCTGGAACACAGAACAGCTTATATGCCTCTCTGATTTCTGAACAATTATCGTAATTAATATACACGCCATTAGAGACGCTGATAAAAGCATAGCACAATCAATACTTATATTTCTATTTTTATTCGGATAAATAAAAAAATATGCTCACTGCGGACACCGGCAGGTCTGCGCCCAGACAAACATTGCCAAAAACACCACAGCCAAAAAATATTAACAATTAAAATCATATGGTTAAAAAATATTACTAGATTATATAGAGAAAGTAAGCACTATCTTCCTTACCAAAGCGATAGCAACAACGGCTAAAAAACCGCTACCCAGGGATGCCCTCAGTGGGGTCAAAGTCGAATTATTATTAATAATGGCGGAGGCATAACAGCCAGACCATGGATCTGAGCATACGAATTATGGCCGAATTTTCAGCGGAAATATAAAACGAAAACCAATCGCACGAAGAAATTCCCCCCGAGCCACGGGGCGGCACATACTGATGCCAGACTTGGCAATGACGAAAGAACAGAGATCTCAGGAGCAACGGCAGACTTGAAATCAAACAGCTGCCCCGAAGCGCGCGGAAGACAGAGTCAAAAAAAGAGGCGAACCCTACCGGGCTCGCCTCAATATTTTTTAATACTAAGGAAATTCTGATTAATGTCATTCCCGCGCCGGCGGGAATCTATAATCCCTTGATTTTTCTGGACTCGCGTCTACGCGAGAGTGACGAAAACAGAATTAATCAGAGTCTCCCTAAATAATTAGAAATTGATGGCAAAACCCATCAATCATCGACCTCTTCAACCTTGGCTTCAGCCGTTACCGCCTCGGCCTTCGACTTATCAAGAAGCTCCGTGCGAATTCGCGCCTCCAACTCAGACGCCACCTCTGGGTTTGTGCGCAAAAATTCGCAGGCATTACTTTTGCCCTGACCAATTTTATTGCCATTGTAGGCGTACCAGGCACCGGCCTTGTCGACCATCCCCAGCTTAACGCCATAATCGATCAACTCGCCAAAGCGGTTGATACCCTGGCCATAGAGAATCTGGAATTCACACTGTTTAAAGGGGGGCGCAACCTTGTTTTTAACCACCTTAACTCTGGTTTCACTGCCAATGACCTCTTCACCCTCTTTTACCGAGCCTGTCCGGCGAATGTCCAGGCGCACCGACGAGTAAAACTTAAGGGCATTGCCCCCTGTAGTGGTTTCGGGGTTGCCAAACATGACACCAATTTTCATGCGAATCTGGTTGATGAAAATCACCAGGCAGTTGGCATTCTTGATATTGCCGGTCAGTTTGCGCAACGCCTGGGACATAAGGCGCGCCTGCAAGCCGACATGGTGATCACCCATATCACCTTCAATTTCTGCCTTGGGGGTCAAGGCGGCCACGGAGTCCACCACCAACACGTCTATCGCTCCTGAACGCACCAGCATATCGGCGACTTCAAGCGCCTGCTCCCCCGTATCCGGCTGGGATATGAGGAGATCATCGACATTGACGCCAAGCTTCTCTGCATACTGGGGATCCAGAGCATGTTCAGCGTCGACAAAGGCGCAGGTGCCGCCCAGCTTCTGCGCCTGGGCAATTACGGACAATGTCAGGGTGGTTTTACCGGAAGACTCGGGGCCGTAAATTTCGACAATCCGACCCTTGGGCAGACCGCCTATGCCCAGCGCGACATCCAGCCCGAGAGAACCGGTGGAGATACTGGGCATGACAGCATGTTCCCGGTCTCCCATTCGCATCACAGTCCCCTTGCCAAATTGACGCTCAATCTGGCTCAGAGCGGCTTGCAGTGCTTTTTCCTTGTTGGCATCCATGGAGTCTACCTCTCGCTGTGTTTTTGCTGTTGAATAAGATTTTGTGGAGCTTACCTGAAAACGAATAAGCTGTATAGTTATACAGTATTTTTAGTGTAATGAACGAGACCCTCAAGCGCCGCCACAACGGCCTGCTCGCGAACCTGACTCCTGTCACCGGCAAACCCCCGACGCATTGTATGGCAAGAGCCGTCAGCAAGAGCCCAGCAAAACCAGACCGTGCCCACCGGTTTGCTTGGGGTGCCGCCATCGGGCCCGGCAATGCCGCTCACTGCGACAGCAATATCGGCAGCGGCGGCCAGCAATGCTCCCTGCGCCATTTCCCGAACCACTTCCTCGCTGACAGCGCCAAACTGTGCCAGGGTAGCTTCTTTTACCCCCAGCATTGTCTGTTTGTGGTTGTTCGAATAGGTGACAAAACCCGCGCCAAACCAGGAAGAACTGCCGGGAATGGCGGTAATGGCGGCCGCCACTCCGCCCCCGGTGCAGGATTCGGCGCAAGTCACCTGCCAGGCTCTGGAAAGAAGCGCTGCCCCCAGGTCACTCGCGAGCTGTGCTATTGCTTTGTTCATTGACCAATTGATCCCATCGGTGAAACCTGCGCGGGGATAAGGTACGAAAGACAGGACTCAACTGCAAGTGCCGTATTAAAGGGCTCCCCATACCGCTATAATTTTGCCCGCGAGACTCAACCCAGCCGCCAAAATCACCGGAATCGACCTTTGTCATTTTTCTTCAGCCATTACGATGTCGTTATTGTCGGCGCCGGCGCCGCCGGCCTCTTCTGCGCCCTGACGGCAGGTCAGCGCGGCCGCCGCGTGCTGGTCGTGGAAAAAGCCAACAAAGTCGGCAAAAAAATTCTCATGTCCGGCGGCGGGCGCTGTAACTTCACCAATCTTTCCATTGAGGCGAACAATTATATTTCCGCCAATCCCCATTTTTGCAAGGCCGCCCTGAAACGCTTCAGCCAATGGGATTTTATTGCCCTGGTGGATCGTTACGGCATTGCCTATGAAGAGCGCAAGCACGGCCAGCTGTTCTGCAAGGATTCCGCCAAAGATATTCTCAATCTGCTTCTGGAAGAGTGCCGCAACGCCAATGTGGAAATTCAGACCCTCTGCGAACTGACCCATTTAGCGCCAGGACAACAACGGCTACAGGACAACCAAAATCAAGGCTACAGGGTTAAACTTTGCCAACAACAGCGCGAGTTTGACATTGACTGCGAGTCACTGGTGATTGCCAGCGGCGCACTGTCCATTCCAACTCTGGGGGGCAGCGGCATGGGCTACGATATTGCCCGTCAGTTCGGCCTCGGTATCATTCCGCAGCGAGCAGGGCTTGTGCCTTTTATGTTCAGCGACGCCCTCAAGCCCGTCTGTGAGCGCCTGTCCGGCCTGGCTCTTGATGTGGAGGTCAGCTGTAACCACCGGGGGTTTCGCGAGAATATGTTGTTTACCCATCGCGGCATCAGCGGCCCCGCCATGCTGCAGATTTCCAATTACTGGCACCCCGGAGATGAACTTTCCATCAACCTGCTCCCCACCGTTGACGCTGCCGAGTGGTTAATCGCAAGCAAGCGCCAGCAGGGAAAGGTTCTGCCCAGAACCCTTCTTCACCAGCATTTGGCAAAAAATTTGGTGGCCGAGTTACAGGGGCTTTGGTGGCCGGAGTCAGCGGAAAAATCCCTGGCGGAATTCAGCGACAAACAGCTCCACAACCTGGGGGAAAAGCTTAATCGCTGGCTCGTAAAACCCTCGGCAACCGAAGGTTACCGCACAGCGGAAGTGACCCTTGGCGGAGTCGATACCGCCGAACTCAGCTCCAAAACCCTCGAAGTCAAAAACCGGCCGGGACTGTTTTTTATCGGCGAAGTGGTGGATGTCACTGGACATCTGGGGGGATTCAACTTTCAGTGGGCTTGGTCTTCGGGCTATAGCGCAGGTCTAGCTGTCTAAGCTGACCCCCAATGCGCAGGCCGTCTGAATTTGGGCAAGGAAGAAATCTGTGAAAAACCGCTAAAAGGCGCCGACAGCAGACTTCTGCCAAACTGAAATCACCTTTAAACCTGTTTTAAACCTGTTTTAAACCTGATATGCCAATACAAAACCTGGAGTTGCAAGGGCATTGGCGCCATTCCAGGTTATGGCAGCTGCATCACATTGATGAACTGACGGGGATCAACACCCATATTGGTGGCTCCTACGGTGGCATCCGCAAATTCGTATTCAGCCCGCTCACCGGAACGATCCAGAGGCAGATTGACAAAATCGAACAAGCGGGTATCCGCCATCTGGCTCAGGGAGATGTTTTGCATGGATTTAAAGATATTCTCCACGCGCCCGGGGTCTTTTTTCTCCCAGCCCTGAAGCATGTCCTTGATGGCCTGGCGCTGAAGATTTTCCTGGGAGCCGCAAAGGTTGCACGGAATAATGGGAAACTGGCGCTGTTGGGCAAAACGAATCAGGTCTTTTTCACGGCAATAGGCAAGCGGCCTGATGACCACATTGCGACCATCGTCGGAGCGCAGTTTTGGCGGCATACCCTTCATGCGGCTGCCGTGAAACATGTTGAGAAACAGGGTTTCAACAATGTCGTCCATATGGTGGCCGAGAGCCATTTTGGTGGCGCCGATCTGTTCGGCAAACGCGTACAGGGTTCCCCGGCGCAACCGCGAGCACAGGCCGCAGGTTTTTTGCCCTTCAGGAATTTTTGAGCGCACTACTGAGTAGGTATCCTTATCGATAATGTAATAAGGAACAGCAATGGACTCGAAATACTCGGGAAGCACATGATCGGGAAAGCCGGGCTGCTTCTGATCCATATTGACGGCAATCACCTGAAAGCTCACCGGCGCGGTTTTTTGCAACCCCAGGAGAATATCGAGCATGGCAAAGGAATCCTTGCCACCACTGATACACGCCATAACCACGTCGCCGTCTTCAATCATGGCGTAATCGGCAATGGCCTTGCCGACATTGCGGCGCAGCCGCTTTTGCAGTTTGTTGAATTCGAGGCGGGCTTTAGAGTCGGTCATATCGATAACGGCTGGGACAGGCAGCGGGCTAAACAGTGACAACTCCCGGTGTCCGGGAGCGGCGCAAAGGAAGCGATTCTACCACGGCAACCTAGGGTTTCGCCCCCAGGTATGCGGGCATGTTGAGTCGGGAGTCGGTGGTAAAGTCGATAGTGCCGGTATAGCCAAGCACATAAAGAGCCTTCATATCCCTGGCGTAGTGGGCAAAAACCTTGGTGAGGGTTTTTTCGTCAGCGGCGAAATCCGCCATGTACTCCTTGAAAAGTCGCGAGGCATGGAGAACCCCATTGCTGTAGAGCAGACCGGCATTGGTATTGATGAAACGCTGGCCGGCCTCAGAGAGCTGGCTCTTGATATTGAGGGCGGTGTAGGCGCGGGGAGAAAGATTGGGACAGTCGCGGGTGGCGCAATTGAGGCCGAAAAGAACCCGGTGATCTTTCCAGATGGGGCGCAGAATACGGTGTTGAATGTCGTTCAACGACAGTTTTTCACTGGCAATTTTTACCCGCTTTTCGCTCCACACCTCAGGGGCCAGGGGTTGCGCGAAGTCGGCCTTTTTGAGCGTCTGGAGGTTTTCCGTTACCGCCTGCACGGTTAAGGCGTTGTAGAGATTCATCCAGAAGGCTTTTTGCTCCAGACTGGAATAGATGCGTGGATCGATTTGCTCAAGATTATCGATGTACTGAGCCAGTTGTTTGTGCGCCTGGACATTCATATCCCCATAGCGAAAGGTGACAATACCCTCATCCTCTTCGGCGACGGCGTAGCTGGCAAGAAGGCCATCCCAAAGGCTGTGATCAATCACATCCTGGTTGCTTTCATTGCTTTTGTCCCACAATGACCAGTATTCCGCTTGCGGCGCGGCCACGACACTGTGGCTGCCAAGTAACAGCAACGGCAGAAGTAGCGACAAAAGCAGTTTTTTGAATTCGAACATTCGGCGTTACTCTAGAGTGCTTATATGAGCATGTTGTGACGTCGCCGCTGGCAACGGCAACCTTTTAGAACCCGGAGTATAGTGGTTTAGGTGATTGATTGGCTAGCCGCGCTATTGTCAAATTGACGTTTTAGCGCCACAAATGGCTTGACGGCGCCACAGCCGCGACTGGCGCTTAGCAAAAATCCCGGAAATTCCGGGGTTTTTGCTCTGGTGACACTTTGCCACCAGTTTCACTTGTCGGTTTTTCAGCGGATCTCGCCCCCTGAACGGGACAGTTCAGGCAGCACCGCAGTTTTCGAGTTAAACATCTGTCCTTAACCAGACGGTTTTCGAATAGAGATATTCTTCAATGTGATGGCGACCGCCCTTTTCGCCATAACCGCTCATTTTGATACCCCTGGAGCTGATGGCAGGTTCGGTGACACTGTAGCAGTTAACCCAGAACATCCCCGACCTTATGGCTCTCGACACCCTCAGGGCGCGGCCTATATTCTGACTCCAGACACCGCCGCCAAGACCGTATTCCGTGGTATTGCCCAGCTGAATGGCCTCTTCTTCATCGTCAAACGGAATGACCGACAGTACGGGGCCGAAAATTTCCTCCCGGGCAATACGCATATCGTTGCTGACCCCCGCCAGCACGGTTGGCTCGACAAAATAACCATCGGCCAACTCGCCGCCAAGGCGCCTGCCCCCGGACACCATCTCGGCACCCTCATCACAGGCTATGTTCATGTAACCCTGAACCCGATCCAGCTGCGCCTGGGAAATCAAGGGACCCAGCTGGGTCTGCGGGTTCAGACTATCGCCAACTTTCAGGGTTTTGCCGAAGGCGGCAATCCGTTCGACGAACTGATCGTAGATTCCTCGCTGCACAAACAACCGCGTGCCGGAATAGCAGACCTGCCCCGTATTGGCAAAGCAACCCATGGCCGCACCGGGAACTGCAATATCGAGATTGGCATCGTCAAAGACGATATCCGGGGATTTGCCACCAAGCTCAACAGCAACTCTCTTCATGTTAATGGCAGAGGCTTCGATAATTTTTCGCCCGGTAGCCGTCGAACCGGTAAAGGCAATTTTGTCGACACCGGGGTGGGCGGCCAGCGCGGCGCCAGCGGTATGACCAGGACCCGGAACCACATTGACAACGCCGGGGGGCAGCCCCGCCTCCATCATCAACTCCGCCAACCTTAGACAGGACAGTGGCGCTTCTTCTGCAGGTTTCAGCACCAGGGTGCAGCCTGTCGCCAGGGTTGGACAGATACTCCACAACTGGGTCAGCAGCGGACCGTTCCAGGGAATGATACCGCCGACAACCCCCACAGGATCTTTAACCGTATAGGTCATAAATGAACCGGGAAAGGAGTTCTCGGAAGTTTCCCCGTGGATATTCACCGCCTGGGAGGCGTAATAGCGAAAAGCCTGAACCAGCCAGCGCTTAAATAGACTGGTACGGGCAACTGGAGCCCCCATATCCAGAGTCTCAAGCAAGCCCAGCTCGTCGAAATTGACTTCGACATGATCGGCAATTTTCAGCATTAACGCCTGGCGATCAAAAGGCTTCCATTGACTCCAGGGACCTTCAAAAGCTTCTCTGGCCGCCTTGACCGCTCGATCTATATCCTCGGCGCCACCGCGGGAAACCTTGGCGATTACTTTGCCCGTGGCAGGGTTTAAACAATCAAACGTTTCCTGAGCGAGAGACTCCACCCATTCTCCGCCAATGAGAAGACGCTTTAATTTACCGTCTAGAAATGGATGAGAAACAGTACTGAAAGTCATAGGTTACTCCCGTTTATTAAAATTAAATCTACCTAAAAACAGCGGCGAGACGTCATCAGCTCTGGGACAAACTGCGCCATTTACCTGCATTCACTCAGCAGCGCCAACCCGGCGGATCAGAAAAAATGGGTTGCCGGGAATGACGAAAATCGTGGCTTTGGCGCCAGTCAGTGCCATTCAGGTTGCCGGCGCTTACCCGCCAACGATTCCTAGAATATCCACCAAGGAACATCTCTAAAGTGAGCCACCTTACTCTATCACACAGCAAATAACCGATACCAAATCCATCTAGAAACAATAATAACTTGCTATAACAGCGCGGCGCACAAAGCAGACAAACTACCTTCACTGTTAGCATCGATGATAACCCGCGCTCAACAGTCTGATTTTTATAACCGTTGGCTAACATGCGCACCAGGCCTTGTTGACATTGGCCATGAATAACTGCAAATAATAGCCATCCTGCGCACCCGGCGACACCCAATACCGGGGGCAACGGCCACAGCCTGCAGCCAAACCATAAGAAAGGAGCTTTGCCTCTCGTGACAACAGTTCAACAAAAAGAACCCACCAGTTACAGGTTTTTCGTACTTTTAATGCTGTTTATCGTTTATACCTTTAACTACCTGGATCGACAGATAATCAGCATTCTCGCGGTTCCCATTCAACAAGAACTCGACCTCAGCGATACCCAACTCGGCCTGATGGGGGGCTTTGCCTTTGCCTTATTCTATTCCGCCCTCGGTGTGCCAATTGCCCGCTTTGCCGATCGCTTAAATCGCAGCTGGATCATTGCTGGCTCCCTGACCCTATGGAGTTCGTTCACGGCGCTCTGCGGCCTCGCAACCGGTTTTTGGCAACTGTTTCTCGCCCGCCTTGGCGTGGGTGTCGGCGAAGCCGGTGGTGTGGCGCCCTCTTTTTCCATGATCAGCGATTATTTTCCCCAAAGCCAAAGAGCCAGAGCCCTGGCAGCCTTTACCTTGGCACTGCCTGTTGGCACTGCTGCAGGCCTTTATATTGGTGGCCAATTGGCCGTAGAGTACGGCTGGCGAACGGCCTTTCTTGTCCTTGGTTTGGCCGGTGTCATTATTGCGCCATTTTTCCTTTTGATCGTTCGCGAGCCGGAGCGCGGGCGCTATGACCCGAAACGACTGGTCACTGATACCGGCCAGGCATCCTTTAAAGATGTCTGCAAAGTCGTACTGCCCAAAGCCAGCTTTTGGTATTTGTCACTGGGTTCAGGAGTGGCTTCCATGCTGTCCTACGGCCTGGCTTTCTGGCTTCCCGCCTATGTACAGAGAAGCCTCGAACTCGACCTGTCAGACACATCAAAATTTCTTGCTTCTGCCGCCCTTATCGGCGGCACCATGGGCATTATTCTGGGGGGACTGCTCGGCGATTATCTCGGCAAAAAAGACCGCGGCGCCTATGGCCGCATCCCCGCCGTGGCCTTTATGATTGCCATGCCCTTTATGCTGGGGGCAATGGCAACGTCAAATTTGTGGCTGGTCTTTTTTCTCCTTTTAGTACCCCAGGCCATGGGGCTTGTCTGGGCTCCCCCCAGTGTCGCCGCCATACAACAGATAGCACCTGCCCATATGAGAGCCACTGCTTCCGCCATTTATCTGCTTATCACCAACCTGATCGGTCTCGGTGCCGGAACCGTGCTGTTTGGCGTCATTTCAGACATTTTGACGGCTCAATATGGCGGCGAGGCGCTGCGTTATTCTATTGTTATTTGCTGCCTCACCCTCTATCCGGCGGTGATAATCCTGTATTTACTGGCGGCGCGCAATCTGAAAAGGGATGAACAGCTGGATGAAACCAGCGCTTACGCCCAGGCAACGACCTGACGGCTGCCGCCAAACACAAAGCGGCGCCCCTGTCAGGCAACCGTCGCTTTATTGCCAGGTCTGAGCGGAAAAAGAGTGGAGGGTGTCGCCCGCATAAATTGCGGCGCTGCAGGTATTTTGGCTTCGGCGCGCACCTGTCCGGCAACGGCCCTGGCTGCGCGCACGACGAGATCGTGAACGGCGCGCCCCGATCGCTGCAATTCGCGACTTTTCAAATGGGAGACCGAAATAAGACCACGGAGATCCGGGTTGGTAATCTTGCGCGCCTGAAGGCGACCTTCGACGATATCTTCAACCATGCTGGAATGGGGCAGCAAGGCACAGCATTTGCCGGACAGCACCAGAGAGCGCATGGCGTAGAAAGACTCGGTCTCAACCTGAACATCGAGAATTTTGCCGCGATTTCGCGCCGCCTCATCAAGAATTTTTCGCCAGGTCGTCGCCTGGGAGGACGTCACCAGGGGGTAGTCAAATATTTTGTCGAACTCGATTTCATCCGCCTTGCCATTGCCTTCGGGCAGACTCACCAACGAGTAGTCCTCAACATAGAGGGGCGTCTGCTCCAGGGCGTTGGTATCCTGCAGGCTGAAAAGTATTGCCAGGTCAATCTTGCCGTCAAGCAGCCACTCGTAGAGCACGGAAGAGCTGGCATCGGCGATGTACATGTTGACATCGGGGAGCTCTTCGCGCAGGGATTCGTAAATTTTCGGCAACAGCATGCTCGACATGCTGGACGGCAGCCCAAGGGATACCAAGCCCTTGGGCTTGTCCTTGCGAGACTTAAGGGCGTTGAGGGACTCCTGGTGATACTTCAACATCACCACCGCGCGCTCATAAAGCAGAGCGCCATCTTCCGTCAACTCAATACCGCGGTGACTGCGGGTAACCAACTGGGTTCCCAGTTCCGCTTCAAGATTGGAGAGATGAACACTCAAGGCAGGCTGGGCGACGTAGAGACGCTCACTGGCCTTCATCAAACTGCCAGCCTCTGCCATTGCCACAAAATAACGAAGATGCCGAAGCTCCACTGGAACCCCCCAATTATTAATCCCCGGTCAGGCCGATATTGGCAGACCGTCGACCATTGACCATTGACCATTGACCATTGACCAGTATCAAAAAAATGACATACAAATTCTTATATAAACTTATTTGTATACCCAGCATTTAACTTATCAAAATTTAAGAAAGCTGATTCTAGTTTGGCTGCCAATGTCCGTCAAACTTTGCGAGAGACATAGTTATTTTCGCAATTTGGCGACTATACTCCCAACAGCGCCAAAATAAAACCCGAAATAACGTTGGGTTTTTCATTTATAACAGTTTGCTATGACCACCATAAAATAATCGCTATTTGCCCTTAGCCCGCGAGAGGTTATGATCCCCGCCAATAGCCAAGAATTGCCCCCATAACAGCAATGCAAGCTGGCAAGCTAAACTGTTGATAATTAGTATCTAGCCAACATGATCCCGCCGGATCAACCCCGAACAAAAATACACTCAGGCAACTTGACCCCTATGGAAAACCCAAAACCTATCTACCCCCTTGAAGGGGTTGTCGTTCTAGATCTAAGCCAGATTTACAATGGCCCCTATGCCACCTACTTGATGGCAGTGGCCGGGGCAACGGTGATAAAAATCGAACCCCCGGGCGGCGAGTCCCTGCGCCGCCGGGGCGTTGTTGGCGGCGCCGGACTGCCTTTTGCCATGCTCAATGGCTGCAAGGAATCCATTGTCCTCAATCTAAAAACGGAAGAAGGCAAGGGAGCGCTACGGGAATTGGTGAAAACCGCCGATGTCCTGGTGGAAAATTTCTCCCCCGGCGTTATGGATCGGCTGGGGCTGGGGGCGGATGAGCTGCAAAAGCTCAACCCCAATCTGATTTATGCCTCAAGCTCCGGCTATGGCAGAGATGGCCCCTACAAGGAATACCCGGCCATGGACTTAACCGTTCAGGCCATGGGCGGCATTATTGATTCCACCGGTTTTCCCGACAGCCCGCCAGTGAAGTCAGGCCCGGCAATTGCCGATTTCTTTGCCGGTACCCACTTTTACGGCGCCATTCTCACCGCCCTCTATGACCGCGAACATAACGGCAAAGCCCGCCGTGTGGAAGTGTCGATGCAGGATGCGGTTTACGCCTCCCTGAGCTCCAACCTGGGGCTTCACTGGTCTGCCGCCGGCAAAGACATACCACCGCGAACCGGCAATCGCCACGGCGGTCTGGCGGAGTCGCCTTACAATGTCTACCCTTCCAGCGATGGCTATGTCGCCATTATCTGCGTTACCGAAGGGCATTGGCGGGCACTGACAACCCTGATGGGGCAGCCCGAACTTGCCGATGACCCAAGATTCAGCACCTTGAAAGAAAGGGTTTCACGCATGGATTTGATCGACAGCACCGTCGCGGCCTGGACCAGCCAGCACCCCAAGGAATGGCTGGTTCAGCAGATGCTCGCCGTTCGTGTGCCATCAGCGCCGGTGCGCACCCTCGACGAAGTGGTCAACGACCCCAACATGCACGCCCGCGGCGCCCTGGAGTGGCAGGATCATCCAGATTATGGCCGCATTGTTGTCCAGCAGTCGCCAATTCGTTTCGACGGCCTGCCACCCTTTCCCCTCGAACCCAGTCACCGCCTCGGCGCCGACACGGAAAAAGTTCTTCGCGAACGTCTGGGAATGAATGACGAGGAAATTAAAAAACTACTATAACAAACGACTATGAGCGCCAGATTCAATCTCTAGTTCCGCAGCCCTGGAACCATTGATATTCTGGCGCCCCTGTAAAAAGCTAAAACCATTACCAGTATAAGAGAGGATAGACCCAATGACGTCTGCACCGCAAACTGCCACGGATTCACCTAAAAAGCTGGATGTGCTCATCGTGGGCGCTGGCTTTGCTGGCATGTATCTGGTTCATAAATTCCGCAAATTAGGCTACAGCATCCTCGCCGTGGATGCCGCCTCAGATGTGGGTGGCACCTGGTACTGGAACCGCTATCCCGGGGCGCGCTGCGATGTGGAAAGTCTTCAGTACTCCTATTCTTTCTCGGAAGAACTGGAAAATGAATGGGAATGGTCCGAAAAATTTGCCGCCCAGCCTGAAATCCACGCCTATCAAAAATACGTTGCCGACAAATTTGACCTGCGCAGGGACATGCTTTTCAACACTCGAGTGACCAGCGCGATCTTCAACGACGATCGCAGTCGCTGGCTCGTGGAAACCGATCAAGGCATTGCCTTTGACGCCAAATACTGCGTGCTGGCCACAGGCCCGCTGTCTGTACCCTTATTTCCCAAATTTGAAGGTATGGAAAAATTCAAAGGCAACATTTATCACACCGGAAAATGGCCTCGCGAAGAAGTGGATTTTAGCGGTCAACGGGTGGGCGTTATCGGCACCGGATCATCCGCTGTACAGACCATCCCAGAAATCGCCAAACAGGTTAAAGAGCTTCATATTTTTCAACGCACCGCCAACTACAGTGTTCCTGCGCAAAACCGCCCGCTGACCGCAGAGGAAAAAGCCAACTGGAAAAACAACTTCCGCGAACTGAGGAAAAAATCCCGCACCACCCGAGTTGCCATGCTCCACGAATTTGGCCAAAAATCAGCCCTGGAAGTCAGCCCCGAAGAGCGGGAAAAAGAATACCAGCGGCGCTGGGAAAAAGGCGGTACCAACTTTGGCTATGCCTACAACGACATCATTTTCAATGAAGAAGCCAACAAAACTTGCGCCAACTTTGTGCGCCGCAAAATAGATCAGATTGTAAAAGATCCAGAAACGGCGGCACTATTAAAAACCCAGACCTACCCCATAGCCACCAAACGGCTGTGTATCGACACCAATTTTTACGAAACCTTCAACAAGGATTACGTGCATTTGGTGGACGTGAGAACCAACCCCATTGAGCGCTTCACTGAAAACGGCCTCACTGTTGCCGGTAAAGAATATGTTTTTGACAGCATTATTTTGGCAACCGGTTTCGACGCCATGACCGGCGCTGTGCTCAATATCGACATCAAAGGCAAAGAGGGTTTGCCCCTCAAAGAAAAATGGGAGGCAGGCCCCAGAACCTATCTGGGACTGCAAGTTGCGGGTTTCCCCAATCTTTTTATCGTCAACGCCCCCGGCAGCCCCTCCGTGTTCACCAACATGGTGATCTCCATCGAGGATTCGGTGAACTGGATAACCGAATGCATTGCCAACATCGATAAACAGCAATTCAAACGCATTGAGCCCTCGGAGCAGGCCGAGGAGGAATGGATTCACATCGTCAATGATGCCGCCAACAAAACCCTGGTTCCCAAGGCCAACTCCTGGTACCTGGGCGCCAATGTTCCCGGCAAAACCCGCGTTTTTATGCCCTATGTGGGTGGTTTTGACAAATGGTTGAACCTGATCTGGGAAATTGCCGAAAAAAATTACAACGGCTTTGAACTGTCAAAATAGGCAAATAATTCGTATAAACTCACACAAACGAGCACTGTAGTGTTACCTTGCCACAAAAGACAAACTCTTTTTGTGGCAATTTTTATCAGCCTGTACAGGGCAGACAAAAACCATCGTCAAAATATTTTTACTTTTTTGTAGGCAACGACAGCACCCATAAAGCCAATAGCACGGAGTCAACATTATGCCCATAAGCCAGGAAACCATTGATCGCGTCGCCATAAATGAAGTTGGCCAACGCTACGCCAAAGCCCTTGATCTGCGCAATTATGAAGAGTTAAAAACCGTTTTTGCGCCAAATGCCCAACTCGCCTATACCATTGGCGATGATCGTTATTTTGCCTTTCCCATGTCGGCAGCCATCGATACTTTCTCCTCATTTTTGCGCAACTGCTACTGGACATGTCATCTTATCGGCACCGGCGTTATCGATATCGACGGCGACCGGGCTCACGCCTCCAGCAGAGTTCATGCCACCCATATTCAAATACGCAATGATGGCTCCAGAAATATCTGGATTGTCAGCGGCGGTTATGAAGACGACCTTATTCGCACCCCCGACGGCTGGAGAATCATTAAACGCGACTGTATCTGTCCCTACGAAGAAGGCAGTTTTGAGGGGGAAGGTGTTCGCGAATTTAGCAGAGCGCCCACCATCGACGATTTTCGCAAATAACCGCCAGATTTGTTTTTGCCTGGACATTAGCGCTGCCCCGAGCATGAACAGGTTGCAGAGCAATACAAAAGAGCTATAGACCAATCTCTGGCATTTGCGTATTTTGGCAAGGAAAATGGGTATTATAGCGAAGGCTTAATCACTGCAAATTTTGCCGCTCAGACCAGAGCGAATCATAATAGAAATAGGAGCACGAAAATGGATAAAGACCACCTATATTTTCAAGAAGCCAGCAAAAACAAAGACGCCATGACCGAGCTGCCTGATCAGGTAAAAAATGAACTGGCCGCACATCTGGAGTTGTATCAGCAAGATCCTGAAGCAGCCCATTATTGGGATACCGCCAAAATTGGTCTCACCGGGGTTGTTCCCTGCCTGATGCTAACCGTGCGCGGCGCAAAATCCGGCATTCCGCGCCAGAACGTTTTGCAATATTACAGAATCGACGATCATTATGTGGTGGTCGGATCACGGGGCGGCACCATTGACCACCCCATTTGGTACGTCAACCTTCGCGCCAATCCTGATTGCGAAATCCAGGTTGGTGGGTTCCACTCAAAAGCCATTGCCCGCACTCTGCCCGATGGCCCGGAGAGAGACAGATACTGGCAACACATTACCGCAGAACAACCTATTCAGATTGAATACCAAAAGCGCACCAGCCGCCAGATCCCCGTGGTTGTTTTTGATCTGGTTGACTAATTTTTGATTTAACCCGGATATTGCGCCCATTGCCGGATTAGCAATGTATTAACCCGGCAGTGGGCGAGTTTCCTGGTATTTCAAGGGATTGCCCTGGCCTACCCCATTACCAGGAGATAATTATTCCTGGGTGATTTGCACCCCTACGCCATTTAAAACCGCATTGCCTGTCAGTGCATCAAGACGCCCGTCATCCATCAATATATTGATATTGACACCGGGTTTTTGCTGGGCAAGGTTGAGCCTGGTGCCCTCTTTGTTGTGCCCCCAGCCGTGGGGCAAACTGACAACTCCCGGCATAATCTCATCGGTTATTTCCAATGTTGCCTGCAGCTGTCCGGCTGTGGTGGTGAGCACCACGGGTTTATTTTCCTCAAGCCGCAAACGATCCACATCCAGCGGATTAATCAACAGGGTACAGCGGTTTTTACCTTTGGCAAGGATATGAACATTGTGTCCCCAGGAGTTGATGCTGTGGGACTGGCGGCGGCCGATCAACAGCAATTGATGGGGATTTACGTCCCGATCCGTTGCCGCCAGGAGCTTGCTCAACTCTGCCATAAAAGCCGGGGGCGCCATCTCGACTTTTCCGGAAGGGGTGCGCAACACCTCTGGCAATCGGGGTTGCAGAGGACCCAGATCAATACCATTAGGCGCGGCAATAATTTTTTCCAGAGTCAAACCGGCGGGATTCGCGCCAAAGCCATCGCCATAGGGACCGACTCGAAAGCCCACATCCATAATCCGCTCTATACCCCGCGTATGGGAAAGCTGCGCCATGGCGTTGTCAATGTCGATGCCATAGGCGATGGAGTGGCTGTCAGTGGCAGCCTCTTCCAGCAGTGCGGAAATGACCTGATCCTCAAAGGCTCGCAACCCCTTCTCATCGACCACGCCCATACCGGCGGCAATGGCGCTGACCTGCAAAAGGGCATCCCAGTCAGACACCCAGCCTGGCGGAGACTCAAACAGGGCGGGAGAAAACCTCGCCACGTTGCGACTGGCGTAATTGATGGAATAGGCGCCGTAGTAGGATTTCTCAAAGGTGGGGGTTCCCGGCAAAATAACATCGGCGTGGCGGCTGGTTTCATTGATATAAATATCAAAGGACAACAAAAAATCCAGCCCGGGCAGCGCTTTTTGAAGACGCTCCGAATTGGGCGCACTCAGCGCCGGATTGCCGCAAATACTGATCAGGGCGCGAATTTGCCCCTCCCCCGGCGTTGCTATTTCTTCGGCAAGGCAGGCCGAAGGCAGTTCTCCACAGACGTGACCCCTGTTGCGCACTCGGGTTCTGAAACCTGAGTCCGCTGCTTTTTTGCCAATACCTGGCTGGCCTTTTGTGTTGGCGGCAAAGGCTGGCGCTTTGGGAAACATCATGCCGCCAGGAATATCCAGATTTCCGGCAACAATATTGACCACTTCAATCAGCCAGCTGGTAACTGTACCCTGCTCCTGGGTGGTGGAACCCACGCGACCATAAACACCGGCGCATTGGGTATTTACCAACTCATAGGCCATAGCTTCAATGTTTTTTGCCGCGATACCACAAAGACTCGCCATTGCTGCCAGTGAAATATCTTTAACCATAGCTTCGACAGACTCAAGCCCTGCAAGCATGGCAGCGCTGGCCTCAGTTTTCACCAGGTCGTCACGAAACATGACATGCAATAGACCGAGGAGAAAATAGGGGTCGGTGCCTGGGCGAATAAAAAAATGCTGATCGGCAATCCTCGCCGTTTCCGTGCGTCGGGGATCGATAACAACCAGTTTACCGCCGCGCTTTTTCATGTCCTTGACTCGCCCCCTGAACCCTGGAGCCAGCCACAGGCTGCCATTTGACACCATGGGGTTGGCGCCGAGGATGAGCAGATACTGGCTGCGATCTATATCGGGAACCGGATTGGAAAAAACGTCGCCATACATCTCTGCACAAGTAAGCAGCTTGGGGATATGGTCAAGGGTTCCCGCCGTATAAAGCTGTGGCGTTGCCAGGCTTTTCAGCAATACCGGAAAACCCACCATAAAAGCCATCGAGCCAATGGTGGCGTTGCCGATATAGAGGGCAACAGATTCTCTGCCGTGATTTTTTATGACGGCGGAAAGTTTTTCCTGGATATAGGCAAAGGCTTCGTTCCAACTGGCCGGCACCAAGACCCCATTCTTGCGCACCATGGGCGTGCGCACCCTGTCGGGATCATCCCTCAACTCCATCAGGGCGACACCTTTGGGGCAGACATGTCCCAAACTGATCAAGTCGTCACTGTTGCCGCGAATAGCGACAACCTGGTCATGCTCCACTGTCAATTCAAGGCCACAGGTGGCCTCGCAAATCGGGCATATACGGTACTGTTTTTGACAAGACATAATTGATCTTCTTTATGGAATTGTTGGCCAATCAAGACTAGCGCTATTTCAACTTGTTATTGCGGCGCCTTTCCGATCTTCGGAAAATCGCCTGCAGACAGGCTCCTACGAGTGAAATTGTGTTTTTGTAGGAGGCTGCGATACAGGCGCTGCCTGAAAATTCAGCAAGACGGATAATATCAGACAAAACCAAATTACAGTGCTAAGTCACTATCACATATTTAAGTAACCCTTCCGCTGGAAAAATGGCCGTACCCTTGTCATTGCGAGCGTAGCCCGTATCGACAGACAGCCCTTTTGAATAAGCCGCTTGGACCGCAGGTCTGTCTGCTATTTCTTCTGCCCATCGGGAAATATTTTTATATTCCTTTGCGCCATTTCTAGGCTCCGTATAAATCACCCAGGGGAAACAGGCCATATCGGCAATGGAATAATCTCCAGCCAGATAGGGACTTTGTCCCAGTTGTTTGTCCATGATTTCCCACAAACCAATCCAGATGTTCGAAAATCGATCCAGTGCATAACTGTGATCCATCTGTGGCGCAATGCGCGGCGCCCAGCGGTTGAAATGCCACTGCTGACCGCCCATGGGTCCCAGGCTCGCCATTTGCCAGTATAGCCACTGCTTGACGAGATACCTTGAACGCAGATCTTTCGGCAGAAATTGTCCGGATTTTTCGGCAAGATATTCCAAAATTGCGCCAGACTCGAAAATAACTAAAGGCTCGCCACCATCCTGGGGAGCATGATCGCGAATAACAGGTAGCTTGCGATTGACGGCGCCGGCAATGTTGGCAGGGTCAAGGTGTTCGCCCTTACTGATATCCACAAAGTGGCACTCATGAACCAATCCCATTTCTTCCAGAGCGACACTGACCTTGTATACATTTGGGCTGGTGACAAAAAATAATTCAATCATCGCGATAGACTAACCTTGTTTTTGACATACTACAGCCAATGCTCGCAGACAAACCCGGCAGAGCTGACCCTATCGCTACAGGAGCTTGCCCGTTATAGCCCTGAAGCTTACCGCAGCGCTGCATTTGTGCAGGGCAGACGACCTCTGCGGGTGCCATTATTAGACTGCGAAGCGGGTTCCCACGCAAAGCATGGGAACCATAAGCGGAATCCAGCATTGTCAGCTGAAGGCGGACTAGCTGATATTAATACTCAGTCCTGCATCCACCGGCAAGACGATTCCATGAACATAGCGCGCCTCATCGGAAGCCAGAAAATTGACGGCATTGCCGATATCCTCGGGGTCAACCCCTGGAACAGGCAGGAGATGCATACCTTTGAGGACCGCAAGCATCCCTTCCCTGGTACCGCCAGGGCCGCCGGTAAACAAATCATAGTAAAACTGATTATCCGTCATGGGCGTATCCACCATGGTCGGCGCCACCGCGTTGACGCGAATGCTGCGAGGCCCCAACTCTGTTGCCAGCGCCCTGGTCAAACCAACAACAGCATGTTTTGCCGTCACGTAGTGGGCAAATCCCGACGTGCCGCCCTGAATACCAGCAACAGAGGAAATAATGACAATACACCCCCTGCCCGCGTCAATCATTCCCGGGATGGCAGCACGGGCAGTATTCCAGGCGCCTTTGACATTGACATCCATCATCAGATCCCACTGCTTTTCACTGAGCTGGTGGGCAGGAACACCGCCGGAAAAAATACCCGCATTGGCAACCACAATATCGAGGCGACCGAATGTTTCGATGGTTTGCTTGACGGCATGCTGCATTTCCTCAATGGAGCGCACATCAGCGACAATGGGCAAACAGCGGCCACCGGCAGCTTCAATCATCTCTCTGGTGGCTTCAAGATCGGTGCTGGTTGCAGTTTTGTAAGGCACAGACGCATCCGCCTGCTGCGATAAATCTGTAATGGTCACCGCCGCCCCTGACTGCGCCAATCGCCGCGCAATAGCGCGACCATTGCCCCTGGCTCCACCCGTGACCAGGGCTACCTGCCCCTGTAAACTACTCAACATAGAACTGTTCATTTTTTCTCCATAATGAATGAAATTACCATAAATTAAAAACCGCATTGCCAGTGACATCAGTACGGTTTTACATCAAAGCAAGAAGGGCTTCTTACTAAAACTGATAGCTAAAGGTGGCGCCATAGGTGCGGGGCAAGCCGGCAGACCGGGAAATATTGTCCTCAGCAACGTTAACGTTATTCCAGTAATAATCATCTTTGAGGTTTTTCGCCCACAAAAACAATGTCCAACTACCATCCAGGGCACTGACGCCCGCCCTGGCGTTGATCAGATCATAGCTGTCAATGACGAAAGGTTTTTCAAAGCCGGGATGAGCGCGGTTTTGCGGAAACCCATCAGGTGTTGCAATGGGGGCAAAGTTATAACCATCAATGGCCGCTGTTTTTGAGTCGTCATACATATAAGTAATGCCGACAAAGGGGCTGAAATGGCGTGTATCCCAGGTATATTCAACATCCACCTTGTGGGACCACTCGGCGGTGAACGGCAGCTCGGCGCCGGTGAAGTCCCAGGGCTGACCGACATCATTAAATTGATTTTCCCCTCCTTCGGTAATCTCGGTATCCAGGTAAACCGTTGATAGCGACACCACCAGGCCATCAACCGGGGATACTGTCAACTCAACCTCTGCACCCTTAACCTCAGATTCAGGAATATTGCGCAACTGGGGAAGCACCTCAAACACAGGGTCGAGAATACTGCCGCGTACCTGCTTGTCGTCATATTTGTAGAAAAACGCGGCAGCGTTCAGATTGACACGGCCATCCATATATTGACCCTTGGTGCCCACTTCATAAGCCAGCACAGACTCCTGGGTCACCGGTTCCAGACCTACCCATCCAGCAGGGGAAGAGGTGGGGAAACTACCCTGTTTATAACCTTCGGAAATATTGGCATAGAGCAGCACGTTGTCAGTGAGGTTATAGTCCAAACCTACACGCCAGGAAACGTTATCTTCAGAGAGGGTGTTGTTGTACACATCGCCGGGGACACCCTGGAAATTCAGCGGGAAGCACTGGCCAGGGCCTACGCCGATGGGATCAAAAGGCACAGTGCCCAGCAAACCACCGAGGAAATTAAAGAGTCCGGCAATGGCGCCATCGCCCTCATCCGTATTACAGGATCTGAACTTGTATTCCGAGTCTGTATAACGGGCACCCACTTTCAGATTCAGGGACTCGGTTAGGCGGTAATCCAGGTTGCCAAAAATCGCCCAGTTTTCCATTTCGGAATCAAGCTCAATGGTGTTTTGAAAGATACCAGTGTTTATAGCAACGGAGTTATTCACATAGGACTGTAACTGGCGCTCAGCAACTTCGCTATTTTCGTAGTTGAAACCCAATACCCAGCGGTAGACGTCCACATCGGTGTTTTCAATTCTGAATTCCTGAGAATAGGTTTCAATGGTCGCATCCATACGGGTCTGATCCTGGTTTTGAATGGCAGAACCATCGCGATCAGTGGCTTGCGCCTGATCAAAGTCGATATAAGACGACAAAGAAGTGAATAACAGATTGTCAGCGAAATTGTGCTCCAGGCGAAGCACTGTTTGGAAAAGCTCGCGATCAGAATAGGGGGTCACAGAACCCCAATCCGCGGCGCGATTTTCTTCAGGCACCAATGGCTGGTTGACAATGGGCAGGCCGTTGGGGGTACCCAGCGCCGTAGGCGCACTGTATTTGGTTGCCGCCAACTGCATGGCTTGGGGATCAGACTCATCCTTCCAGGTATTTAGCGTTAAGGATACGCTGGTATCGTCGGTTGGATCCCAGTCAAGCATGGCGCGACCGGTGTAATACACTTCTTCGCCATGTTTATCACCGCGAGTAACGGAGTACTGCCAGTCGTCCATGTTATGGGTTTTAACCGCAACCCGGGCTTTGAGGGTATCTGTTAAAGGCCCGCTGATATAGCCCTCGACTTCAACAAGGTCAAAACGGCCATAGGTGGTGGTAACTCCCGCTTCAAGTTCATCGGTGGGTTTTTTGGCAATATAGTTGATAGCGCCGCCAGTGGAGTTTTGACCAAACAGCGTACCCTGGGGTCCTTTGAGCACTTCGATGCGCTCAAGATCAAAGGCCGCATTGGCTGCCAGAGTGGGAAATGTCAGAGGCGCTTCATCGAGATACACGCTCACCGCCGGATAGACACCGAGACTGGCTTCGTTAAAGCCGATACCGCGCAAAGTATAAATAGGCGTGTTGTAATCTGAGCGAGCATAGCTAAGGCTGGGTATGGCAGTGGCTATATCATCGGCATTGGAAATCCGTTGTTTGATTAGGTTTTCGGAAGACATCACGCTCATGGTTGCACCCACATCGGCGAAACTCTGCTCGCGCTTGTTGGCTGTGACCATAATTTCCTGTATCTGAGCATGGGAAACAACTGGCAAAGCCAATGTTGTGACCACGCAGGAAGCCAAGAGTTTTTTGTTCGCTAAAAAACCATTTTTCATCTTATTTACCCTCATTATTTAGGCTGCTTAACTACAGGTACAAGTAGAGGCATTATTGTGAGTTCTATCTGTACACTTTTAACACTGACGCATTGATAAGGCTCATGCGATTTACGATTGACGGGAATCCACCCCAATTAGGTGCTGGCATAGAAACAGCCCTTAATAATATTATTTCTGCTTATAGTGTGAATTTTTCACGCCAGCACATCCCCTTTTCGAGCCGGACAAGCCATTGCGCATTTTTTATCTGTCTATGAGCACCTCCCCAGCATAGTTGATAACATAGCGTTGATCCAGATTATTATTCGAACATATGTCATATTCTTAGAAAAAACACAGCATCTTTATAGTTATAAAAAAACAAATAGAGACAACCTGACGCAAGGCAAAATAAATTCTTTAAATATAGCCATCATCTGCGGAGAAAATGGGGAAAACCCTAGAATACAAACCACCCCCTGAAGTTATTTGTTATTGAACAATACTGAAATTCAATTTAACCAGGGGGTAGAATAACATTAAAAAAATAAATTTTGCCTATATTAAATTATGTTGATCAAGGCACAAATAACACTTTATTTCGGCTTTTAGTTAGCGCTTTCCGGTATCGCAAACGCCTGAACATAGTCTCCCAACGGGGATTGCAATGTTCTGTGCCCACCAGCAATAGTCACCACAAACTGGCGTCCACTGGTGGGGGAAATATAGGTCATAGGGGTTGCGTGGGCGCCAGCTTTGAGCCGAGCCTTCCATACTTCCTTACCGGTGCGAATATCAAAAGCCCGCAGTGCGCGCTCGTGACTGGCGCCAATAAAGACCAGGCCACCCCGGGTTGTCATTGAGCCGCCAAAATTGGGCATCCCCATTTTGATGGGCACGCCCAGACCTGTTTTGAACAATCCGCTATCCCTTGCGGTACCCAGGCGCACCGACCACAGCAGTTTGCGACTATTGAGATCGACCGCACTCATCAGACCGTAGGGCGGTTCATTGCAGGGAATCAGCAGGGGCGAAATAAAAGTATCCCAATAGAGGGCGTAAGGAGTTCCCGTCATAGGGGCGCCACTGAGGTGGAACTTATGTTCTTTGCCGTCATCCTCAGCCATTTCTTCCCTGGGAACAAGTCTGATTCTGGTGCCCACATGGAGACTATTAACCAACATTACTCCGCGCTCGGGATCGACGGACACGCCGCCATAGTTCATGCCGCCGCCGACACCGGGGTAAATAAGGGTCATTCTGTCGGTGCCAATGGGCGTAAAGGGACCTTCATAGCGCATTTTTTTAAATTGGATGCGACACCACATTTGATCAAAGGGCGTAATCCCCCACATATCCTTTTCGGCCAATGTTTCTGTTGAAAACGTGGGCAGCTCTGTCGAAAACGGCTGCGTTGGCGACATCCAGTCACCGGGAGCGGCATCATGGGAAACGGGGCGCTCCTCCACATCGGCAAGCAATTTGCCATTGCGACGATCGAGAAGAAATGTCTGCCCCTGCTTGGTGGGTTGCACCAGTGCAGGAACCCGCTCGCCGTCAATTTCGACATCAATCAAAGTGGGCTGGGATGCGACATCGTAGTCCCAAAGATCGTGATGGACGGTTTGATAGTGCCAGCGCAACTCACCGGTTTCCGCATCCAGCGCCACCACGGAGCTGCTGAACTCATCCATTTCCTTGGTGCGGTGGCCACCCCAGTGATCGGGAGTGGCATTGCCTGTGGGCAGGTACACCATGCCCAATTCTTCGTCGCCACTCATGGGCGCCCAGCTATTGGGTGTACCTCGCGTATAGACTTCCCCTGGAGCGGGCTCAGCGTGGTAACCGGGACGACCCAAATCCCAAGCCCAGGAAAATGCGCCTGTGACCGCATCAAAGGCGCGAATGACCCCCGACGGCGGTTCCACCTGAACATTGTCGGCGATCCAGCCACCGAGAATCACATTGCCGCGAACGATGGTGGGCGCAGAACTGGCGTAGTAGAAGCCGGCATCAACCTGCCCCATGCCGCGCTTCAAGTCCACCTGGCCATTGTTGCCAAAATCAGGGCAAAGACCGCCAGTATCTGCGTTCACTGCAATCAATCTGGCGTCAAAAGTGGCCGCAATAATGCGCTTGGGGCAAACGGTTGATACGGGGGTTTCGCTATAGGCAACCCCTCTGCATGTGGTGACGACAGAAGCGCCAGTGGGATCCACCTTGGGATCATAACGCCAGCGCTCCTCACCGGTTTCAGGATCGAGGGAAATAACGATATTGGTTTGCGTGCAAAGATACAGACTGTTATTAACCATCAAGGGTACAGACTGGAGCGGGCTGGTCTCGCCTTCTTGGACAACACCGGTGCGATAGGTCCAGGCCGGTTTTAATTGATCGACATTATCGATATTGATTTGAGTGAGCGGAGAAAATCGGGTACCGGCCAGAGTATTGCCGAAGTGTTTCCATTCACCCTCCTCAGAACCCGTAAGTTTTGCATCCACCGGAAAATTCACCGCTGAAGGGAAAGCTGCCGGCTCGTCCAAAGGCTTGAGCGCTGCCCCCAGAATAACCACTACCGCAGCCACAGAAAGCGTCAAACAGGCTCTTGCCCCTGAAGGCACTTGACCCTCGCCAGGATTTGGGTAAAGCCAGCGCTTTATCCACGGCAGCGCCATCCAGACACCAAAACCAGCGGGAATCAGGAGTCGCGGGGCAAGAGACCAGCCGTCAAACCCCGCTTCATAAATCGCCCAAAACAGAGTAAAAGCACTAAATAGGACATAGAGCCATAGCGCCGATGGCTTGCCGCGCCACAACTGAACAGCAGATAAGAGAACAAGAATACCGCCAACCAAATAATAGCTGGTACCCCCAAGGCTCAGCAAATAGACGCCACCACCGGCGAACCCCCCGCCAAACAAAAACAGTAACAGCGCCAATATCCAGGGACGTGTGGAGCTTTTTTGTGCCGATTGCTGTGCCATACGCAATTAACCTCTTATCAATGCTGTTTTTATTACTTATCCACCCCACTTTATTTATTAACCCGGCAATCCAGCAGGTATGCAGATCTAGTGGATTACACGCCCCGGAAACAGCGGTGGCATTGCGGGAATTTTCCCGCGTTCCCTAGGCCAATAGTAGGAAAACTCTGATTAATTCTGTTTTCTTCACTCTCGTGCCGGCAGGAGTCCAGAAAAATCAAGGGATTATAGATTCCCGCCGGCGCGGGAATGACATTAATCAGAGTTTCCTTAGGTTAATAAACCTATCGCTGCCATACCATGCAAAGACGACAGCATTGGCAGAAAAATTATGTCCGCCACCCTGCGGATGGCGGACGCCAAAGCTGGGGTCAGTTTACCCCAGTTTGGGCAGTGACCATTTAGAACTTATAAGTCACATCAGCACTCCACCAGCGCGGCGGCCCATAGAAGCCGTAACGCAGGTTGCCAAGCCCCGGAATCAGGAATATCGAGGTGTTGTATTCCTTGTCCGTCAGATTTTTGACACTCGCTGAAATTTCCCAGCGTTCCGAGCTATCAATGAAATAGGCTCTGGCGTTATAGGTTGTGTAACCCTTAACAATGGAGGCAGGGTTGTCTGCGGGATCGTTGGTAAAGCTGTCACGGCCGCGGCCATCCACTTGAACGCCAAGGATATGCCCCTCGCCAACATACATTTCATAGTTGATGGCGCCCGCCAGTGTCCATGAAGGAGCAATGGGCATTTCCCAGTCACCGACAATGCCACTGCCATTGGGCACATCGTACAGGGTGGACTCCAGCAAGCCGCCGTTCAGGGTCAGCGTTAGGCCTTCGAGTGGCTTCACCGTCAAGTCAAATTCGGCACCGTAGAGTTTGGCATCGCTGTTGGTGAGAAATGAACCTATGCCGATGTAGCTGAGGGTGTGGTAATCATTGTAATCATAGTAGAAGGCAGCTGCGTTGAAGTTGGCGCGCTGATCCCAGAATGTGGTTTTCATACCCACTTCATAGGCCAGGAGTTCCTCTTCATCATAGAAGTAGGCCTCTTTGGGCAGCCCGGCGGAAATAAAGCCATGGTTGTAGCCCGGCGCCTTGGTGCCGCGACTGAACGAGATATATAACAGCATATCGTCCGTCGGCTTGTAATCCAGACCTATCTTGGCGTTCCAGGAATTTTTATCAAAGCTGTTAAAGCCGGTGTCATTATTGAGCAAGTCTTCCGAGAGCAATGCGCCCCTGGGGATCTCTGTGCTGTTTTCCCAGCCGAGCCACTGCTGATCGATGGGCGCATCGGGGGTAGCGGATGCATAGGTTGCATAGCGGGAGTCCATTTCTTTTTCGTCGTAGGATACGCGCACACCTGTGGTCAGGGTGAACTTATCGCTGAGATCAAACTCCGCATTGGCAAAAAGGGCATAGCCTTTCAGGTCTTGCTCAGCATCGGCATCGAGAAGCAGGCCACCACCACCAAGACCTACAACCAAAGGCGCAATTTGGTTCACATCCTGATATTGCTCAAGATAATAGGCGCCAAAGGTGTAACGCTGGGTGCCTAAATCCATAAAGGTTCTGAATTCCTGGGAAAACTGATGGCTGGAGTTGTCGTAATGGGTGGCGCAAATCCACACCTGGGCGCCATCACAGTCTTCAACCAGATCCCGTTCGTATTCGTTATAGCCAGTGACGGAGGTAAAGGTAATATTGTCGGCAATACTCCAGTCAAGCTTGTTAATGATGGTCGTCGACTCTGCGCCTTTCAGCTCGCGCAGGCCGCCGTTATCCGACTCGTGGTATTCGTGAACAGGGGCAGTGCCAAAATCTGTCAAAGAGCCGGGTGGCTGTTTGACTTCCTGAAGACCGGTGACCGGATTGGTAATCGCAGCGTCAGTCCAAATGGCGGTGGAATGACCCTGTGCCTTGCTGTGGCTGATTTTGATCACATTGTTGATATTATCCGTGGGCTGTACCGCGAGGGATACGCGGAAGGAATGGTTCTCCATCTCACCGCCATCGGGCTGGTTGCCGGTTCTATGCTTCATCCAGCCATCGTTTTCGCTGAAATAGCCAGCGACCCGGAACTGCATACGATCATTAATGGGCGCATTAAGGAAACCGGAAGTTCGCCTTGTGTCATAGGCACCAACGCCCACCTTGATTTCGCCTTCGCCGACATCAGTGGGATCTTTGCTGATAAAGTGCATCACCCCGCCGGTACTGTTGCGGCCAAACAATGTCCCCTGCGGCCCCCTCAGAACCTCGACCCGCTCCATATCATAGAGTGGAAAAGACCCGGCACCGGTGGTCACCAGATACATCTCGTCCATATAGGTGGCAATAGGGGCTTCGGTGGCGTCGTTATAGTCGTTCATGGTGACGCCGCGGATTGAGTAGTTGGGATTGGTGCCAGGACCAAAAATCGCCGTGTGCTCGATATTGGGAATAAAATTGACGATGTCGTTTGACAGCTGCATACCGAGAGCAGACATCTGGTCGCCGCCCAGCACGGAAACGGAAATACCCAGATCCGCCGTGCTCTGCTCGCGCTTTTGCGCCGTCACAATCACTTCGTCAATGGTCGATGATACCGTTCTTTTGCGCTCGCCATCCTGGGCAAAAGCACCTGCGGCAACGGTGGTTGCCAGCAGTGCCATGGCTCCCCTGGAGCAGGCTATGGATAGTGTTTTAAGTTTCATTTTTGATCTCCACGTAAACTCGTTGTTATTAACTTTCCATTACTCTTGTTGTCACTTGCACGGCATCGCTTCGAAATTCCCGTCAGGAATTTCGACTTACGATTTTTAAAAAACATTAAGATTGGGCAGACCCGTGCCCGCAGTCACACCACCATCTACAGGGACTATCGCCCCGGTCACATAGGAAGCTGCATCTGAGGCGAGAAAACCGACCACTTCGGCAATTTCTTCCGGCTGCGCCAGCCTGCCCATGGGAATGCGGGAAATAAATTCCTTGCCAAGGGTTTGGTGTTCCTTGAGGGGAGCAAACAGAGGTGTGTCAACGCCGCCCGGGCATACCGCGTTGATGCGTATACCTTCAGCGGCGTGATCCATGGCCATGGATCTGGTGTAGTTGATAACACCCCCTTTGGCGGCGTTATAGCTGCCCATGCCATAATCTCCACCCATTCCCGAGATGGAGGCATTGTTGATAATTGCCCCGCCCCCCTGCTTTTGCATATAGGGAATGGCAAAATGGCAGCTGTAATAAATCGAAAACAGGTCAATTTCCAGAACTTGACGCCAGGACTGGGGCTCCATTTTCGGCGTGATTCCCATACCGGCAATGCCCGCATTATTGAAAAGAATATCCAGGCGGCCAAAGCGCTCAACGGTGCCGTCAATCAGGGCTTTAACCTGGTCGACATTGCTGACATCGCAACGAACATAGACCGCATTGGCCTCGCCAAGCTCTGCAATCATTTCTGCTGCCAGCTGGTCGTTAAGGTCGGCAATAACCACTTTGCCGGCATCCCTGACCACAAGGCGACTGAATGCCGCCCCCATCCCGGACGCTCCGCCGGTCACAACAGCGATTTTGCCTTCGAAACGCTTACTCGTCATAGATAACCCCTGTTTTTATTGATCAACTAATTGCCATAAAAGGTATTTTTATAATCGGTAATTTCCTTGCCCAGGTATTATCAGCCAGTAAGCCAACAAAATTTCGAAAATTATCAATAAATAGTATGTTTTAAATAGAGTTAATTACTAATAGTCGATTTTTTATCATATTACAAGCCAAAAAAAAGACTCTGCCTCCGCAGAGTTGCCCCCATGACGCCGCGCAGATTGTTCGTCTACGGGCATTGGGGGCGGTACGCCTCAGTGCTCGCCAAGCAAAACCACGCGCCCAGTGACTTTGCCGTCCCTGAGCGCAACCATAGCCTCATTGGCACAATGTTTTTCCATACAGGTAATTGGGGTTGGCGGCAACTTGCCTTCAGCAGCCAACGCTATCACATCGCGCAAATCCTGAATGGTGCCGGTAATGGATCCCTGTACGGTAAAGGCGCCAAAAACCATGGCTCCCAACAGCAGGGTAAGCTCGCCACCGGCGACGCCGACAATAATCAGCTTGCCATTTTTAACGAGGACATCAAAGCCCATGCGCGAAGTGGCCGACATACCAACAAAATCGATCACTGCAGGCACCGACCCACCGGCAACCTCGAGAATTCGCTGAGCAGCACCTTCAGTAGAGCTGTTGACCGTGCCGGTGGCGCCTTCCTTTTTGGCTGCCGCCAGTTTCTCGTCGCTGATATCAACGGAAATGATATTGCGGTGGCCAAAGGCCTTGAGCATGGCAATGGCCGTCAGCCCCAAACCACCGGCACCCACGAGAACCACAGGCTTATCGGGCGCCAATGGCATGATTTTTTTAATGGCCGAATAGGTGGTAATCCCTGAGCAGGCGTAGGTTGCCGCAAGGGACAGGTCAACACTGCCGGGATCGATAAGATAACGGGAATGGGGCACAAGCACATGGGAGCCAAAACCGCCGTGGCGCACCACCCCAAGACTGCGCTGCCCGACACAGAGATTATCCTCTTCAGCCAGACAGTGTTCACACTCGCCGCAGCCGAGCCAGGGATAGGCGACGCGAATATCGCCGACTTTCACGCCTTTGACATCCTCGCCAACCGCGACGACGCGACCGGCAATTTCATGGCCAGGGGCTCGAGGCAGGGTTATTCCCCGATCACTGAGCTTGACGGATTTTCCGCCTCCAAGGTTGTACTCCCCCTTCCAGAAATGAATATCAGAATGACAAACGCCGCTGTGGGTGACTTCGAGCAGGACTTCCGTGCCTGTAGGCTTCGGCGTTGGCAACTCGATTTCTTTCAAAGGTTTTTCTGCTTCAACAACAACCCATGCTTTCATTACAGCGTCCTCTTAAATTTTCAATGCTTTTTTCAGTGCTCTGGAGACATCCTGCTGGAATGCTCCGGTGACCGCCGCAGACTCTATCAAATTGAACCCGTGGTAGGCGCCTGGATAAAGATGCAGTTCTGTGGGCACCCCGGCACGTATCAAATCCCGGGCAAAATGCAGGTCTTCGTCGACAAACAAATCAATACTGCCCACGGCAATAAAGGTTGGTGGCAGTCCCGCGAGATTTTCAGCCCGCGCCGCAGCCGCGTAAGGAGACACCGCTGCAGAGCCCGGCACAACATCTGCGCCAAGATAGGATCGCCAGCCGAAACCATTGGCTTCAATGGGCCAGACATGACGCCCCGCACAGGGATGGGCCTGGGTGCGGTCATCGAGCATGGGGTAGATCAACAGCTGATAGGCAATCGGGAATTCACCGCGATCCCGAGTGAGAAGCGCAAGCCCCGCCGCCAGGCCGCCACCGGCACTCACGCCCCTGACGGCAATTCGATTCTTGTCCACACCCAGGGCGTCGGCGTTCATGTGGAGCCAGGCTAGGGCAGCATAGGAATCGTCGAGGGCGCCGGGAAAAGGGGTTTCTGGCGCCAGGCGATAATCCACAGAAACAATCACCGCGCCCACATCCGCAGCCATCTGCCTCATGACCGCATCTTCGCGCTGAGCAGTGCCGGCAACAAAACCGCCGCCGTGAAGACTGAGAATTGCCGGGCGCCGGCCTTGGCTTTCACTGTGTTGATAAAGAATGCCATTCACTCCCGGCTGATCGCCCTTGCCAGGAATGTGAATTTTGCTGACCACGAGAGATCCCGACTTGCCTTCCACAATAGGGTCGCCAGCCAGCAATCGCCTGACATCACCCAGGGTTTGCGCGGAGAGATCGCTGAAATTGGGCAGAGCGCTCAGCACCGTTGCCAGTTCCGGGTCTACCAGTTGGTCGGGATCTATGTCCATAGTCTTTCTATCTAATTGTTTTAAAAAATCAGAAGCCAGCTCAGGCTTGCTGCCAATCAACCGGCGTCGGTCAGCCATTATTTATTGCCCACGCCTCCGGGGCGCATTAAGCCCACATCGAAACTTGCCGGGTTGATAAAAATCACTTAACCGGAAAATTGCGCCTGCTGCCTGCATTTCCCCGTTTGACAGGCGTCCCGGTCGACCATTCCCTTGTCCCGAGTCACATCAGGCTACAGGAATTCACAGCAATTCATAGTACATGAGGGAACTCAAATTTTGTGATAGGAGTTTTGCCTAATGGCCATAACAAACCCGTATGAAAATCATCTCAGAGTTACCAATTGACACATTTCCACAGAGAAGTGTTTCGAAAAAATCCAGGTTTTCATCAAAATTGTCCTTTTATCCCTGTGAAGCCCCCTTTTGTCGCACAACCCTTTAATTCCAGAGCTTGCCGACCTCGACAACTTGATGTTGATGCTGAATAGGGTAAAAATACCGCGGCATGGATTAATGCCCCGTCTGTTATTAAGGGCATCGTAAAATTAAAAATATAGGGGGATACACCTTGAACGCCAGGAAGCTTGCCATATTGGCAATTCTGCCATTACTCGTGCTCGTGGGATTAAAAGCCCAGGCGCTGGAACCCAATGGAACCGCTATCTACAGCGAACTGGGTAACCAGCTCTACCTGGGTACGCTCTATCTCGATACACCTTCAAAATCGGCAAACGAAATTCTCGGCAGCAGCCAGCGCAAACGCATGGAACTGCGCTTTGCCAACGCCATGTCAAAGCGACGCTGGAGCCAGACCTGGACGCAAAGTATTGCCATCAACAGCAGCCAGGAGAACATGATCAGCGCCGCCGCCGATCTCTCCGAAACCCTGAGTTCGTTCCAGTCGAACCTGGAGTCCGGCGACACCGTCATATTTGACTATGATCCCTTGTCCGGAACCTCTGTTTCCGCCAACGGCGTGACTCTTGTCAAAGACAAATCGGCGGCCTTGTTCAACCTTCTGCTCTCCGCCTGGATAGGGCCTGTGCCACCCACCAGTCAGTTTAAAAATGCCATTCTCGGCACCGCCGATTCAAAAAATGACTACTCGGCGTTTCTCGCCCTCAGCCCATCCCAAGAGCGTATCGACACGGTGAAAAGCTGGTCGACCAAGCTGAAGGAAGCTGAAGAGCGCGCCCTCGCTGAAGCCCAGGCGGAAGAAGAGGCCATTCGCAAGGCAGAAGAAGAGGCTCAGAAAAAGGCAGAAACTGAAGCCCTTGAGGAAAAACAGCGCCTCGAACTCATTGCCGAAGAAAAGCGCAAAGCTCAGGAAGCCGCTCGCAAAGCCGCCGAAGAAACTGAGGCAAAACGCAAAGAAGCGGAGCGTCAGGCTCTGGCTGCACAACAAGGCCAGGGCGGCCAACAACCACCGCAGGAGGATGAAGGTGAAGACGACCTGTCAGCGGAAGGCATTCTTGCCCAGCAAAACTACACATCCCAGCTGATTGGCTTGATTTACAAGGCAGTGAAATATCCGGGCACCGCCGTCAAGCGCAACCAGGAAGGCAGCGTGCGGGCAAACATTACCATTGACCGCGCCGGCAAAGTCGTCAATATTGATCTCGTGGAAGAAGCCCAGTTTGAGGTTCTTAACAAAGCGGTAATCTCCGCGATCAATAATGCGGCGCCCTTCCCGTCCCTGCCCAACAACATCAGGGGCAATACCATGAGCATCACTGTCCCGGTCGCTTTTAAACTAAACTGATACGCCCAAACACAAGCCAACGGCCACGCAGATATCCCTATCTGCGTGGCCGTTTCAGTTTAAGAACTACTGTAAACTCTGCTATCTTTGCTTTTTTTTAAAATTTAATTCGGTGCTCAACCTTATGAACAACATTACACCCTTCACATTGGATATTCCCGAACAAACCCTGGCAGACTTGCGCAACCGTCTCGCCATGACCCGCTGGCCCGATGCAGAAACCAGCAGCGACAGCTGGGGTCAGGGTGTACCTCTCGCCCGCGCAAAGGAACTCGTCGAATACTGGCAGAACAGCTACGACTGGCGACGCTGCGAAACCAAGCTCAACAATTTTGGCCAATATAAAACCTCCATTGATGGTGTCGACATCCACTTTATTCACGCCCGCTCGCCCCATGCCAATGCCCTGCCCCTGATCATCACCCATGGCTGGCCCGGCTCGGTGATTGAATTTCACAAGGTGATTGAACCTTTAATTGACCCCGTCGCCCACGGCGGCAGAGCCGAAGACGCATTTCATGTTATTGCCCCGTCACTGCCGGGTTTTGGCTTTTCCGGCAAACCCGTCACATCCGGCTGGGGAGTGATGCGCATTGCACAGACCTGGATCGAACTTATGAAACGCCTGGGTTACGAGCGCTATGTTGCCCAGGGTGGCGATTGGGGTTCGGCGGTAACCCTGGCGTTGGGAAAAATACGCCCCGAGCCACTGGCGGGCATACACATCAACATGGTCGTGGCATTTCCAGACGCCGGGGATGAGCTCAGCGAAGAAGAAAAACTGGCCATGGCCGCATTTGAGGCATATCAGCGCGATGAATCTGCCTACGCCATGGTACAGACTACCCGCCCTCAAACCCTGGGCTACGGCCTGGCGGATTCTCCCGCAGGCCAGGCGGCGTGGATATACGAAAAATTCCAGCGCTGGAGCGACTGCAATGGCGATCCGGAAACCGTGCTCAGCCGCGACGAAATACTCGACAACATTATGCTCTATTGGCTGACAAACTCTGCAGCCTCATCGGCACGCCTTTACTGGGAAAGCTTTGGAAGTGCCTTTACACAGGTGAAACTGGATCTGCCCGTGGGCTGCACGGTTTACCCAAAAGAGCTGCTGACGCCGTCACGGCGCTGGGTAGAGCGAATCTACCACAATCTGATTCACTGGAGCCGGCAGGAAGTTGGCGGTCATTTCGCCGCCTTTGAGCAACCGGACATTTTTGTTAACGAATTGCGGGATTGTTTTAGAGGACTTCGTTAGTCTTCCAGCCAATATCAGGCATCGCCAGCAGGGCTATCTCCTACGGGTAGAATTTTTTGGGTAGGAGCCAGCCCTGCTGGCGATAGCGGATTCAGATTGCCACAGCTGGTATTCTGCAATATCTGACAACATCAATCGAAGAGTCCTTTAAGCCATTGGTCCGTAACTGATACTTTTAACAGACCAATAAGCCCTACCCGCTGGGGTTTCTACAGCCACTTCGTCATCCACCTGTTTTTTCAACAGCGCCCGCGCCATGGGCGAGTCGATGGAAATATAGTCTTTGCGATCAAAAATTTCGTCATAACCGACAATGCGAAATTTCAAGATTTTGCCATCATCATTTTCAATTTCCACCCAGGCGCCAAAAAAGACTCTGCCCTCCTGCTGCGGCGAATAGTCGACAACCCGCAACTCCTCAAGGCTTTTGCGCAGGTAACGCACGCGGCGATCAATTTCCCTGAGCAGCTTTTTGTTGTATTGATAATCGGCATTTTCGCTGCGATCGCCAAGGCTTGCCGCCCAGGCCACTTTTTTGGTGACATCCGGACGCTTTTCTTTCCACAGTTGATCCAGCTCCGCCTTTAGGGTGGCGTAACCTTCCGGAGTAACCAGTCTGGCTTTTGTCATAGCTTGTCAGTGCTCCAAAATTGCTGCGACCCGCCGCCGCAATTCAGGCACCAGGGTTTCTTCATACCAGGGATTTTGGCTATGCCAGCGTCGGTTTCTTGGCGAGGGATGCACCAGTGGAAAAAAGGGCTGTGGCATGAATGCCCACTGTTTGACGATGTCGGTCACCGAGGTAAAGCGATCACCGAGGTAATAGCGCTGGGCGTACTGGCCAATCAGCAACGTCAACTGAATATTCGGCAACCGCGCCATTACGGGCTGATGCCAGTGGCGGGCGCATTCTTTGCGGGGCGGCAAATCCCCGGATCGGCCTTTGCCCGGATAACAGAAACCCATGGGCACAATGGCAATTTGCTGTTCATCGTAAAAACTGTCCTTGCTGATTCCCAGCCATTCGCGGAGTTTATCGCCACTGGGGTCATTCCAGGGAATGCCGGTCTTATGCACCCTGGTGCCCGGCGCCTGACCGATGATGAGAATGCGGGCAGATTCTGCTGCACTCAATACCGGGCGAGGCCCCAGAGGCAAATCCGCGCACAGATGGCAACGGCGGATATCTGCGAGCAAATCCGTCAGAGGGATTGAGTCTTTCACAATAAAGCCATCTGCTGCTCAGGTTTAAGGTAACAGGGTTGTCGCCAATAACAGCATCAGCCCCATCCCCACCACGTCGGTAAAGGTGGTGAGAAAAATACTGCTCGCCGCCGCCGGGTCGGCACCAAGCCGCTTTAGGGTCAGGGGAACAAGCACACCGAAGATGCCACTGCAGGTACAGGCGCCCACCATGGCGACAAGAATAACCAGCGCCAGGGTAGGGGCATGGCTGGTATCTGTATAGCCTGCGTAAATCCACATGGCCATCGCTGCCACCAAGCCGACACAAAAACCATTCATGGCGCCAAGGAGTATCTCCTTGCGCAACAATTTTCGCACCGGATAGTTTCCCAAATCTCCCAGAGTCAGCCCCCGCAGGGTAATCGCCAATGTCTGGCAGCCGGTGTTGCCGCTTTGACCGGCAAGCACGGGCAAAAACACGGCGAGAACAACCACTTTGGCAATGGTGTCTTCAAATATGCCCACTACAAATGCGGCGGCAAAGGCGGTTAGCAGATTGACCTGCAACCAGGGATGGCGCATGCGAAAGGCGCGCAGCAATGAAGTCGTCACCCGCTCCTCCTTGTCGACACCCACCATGGAGCCGGTTTGCGCGCTGATTTCTGTGGCAACCCGCTGGGAAAGTTTCCAACTGTGAACAAGCCCCAACAAACAGCCCTGGGCGTCGACAACGGGGTAAAGCCGAAAATGCCTCTTCAAAGAAACATTCACCGCTTCCGAAATGGGGGTATCCCTGGCAAACACGAAGGGGGCATCGGTCATGATGTCGGCCATTTTCTGGCCTGGGCGCGCAAGCAGCAGATCCCGCATGGCAACAACACCCATAAGGCGATTCACTGAGTCAGTAACATAAATATAGGTAATATCCTTCGGCGTGGTATGAACCAGGTAATCAAGGGCGCCCGCCACCGTGGTGTCCTGGGAGAGAACACCCAAGGGTGCGGTCATCAATTCGCTGACCGTTCCTCTAATGCTATGGGTGAGTTCAAGCTCTTCTGAGCGCTGCTGTGATACCGTCCCCGGCAAATAGGACGCTATAGTGACAACTTTGTCCACGGGAAGCAGCGCCAAAACCTGCTGGATAATCGCCTGCGGCTTGCTGCCCAGCAAGGCGGCGGCGTCCACAGGAGGCAGACTGTGCACCTGTTCTGCCAGTGCCTGGTGTTCATTTAAAATGGATTCCGTCACCCTGGTTTCTCCGCTGATCAGTGGGGATTGACTCAAAAATTCGGCAGCTTTGCTGAAAAGGCTGAAAAATCTGCTTGTGTCATTATAGCCGCCCATATCAAGGAATATTGCAATACCATTTGGCGACAACAGCCAGCATTGTTAAAATTGCCGCCTTTGAAAATCTTCCGGCGGGGGAAACTCCGCCCTATCCTTTTTCAGTCTTTCAGGAAAACCCCATGCCAGCCACCTTCAGTTTCGAACAATTACTGGATCAGGACAACTTTATTCACCGTCATATAGGTCCCGATAACGACCAAATTGCGACCATGCTGGCGGCGCTGGCCATCACCGATCTCGACGATCTGGTGACCAGGGTCACGCCAGGCAACATTCTCAAGCACGACCAGCTGTCTCTGGGTGACGCCAAAGGTGAGGCGGAAGCCCTGGCAGAGCTCAAAGCCCTCGCGGCAAGGAACCAAATTTACACCTCCCTTATCGGCATGGGTTACCACCCCACACGAACCCCCAATGTCATTCTGCGCAATGTCCTCGAAAATCCCGGCTGGTACACCGCCTACACGCCCTATCAACCGGAAATTGCCCAGGGTCGCCTTGAAGGCCTACTCAATTTCCAGCAAATGATCTGCGATCTCACCGGCATGGAAATGGCCAATGCCTCCATGCTTGACGAGGGCACAGCAGCGGCGGAAGCCATGGCCATGGCCAAGCGCCAGCAGCGCAAAAACTCCAGTAGCGCATTTTTTGTCGATGAAAACTGCCACCCCCAAACCCTGGCAGTGGTGAAAACCAGAGCAGAGCATTACGGCTTTGAGATTATTAGCGGCAATCCCGCAACCGACCTGACAAGCGCTGAAATTTTTGGCGCCCTGATTCAATACCCTGGGTCAACGGGGGAAATTCGCAATCTCGCGCCGATTATCGCCACACTCCACAGCAACGATGCCCTGGCAGTGGTGGCTGCGGATCTGATGGCACTGGTCGCTCTCAAGTCCCCGGGCTCGCTGGGTGCAGATATTGTTATCGGCACTAACCAGCGCTTTGGCATTCCCATGGGCTTTGGCGGTCCCCACGCCGCTTTTTTCGCCTTTCGCGATGAGTTCAAACGCTCCGCCCCCGGGCGCATTATCGGCGTGTCCGTGGATAGCAAAGGCAAAACCGCGCTGCGCATGGCCATGCAAACCCGCGAGCAGCATATTCGCCGCGAAAAAGCCAATTCCAATATCTGTACTTCCCAGGTATTGCTGGCGCTGATCAGCGCCTTTTACGCCATCTACCACGGCCCCCAGGGATTGAAAAAAATTGCCCTGCGCATTCATACCCTCACCAATCACCTCGCTAACGGCCTGCAAGCCGCCGGTTACAGCCTGCGCCACAATAGCTGGTTTGACACGCTCACCGTTGAAACCGGCAACCGCCAGCAGGAAATCTACGCCAAGGCCATTGCCGCGGAAATCAATCTGCGCCCGGTGGGCGACGATGCTCTCGGCATCAGCCTCAACGAACTGAGCACGCCGGAACAGGTTAACCAGCTGCTCGCCCTTTTTGGCGCGGCAGAAGTCACCTTCAGCGGCGAAGCGCCATCGGGAATCCCCAGCGCCTATGAGCGCGATACGGATTTTCTCCGCCATCCGGTGTTCAACCGCCACCACAGCGAAACCGAGATGCTGCGCTACCTGAAACAGCTGGAAGCCAGGGATATCGCGCTTAATCACAGTATGATCCCCCTGGGCTCCTGCACCATGAAGTTGAATGCCACCGCCGAGATGATTCCCATCACCTGGCCGGAATTTGCCAACATTCACCCCTTTGTTCCCCAGGATCAGGCTGCGGGCTATCACCAGCTGTTTCGCGAACTTGAGGCCATGCTCGCCGCCTGCACCGGCTACGATGCCATTTCCCTGCAACCCAACGCCGGTTCCCAGGGCGAGTACGCTGGGCTGGTCGCCATCAAGAAGTACCACGAACACCGCGGCGACAGCCATCGCACCATCTGCCTGATTCCCTCATCGGCACACGGCACCAACCCCGCCAGCGCCCAGATGGTGGGCATGAAGGTGGTTGTGGTGAAATGCGACAACAACGGCAATATCGACATTGACGACCTGCGCGCCAAGGCCGAACACCACAGCCACAACCTGGCGGCGCTGATGATCACCTATCCTTCCACCCACGGCGTCTTTGAGGAAGGGGTAAGCGAAATCTGCAAGCTCATCCACGACCACGGCGGCCAGGTCTATATGGATGGCGCCAACCTCAATGCGTTGGTGGGTATCGCCGAACCGGGCAAATTTGGCAGCGACGTCTCCCACCTCAATCTTCACAAAACCTTCTGTATTCCCCACGGTGGCGGCGGCCCCGGCATGGGTCCCATCGGCGTAAAATCCCATCTGGCACCCTTTCTGCCGGGACATCCGGTCACCCATATACCGGGCACCGACAGCCTTAACGGCACCATCTCCGCCGCTGGCTGGGGGTCGGCATCCATCCTGCCGATTTCGTGGATGTACATTAAAATGATGGGCGCTGCCGGATTAAAAAGAGCAACCCAGGTGGCCATTCTCAACGCCAATTATCTGGCGAAAAAACTCGACGACCACTACCCGGTGCTTTATACCGGCAGAAATGGCCTGGTGGCGCACGAATGTATTATCGACTTGCGTCAGCTGAAAGAGGAGAGTGGCATCAGCGAAGAGGATATTGCCAAACGGCTGATGGATTTCGGCTTTCACGCCCCCACCATGTCATTCCCCGTGGCCGGGACTTTGATGATAGAACCCACAGAAAGTGAATCCCTGGAAGAGCTGGAGCGCTTTCTCGCCGCCATGTTTATTATTCGCAAGGAAATCCAGCAGGTTATTGACGGCGAACTGCCCGCCGACAACAACCCATTGGTCAACGCGCCCCATACCCAGGACGACGTACTCACGGAGCACTGGGATCGTCCCTATTCCAGAGAGACTGCGGTGCGCCCCGCTCCCTGGCTCAAACATCACAAGGTTTGGCCGACGGTCAATCGCATCGATAACGTCTACGGCGACCGCAACCTGGTGTGCAGTTGCCCGCCTCTTGAGGCTTATTTGTAGGCAACTTGAATCGCCAGCAGGGCTAGCTCCCACCATTAAGGAATTGTGGCGAGCCCTGTTGGTGTCTAACTCTCAGGAATTAGCACCGTTGCCTGGGGACAGATTTGCCGCACTTTGTCGGCAAATACCGCTTTGACTTCAGGGTCGCCGTGGACGATCCTGATTTCCTTCGGCTTTGTGTGAATGCGCCTGATAAAGCGCAGCAAATCCCCCTGATCCGCATGGGCTGAATAGCCCGACATCACATGAATTCCCGCGTTGATGGCAACGCGTTCACCATCGAGCACCACATAGCCATGCTCGGCACCGTAGCGCTGTATATCGCGCCCCGGTGTGCCTTCCGCCTGATAGCCGACAAAGATCACATCGGTGCGCGGATCGGGCAGCAACGCCTTCAGGTAGTTGACAATGCGACCACCGGCGCACATGCCGCTGGCGGCAATAATAATGGCGGGGCGGCCACTGTCGCGAAGATAATCCACCAGCTTGAGGTGGTTTTCATGCTTTTCCACCGTTATCAGCTGGTCAAAATCCAGGGGGTGACGCCCCTCAAAAAGCCGCCGTCGCGCCTCCCCGTCCCACAGGGTTCGCATCTCCCGATAGAACTTGGTAAAAGAGGCGGCCAGGGGCGAATCCACCACCACATCGACGTTTTGCCAGTCGATGGGCGACTTTGCCCGCGCTGGCTCCCTGGCGTGGCGATGGATAATTTCTTCGATTTCATACAGCAATTCCTGGGTGCGGCCGATGCTGAAGGCAGGAATTAAAACGGAACCGCCATTTTCGTAACAGCGTTCAATCACTGCTTTCAAGGCTTTGCGGCGCTTCTTTCTGCCCTCGTGCAAACGATCGCCATAGGTGCTTTCAATCACCAGGGTATCTGCTCTGTAGGGTGCTTTGGGCGCAGGCAATAGCGGTGTATAGGGCGCGCCGAGATCACCGGAAAACACCACCCGCTCACAGTGTTTGCCCTTGCCCACATCGATCTCCACATAGGCCGATCCGAGAATATGGCCGGCAATTCGAAAACGCGCCCTCATGGGCGTGCCTTTTATTGGCTGAATGTAAAACCACTGGTCATAGGGGATTGGCGTCAGCTGCGCCTCAAGCCTGGCGATGACTTTTTTAATAAGATCCTCGTTGCGGGTAACACCAATTTTCATGGCATCACTGAGCACCAGGGGCAACAGCTTGGCGGTGGCCTCTGTGGCGTAGATGGGGCCGTCAAAACCCGCTGACAACAACCAGGGAATCCGCCCGCAATGGTCTATATGACAGTGGGTAACCAGCAACGCCTTGATGCCGTCGAGAGGAAAATCAATGGCACGATCGTCAGCCTCAGCTTTTTTCGACTCCGCCCCCTGAAAGAGGCCGCAATCCACCAAAATGGATTCGCGCTCGTTGGCAAACAGTTGGTGACAGGAGCCGGTTACTCCCGAAACCGCGCCGTGGTGGCTTATCTTTGCCATAAATCCCCCTTGATAGTTAAAGAATCCATAAAAAAACCCGCCATTGTCTTACTACAGACTTTACTCTTGCTAGAATACTGGGCAAAACTACCACAAAAAAACGGGGTCGATGCCATGAAATTGATTTCAACAAGCTGGCCAGTAAAAGTCCAGTAATGCCTGAAACCCTTGTTCAAATCATTGCAGGTTTTTTCATTACCCTTGCCGTTATTTGGGTGTCCGCCCCTCTCGCCCATAAAATCAAGCTCCTCGATATTCCCGATCACAGAAAACAGCACAGCCAGGCAATACCTTTAACGGGCGGCATTGCCATTTATAGCGCTCTGCTGATTGTGCTTGGCACCACCAGGCCTGCGGATACCTATCTGACTTCATTTCTCGTCGCCAGCGGCCTTCTGGTTTTATTTGGCGCGCTGGATGACCGCAACCAACTCAGCGTCAGGCACAGAATTGTTCTCGAAATCATGGCCGCTTCGGTGATGATTTTTGGCGCCGATCTCTGGGTGGGCAACCTCGGCAATCTCCTTGGCGTGGGCGCCATCCATATGCCTTTTTGGGCAGGTTATCTGTTTACCCTGGTAGCTATTTTCGGCGTCGTCAATGCCATCAATATGCTTGATGGCATTGACGGTCTTGCCGGCGGCGTAACCCTGGCTATTTTTATTGTTCTCGCCATTTTTACCGAAGAGGCAAAAGGGCTGGTCATTTTTGGCTTTGCCCTGTCGGGCGCGCTCCTGGCATTCCTCATCTCCAACACCGGAGTTACCCGCTGGTTTCCCAAAGTTTTCCTCGGCGATGCCGGCAGTAAACTCCTGGGACTGACGATTGTCTGGATACTCATAGAAACCGCCCGCACTCAAAATGGCGTCGTCGCCAGCATCCATCCCGCCACAGCTCTCTACCTCATCGCCATCCCCCTGATGGATATGGTGGACACCACCATTGGCCGAGTCCGCCGTGGCCACTCACCCTTCAAAGCAGACAGAACTCATCTTCACCATGTGCTGCTGGCCATGGGTTTGACAAAATCCACAGTGGCGGTGACTGTTGTTTTTTTATCCCTTGCCTTTAATTTGCTGGGAATCGCCATGACAAGAATGAATGTGCCAGAATTCTTTCAGTTTGGTTTTTTCTTTATTTCTTTTATCGGGCTTGTCCTTTTCAAAAAACGCTCTCACACAGAAAGCGGCGAAATGGGATGACAGCAACAAAAGTCAACACCGCGGCAAAAGACTGGCTTTTAGGCCTGTTGAAAGGGGTTGCACCAGGGTCAAATGGCGGTATTTTTTTTGCGGACACACAAGAATTGCTGGATATTTGCGAATACGAGGGAGTTACACCGCTACTCTGGCACCAGATTCTTGTTAACGATCTCAAACCATCTCTACCGCCAGGGCTGACGACCAAGCTGCAAGCCCTGAGTTTGCAATATGCTGCAGTCAACATGCTTCGCCAGCAGGAACTGCAGCGACTGATCAAACTGTTTCACTGCGAGGGGCTTGATTTTCTCATCCTAAAAGGTGAAGCCCTTGCCGTCACCTGCTATCCGCAACCCCATTTGCGCACCAGAGCCGACAGTGACTTATTATTCAGCAGCAAGGACGCAGCGGAAAAAGCCTGGCAACTGCTCAACCTCGAAGGCTATCAACGCTTTGCCACCCTGCAGGGGGAATTTGTCGGCTTTCAGTTTCCCTGCCAAAAAACACTGGTTTCGGGCGTCAGCAACAATCTCGATATTCACCACAAAATTACCAACGCCCTGTGGTTTGCCCAGCGCCTCGACTACGTTGAGCTTAAAGAAAACAGCATTGGCGCCGACTATATGGGGCAGCCCGTGTCGGTGCTGAACCCCCTCTATGCCCTGATTCATGCCTGTATTCATCGCACCAGCAATAAGTCCCACGAAACCGAAAACCGTTTGATCTGGCTCTACGACATACACTTGCTCAGCGGCAAACTTACCCTTGCAGACTGGCAAAAACTGCTGCAGATTTGTGAGGAAAAAAATTTCGCCGCCATTATTCTTGAGGGTCTCACCAGCACAGCGGAGGCCTTTGGCGACAACACCCCCGAAATCATTGTCGAACACCTGGCCGCCCTGGCCAATAGACAGCATGCCCCCATCGTTAACGCAGACAGCCGCCTCAAACACTATCTGCTGGATCTCTCCACCCATAAAGGCATTAAAAATAATTTACGCTTTCTCAAGGAGCAACTGCTGCCGCCGCCCGCCTATGTGACGATGAAATACGGCGTCAAACACAAGATACTGCTTCCCTGGTACTACCTCAAACGGGTTGTGGATGTTATTTTCAAAAAATAGCCTCACCAAACCCATTGGCCGAGCAATTCCTTGAACGCCTTGCCGTTGGCGTCGAGGGTATCGCCATCGGGAAAACAACAGTATTTGCCGCCGAGTCGGCCGCTGTCAAAATCCGTGGGCACGGGTGTGACCGCAATACCCTCCTCGGTAAAATGGTGCAAGGCTCTATCCATGTGGAGGGCAGAGGTCACCAGAAGAACCTTGTTGATATCATAATTTCTGACCAATGCCGCCGTAAAACGGGCATTTTCCCTGGTATTTTTGCTGCCATTTTCGAGAAGCATTTCCTCGGCGGGAACGCCAAGATCTGCCAAAAACACCTGCATTGCTTCCGCCTCGGAAAAACCGGCGAAATTTTTCGCACTGCCGCCGCTCAACACCACCAGGGGCGCCTTGCCACGGTGATAAAGGCGGGCGCCAAACCAGACGCGATCGGCGGCGTTGCCGAGATTGATGGGCTGGGCAGTGACACCTGAAAAACCCGTTGCAAAAACACCACCGCCAAGAACCACAATGGCGTCTGCCACGGGAAGATCGTCAATATCAACGGGGGAATATTGTTGCTCCAGGGTTTTGATCAACAGCTGGCTTGTGGCTGGCATAGACCAAAAATAAAGCCAGCACAGGGCAACCAACCCCGTCAGGGTCGCCAGGGTTTTTCTACCCAGAGTGGCGGCAATCAAGGCAAAAAACCCCAGAAATAAAGCCGTTCCAAGCGGTGACACAAGACTGATGATCATTTTGTCGAGCATTGCAATAATCCTAAAAAACTCTTCTGGTGTTGGTTTACGCTGAAAAATCCTGGCGATTCACAACTTGCAGGAGCTTGCCCTGCAAGCGATATTCTCCTTCACAACAATCGCTTGCAGGGCAAGCCCCTACGGAAAATCATTGGCAACGGAAGTCTATTTTCCTCACTCGCACCTAAAAAATCACAGCATTCTTTTTAAGCAACAGTGTTTGGCAAGGCCTTAATTGCAGCGTCCACCACAAGGTCTTCGCTATAGGCACGCTCAATCAAATGACGGCTATTGTCGCCAAGGCGCTTGCGGTCATTTTCTGGCATATTCAGCAGCGCCGCCATAGCAAGCTGTAACGACTGGCTGTTTTTAGGCTCACAGAGAAGGCCATTGTCGCCGTGTGCCACCAGATTGCGACAGCCGGGCACATTGGTTGTAACCACAGGCAAGCCCATGGCACCGGCTTCAAGTAAACTTCTGGGCATCCCTTCTCTGTAGGATGGCAGCACCACGGCATCCACCTGGGCATAAATGTGTTCCATGTTGTCGCTTGCGCCGAGCCAGGTAACACCGGGCAATTTTGCCCAGGCCTGCAACCTGCTTTCAGAAATAGCGGAGACATTGTCCGCATCGGTAAAACCGCAAAGCCAGAGCGCGCAATCCTGTCGCGACAGGTAAAGTGTTGTAAAGGCTTCAATCAATTCGTACAAACCCTTGTCTGCCAGCATGCGTCCCGCATACAGAAAGCGAAAGGAATCGCCGTGACTCTGCCTCAACCCTGGGTGAAAGCGCTGCAAATCGACACCGGAGCCGGGCAGCAACTGTAACCGAGAGACGGGCACCAGTTTCTGCTCGACAAGCAATTGATAATCCTCTTCGTTCTGGCAAAACACACGATGCGCCAGCGGCTGGCTGGTTTTGTAGAGCATACGCACAATCGCTGCCACAACACCGGAACGAATAAATGCAGTGCCCAGGCCAGAGACATTATTGATCGCAGGAATATTCAAAAGCCGCGCCGCCCAGGTGCCATAGATATTGTTTTTGATGGTGAAATGAAAGGCTGCAATGGGTCTTAATTTTTTGTAACAGCGGATAAATTGCCTGAAAAGAAAAGCATCGCGCAAAGGATTACTGCCTTTATTATCCATAGTCAAAGGCAACCATTGGCAACCCAGCTCAGCTTCCAGCCTGGCGCTGTAATCGTCTTGTGGCGACAAACAAACAACCCTATAGCCCTCGGACTGCAAGCGCAAAATGGTTGAGCGACGGAAATTGAACAAATACCAGGAGGTATTAGCCGATAATGTCACCGTGGGAATACTCATGGGTTCAATCCGCCCTGAATTCTGCCCGCATCCATCCCCCACGGCAACCGAGGAGGATGGGTAGCTTTCCCACAAATTGAATATTTCATCGGCGCTATTGAACCAGCCAGGCCGCAGCTATGGCAAATAACGCCGACATCAGTGTGCCGACCAGCATGTACTCGGCAAAAACTGGATCCTTGAGTTTGTCAAACCTCACCAGTCCCTTGGCCGCGAGAATAAAGCCCAGGGCACTCCAGTCATCGCTGAACAACACCACCAAAAGCATCAACCAGCGCTCGAGAATACCGATGACACGACCTGCATTGTACTCACGGGTATCGGGAGATTGGCTGGTGCGCGGCACCAGATCCAGGGCGTGGAAAATACCGCGCATGGCAATGTTGACTTCGTTGGCCAGCAACAGTATTGCCAGCAAAACCGATAGGATTCGATCAGCCGCAACATCTCCTGGCTGCGTCACAACGCTGGCAACTCCGCCGAACACCTCCCCGATCCATACCGCAAAGGAAGACAACTCCAGATGACCCAGGTTTAAAGCCATCAAGGCAGGGGCGAGGACAAGCCCCGCCAACACGCTCAGGCGACACCAATGCACTGGCAACCTGCTCTCCAGCCAATCTCCGAGCACAGAGAATACCAGCACCACAGCAACCGTCCCCCAGGCCATAGTGGTCGCGCCAAACACCAGCAACACCAACAGGCTCTGAACAACAGCCAACAAGCCGCCAAACCACCATTCCCCAGGTTCATCCTTGCGCAGATAAACCAACCGGGATAACAGCATCAGGCATAGGTACAGTTGATATTCAAACGCCATGGTTCCCTGCCAACATATCGTCCATATTTGCGGAAATGGCCGTAGAAATACCGGAAATGGTCTCCAGCAAGCCGTCATTGATATTTTTGTACACTGCTACTTTGCTGATTCCCAGCGCCTCGGCAATGCCTTGCACAGGCTGGCCGGCAAGATAGCCTCGATAAACCGCGAACCGGTTGTGCTGCCACTGCCCCTGCAAATGAGCCACCAGCGCCAGGGAATGATTGGCCAGTTCCCCCCGCGGTAAACCCTCGATTCGAAACAGTCCGCCATCCTTTTTCAGCGTGCCCATTGCATCGCGGGCAAGATGAAATGCCGAGCCATCCATGCCCAGCGCCGCCTCCCGATTGATGGCGGTATCGATTCGCCCCAGCCCCATGCCGAAACGCACTCGAACAGGAAAGAGGTCATTCTGAATCGCTGCGATCATTTGCCACAGGGGTACCGCCGTTGACAACAGCGCCTGAAACTCGTCCCCCAATGTAATGGTGAAAGGCGAGCTCAGCGCCCTGTCGTGAGCCAGGTTGAGTTGATCGAGAACACGCCGGAGCGTCTCCTGTAATTGCCCTCTGTCCTGTACCTTGCGAGAGTCACAGATATCACCAATCAACGCCAGGTAATTCATATCAACCCAGTAAGTTAAATTTAATAATAGTTAACTATATTGGTTATATAAAAATCAACCTTTTTGGTTATTTTCTTAAAATATAAACCAATGTGGTTATATATTTTCCAGGCTATATTACTCATCGCAACGCCCTTGCGCCCGCTGCCGGTACCATGCTCGATAACCACGCACAGCCCCATCGCCCACAGCGATCAAGCCCGCCGCTGCGCCAACGCCCACCAGTCCCATGGCCAAATCATCCAGGGCGAAATTACGGCGCGGCAGCCACCACTGACTGGCCTCGTCCAATAACAGCACCATTGCCGCTACCAGAGGCGCCGCCCACCAGCGCCGTCGCGGCGCCAACAGCAACCACAGCGCCAGAGTGACCGCCATTCCCATCCACGCATGGGTTGCCTTGTCGCCGCCCAAATACTCTTGCAGCCGATAAATATCGTGAATAAAAAAACCCGTGGATCGCAACAGCGACGCCACAAGGATCACAGCGGGGATCATCAAACCTAAAATCAGCCGCCATTTATTTGAAGTCAAAGAGAGCATTCCATCGTCGCGGCTCAATGGGAGGCGGACAATTTTTTGCGTCAAAACATAGGGGGCGTTGAGAAACCAGACCCAGAGGCCAAATGGTTGTTGTGCCGTAGGGAGCGGGCGCCATCAAGACACGTCCCGGTAAGTGCCAAGGCGGAAGCCCATGGACTCTGCCAGAGAAGGCAACTCCCCTGTGCGTAGCCAATGGTACTCCGCCTCTCCCACCGCGCCAACACGGGTATAACCTTTCATGGCCACGGCAGATGTCACCGGGTGCACCATGAGTTCGAATACCCCAGATGTTGCCGCTTCCAGGATTGCAGCGTAGTGAGCAGTTTCCAGCGAGTCACCAACAACCCCCAGGTCAAACACGCTGCCCAGGGCGTCATTCCAGCGCACAGAGCCAGACCAGCGCCCCGTGGAGTGGGCAAGCAGCGCGGCCAATGCGACACGGCGCAAACGGCGACGCAAACCCGCACCGCGTTCCTTTGCCACCCAGGGCACGCGCATTGGAAGACCTTCCCGAGAACAGAGTGCCGCTATGGTCGAAAATACCACACCAAACCCGTGAACATGCTGGTGGCTGTCCACATGGGTGACATCGACCCCCAGGGATCGCAACCGGTTGAATTGCGCATCCAACTCTATTTCGAGCTGCTTTTGGGGAATGCGGCCAAGGAGACTCCGCTTCGCCAGGACTTCACGGGAAAGAAACCTGCCCTTAGCGTCCACCAGCGCAGGCACCATAGCCGGATCACTAATAGGTTCGCCCCAGGTCAGATTAAAGTGCAACCCGATCGCCAGGGACGGATTACAGCGACTCAACTCCACTGCCGCTGCCAGCGCAGGGCCATTGGCCATCAAGGTGGCGCTGGTAACGCTGCCCATGCGATGACATTCGATGATAGCGGCGTTGGCCGTATCATTAATGCCAAAGTCATCGGCATTGACGATTAATAGCTTCACCCACGCCTCTCCAGTGCCTTCCTGGCAAACTCAAAGGGTTCCGCCAGCGCGGGCAGCGGATCGCGGATATCAAAGACGGGGGAGCTTTTCACCGCACACCATTCGGCACCGGACACATCGGGGGCGGGAAAAATGAAATCATGCTGACTACGATAAAACTGCGCCGACGCCATATCTTTGAAAAGGTAGCGCCAGAGAACGTCTGTACGGGGTATGATTTCGGCAATTTGCTCCTGCCCCGCCATATCGCGCCACGCGGCCTCCAGTATTCGGCAGCCCGCATCATGGGTGGCTTGAAACCACAGGGTGGGGCGCGGATTGATCTCTATGATCTTCAGGCGTCCATCGCGGGGATCACGCTTGAATTCCGCACCGCAAATTCCACGGAAACCAATTTTCGACAGGAACTTCAATGTCAGTGATTCAGTTTCCTTGCACGGCACACTGGTGACAAGGGATGCGGAACCAAAACCTGCCGGATACTGCCGCAACTTGCGCCCGGTGAACACTTGCCTGGGTGCACCGCTGCGATCTATGTAGCCACCAAAAAGGGTGATAGCGGATTCAGCGCCGGGAATAATTTCCTGCACTAACCATTCACCCAGGCCTTCGGGCATAGCCGCGACCTGGGTGAGAAATTCCGCTTCGTTCCGCGCCAACAACACTTTGCGTCCGCGCAGAAACCCCCGCGCCCGGTGGATTAACGCCGGTTTGAGAATGCATGGGAGGGGAACCTTAGCGGCAAGGGCACGCAACTCTTCCTTGTTCCTGGCCTGCCAGACGCCGGGGGTTTCCATGCCATGGCTTTTGCACAGCGTATGGAACGACAGCTTGTCCAACAAGGCACCCGCCATGTCAGCATAGGCTGGGAACCGCAAAGCCACCGCCGGCGACAATCTCAGTTGCATCACTGCTTCAATCCAGATATCGCTGGTAGGCACAAGAAGTGGAGCCGGGCTGCTTTGGTTAAGCCCGCGCAGCCAGTCCAGCAAGCTGGCAGGGGGCATAACTGCCGCAAAGACAGGGTAGCGCGAAGCAAATGCACAGCCGCGGGTTGCATCCAGCAAACCCATGTTCAAACCCGCTCGCGCCGCTTCGCGCACCACATACAGACCGGTGGGAGAACTCCCCAGCACAACGATGTCAAGACGGGTTCTCACGGCAACAGCCACGACTCATAGGGGATATAGCAAATATTACCGTGCCTTGAGAGGAGGAACCAAGAGAGGATATACCCCCCATAGACAAGGAAAGGTAAAGACCATGCCAGTTGACGGCTGGATCTGCTGAAAACGCACTCTACGACACACAGCAGCGCCAACAGACTGACAGGGAGCATATAGTATGTCAGACGATGCAGCGCCACCGTTGAGACGACGCCAACCAGCACCAACGCAAATGTGGCCAGCATGAACAGCCACAGCAATGGAAACAGTTTCGGGAACGCCGCCGCTACCAACTTCATCTTCCACCACATAAGCAGGAATGGCGCAACTGCCACCCCATAGCGAATCCAGGCTCCACCTGACGAACTCTCTCCGTAAATCTGCTCTACATAGCGGGCATTGTAGACCTCGAATCGGTCGCCCAACAGCCAACCGGCAATGGGCGCCAGCAAGACGAGGGCGGCAATCAGATATTTGAGGGACACCTGGCGTCGCGCCAGCCATGCAATCGGCAACAAAATGATTGCGGATGCGTGAAACAGAAAGGCGATGCCCACCCACATTGCCGTAAGCCACTGGCTTCGCTGCGTAAACGCAACGTATGCAAGCATCAGAAATGCGGTGGCCATCGCCTGACGCATTCCCGACATGCCGAGCTGGACAACCAGAATAGGAAATGCAATTGCCACCAACGCCATTGGAAATGGTGCGAGACGAGAAAACCGAACCAGGCACCACGCATAGACAATGCCACAGATCAGCACTACACCGTGAAAACCCCAACCGAAATCCCTGGCAATCAAGTTGACGAAATGGAACCCGCCCTCGCCCATTTTGAATCCATCCCACCAATCCACATAGCGTGGATACAGCCATTGGAACCGCGCCTCATATGCCCTGTAATCGCAGCCAATGACAGAGCGACCGCCAATAAAAAGCGCCAGAAAGACCCCCGTCACACAAGCGAATCGCCAGCTCCGGCGTTGCGATCTCACAAGAAATGCAGTCCCGGCCATGAGAACATAAAGCAGCAGGTAGACATGCATCAGGGTTCAGCCTCCAGACCAGATCGTCCGCCAGCCACCGCGAACAGAAATCCAGCCATCTTTGCAGCGATCACCCCAGGGGCAAAGCGTTTTTCGACCTCCATCCTGGCGGCTTTGCCAACTGCGGCACACAACTCCGTATCAGCGATGAGATTTTCGAGAACAGTACGCCATTCGTCATGGGTGTGACACAGAAAACCTGTTCGCCCGTGCTCGATCAATTCCAGGTTGTATCCTATAGCCGTACACACAGGGACAACTCCGGCGGCCATATAGGTTCGAGCCTTGCCGCCGGATTTTCCCTTCGCCCAATCCTCCTCGGGTAATGGCATAAGACCAATACACCACCGGGACAATGCATCCACTTCCCCCTGCAAAGACCAGGGAAGCAACGTCCAGGGTACGCCCTCCATTCGAAAATCCCCCCCACCCATCAACTCGAACCTTATCTGGGGATAACGTTCCGCCAGGTTACGCAACACCGGCTCGATCTCGCGCAGGTATTTAACAGTAGAGCTGGAGCCCAGCCAGCCGATTACCAGCGGCTCTTTTCTGCTTTGTAGAGAGGCGGGGAAGCGACTTGTGTCTTCCGCCACCTCCAGTGTCACCCCATTGCCGCCATGGGCGCGAGCCTGGTCGCGCAACCAATTGTTGCCGGCAATCACCAGATCCACCAGGCTGAACAGCTCACGCACCTTTTCAGGGGTTCGCAGCAGACTTGCAATGGGGTTAAACCGGCTCGGCTTGCCGATGAACAATGCATCATCGTAATCAAACACCAACCGTGCCCCCCGCCGCTTGAGCCAACGCTCCAGCCACGGCGCGCCAAACGGCAACAGTTCACGTTGCATATAAATCACATCAAATCGCGAATAGTATCTTAACGCCAGCAACCGACGCACCGTTGCTAGCAAGGTTTTTCGAATCTTGGCAAAAGTGCGGCCAGGGGAGAAACTGAGCTGGTATAAGTCTTCGTCCATAAATGGCTGGACTTCACAGCAAATCCCCAGAGCCTCGAGATGGGGGATGTACTGGTAAACCCGGTAGCGACTGGATGCCCCCAGGGCTGGATAGCGGGTCAGAAACAAAACCCGTAGCGATGCACAATCAGACATCAGCCAATTCCCGATAGATCGCCCCATACCGTGCCACGCCTTCCTCCAGGGAAAAATGGCGCTGCGCACTGGCCACACAGCGCTGGCGAATATCAGGTTCGCCACAGAGAGCCAGAAGGTCTGATACGCCCTGACGAATGCTCGCCTCGTCAGTAGCATCAGCGGCAATGCCTACTCCGTCTTGGCGGAGAATTTGCGCCATATCGCCCACGCCCGCATTTGACAGTACAGGTATACCACAGCCGAGGAACTCCCCTAGCTTAGTCGGTGCCGAGGCCTGTTTTGAGAAGGCTGGTTTGATAAAGAAGGCCGTCGCGTCCATTCTCGCCATAAGTTGCGGGATTTCTACTGGATCTGCCCGCTGTATCTCGACACTGGCAAGATCCACATCGCCCGCACGCAACTTGCTGCGAATCAGATCGTGCTCATTGCGATTGACGATGAGGAATTTAGCATCGGGTTGCAGGGTCTGAAGATAGCGAAATGCCACAACAGTGACATCGAACAGATACCAGGTTCCCGCCGACCCCACATAACCCAAAGTAAAACCCTTGGGATCACGGTGACCATCGATGGGCACAAAGCGCGCCAGATCCGCGCAGGTAGGAATCACTGTCACTGGTGGCATGCAGCCTTGCAAATAGTCGAACCGCTCCATCTCGCCAACCGCTGCATGGGTGAGGGAAACCACATGGTCGGCTCCCAACAGCAGCCTGCGCTCAAACCATTTGGCAACAGCATACAAACTGCCATCCCGGCGCCACAAGTCGCCATCCACGCGTTCGTCCGCCCAGAAGCCGCGCATGTCGAAAACAAACTTTGCGCCGGTCTGCCCCTTGACTATCAACGCCATCACCGACGCCACATAACTGCGGCCATGGACGATACCGATTCGATAACGCCTTGCCAGCCGCACACCCAAGTACCCGCCAATGGCAATATCCCAGAGTGTTGCCAGAGCAGATGGGCGTTTGTGGTACCTGCGCGGATGCCAGTGAATCCCGGCGCGCGCAATCCGTGCCTTGAGAATAGCCACGCGCTCGCCATCAGCCAAATCCTCCGCGCGCTCAAAACTGATGATATGAACTGGCCGGGTACTGGCCAGGCGCTCCTGGTAGGCGAGAACCTGGGATTGCCCCAAAGGCTCCAACAACCCGGTGTAGGAGATATAAAGAACACCTGCATTCACCGGGTATTGACTCTCCAA
>Ga0265293_10001020_pt1 | contig 63295 bp, 54 predicted proteins | sample Munlanlewell138R_FD_192505 | JGI IMG/M metagenome (GOLD analysis project Ga0265293, IMG submission 192505) | Leachate microbial communities from a municipal landfill in Southern Ontario, Canada - Leachate well 138R | ecosystem: Engineered > Solid waste > Landfill > Unclassified | place: Canada...
CCAGGATGCGCTCCACGTCGCCGATGCCGCGCAACTGGCCGCGCAGCTCGTCGCAGGCGTCGGCCTCGAGCAGGGCCGCGATGGCGTCATGGCGCGCGGCGAGCACCGCCTGGTCGCGCAAGGGGCGGTGCAGCCAGCGCCGCAGCAGGCGGCTGCCCATGGCGGTCACCGTGCGGTCCATCACGCCCACCACCGTGTGGTCGTGGTCACCGGACAGGGCGTGGTCGATCTCCAGGTTGCGGCGCGAGGCCGCGTCCAGCAGCACGGCGCTCTCGCGCTGCTCCACCCCCAGGCCGCGGATGTGGGGCAGGGCGCTGCGCTGGGTTTCTTTCAGGTAATGCAGCAGCGCACCGGCGGCGGATACGGCCAGGCTCAGGTGTTCGCAGCCGAAGCCGCTCAGGTCACGGGTGCCGAACTGGGCGGCCAGCTGACGCCTGGCGGTGTCCTGGTCGAAGTGCCAGGGGGCGAGCGGCTGGGCGCCGCGGCGCTGCTCGAAGCGGCGCGCGCACTCGCCGGCCTCGGCCATCAGCAGTTCGGCCGGTTGCAGGCGTTCCAGCTCGCCGAGCAGGGCCTCGTCGCCGTCCAGTTCCGAGACCGTAAAGCGCCCGCTGGTGACGTCCAGCACGGCCAGGCCGAAGCGGCCTCCTTGCTGGTGCACGGCGCACAGCAGGTTGTCGCGGCGCTCCTCCAGCAGGGCCTCGTCGGTGACCGTGCCCGGTGTGACGATGCGCACCACCTTGCGCTCCACCGGCCCCTTGCTGGTGGCCGGGTCGCCCACTTGCTCGCAGATGGCCACCGATTCGCCGGCGCGGATGAGCCGTGCCAGGTAGGTCTCCACCGCGTGATAGGGCACACCCGCCATGGGGATGGGCTCGCCGGCGGACTGGCCGCGCGCGGTCAGCGTGATGTCCAGCAGCCGCGCGGCGCGGCGCGCATCGTCGTAGAACAGCTCGTAGAAATCGCCCATGCGATAGAACACGAGCATGTCCGGGTGTTGCGCCTTGATGCCGAGATACTGGCGCATCATGGGCGTGTGCTGGGGGATGTCTTCGGGCCGGGCGTTCATCGGCGCAAGTTTACCGGCCGGCCCGGGGGTTGCGCATCCCGTCGCCGCTCTGTTACTAACCACCACATGTGGCTTTCTGTAGGAGCCGACACCATCGGCGAACGCGGTGCGATACCGCAGGCCCGTTACAAAGGCCGTTCGCCCACGGTGTGGGCTCCTACGGGGAGGAAGCACGGACCTGATAAGGAAGGAGCGAGGAGCTGCCGTGGGATCGAGGACTTTCCATGAAAAGCGCGACTTCCGTCGCATGGACCTGGGCGACTGCCCCTTCAGCTTCCGGTTGGTGGAGGGCGGTGAGACGGGCCAGGGCACCGTCACCAACCTGAGCGGCAGCGGAATGTTGTTGACCATGCAGCGGGAACTGCCGCCCGGCACGCTCATGGCGGTGAAGCTGGCGCCACAGCAGGCGCTGGTGCCGCCGTTCACGGCCGTGGTCGAGGTGGTGCGCGCCCAGCCCCTGGATGGGTGTGGCTACCGGACGGCGGTGGTGATCAAGTCCAGGGCTTGAGCGCGTTTCCGGTCGGCTCCCACCCACCGGTTAAACTGTTCAGAAAACGCGGACTCCCCATGATTCCCGACGATACCCAGCTGCGGACCCTGGCCGAGCGTGCCTCCGAGCGGTTGTGCGTGCGGGGCCTGGTCATGGCCGCCGCCGAGTCCTGCACCGGGGGCTGGCTCGCCAAGACCGCCACCGACCTGCCGGGCAGTTCGCGCTGGTTCGAACGCGGTTTCGTCACCTACAGCAACGAGGCCAAGCAGGACCTGCTCGGCGTTTCCGCCGCGACCCTGGCCCGCCACGGTGCGGTCAGCGAGGCGACGGCGCGGGAAATGGCCTGTGGCGCGCTGGCCAACAGCCGGGCGCAGGTCGCCCTGGCCATCACCGGCATCGCCGGGCCAGGCGGCGGGACGCCGGACAAGCCCGTGGGCCTGGTGTGGTTCGCCTGGGTGCGGCAGGGCCGCGAACCGGTCGCGCGCAGCCAATGTTTCGACGGCGACCGTGACGCGGTACGCCGCCGTGCGGTGGCCGCCGCCTGGCAGGGCCTGCTCGACCTTCCATGAACGAAGGGCCGCCGACGCGCCGGCTGTTCTTCGCCCTCTGGCCGGACGAGGCGACCCGCGCCCGTACCGCGCGCGTGGCGCGCGTCGTAACCTCGCCCTGCCACGGCCGGCCAGTGCCCGCGGCCAACCACCACATCACCCTCGAATTCCTCGGCAACGTCCCACCCGACACCTTCGATTGCCTGCTGGCCTGCGCGGCCACGTTCGTGGGCGAGCCCTTCGAACTGACCCTCGACCGGGCGGACAGCTTTCGCCGCACGGGCATCGTGTGGCTTGGCCCGAGCACCCTCCCGAATCCGCTGATTCGGCTCTACCAGCACCTGCACACGGGCGTGGCCCGCTGCGGCCTGAGTGCCGAGGAACGTGCGTTCCGGCCCCACCTGACCATCATGCGCAAGGCCCGGCGCGGCCCGGCGGGCGAGCCGTTCGAGCCCATCGTCTGGCCGGTGCAGGACTTCGTCCTGGTCGAATCCGTGGCCGCATCGAACGGCTCCCGTTATCAGGTTCTGTGGCGTTGGCCGTTGGACACAGCATCGACCTGAGTGCCGGCCGGCCAGCCATGCCCTGTGGAAAACCATCGCCAGGAAACGGGGCTAGGCTGGCTTCGGGGGCTGTGGAATAATGCGGTTTTTCGCCCGGCGGCAGGGAGCCGCCGGCTCTCGATGGGAGGAAACAATGGACGACAACAAGCGCAAGGCCCTTTCCGCGGCCCTCAGCCAGATCGAAAAGCAGTTCGGCAAGGGCTCGGTCATGCGCATGGGCGACAACACCGCCCAGCGCGATCTGCAGGTCATTTCCACCGGCTCCCTGGGGCTGGACATCGCCTTGGGCGTGGGCGGTCTGCCGCGCGGCCGCATCATCGAGATCTACGGGCCGGAATCCTCCGGCAAGACCACGCTGACCCTGCAGGTCATCGCCGAGGCCCAGAAGCTGGGCGGCACCTGCGCCTTCGTGGACGCCGAGCACGCCCTCGACCCGCAGTATGCCCAGAAGCTGGGTGTGAACGTGGACGACCTGCTGGTGTCCCAGCCCGACACCGGTGAACAGGCCCTCGAAATCGCCGACATGCTGGTGCGCTCCAGCGCCGTGGACGTGGTGGTGGTCGACTCCGTGGCCGCGCTCACGCCCAAGGCCGAAATCGAAGGCGAGATGGGCGATTCCCACGTGGGTCTGCAGGCGCGCCTGATGTCCCAGGCGCTGCGCAAGCTCACCGCCAACATCAAGCGTTCCAATACCCTGGTGATCTTCATCAACCAGATCCGCATGAAGATCGGTGTCATGTTCGGCAGCCCCGAGACCACTACCGGCGGCAACGCGCTCAAATTCTATTCCTCCGTGCGCCTGGATATCCGCCGCATCGGTTCCATCAAGAAGGGCGACGAGGTGGTCGGCAACGAAACCCGCGTGAAAGTGGTCAAAAACAAGGTGGCCCCGCCGTTCAAGCAGGCCGAGTTCGAGATCATCTACGGTGAAGGCATTTCGCGCCTGGGCGAGGTCATCGACCTGGGGGTGAACGCGGGCATCGTGGATAAATCGGGCGCCTGGTACAGCTACAAGGGCAACCGCATCGGCCAGGGTAAGGACAATGCCCGCCAGTTCCTCAAGGACAATCCCGAAATGGCCAGTGAGATCGAGGCGCTGGTACGCGCCAACTTCCTGCCCAAGACGGTGGTCGCCGGCGAGGCCGAAGACTTGGCGGAATCCGAGGCCTGAGTCTGAGTGAGTACGCCAGCGGAGGTGCGCAGCGCCGCCGTGGCCATGCTCGCGCGCCGTGAACATGCGGCGTACGAGCTGCGCACCAAGCTGATTCAAAAAGGCTGGCCCGTGGAGCAGGTCTCGGCGGTCGTGGCGGAACTCGCCGCCGAAGGCCTGCAAAGCGACAGCCGTTTCACCGAGGCCTTTATCCGTTCTGCCATCGCCAAGGGGCACGGGCTGGTGCGCATCCGCGCCGCACTGCGCGAACGCGGTGTGGACGAGTCGCTCATTGGTGAACAGCTGGCCGGCTGTGATGCCGACTGGGCCGGGCAGGTGGAGCAGGTGCGGCGCAAGCGCTTCGGCGCAGCGCTGCCCGGCGATCCGAAAGAGCGCGCCCGCCAGGCCCGTTTTCTACAGTATCGGGGATTCAGCGTCGAGCAGATTCGTCGCGCGCTGAGGCAACAGGATTCGGATTGATTAAAGGCCGGCACAGCCGGCCTTGGACTATCGACGCAATGAAAAGCAGCGAGATTCGCCAGGCGTTTCTGGAATTCTTCCGTAAGCACGGCCACGAGATCGTGCCTTCGAGCCCGCTCGTGCCGGGTAACGACCCGACCCTGCTGTTTACCAACGCGGGCATGGTGCAGTTCAAAGACGTGTTCCTGGGCTTCGACAAGCGCCCGTACACCCGCGCCGCCACGGCGCAGAAGTGCGTGCGTGCCGGCGGTAAGCACAACGATCTCGAAAATGTAGGCTATACCGCGCGCCACCACACCTTCTTCGAGATGCTGGGCAATTTCAGCTTCGGCGACTACTTCAAGCAAGACGCCATCCGCTACGCCTGGGAACTGCTTACCGAGGTCTTCAAGATTCCGGTGGATCGCCTTTGGGTGACGGTATATGCGGAAGACGACGAGGCCTACGACATCTGGACCAAGCAGATCGGCGTGCGTCCCGAGCGTTGCATCCGCATCGGCGACAACAAGGGCGCGCGCTATGCGTCCGACAACTTCTGGATGATGGGTGAAACCGGCCCCTGCGGCCCATGCACGGAGATCTTCTACGACCACGGCCCGGAGATCGCCGGCGGTCCACCGGGCTCGCCTGACGAGGACGGCGATCGCTACATCGAGATCTGGAATAACGTGTTCATGCAGTTCAACCGCGACGAACAGGGCGTCATGCACCCGCTGCCGAAGCCCAGCGTGGACACGGGCATGGGCCTGGAGCGCATCGCCGCGGTGCTGCAGGGCGTGCATTCCAATTACGAAATCGATCTGTTCCAGAATTTGATCCGCGCCGCGGCACGCGAGACCGGCTGCACCGAGCTAGACAATCCGTCGCTCAAGGTGCTGGCCGATCACATCCGCGCCTGCGCCTTCCTGGTGGCCGACGGCGTGATCCCGGGCAACGAAGGCCGCGGCTACGTGCTGCGCCGCATCATCCGCCGCGCCATCCGTCACGGCTACAAGCTGGGCGTGCGTGCGCCGTTTTTCCACAAGCTGGTGGCGGATCTGGACGCGGAGATGGGCGAGGCCTATGCGGAATTGCGCCAGTCGCGGGCGCGCGTCACCGAGGTGTTGCGTCAGGAAGAAGAACGTTTCTTCGAAACCCTTGAGAACGGCATGGGGATCGTGGAATCCGAGCTGGCACGCCTGAAAGCGGCAGGTGCGCAGCAGTTCGATGGCGAAACCGCCTTCAAGCTGCATGACACCTACGGCTTCCCTCTCGACCTCACCGCCGATGTGTGCCGGGAGCACGGCGTGAGCGTGGATTCTGCCGGCTTCGAAGCCGCCATGGCCCGTCAACAGGAACAGTCGCGCGCAGCGGGCAAGTTCAAAATGGCCGCCGCGCTCGACTACAGCGGTGCACCCACGGTGTTCCACGGTTACGAAAAGCTGGAACTGCCTGGGGCGAAAATCACCGCCCTGTACGTGGACGGCGCCTCGGTGCAGACCATGCAGGCAGGTCAGCAGGGCGTGGTGGTGTTGGACAATACCCCGTTCTATGCCGAATCGGGCGGCCAGGTGGGTGACAGCGGCGAATTGCTGGCCGACGCTGCGCGCTTTGACGTGGCCGACACGCAGAAGATCCAGGCCGATGTGTTTGGCCATCATGGCGAACTCGCCAACGGTTCGCTCAAGGTGGGTGACAGCGTCACCGCGCGCGTGAACTGTGTGCGGCGTGCGCGCACCCAGCGCAACCACTCGGTCACGCACCTGATGCACAAGGCCTTGCGCGAAGTGCTTGGCGAGCACGTGCAACAGAAAGGCTCGCTGGTCGATCCTGACAAGACCCGTTTCGACTTCGCCCATAACGCGCCGCTCACCGCCGAGCAGATCCGCCGCGTGGAAGCGCTGGTCAACGCCGAGATCCTGGCCAACGCGTCCGCAGAGGCGCGCGTGGTTTCGCTCGACGAAGCACGCACGCTTGGTGCCATGATGCTGTTTGGTGAGAAATACGGTGACGAGGTGCGTGTCGTCGACATCGGCAGTTCCCGCGAGCTGTGCGGCGGCACCCATGTGTCACGCACCGGGGACATCGGTCTGTTCAAGATCGTCATGGAAGGCGGCGTTGCCGCAGGCGTGCGCCGCATCGAGGCCATTACGGGCGAAAACGCCCTGACGTACGCGCAGGATCAGCAACAGCTGTTGCAGGAGGCCGCGGGTGTCCTCAAGACCTCGGCTCAGGAACTCCCGGGCAAGCTCGCGCAACTCCAGGACAGCGTAAAGGCGCTGGAAAAGGAACTGGCCAGGCTCAAGGCCAAGCTGGCCGCCAGCCAGGGTTCCGATTTGGAGTCCCAGGCGGTGGAGGTGGCCGGCATCCGAGTGCTCGCCGCCCGTTTGGAAGGGGCGGATCCGAAGTCATTGCGCGATACCGTCGATCAGCTCAAGAACAAGCTGGGCACGGCTGCCGTAGTATTGGCTGCAGTACAGGACGACAAGGTCAGCCTGGTCGCCGGCGTCACCAAGGATGCGGTCGACCGCATCAAGGCTGGCGATCTGGTCAACGTGGTCGCTGAACGGGTGGGTGGCAAGGGAGGCGGACGCCCGGATATGGCCCAGGCCGGTGGCAACCGTCCGGACGCCCTGCCCGAGGCCCTGACCGCGGTGGTGGAATGGGTGCGTTCCCGATTGGGATAATCCGTACTACGGTTCATACTTTTTTTTATAACTCATTTGGTGTTTAATCTGCGCCCTTTGGCGCACAACGACTCCCGCTATGGCCCTGATCGTCCAAAAGTACGGTGGCACCTCGGTCGGTTCGATCGAGCGCATCATGCACGTGGCGCGGAAGGTCAAGTCCTTCCGCGATCAAGGTCATGATCTGGTGGTGGTTCTTTCGGCCATGTCCGGAGAGACCAACCGCCTCATCGACCTGGCCAAACAGGTCCAATCTTCGCCCGATGCGCGTGAGTTGGATGTCTTGCTGTCCACCGGTGAACAGCAGACCATTGCGCTCCTGGTCATGGCACTGAAACAAATTGGTGTCGATGCCCGCTCGTATACCGGCCCGCAGGTGCGCATCCTGACCGACAGCTCTTTCAACAAGGCGCGCATTCTGTCCATTGAAGAGTCGCGCATGCGCAAGGATCTGGACGAGGGGCGCGTGGTCGTCGCCGCCGGTTTCCAGGGGGTCGACGAAAACGGCAACACAACCACCCTGGGCCGGGGCGGTTCCGACACCACGGCGGTGGCGCTCGCCGCCACACTCAAGGCCGACGAGTGCCAGATCTACACCGACGTGGATGGCGTCTATACGACCGATCCACGCGTAGTTCCTGAGGCCCGCCGCCTCAATCGCATTACCTTCGAGGAAATGCTCGAACTGGCGAGCCTTGGCTCCAAGGTGTTGCAGATTCGCGCGGTGGAATTTGCAGGAAAGTACAATGTGCCTTTGCGTGTCCTGTCCTCCTTCAAGGACGGCGAGGGCACTCTGATCACCTACGAGGAAGATGGAATGGAAGAACCGCTGATTTCCGGCATTGCCTTCCAGCGCGATGAGGCCAAACTGACCATCCTGGGCGTACCGGACGAGCCGGGTGTTGCCTACCGCATCCTCGGACCGATTGGCGACGCCAATATCGAAGTCGATATGATCGTGCAGAACGTGGGTGCGGACGACACCACGGATTTCACTTTCACGGTCAATCGCAACGATTACGAAAAGGCACTGAAAATTCTGCAGAGCACTGCCGAAGAACTCGGTGCCCGTGACGTGAACGGTGACGTCAAGATCGTCAAGATCTCTGTCGTCGGCGTAGGCATGCGCTCGCATGCGGGTATTGCCGCCACCATGTTCAAAGCGCTTGCTGACGAACGCATCAACATCCGCATGATCTCCACTTCGGAGATAAAGACTTCGGTGGTGGTCGACGAGAAGTACCTTGAGCTGGCCGTGCGCACCCTGCATTCAGCTTTCAAGCTGGAGCAGGAGCTGACCCAAGCTTGAAACTCCAAATGCGCCGGCGAATTTCCGTGCCGGCGCGATGTCTATGTGTGAGCGCTTTGTGTCGCGTCGCGAAGTGGTCTTTGCTTTCCATGAGCGACACCGGACTGCGCAGTTTTACGAGGAGACAATTTAAATGCTGATTCTGACTCGACGAGTGGGAGAGACGCTCGTGATCGGCGACGAGGTCACCGTGACGGTCCTCGGCATCAAAGGCAACCAGGTGCGCATTGGCGTGAACGCGCCGAAGGACGTGTCCGTGCATCGCGAGGAGATCTACGAGCGCATTCAGCGCGAGAAGCAGGACCAGACGCCGTCTTCCTAAAAAGGAATTCGCAGTCTGAGCTTTACGTTCCTGAAACGGGAAGGTATCCTTCGCAGCGTCGTTTTGGAGAGATGGCCGAGTCGGTCGAAGGCGCTCCCCTGCTAAGGGAGTATGGGGTCAAAAACTCCATCGAGGGTTCGAATCCCTCTCTCTCCGCCATAGTCGAAGTGTTGACAAAGATTGGGTGTTCCGTATAATTCGCACCCTCACAGCGCCCGTAGCTCAGCTGGATAGAGTACCTGGCTACGAACTAGGTGGTCGGGAGTTCGAATCTCTCCGGGCGCGCCATACCGAAAGGGCTCCAGCGATGGGGCCCTTTTCTTTTGTCCGATTCGTTGCAATCCGCATCTGCGACGAGTGCAGACATACCCAACCAGTGATTTGCCGGCGTCGAGTTGTGGCTTTTTCGGCGGTTGCTGCTCCAGTTTCGATTTCCACGCTTTTTCGTCCACTCGCAGCGTTCTCGAACTCCGCCCTTGGCAGGCACAGGTCCCGTGGTCAGAAGACGAGCACCTTTTCCGCTTCGGCGGTGCAGGTCGCAAGTTCGTCCATGGAACTGCGCTGGCAGCCTGCCACGATTTGCACCTCGTTCAGACCTCGCGCATCCATGCACGTGCCGCAAAGCAGGATGGAGCCCTTGCGCACGATGGACTGCACCATCTTTTCCAGGTTGTAGTAGCTTGCGGGGGCTATTGAGCAGACTTGGTACATGCCACTGCGTCGCCCATCAGAAAAACGGTGATCTCCCGTGGATTGTCGCGCCGTTGCAGTGCCATGGCCAGCCGCAACCCGTTGTAGCTGCACTCCGTTCCGTACGGTGGGTCGTTGAGAATGATCAAGATGCCCATGGTGTCGCTTCCGTGGTGTGACCTTGTGTCAAAGATATATCGCGGCGCTGTTCCGCCGGTGCCTCAATCGTCGTGATCCCTAAGCAGGCGCGCGTTGCCGCCAATGGCGGCCGTGTTGGTGGTGACGGATTTTTCCTGCACCAAGGGACGGAGGTAATCGGGACCGCCCGCCTTGGGGCCCGTGCCGGACAGGCCACGCCCGCCAAAAGGCTGTACACCCACGGTAGCGCCGATGATGTCGCGGTTGACGTACACGTTGCCGGCGTTGGCTTGGGTCGTAATCTGCTTGATGGTGGCATCGATACGGCTATGGATGCCGAAGGTGAGGCCGTGACTGCTGGCATTGATGTCGTCGATGAGTGCATCCAGCGCGTCGGCGCGAAAGCGCACCGCGTGCAGGACGGGTCCGAACACCTCCTCGCGCAGTGCCCCGGGACGATCGATTTCGAAAAGGCTCGGGGCGAAATAGCAGCCGTGCCCTATGTTGGGCGGAAATGGTGAACGTGCGATCAGACGGTGGCGCGATTCCATGACTTGAACGTGTCGGCTCAATGTGTCACGTGCATCGTCGTCGATGAGTGGACCCACGTCCGTGCCCGGATCGAGCGGGTCGCCGATGTGGATTTCGGCCATGGCCCCGGCGAGCAATTCCAACACCTGCCCGGCGATTTCTTCCTGGAGGCACAGCAGCCGCAACGCCGAGCAGCGTTGACCTGCACTGTTGAAAGCGGAGCGCAGCACATCGGGTACCACTTGCTCGGGCAGTGCGGATGCATCCACCACCATGGCGTTGATTCCGCCGGTCTCGGCGACGAGCGGCAGCAATGCTCCCGCGCGCTCGGCAAGTGCCCGCTGAATGCGGCGCGCGCTCGCCATGGAGCCGGTGAATAACACGCCGGCAAGACGCGGGTGTGCGAGGAGCTCAGCGGCTATCGCGCCACTCGGCCCGGGTAAATATTGAAGCACCGCCGGTGGCACGCCGGCCTGGTGAAACAGAAGGCAAATCTGCATACCCACCAGGGGTGTTTGATGCGCCGGCTTGGCCACCACGGCGTTGCCGGCTACGAGCGCAGCGCCTATCTGGCCGGTGAAAATGGCGATGGGAAAATTCCACGGACTGATGCAGGCGAACACGCCGCGGCCTTCATACGACAAGTGATTGTCTTCGCCGGTGGGGCCTTGCAGGGTTCTCGGTGCCAGATCATTCTCGGCAAGCGCGGCGTAGTAACGCAGGAAGTCCACGGCCTCGCGTGCATCGGCGAGGGCGTCGGGCACCGTGCGCCCGCCTTCGCGCACACACAAGGCGATGAGCATGGGGTAATTCTTTTCCAGCAAGTCCGCGGCGCGGCGCAGGATGCGGGCGCGCTTGGCGAGGGATGTTCCGGCCCAGGCACGGTACGCCATTGCCGCACTGTCGAGCGCGCGGCGCGTCGCGGTGACGTCCGCCTCCCGCACCTCACCCACGTGGACGCGGCGGTCATGAGGGCTGGTCACCGGGCGCAGACGCCCGGTGTGGAGTTCGCCGTCGATAAGCGGTGCGGCCCGCCATTCGCGCCGCAGTTGCGCGCGCACGGCACCGTATAACTCGGTTTCATCCTGGCAGTTGTCCAGCGCAATGCCGCGGCTGTTGCGCCGATCCGTACCGTAGATGGCCTCGGGCAGTGGAATGGCAGCGCGATGCGTGTCAGGTGCGCGCAGGCGCTGCACCGGCGAGGTCGTCAGGGTTTCGACGGGAACGCGGACATCGGTGATGCGATGGACGAACGAGGAATTGGCGCCGTTTTCCAGCAGACGACGTACCAGATAGGGCAGCAGCTCATGATGGCTGCCGACCGGCGCATACACGCGGCACGCCTGCATGCTGTCCTTGAGTACGGTGTCGTAGAGCACCTCGCCCATACCGTAAAGTCGCTGGAACTCCAATGCATGGCCGCCAGCCATTTCGAGGATCGCCGCGACGGTGTGGGCATTGTGAGTCGCGAACTGCGGATGGAATCGATGGCCCGCGAGCAACCGCCGCGCGCACGCGAGATAGGCCACATCGGTGTGGGCCTTGCGCGTGTAAACCGGATAGCCCGCAAGGCCGAGTTGCTGCGCCCGCTTGATCTCGTAATCCCAATAGGCGCCTTTGACCAAGCGTATCGGAATGCGGGTGCGGTGTGTCGCGGCGAGCGCGGTCAGCCAGTCCAGTACCGCCGGGGCGCGTTTTTGATACACCTGCACTGCGAGACCCAGACCGTCCCAGTCGGATAGGCGTGGGTCGGCTAAGGTACGCTCGAATACGGCCAGGGTGAGCTCCAGCCGATGCGCCTCCTCGGCATCGACCGTCAGCAGTACGTCATGTGCGCGGGCGAGTGCCGCCAGATCCGCGAGGGCGCCCGCCAGTAGCGGAAGCGTACGCTTGCGCTGGCTGTATTCACTGCGCGGGTGCAGTGCGGACAGCTTGACGGACACCCCGAGTGGCGCCGACAGTTCCCGACTGGCTGCACCGGTCGCGACGATGGCGTGGGCATAGGCCTCCTGATACCGAACGGCGTCGGCGTGGGTGAGTGCCGCTTCGCCCAGCATGTCGAAGGAATAGCGATATCGACGTGCGTCGCCGCGCGTGGCGCATTGCAGTGCTTCCTCGATATCGCGTCCGATCACGAACTGACCCGCTAACCGGTGCATGGTCCAGAGCAAGATGCGGCGGATGACGGGCTCGCTGCCTTGCGCCACCCGCTGTGCCAGTGATCGGATACCGGATTCCTGCGCCATGAGGCGCCCGCTCATCAGCAGCACGCGCGTGGCGGCATTGACTACCGCCGAGCGACTGCGGCCGATATGCGCGTCCCAGCGGGCGCCCGCTAGTTTGTCGCGGACCAGCTTGGCAGCCGTTTCCGGCCACGGTATGCGCAGCAGACCCTCGGCAAGCGCCATGAGCCGGATGCCTTCCTCGCTGTCGAGCCCGTACTCATTGAGGAACGCCTCCAGGGAGGAGTTACGGTGATGTTCGCGAACCGCTTGCACCAGTGCACCCGCACGTGCGCTGATAACCTGCTCGATTTCGGGCGCAAACGAGGCGTCCTCACGCAATTGCTCCACACAGCGCGACTCGTCCGCCAGATGGGCGGCCACCAGTGTCGGGGGTAGGGGGCAAGTGCGCGTGTCGTCGGCGGACATGACCAGGCTTGCAGCGCAGGCGTATGAACAGCGTAGCCTGTGCGACGGTCGGCTATGGCACAGGGGCGCTTTCAGGTGACCCGGTCACAGGCCTACAATCGCCTGCACCTGCCGACCCGTGCCGAAGCATGCCGTATCTCGTTGCCGTCACCCTTCTTTGGGCGTTTTCGTTCAGCCTCATCGGCCACTATCTGGCCGGACAGGTGGACAGCGACCTGGCGGTGCTGGTGCGGGTGGCCATCGCCGCCCTGGTCTTCGCGCCGTTCACGTTGTGGCGCGGCCTGCCGCGCCCGCTGCTCGCCGGTTTCTGGCTGGCGGGCGCGCTGCAGTTCGGCGTGACCTACCTGTGCCTGTACCGCAGCTTCAACGTGCTGAGCGTCCCCGAGGTGCTGCTGTTCACGGTGCTGACGCCCATCTACGTCACGCTCATCGACGACGTGCTCGCACGGCGCTTCAATCCCTGGGCCCTGCTGGCCGCTGCGGTGGCGGTCGGCGGCGGGGCGGTCATCCGTTTCGAACACCTGGAAGGCGATTACCTGCTCGGTTTCCTGTTGCTCCAGGTGGCGAACTTCACCTTCGCCGCAGGGCAGGTGCTGTGCCGGCATCTGCTGGCGCGTTATCCGACCGACCATGGCCTGCACCGGTTCTTCGGGCACTTTTTCCTCGGCGCGCTGGTGCTCGTGCTGCCCTCGTTCCTGTGGTTCGGCGATGCCGCGCTCATGCCGCAGGGCCCGTTGCAATGGGGCGTGTTGCTGTGGATGGGACTGTTTGCCACCGCGCTCGGGATGTACTGGTGGGTGCTTGGCAGTACGCGGGTGGACGCAGGCACCCTGGCGGTGATGAACGAATTGCACGTGCCCGCCGGGTTGGTGGTGAATCTTCTGATCTGGAATCGTGATGCCGATCTGCTGCGGTTACTGGCCGGCGGCACCGTCATCCTCGCGTCGCTGGCGATCAATCGCCGGGGGCGCAGGTCCTTGGTCGAGGGGCCCGTGCCCGCGTCCGCCTAGGCGTGACCACTTCGCTCGGACCACTCAGCGCCGGGCGTGATGAATGCGCCGTGGCTGTAGGCCACCAGCCGCCCTTCGCGCGCGAAGCCTGCCAGGGTCAGCCCGGCGCTGTGGGCAAGGCGCACCGCCAATGCGGTCGGTGCGGAGAGGGCTACCATGCAGCCGATGCCGACGCCGGCGGCTTTTTGCACCATCTCGTAACTGGCGCGGCTGGAAACGAGCAGAAAGCCGTCCTGTAACACGATACCGCCACGCGCCAGTGCGCCGATGAGTTTGTCGAGCGCGTTATGCCGTCCCACGTCCTCGCAAAGGAATTTGATTCGGCCCGCGGCATTCGACCACGCTGCGGCGTGCACCGCGCCCGTGGCGGCGCGCAGCGGTTGCAATGAGGGGAGGGCGGCGAGCGCCGCAGAAATGGCTGCCAGGGAAACCGGCGCACCGCGCACCACCGGCGCGCAGGTGCGCGCCACGGCGCTCAGGCTGTCGACGCCGCACAGGCCGCAGCCGGTGCGGCCTGCGAGGGAACGGCGTCGTTCCTTCAGCGCCATGAACCGGCGGGAGGCGATCTCCATGTGCACTTCGATGCCCTGGTCGCCGGCGCGGATCTCGAGGTCGTAGAGTTCGGCGGGATGCGCGAGGATGCCTTCGCTGAGGCTGAAGCCCAGGGCAAGTTCCTCGAGTTTTTCCGGTGATGCGAGCATCACCGCGTGAGAGATGCCGTTGTACACCAGCGCGACCGGCACTTCCTCCACCACGTGGTCCACGCAGTCCGCCCGCGCGCCGTTCTCGATGCGCGTGACGGTGATCGGCGCCGAGGTGGGCCATGCCGCGGCTTCGAACGGTTCCGCTTCGTCCTCTCGCAGTGCGCAAACGGGACTCACGGGTCCGTCCAGTGAATACTCCTTCACCGCTTCAGGATGCATCGCCGGTCACCAGCAGGAGATTCGGCGCGGCGCGCGTGTAGCCGGCTTCATCCAGCAACAGATCGAGGGCGAGGGTTGCAAGATCGTCCGCGACGGGGTCCGCCTGCGGGTCCTTCTCGGTATGGATGATCTTCAGGTAGCTCTTGCAGCCGTCACAGGTCTCCGCGCGCACGTGGGAGGCGTGGCCTTCAATGGCCTGGTAGGCGATGCCTTCGGTGGTGTCGCACACGGCACACTTGACGCGCACCAGGTTCCATTGGGTGTTGCACAGGGAGCAGTGCAGGTAACGCAGGCCGTCCACCTCGCCGCCCGTGCGTTGGACGCTGGCCACGGGCAGGGAACCGCAGCAGGGGCAGACACCGGGCACGTCCAGGGGCGGCACGGCTGTGTCCTCCATGGCGGCCGCCATGTGGGTCCAGTACACCTGCAAGGCCGCGCCGACGATGGGCAGTGTGGCGGCATGCGCAGGCGTGTGCCGGCCACTCAGGACTTCGTCGGCCAGCGCTTCCAGTTCGTCCGCGGAACACAGGCGCAGTGCGGCGAGCGCGCGGCGCCCCGCCTCGGGGACGCAATCCTCCGCGGCCTCCAGCAGGGACGGCAGCACCGTCGTGCGCCAGGCCGGATCGCGCATCCAGCCGGCGGCGGGCAGCGGCGGCATGCCGTTGGCCGAGGCCTGTTGCAGTTGCCCGGGGCTCGGCAGGGCGAGCGCCGGGAAGGTCTGTAGCGCTGCGTGCTGCGCGCGCGACAGACGGGAAAGAAAGTTCAGCCAGTCGCCCAGGGCATGGCCTTCGGCCAGGCGCGCAAAGCGTTGCGCGCGACGGGCGAAGATGTCCGTGTCCGGCAGGATCACCCGGGGCAGATCACGGGCCACGGGCTGGAATTCATTGCTTTGCAGTGTTGCAGTCATGTCCACTCCTGAAAAAAAGAGGCCCGCGATGGCCGCGGGCCTCCCGACGGTACTACTTGCCCGTCATCTGGCGATACCAGGCGCGGTGATGCTGCCTTGCCCAGGCGCGGGTCACCGTGCCGTACCACATGGCGCGGATGGTGCCCTTGACCCAGATGGCGGCATACACGTGCACCGTGATGAGCGCGATCATCACCGCGGCCGTGGCGGCGTGGACGACTGCGGCGAGACGCACCACCTCCACGGGCAAGGTGAAGTACGCGCGCCACAGCGCGATGCCCGAGACGAACAGCAGCAGCATGCACAGGGCGGCGCCCCAGAACATCAGCTTCTGGCCGCCGTTGTACTTGCCTTGCTCGGGCATGTTGTGGTCATCGCCGTTCACCATCTCCTTGGCCCGGCGCACCCACTCCCAGTCCACGGCGGCCATGCCGTTCAGCGCCCGGAAGCGCAGGAACAGCGCGGTGAAGGACAGCATCATCAGCACCCCGATGAAGGGGTGCAGGATGCGGGTCCAGACGCCGCCGCCGAACAGATGGGTCAGGGGCCAGAAGTAGGGATGGAAAAAGGCCAGCCCGGAGAGCGCGAGCAGGATGAAGCTCATCCCGACCACCCAGTGGTTGGCCCGCTCAGGCGCACTGTAGCGTTGCAGGTCCTGCGGATCGCGAATCATGCGTCAGCCTCCTTCTCGGCTTCCTTTTCGGAGTCCTTTGAGACTTCGTTGGGACCCTTGGCGACGTAGTGGAACAGGGCGGCCAGACCCACCAGCGCCATGCCCGCGGTGGCGAGGGGCTTGGTGATGCCCTTCCACAACTCGACCATGGGACTGATGCCGGGCTGGGCCGGCAGGCCCGCGTACAACCCGGGTCGGTCGGCGTGCTGCAACACGTACATCACGTGCGTGCCGCCCACGCCTTCCGGGTCGTACAGCCCCGCCTTCACGAAGCCGCGTTCCTTCAGGTCGCGGATGCGCGTCTGTGCGTAGTCCTTCATCTGCTCCTTGGTGCCGAAGCGCAGCGCACCGGTGGGGCAGGACTTGACGCACACGGGCGCCTGGCCCACTGCCACCCGATCGGAACAGAAGGTGCACTTGTACGCCTTGCTGTCCTTTTTCGAGATGCGCGGCACGTTGAAGGGACAGCCCGTCACGCAGTAACCGCAGCCAACGCAGTTCTCCTGGTGGAACTCCACGATGCCGTTGCCGTGTTGCACGATGGCGCCCGGCGCCGGACAGGCCCTGAGGCAACCCGGATCGGCGCAGTGCATGCAGCCGTCCTTGCGGATCAGCCACTGCAGGGTGCCGTTCTCTTCCACCTCGGCGTAGCGCATGACCGTCCATGCGGTATCCGTGAGGTCGACCGGGTTGTCGTAGACGCCCGTGGTGTTACCGATCTCGGGACGCAGATCGTTCCACTCCATGCATGCCGCCTGACAGGCCTTGCAGCCGATGCAGGCGGAGACGTCGACCAGCTTCGCCACTTCCGTGTGCTGGTTGACGGCAGGCAGGGGCGAGGTGGTCGCCGAGCGACGCTGAATGTCAGTCGTTTGCAGTGTCATGGCGCCTCCTTAGACCTTCTCGATGTTGACCAGGAACGCCTTGGATTCCGGCGTCTGGGCATTGGCATCGCCGACGAAGGGCGTGAGGCTGTTGGCCAGGTTGCCCGGCTTCGCCACGCCCTTGAAGCCCCAGTGGATGGGGATGCCGACGGTGTGGACCTTCCTGCCATTCACATCGAGGGCGCGGATGCGCTTGGTCACCGCCACCACCGCGTTCACATGACCGCGGTTGCTGCTCACCTTCACCTGATCGCCCGACTTGAGCCCTTTCTCCCGCGCCAGCTCCTCGCCGATCTCCACGAACTGCTCCGGCTGGAGTATTGCGTTGAGGGCCGAGTGCTTGGTCCAGAAGTGGAAGTGCTCCACCAGGCGGTAGGTGGTCGCCACGTACGGGAAGGCCTGCGCCTTGCCGAACGCCGCGCGATCGCCCTGATACACGCGCGCCACCGGGTTGTTGAACACCTCCGGTTTGCCGGGATGGAAGGGGTTCTCCTCCAGCGGCGACTCGAAGGGCTCGTAGTGCTCGGGGAACGGACCGTCGGCCATGCCCGGTGCGAACAGGCGCGCCACGCCTTCGGGGGTCATGATGAACGGACCCACGTTCTCCTCGGGACGGGCGTTGGCGCGCATGTCCGGGATGTCGTTGCCGGTCCATGCGCTGCCGTTCCACTTGAGCACCGTGCGCGACGGATCCCACGGCTTGCCCGCAGGGTCGCACGAGGCACGGTTGTAGATGATGCGGCGGTTGGCGGGCCAGGCGAAGCCCCAGTTCAGGGTCTGGCCGAGACCGGACGGATCGGCATTGTCGCGCCGCGCCATCAGGTTGCCCGCCTGCGACCAGGAACCGCAGTAGATCCAGTTGCCGCAGGCCGTGCTGCCGTCGTCGCGCAGTTGCGCGAAGCCGGCCAGCTGTTCGCCCGCCTTCACCAGTACCTTGCTCGGGTCCTTGGGGTCCGTCAGATCCGCCAGGGCCTTGCCGCTGATCTCCATGGCCAGTTCCTCGGGCGAGGGACGGGAGGGGATGCGGTAGGGCCAGGTGAGATGACGGACGGGATCCGGGAAGGCGCCGCCTTCGCTCGCGTACATCTCACGCAGCTTGAGGAACAGCCGCGCGATGATCTCGCGATCGGTCAGGGCCTCGCCCGGCGCGTCGCCGGCCTTCCAGTGCCACTGGATCACGCGCCCGGAGTTGGTGAACGAACCGGTTTCTTCCGCGAACAGCGTCGCCGGCAGACGGAACACTTCGGTCTGGATGGCGGACGGGTTGGCCGGATTCAGGTCACCGTGGTTCTTCCAGAACTCCGAGGTGTCGGTGGCGAGCGGGTCGATCACCACCAGGTACTTCAGCTTGCCGAGCGCCTCGCGGATCTTGTTGGAGTTGGCCACCGAGGCGATCGGATTGAAGCCCTGGCAGACGAAGCCGTTCATCTTGCCCTGGTGCATGCGCTCGAACAGCGCCAGGGTGTCGTACGCGCCGTCCAGCTTGGGCAACCAATCGTAGGCCCAGCCGTTGTCCTTGTTCGCCGCATCGCCGTACCAGGCCTTCATCAGGCTCACCCACCACTTGGGGTAATTGCCCGGGAAGTTCATCTGATTGGGCCGCAGGGGCTTGGGCGTGCGCGCCTTCAGATAACCTTCGACGGAGGACTCCTTGTCCGCGGCCGTGCTCATGTAGCCCGGCAGCTTGTCGCCGAACAGGCACTGGTCGGTGATGCCCTGCACGTTGGCATGGCCGCGCAGCGCGTTGATGCCGCCGCCCGCCATACCCATGTTGCCCAGCAGGGTCTGGATGATGGCCATGGTGCGGATGTTCTGTGCGCCCACGGAATGCTGCGTCCAGCCCAGGGCGTACAGGATGGTCATGGTCCTGTTGGGTGCCGCGGTGCTCGCGATGAGCTCGCAGACCTTCAGGAAGGCCTCCTTGGGTGTACCCGTGACCTTGGACACCAGCTCGGGCGTGTAGCGGCCGTAGTGCTTCTTCAGCAGCTGGAACGCGCAGTTGGGGTCCTTGAGCGTCGGGTCCACCTTCACGTAGCCGTCCTCGCCCATCTGGTAGCCCCAGGTGGCCTTGTTGTACTTGCGCGTCGAGGCGTCGTAGCCGGAGAACAGGCCGTCCTCGAACGTGAAGCCCGGATTGATGAGGAAGCTGGCGTTGGTGTACGCCTTGACGTACTCGTGCTGGAACTTGTCGTGCGTGAGCAGGTAGTTGATCACGCCGCCCAGGAACGCGATGTCCGTACCGGAACGGATCGGCGCGTAGTAGTCCGCCACGGCGGCGGAACGGGTGAAACGCGGGTCCACCACCACGAGCTTGGCCTTGCGCTGCTGCTTGGCCTCCTGCACCCACTTGAAACCGCAGGTGTGGGCCTCGGCCGCATTGCCGCCCATGATGAGGACGAGGTCGGCATTCTTGATGTCGACCCAGTGATTGGTCATCGCGCCACGCCCAAACGTCGGAGCCAGACTGGCCACCGTCGGGGAGTGTCAGATGCGGGCCTGGGTGTCGATGCCGACCGCGCCGAGGGAGCGCAGGACCTTGTGGCTGAGGTAACCGGCTTCGTTGGACGCTGCCGACGAAGCGAGGAAACCGAAGGTGTTCCAGCGGTTGACGGTCAGTCCGTCCTTGTTGGTAGCGACGAAGTTGGCGTCACGATCCGCTTTCATGTGCTTGGCGATGCGGGTGAAGGCCTCGTCCCAGGAGATGCGCTTCCACTCACTGGAACCGGCCTCGCGCACCTCGGGGAACTTGAGGCGGTTGGGGCTCTTGATCATGTCCAGCAGACCCGCGCCCTTGGGGCACAGCGAGCCGCGGTTCACCGGATTGTCCGGGTCACCCTCGATGTGAATGATGTCGGCGGTGGTGTTCTTGGATTTGTCGCCGTGGCTGTAGATGAGCAGGCCGCAACCGACCGAGCAGTACGGACAGGTATTCCGCGTCTCGGTAGCGCGCGCCAGCTTGAAGGTCCGCGTTTCGGCCAGGGCCTGGGTTGGCGAGAATCCCATCAGGGTAATGCTCGTCGACGCCATGCCCGCCGAGCAGATCTTGAAGAACTGCCGTCGTGAGATGTGCATGGGTACTCCTCGTTAGTGTTTTTCTGCACGGACGCCTTGCGGCGACCGCGAATGGGCCGGCAGCAATATCCGTGCCAGTTGCCTAACGTAAGGAATATCAACAGCTCTCGGGAAACCCACGACGCGTCATGGGACAAGTTGTCCCACAGGCGCGGGTTGATGCGGAAATTCTGTCCAGGCGGATTGCTTGCTTGCGAAGAAAAGAATTCAACACAGAGGCGCAGAGGCGCGGAGATCGCAGAGGGATGGCATGGTGGGGACAAGCCCCACGTACGCCTGTTCGTCTTTGCGTTCCCTGTTCCTCTGTGCGCTGTCAGCCGACCACGCGCACCTGCGGGGCGCCTTCTTCCAGGCGGCCCACCACGGCGGCCGAGCTGAAGCCTGCCCGGTGGAACAGGTCGAGCACCGCCGCCGCGCTGTCGGGCGCACAGGCGGCGAGCAGGCCGCCGCTGGTCTGCGGGTCGCACAGCAGGCGCTGCGCCCACGGGGGCAGGCCGGCATCGAGGCGCACTTCCGCCCCGTAGCTCGCCCAGTTGCGCTCGATGGCGCCGGGGCCGATGCCTTGCGGCGCGAGCACGGCGGCGGTGGGCAGCACGGGCACCTGGCCGAAGTTCACCTCCGCCGCCAGGCGCGAGCCGCGGCAGAGCTCCAGCAGATGGCCTAGCAGGCCGAAGCCCGTCACGTCGGTGAGGGCGTGCACGCCGGGCAGCTCGGCCAGATCGGTGCCCACACTGTTCAGGCGCGTGGTGGAAGCCACCATTTCCGCATAGCCGTCCGCGTCGAGCAGGCCTTTTTTCAGCGCCGTGGCGAGCACGCCGACGCCCAGCGGCTTGCCCAGCACCAGCACGTCGCCGGCGCGCGCGGCATCGTTGCGCTTCACCTTGTCCGGATGCACCGTGCCCATCACCGCGAGCCCGTAGATGGGTTCCACCGCATCGATGGAATGGCCGCCGGCGAGGGCGACACCCGCCGCGCGGCACACCTCCGCGCCCCCTTCCAGGATGCGGCGGATGATCGGCACGGGCAGCTTGTCGACGGGCATGCCGACGATGGCCAGGGCCATGCACGGCCGCCCGCCCATGGCATACACGTCGGAGAGGGCGTTGGTGGCGGCGATGCGGCCGAAGTCGAAGGGGTCGTCGACGATGGGCATGAAGAAGTCCGTGGTGGCGATGAGCGCCTGCTCGTCGTTAAGGCGCATCACCGCAGCGTCATCGCTGGTCTCGCTACCGACCATGAGGGCGGGATGGGGAAAGCCCATGCCCATGCCTTCCAACGCACTGCGCAGCACGCCCGGCGCGATCTTGCAGCCGCAACCGCCGCCATGGGACAGCGTGGTGAGACGGACCTCGGGTTGGATGGAAGCGGCGGCGTTGGTCATGGCGACTCCTGTGCATGAATGTGAGAGACAAAGGACGACGGCGCGCGATGGGTGCGCGTGCGAAGCCGGCAGGTGTTGCACTGCCGGGCGTGAAGCTTGCGGGAAAATGGCGGAAGAGAGTGGGAGTCGAACCCACCAGGGACCGCCTGGCGACCCCTGCCGGTTTTGAAGACCGGCCGCCCCACCGGGGAACGATCTCTTCCAGGATTGATCATGGGAGCACCCATTGGCGCTGTTCGCCGGGCTGGCGCAGCAGGTGCTCGTCGCGGACCCGCCGAGTGTATCCGACCCGATCGAAGAATTCGAGGATGTGGACGGCCACCTTGCGGCCGCCGCCGATCACGTCGCGCAGGGCCGCGGCGCGGGCGCCGCCGTCGCGCGCGCAAAGCGTGCTCACCTCTTGCGCGAGCCGCGCCACGGCCTCGGCGCTGAAGTAGTGATCGTGCGCCACCGGATAGGCGAGGCCCACACGCGCCACGCGCTTCATGAGCCCGCGCACGGTTTCCTCGGGAATGCCCGTGGCGCGCGCGATGTCGCGCACGCGCGGGGGATTGTTGGGCATCTCCTCGATGAGCGGTTTCAGTCCGCGCCACAGTTCTGCATCCGCCGCCGCCAGGCTGGCGCGATGTCCCGGCAGGTGCAGCCAGCCGCCGGTCTGAGCCAGGCGACCGTCCGCGAGCAGCTCGTCGGTAAGACGATCGAACGCGGCGCGGGGCAGCGTGGGCAGGGTGAGACGCCGCAGCCGATCGCGCTCCACGCCGAGCATGTCCGGTGCGCGTTCGTGTTCGGCCCCCGCCGCGGCCAGCAGCCGCTCGCCCAGTTGGCGCCAGCCGTCGGGCGCAAAACCCGTACGGCCCTCGCCCACCGGCACGATGATCAACTGCGACGCACGCCACAGTGCTTCGGCTTCTGCCGGGGCGAGGTTGCGGTTGAGAGCGAAGCGCGCCAGGTCCACGCCCGCAGGCTGGCGCGTCAAGGCGTGTTCGAGCGCAGGACGCGGATCGGCATCGGCGAGCAGATGCAGATAGGCGAGGTGCGCGGCGGCGCGCTTGTAGCGCGTGGGCGGGAAGATGTCGAGCACGCGGCCGCCGGCAATGGTCTGGGTCGCAGATTGATCGCGCAGCACGAAACGATCGTGGGCCAACGCGCCCAGCGGTCTGTCGAGCAGGAACTCGGCCAATGCCGTCGCGCCGGGCGCCAGCGTTTCGCCTTCCAGGAGCGCCACGCGCGCCGTCACGTCCGCTGCACCCAGGTGCAGATGGACCGGCTGCCAATGACGCAAGGGCGTGATTGCGCGCACCTCGGCGTGGAAGCGCTGCACGGGTTGGTGCAATGCCGGCGCCACCACCCAGTCGCCGCGCGCGATGTCGGCCTTCTCCACATCGCCTGCCAGATGGATGGCGATGCGTTCGCCCACTTTGCCCGCTTCGGCCGGACGGTCGTGCACGCGCAGGCCGCGCACGCGCACGCTGCGTCCGAGCGGCGTCACGGTGAGGGTGTCGCCGACATTCACCGTGCCGGCGAATGCGGTGCCCGTCACCACCAGGCCGATGCCTTGCAAGGTGAAGACGCGATCGATGGCGAGGCGGAATCCGCCGCCGCTGTGCGACGGCGTGAGGGCGGAAGCCGTGCCGTTCAGGTGTTCGCGCAGCGCCGCAACGCCTTGACCCGTGACCGACGAGACCGGGAACAGCGGCGCGTCGTTCAACGGCGTGCCGGCGAGCAGCGCCTGGATTTCCTGTTGCACCTCAGTGAGGCGCGCCGGTGAAACCGCATCGATCTTGGTGAGCGCCACGGCGCCCGTGTCCAGACCGAGCAGCGTGGCGATGGCGAGGTGCTCGCGGGTCTGCGGCATGGGGCCGTCGTCCGCAGCCACCACCAGCAGCAGATAGTCGATGCCCGTGGCGCCGGCCAGCATGTTGTGCACCAGCCGTTCGTGGCCCGGCACGTCCACGAAGCCGAGCCGGCCGTCGTCGGCGTAGGCGTAACCCAGATCGAGGGTGATGCCGCGGGCCTTTTCCTCTTTCAGGCGATCGCATTCAACGCCGGTGAGCGCGCGCACCAGCGAGGTCTTGCCGTGATCGATGTGGCCCGCGGTGCCGACGATCACGGGCGCTTCTCCAGATGTGCCAGTTGCGCGAGCAGGCCGTCCTCGTCGTCGAGGCAGCGCAGATCGAGGCGCAGGGCGCCGGCCTCGATGCGGCCGATCACGGGGACGGGCAGGGCGCGCAGATCCGCTTCCAGCTGTTGCAGCGCGCGGCCTTCGCCCTTGCCGCGCACCGGCGGGCGCAATGCCAGCGCGAGGCTGGGCAGTCGCTCCACCGGCAAGGCGCCCGAGCCGATCTGGCTCTGGCAGGGTTCGAGGCTCACCTCGGCCCGGCCGGTGAGGGCGGCACGCACGGCAGGCAGCAGGCGCTGGGCGCAGGCGAGGATGTCACCTTCGCTGCGCGCCAGCAGGCGCAAGGTGGGCAGCCGCTCGGTAAGGCGTTCGGGGTCGCGATAGAGGCGCAGCACGGCCTCCAGGGCTGCCAGGGTCATTTTGTCGCAACGCAGGGCGCGCTTGAGCGGGTTCTTCTTGATGCGCGCCACCAGCTCGCGCCCGCCCACGATGATGCCTGCCTGCGGACCGCCCAGCAGCTTGTCGCCGCTGAAGGTCACCAGATCGGCGCCGGCCGCCAGGGCCTCCTGCACCGTGGGCTCGTGGGGCAGGCCGAAGCGTTCGAGATCGATGAAGGTGCCGCTACCCAGATCCACCGCGAAAGGCAGACCGGCGCCGTGGGCGATGGCGGCGAGCTGCGCCTCGGGCACGCGGCTGGTGAAGCCCTGGACGGCGTAATTGCTGGTGTGCACCTTCAGCAGCAGGGCGGTGCGCGGCGTGATGGCCTGCTCGAAATCAAAGGCGTGGGTGCGGTTGGTGGTGCCTACCTCGCGCAGCTTGGCGCCGGCGCGGCTCATGACGTCGGGCACGCGGAAGGCGCCGCCGATCTCCACCAGTTCGCCGCGCGAGACCACCACCTCCTTGCGCAGGGCCAGGGTGTTCAGCATGAGCAGCACGGCCGCGGCGTTGTTATTCACCACCGTGGCGGCCTCGGCGCCGGTGAGCTCGCGGATGAGCTCGACGATGAGGTCGTCGCGGTCACCGCGCCGGCCGCGGGCGAGGTCGTATTCCAGGTTGGAAGCGCCGCGCGCCGCGGCGGCCACCGCGTTGATGGCCTCCTCGGGCAGGGGCGCGCGGCCGAGATTGGTGTGCAGCACCGTGCCGGTGAGATTGAACACGGGGCGCAGGGCCGGACGGGCGCGGGACTCCAGGCGCTCGGCCAGGCGCGACAGCAGGGTGTCCACGGCGAACACCTCCGCGCCGTCGCCGCGGGCGTGCCGCTCGCGGGCCTCGTCGAGTACCTCGCGCAGGTTGGCCGCCACGAAGGGGCGGCCGAAACGGGCGATGAGCCCGGCGGTCTCCGGCACGGAAAGCAGGCGGTCCACGGAGGGTGGGCGCGTGGGGTGGGGCTTCGTCAGTGCGTCGTCAGTCATCATCATGCGGGCAGACCTGCCACGCCTCTCGTTAGGGCCACGGGTGTAAGCAATTCCCGAGCCAGTGCGCAGGGGAGACGAAAAAGGCCATCCAGTCAGTGCGTTGCGTGTCGTGTGTGCGGTCAGCCTGTAACGCGTGCGGGTCAGAATGTCCCATTCGGGCTGTCGCTGCGGGACAGCCTGTCCCCGCATGCACTCACCGTTAGCGGATGCTCTCCAGGTCTTCGCCTTGGAATACCCGGGGTTTACTGAGACAATTTGCGCCGATTGATGATTGTCAATGACAACTCGGCGCGAACCATGAACCGGAAGGAAACATGATCCAAGCCCCGGAACCCGTGGCAACCACCCCCAGCTGGCCGCAATACTCGGTATTGGTTGTAGACGACGAAGCGGGCATGCGCAGCTTTCTCACCCGCGCGCTGGCTGCACGCTGCGCCAATGTGGAGGCCGTCGAGAGTGCCGAGGCGGCGGCGCGCGTCCTGGCGCGACAGCGTTTCGACCTCATCATTCTGGATATCACCCTGCCCGGTAAATCCGGTGTGGCCTGGCTGGAGGAACTGCGCGAGCGCAGTTTCACGGGCGACGTCATCCTCATCACCGCCTTCGCCGATCTGGAAACTGCCATCCACGCCCTGCGCGCCGGGGCCTCGGATTTCCTGCTCAAGCCGTTCCGCCTGCCGCAGATCCTCAACGCCATCGATCGCTGTTTCGAGCGCTCGCGCCTGGTGCGCGAGAATTTCGTGTTGCGCCGCGAGATCAACGGGCGCGCGGGTGCGGTGGAGGGACTGGTGGGGGACTCGCAGGTGATCCGCAACACCTGCGCCCTGATCCGTCGCATCGCGCCCATGCCGAGCACGGTGCTCATCCAGGGCGAATCGGGCACCGGCAAGGAGATCGCCGCGCGCGCCCTGCACCGCATGAGCCCGCGCGCCGACGGTCCGTTCGTGCCCATCAATTCCGCCGCCATGTCCTCGGAGCTCATCGAGAGCGAGTTGTTCGGCCACGTGAAGGGGGCCTACACGGGGGCCAACGCGCCGCGCGACGGGCTGTTCTACTACGCCAACGGCGGCACGCTGTTCCTGGACGAAGTGACGGAACTGCCGCTGCCGCTACAGGCCAAGCTGCTGCGCGTCATCGAGGAGCGCAAGATCAGGCCGGTGGGTTCGGAGCAGGAGATCACGGTGGACGTGCGCATCGTCGCCGCGTCCAACCGCAACCTGGCCGAGGAGGTGTTGGCCGGGCGTTTCCGCCGTGATCTTTATTACCGCCTGCAAGTGGTGGAGATCCACATGCCGCCGCTGCGCGAACATACCAGCGACATCCCGGCGCTCATCCGTCACTTCAGCGACACCATGGCGCAGCAACTGGGCGTGCCGCCGGTGGCGGTGGACGAGCAGGTGCTGCGGTGCCTCATGGCCGATTACGACTGGCCCGGCAACGTGCGCGAGCTGAAGAACCTGGTGGAGCGTTCGCTGATCCTCGGCGAGTTTCGGGCGGACTGCCTGGCACCGGCCACGGCGGACAACGCGCCGGGAGACGCCGGGCCGCTCACCCTCGAGGACGTGGAAAGACGCCACATCCTCACGGTGCTCGAATCCGTTGCCGGCAACAAGACCGAGGCGGCGCGCCGCCTGGGCATCTCCCGCAAGACCCTGGATCGGCGCTGCATGGAATGGGGCCTGCGCGATCAGGAAGTCCCGGCCGACGCGTGAAACCGTTCCGCCTCTTCCGTTCCTCGGTCCGCAACAAACTGCTGGCCATGGTGCTGGCACCGCTGGCGGTGGTGCTGCCGGCGCTCATGTTCATCCTCAGCGTGTGGGGCGGCAGTGCCTACGACCGCCTGCTCATCGACAAGATCCGCAGTGACCTCGCCGTGGCGAACGGCTATTTCGAGCACGTGCGCGAGGGTGTCGGCCGTGACGTGAGCATGCTGGCGGCCTCCACCCGCCTGGCGCATGCGCTCGCCGGGGGCCAGCGTGAGGAGGTGGTGGACTTCCTGCAGAGCAGCGGCCAGGCGCTGCGCGTGGATTTCCTGCATTTCGTCGACCGCCGCGGCGTCGTGCAGGCCACCAGCAGCCGGCTGCCGACCGGCGCCTCCCTGGCCGACGCGCAGACGGTGCGCAGCGCCCTGCAGGGACGCGCCGTCACCATGCTGGATGTCTTCGCGCCGGCGATGCTACAGGCCATCGATCCCGAACTGGCGGCGCGCTCCCGGGTGCCCATCGTGGAGACCCGCAACGCCGCGCCCAGCGACCGCACCCTGGAAGGTCGCGGGCTGGTGATCCATACCGCGGCCCCGGTCCACGACGCGCGCGGCGAGCTGCTGGGCGCGCTGGTGGGCGGCCTGCTGCTGAACCGCAACCTGCAGTTCGTGGATCACATCAACGAGATCATCTATCCCGAAGGTTCCCTGCCGCCGGGCGGTCAGGGCACGGCCACGCTGTTCCTCGACGACGTGCGCATCGCCACCAACGTGCGCCTGTTCGAGGACGAAGGGGCGCAGGAACGCGCCAGCGGCACGCGCGTGTCCGCCGCCGTGCGCGAGGCCGTGCTGGAGCGGGGCGAGATCTGGCTGCACCGCGCCTTCGTGGTGAACGACTGGTACATCTCGGGCTACCAGCCCATCGAAGACGGGCAGGGGCGGCGCGTGGGCATGCTGTACGTGGGTTATCTGGAAGCGCCGTTTCTGGCCACCAAGCGCCTGACCTTCGCCGGCGTGCTGTTCCTGTTCGCGGTGACCATCGTCCTCGCGACCGTGTTTTCGCTGAAGGGCGCGCGCAGCATCTTCCGTCCGCTGGAGCGCATGAACGAGACCATGCACGCCATCGAGGCGGGCCATGCCGACGCCCGCGTGGGCAGGCTGGCGAGCCGGGACGAGATCGGCCTGCTGGCGGCCCACTTCGATCAACTGCTCGATCGGCTCCAGCAGCAGAACGATTTCCTGCAACGCTGGGCCGCCGAGCTGGACGCCAAGGTCGCCGAGCGCACCCACGAGCTGGAGGAATCCAACCAGCACCTGCGCGAGACCCAGCGTCGGCTGGTGATGTCGGCCAAGCTCGCCGCCATCGGTGAGCTGACCGCGGGCGTGGCCCACGAGATCAACAATCCGGTCGCGGTGATCCAGGGCAATCTGGACGTGATCAGGGAAGTGCTCGGCGAGGGCGCGGCGTCGGTGAAGGAGGAACTGCGGCTCATGGACAACCAGGTGGAGCGCATCCGCCTCATCGTCGCCAAGCTGCTGCAGTTCGCGCGTCCCAGCGAATTCGCCGGCTACACGGAATCGGTGTCGCCCCGCGCGGCGTTCGCCGACACCCTGGTGCTGGTGGGCCATCTTCTCAAGCGTGGCCACATCGCCGTGGAACAACGTATCGAGACCGAGCGGCGCGTGGTGATCACCGGCAACGAGCTGCAACAGGTGCTGGTGAACCTGCTGGTCAATGCCATCCAGGCCATGCAGGAAGGCGGCATGCTCACCCTCGTGGCGCGGGACTGGTGTGAAGACGGGGCGGTGCTGGGCGTGGCGCTCTCCGTGGAGGATAGCGGCGTGGGCATCCCGCCGGAGAACCTGGAGCGGATCTTCGATCCCTTTTTCACCACCAAGGGCGCGGCCGGTACGGGCCTGGGTCTGGCGGTGAGTTTCGGCGTGGTGGAACGCTACGGCGGGCGCATCACCGTGGCCAGCCGTCCAGGCGGCGGGGCGTGCTTCACGGTCTGGCTGCGGGAGGGCGAGAATCCGCGTACGGCAACGGCGGCCTGACGGGCGAGTTCTTACTTGAACCCCGGTTTCACGCGGTAAACCACACCGTGGGGTGTACGGATCATCTCGAACGCGTCGGTGTAGCTGGTTGGCGATTCGGAACCGCCAAGGAACAGATAGCCGCCCGGGTTGAGCGTCTGGGCGATGCGCTCGAGGATGTTGCGTTTGAGCTCACTGGAGAAATAGATGAGCACGTTGCGGCAGAAGACGATCTCGAACTTGCCCATGGACGCGTAGCTCTCGAGCAGATTGAGTTCGCGAAAGCTGACGCGGTTGCGGATGTCCGGTTTGACCTCCCAGCGCTCGCCCTTGGGGATGAACCAGCGTTGGATGCGCTCGGGCGTGAGACCGCGCGCCAGCGACATCTTGTCGTAACTGGCGGCATTGGCCTCGCGCAGCATGGAAGGCGAGATGTCCGTGCCGATGATCTGGATGAGAGGTGGCAGAGCGCCCGGCCGCACCATCAGGAATTCCTGGATGGTCATGCTGATGGAATAGGCTTCCTGGCCGGACGAACTGGCTGCGGACCAGATGCGCAGCTGCTTGGGCCGTTGCTGCGCGAGTTCGGGGAGGATGGTGCGGGTCAGCAACTCGAACGGATAGACGTCGCGAAACCACTGTGTTTCGTTCGTGGTCATGGCGTCGATGATGTTCTCGCGCAGTTTGCTGCCAGGCTGTGCCTGCAGGCGCTGCATGAGTTCGCTGAAGGTGGTGATCTGGAAGTCACGCACCAAGCGGCTGAGGCGACTGGTGACCAGGTAATGTTTGTTTTCACCAAGTACGATACCGCAGGCCTGTTCGAGGAACTTGCGAAAGGCGTCGTATTCTTGCTGGGAGATTTGCACGGTCTGGACGGTCGTTGAACAGGGGCGAAATATAGCATGCGGCCGGGTTATGCCGACATCCGTTTGCATGTGCCGCTGGAGTCATATCACCGGCGGCATTGCCAAGCGGACGGTGAATCGGGATTTTCCCGACGCCTGGGCCGCCCCTCCTCAGGCAGTCTCCGCAACGGATTTGGCGCGTTCCATGATGGCGCGGGCCAGTTCGCTCGGATCAAACTTCGGAATGAACTGGTCGGCCCCGACTTTTTGTACAAGCGCGTTGTTGAACACGCCACTGAGGGAGGTGTGCAGGATGACGTACAGATCGCGCAGCTTGGGATCACTACGGATTTCTGTGGTGAGCGTGTAGCCGTCCATTTCAGGCATCTCCACGTCCGAGATGATCAGCTGGATGCGGTCGGCAACCGGCTTCCCTTCGGAGGCAAGCTTTTTCAGATAGTCGAGCGCCTGCTTGCCGTCGTTCACCACGGTGCACGTCATGCCGAGTTGGTCGAGTGTGCGCTGGATCTGCCTGCGGGCGACGCTCGAGTCATCAGCGACCAGCACGTGGAAATCCGTCACCGGGGCATGCTCCCTGAGCACGTCTTCAGCCACGGTCTCGTTGACGTGCATGACTTCCGCGAGGACTTTCTCCACGTCGATGATCTCCACCAGGTCCTTGTCGAGGTGGGTAACCGCGGTCATGTAATGGCTGCCGCTGCCCTTGGGGGGCAGAAGGATTTCCTCCCAGCGCATATTGATGATGCGGTCCATGCCGCTGACCAGGAAGCCCTGCACGCTCCGGTTGTACTCGGTCACGATTACGTAAGCGGTGCTCAGGTCCGTGATGGGCGGGCGCCCGATGGCCATGGCCAGGTCGATGACCGTGATGGCGCGCCCGCGCATATTGGCGATGCCGCGCACCACGGAGCGGGCATGCGGCACCTTGGTCAGGGCGGGGCAGGGGATGACTTCCTGGACCTTGAACACATTGATGCCGAAGCGCTGGTTGCCGCCGAGCCGGAAAAGAAGCAATTCAAGCCTGTTCTGTCCGGCCAGTTGGGTGCGCCGGTCGACTTCGTCGAGTACGCCTGCCATTGCGATGTTCCTGTAGGACCCTTCAGCCTTGGTCGGCTTTCGAGGGCGTTTTCTTTAGAAGACGCGGGCCGCTGCGGCGGTTGGGAGGCGATGGCCCGCAGTTTGCTTGTATCCAAGGGGACGTCGCTGGGCCGACACCCGTCGCCGGGACGTAACCGCTTGTGAAACAAACGCTTGCTATTTAGGACTGTTCACAGGCCAGAAGCAAGTCGGAGGAGACGCCATTTTGTTGACGGACATGAAACACCTGTACCGAGCAGCGGCCTTCGCGGCGGCCCTGGCCTGTACTGGCGTGCTGTCGGCCGCTGAGGCCATCCAGTCCCTGGATGTGGTGCGTGGCGTGGTGAAAGGCTTTCTCGAGGAGCAGACCGCCGGCTCCACCAGCACCCCGCGCATTGAGGTAGGTGCACTCGACTCGCGGCTGCGCCTGCCACTGTGCCCCGAACCCCTGGAGGCCTGGTTCCCGGCCGCTGCGCGGGCGCAGGGCAACGTGACGGTGGGGGTGCGTTGCAAGGTTGGTGCGACCTGGTCCATCTACGTGCCGGCCAAGGTGCAGGTGTTTGATCGCGTTGTCGTTTCCGCCCGTCCCCTGTCTCGCGGCAGCGTGTTGGCGGCGGGTGACGTGGAGCTCACTGATATGGAGGTGACCAGCCTGGCGGGCGGCTACCTCAGTGCACCGGAACAGGCCTTCGGCAAGGCGCTGCGGCGCAATGTGCAGATAGGCGCGGTGCTTGGTCCGGGGCTGCTGGAACTGCCCAAGCTGATCCAGCGTGGCGAACGCGTGAAGATCATCGCGCGTACGGGCGGCATGGAGGTGCGGATGGAAGGCGAGGCCCTGGAGGACGGGGCTGAAGGTGAGGTCATTCGTGTGCGTAACCGCTCGTCCAAGCGCGGCGTGGAGGCGCGGGTGGCCGGTCCCGGCACTGTGGAAATCAGACTTTGAGCAAATTCCCTAAAGTTAATCCCCGTCTGGTCGATACTAGGCGCGAGTAGAGGAGATCTGCCATGCCAGTCAACAACATCACCGGCGTGCCCGGTAATGCGGCCCAACCCAGGACCGAGTCCAACCAGGTCCAGGTGGGGCGCAACGAGCCCTCGGCGGCACAGCAGGCCAGCGGTCGCCCCTCCACAGTGGATACCGTGAGCCTGACCGATACTGCCGCGCGTCTGCGGGAAATGGGGAACTCTTTGGCCAAGCTGCCGGTCGTCGACAGTCAACGCGTGGAAGCGGTGCGCCGCGCCATCGCCGAGGGCACCTTCGAGGTGGATGCCGAGCGCATCGCCCGCAAGATGCTGTCCTTCGAGCAGGAATTGGTGCGCTGATGAATTCCTCCCGGACGCTGCGTGAACTCATGGCCCGCGAACAGGACGGGTTGGTGCGGTTGCATCGGCTTCTGGAGGCGGAGCATGCGGCCATCGCGGCGCGGGACACCGCGACCCTGGAACGGCTCGCCGCCGATAAGCTATCGCTGCTTGCCGAGCTCGAAGGCTTCGCCAAGGAACGCCAAGCCATGCTGCAAAAGACGGGGCTGACGGCGGACCGTGCCGGCTTCGAGGCCCTGCTCGGTCGTGAAGGTGACGACACCCCGGCGCTCATGAGCCAGTGGGACACGCTGCGTGACCTGCTCGAAGCCTGCCAGGAGCAGAATCGCGTCAACGGCCTCGTGCTGGACGCCAGCCATCGTGCCACCCAGCAGGCCCTCGGCATCCTGCTTGGTCAGACCCGGGAGGCCGAAACCTACGACGCGCGCGGCGCGGTGCGCAACGGGTCCTTCCGGCACACCTCCATCAAGGCTTGAGGCGGGTCCGTTTCGCTGTAGCGAGTGCAGAGTCTGGAAGTGCATCCGGAGCAGTGATAGACTCCCGGCGTCATTGGGGCGGTAGCTCAGCTGGGAGAGCGTCGCGTTCGCAATGCGAAGGTCGGGAGTTCGATCCTCCTCCGCTCCACCAATATGAAAAGGCCGGAAATTCCGGCCTTTTTCGTTTCCGAAGTTAGGGAAGGTTGCCCTGGCCAATCGCCGGGCCCACTCCTAAGCCGCTGCGGTGCTGGGGTATACTTGCGCCCGGCCATCTTTGCCCCGGTAGCTCAGCTGGATAGAGCATCCCCCTCCTAAGGGGAAGGTCGGACGTTCGAATCGTCTCCGGGGCGCCAATCCCTCTCATCTGTCCAGAACAGCCCCGAGCGTTGGCGGCGTTGAGTCGCTACGCCACAGCGACTGACGGCTTCGATTTCCGTGCGGCCTCGCCGCGTCGGTAAGGGTGCGCATCGCGGTGGAAGTCGACCAGTTGGCCGCGGTGTTCAATGAGTACCCGCGCCGGCGTGAGGCCAAGCCCCTTCATCTCGGCCACAATGTCGCGGGCCCGCCATTGGGTAGGGATGATGACCACGTCGGGCGGGTCCGCCAGCAGGCGATCCCGAGCGGCGATGGGCTGTCCGCTACCCGGAACGAAGGTACCGACTTTCCCGTAATCCGAATCGACCACCAGCGGAAAACGCGCCGCATCCAGCCCGTAGTAATTGATGAAGGCCGCCGCCTTGCCGGTTCCACCCCAAATGGCCACGCGGCAACCTTCTGCCGTGAGCGCGGCGAGTTGGGCTCCGATGCTGTCCCGCGCCGTTTGCGTTGCACGATGGAAGCGGCGGGCCTCTTCTTCCAGATCGAGGGTCTGGGGTGTGCAGCCGAGCCACGCCAGGGCGTAAATGACCTCACGGTCATAGCCATGCTCCACCGTGTCGATGGCTTGGGTGGAGAGTTCCAGCATGCGGGTGAAGGAACGTGTGGTGAAGTGGGAATTGTGTTCGTAATAGAAATCGGCGATGCGCCCGGTCTCGAACACCCGATCCACGCAAGGGGCCTCCGCGAACAGGGCGGTGTGCAGCCCCGCCTTGCTGATCTCGATACTGAGTGGCTGTAGGAATCCCAGTGGGTTGTTCAAGTGTTCGAGCAGATGTCGGCAGATGATCAGATCGGGCCGGTAGCGCGCCACATCGCGCGAGGCGATGAACAACTCGTTGCGCGCCTCGATCAACCCGTCCTCGGTATTGATGGATGCGTTGGGATCGAAGCCGATGAATCGTCCCTTGCCTGTCTCCTTGGCCAGATCGCGAAGGAAATGGCCTTCGCCGCAGCCAATCTCGATGACTACGGGATTTTCCGGCAGCGAGCGGCTCACCAGTGCGCGCGTCTGCGCCAGGTGTTCTTGCCATTCCGTGCCGCGATTGAACATCAGATTCGGCTTGTCAGAGTAGGGGACGTGCCGGTAATCGAACTCCGCATTGTAGATGTGCCCGCAGTTGAGGCAACGCACGAAACTCAGGGGCAGGCAGGGCATTGCGCCAGCCTCTTCCGCACTGCGCGGCCAGGCAAGGGTCGCCAGAGGTTGATCGCCGCCGTCAAAAAAACGTGCTGCGACATGGTGGCCACAGGCGGGGCAGGTGCATTCCAGTAAGGTGTGGTCCGCGGCAGTCATACGACTTCCTCCGTCGGGTGGTCGGCATGAACCGTGGTGCACCAGCGGCGCCACAGGGTTCGGTAGGTCTCTTCCAGTTGCTGCGTGAAGCGGGCCGGATTGCCCAGGGCACTTGCGGTCATGCGTTCCCGCATCCCGGCGCGAAGCTCGGCCAGGCGTTCGTGGTCGTGGGCGAGTCTGACGGCGGTTTCCACGTACTCGTCCGGACCGGCGCAGACCAGATCACCAAGGCCGACCGCGGTCAGGATGCTGGCGGAGACGCGGCTGACGAAGCTGTCGCCTGGCAACGTGATCACCGGCACGCCCATCGCGAGTGCCTCGCAGGTGGTGGTGCCGCCTGAGTAGGGGAAGGGATCGAGCGCGATGTCCACGTCGTTGTAGGCGGCGAAGAGTTCACCGTGTGATGAGTTGCCTTCGAAGTGCAGACGTTCCGGCGCAATCCCGTGGCTGGCGAACTGTTCCAACATGCCCGCGCGCCAGATGGCGTCACCACCGAGACGGGTTTTCAGGAACAGCCTCGCGCCGTCACAGCGATGGAGGATATGAGACCAAAGTCTCGTCACCTCATGGTTGAGTTTCACGCCGTTGTTGAAACACCCGAAGATGATCCCGTCGTTCCTGTAGGCCGGCAGGGGACCGACCGGCGGCGCATAGTCCGGGAGTGCGTAGCACAGGTAACTCTCGGGCAGGCGCACGACCTCTTCGGTGAATCGCTGCCGCCCATCCGGCGGCACGACCTGGGCATCGGCGATCAGGTAATCCATGGCGGGTACAGCGGTGGTATTGAAATAGCCGATCCAGGTCGCCTGCACGGGCGCTGCGCGCTCCGCGAACATGGGCAGCCGGTTGTTCTCGGTGTGACCGGCAAGGTCGATCAGGATGTCGATCCCGTCCGCACGGATTTTCGCCGCGAGTTCGCTGTGAGTCATGCCGAGCGATCGGTGCCAATGATCCGCCGCGCTGCGGATGCGTTCCGTGTATTCGTCGTCATCCATCACGTCGCTGTAGATGTGGATCTCGAAGCCATCGTGGTCGCGGATCCCGAGGGTGGGCAACAAAAAAAAACCGACCGGGTGCCGGCGTAGATCAGGTGACACGTAACCGACTTTAAGGCGGCGCTCCGGGTCCGGTGTGTTTGCCAGTGTCGGCGCGACCAACCCCGAGAAGCATTCGCTGTAGCGCAGATGCTCGGCGTAGATGTCGTCGAGGGACAACCCGGGCGTGTAATGCAGCCCCATGAAGTAATTGGAGTGAAGAACCGGGGACCCGGCATTGAATCGCAACGCCTCGAGGTTGTGGTGCAAGGATTCCTTCAACTGCCCGGTGGCGCGATAGGCCGAGGCGATATTGTTGTGGGCATCGGCGTAATCCGGGGCAAGCGCCAGTGCCGCGAGGAAATAACCCACGGACAGTGCAGAGTGACCTTCGCGCATGGCGCACATGCCAATCCCGTTCAGGGCCACGTGCGACTGCGGGTTCAGTGAAATGGCGCGGCGGAATGCTTCGGCCGCGCGGGCTGTTTCACCGATGCGGTACAAGGAGATACCCAGATTGATGTGGGCCTCAAAATAGGCCTCGTTGAGCACGAGTGCGCGCTGGTAGCAGGCGATGGCCTCTGCACTGCACCCGCGCGCTTGCAGCGCGAGCCCCAGATTGCTGTGCCATGCGGCGATGCGGTCACAATCGGGAAAACGCAGGGAGCGTTCCATCAAGGCGATGGCGCGATCGTAGTTCTTTGCCTCATATTCGAGAACGCCGAGAAAATGAATGGCTTCGGCTTGTCTCGGTTGCTTCTCCAAGACCGTTGCGTATAGTTGCCGTGCCTCGTCACGTCGACCTGCTTGGTGCGCCCGCATCGCCTCAGCGAGCAGCGGCGTGCGCGCGGCTTGCTGTCGGGCCTTTGTGCCTTGTCCCGGTCTGACCCCGAGGCCTTTCTGCGCGAGCCTGTGGTTCCTCCCCATGTGCACACTCCTGTCCAGTACGTAATCTGTTGGCGATATTCCGACCAGCAACTTTATGTCGCTGGTTTATTGGCACACACCGCATTTGAGCGATGCAGTGCACAATACGTGCCACCATTTGCGAACAGTGTCCGCAAGCCATGAAGGGATAGGGTACCGGGGCACGCGCCGGTGCAGTGTCTGCCTTTTGCAACTTCGGAGAGCTTCGGGGAGCTGCCTGCACGGATTGATAGAGTCGTCGCGCTGGCCAGACAAAAAAAAATCCGACCCCCTTGCGAGGGTCGGATTGTTGTGGTCAGGAACTCATTCGAACGGCTTGGGTGCCGGGGTCTTCTCCGAAGAAGGCGGGAGGATCGGCATCTGGAAGGCCGGTTGGTCGCCGGTCAGGGTCTTCAGGAAGGCGACGATCTGCCGGTTCTCCTTGCCCGAGAAGCGTTTGCCCAGTTGCAGACGGCCCATGATGTCCACGGCCTCCGTGAGGGTCTCCGCCTCGCCGTCGTGGAAGTACGGATAAGTCATTTCCACGTTGCGCAGGGTGGGGACCTTGAACATGAAGCGGTCCGCATCCTTGCCCGTCACCGCCACGCGGCCTTCGGCGGGGCTCTTCGCCTTATAGGGCTGCACCACACCCATCTTCTGGAAGGAATTGCCACCGACGGCGGGGCCGTTGTGGCAAGCGACGCAACCACTGTTCTTGAACAGCTGATAGCCGGCCAGTTCGTCGGCGTTGAGCGCGCTCTTGTCGCCCAGCAGCCAGCGGTCGAAGCGGGAGTTCGGCGTTACCAGGGTCTTCTCGAACTCGGCAATGGCGGTGGTCACCATATCGATGTCGATCTTGTCCTTGCCATAGACCTGCTTGAACTCATGCACATAGCCGGGAATGGACTGCAGCACGTCCACCGCCAGCGTGTGAGTGAAGGCCATTTCGCCCGGGTTGGCGATGGGGCCGCCGGCCTGCGCCTTGAGGTCCGCGGCGCGGCCGTCCCAGAACTGCACGAAGTTCAGGCTGGAATTCAGCACGGTCGGGGCATTGATGGGCCCTTGGTGCCAGTTGTGGCCGATGGAAGTCTTCAGGTTGTCCGTGCCACCCATGCTCAGGTTATGGCAGGAGTTGCACGAGATGAAACCCGACTTCGAAAGGCGCGGGTCGAAGTACAGTTTCTTGCCCAGTTCCACCTGGGCCAGATTCACGTCCTGGACGGGACGGATCGGCTCGATCGGCTCTTTGGCATTGGCTTGGGTAGTGGCGAGCATGGCCAGGGCCATGGCCGCAGTACTGAACAACACGTTGACTTTCATAATGCCCCCAAGAGTCAGTTTAGGGTTGTGTGCCTTTGATTGGACTGCTTCGATAGCAGGGCTAGAATCATTCTATAGAACCCTTTGGTCAAGTAAGGTAATTGCCTATCCTGCCTGACGACTACACCTCTCAGCGAAAATGGTTCCGGCCATTCCTCCTTTCGATATCACGCTTCATTGATGTTCCTCACCAAAAAAGAACACGAACAGGATGAAGTTCTGCGGGTTCTGCCTGTTTGAGAAATATTCCGATGCGCCATCAGTGCGCCGTGCTTCGGCTAGGAAACGCTGATTCAACCAGCGTTTATCGCGGCACATGGATATGCCGCCATTTTCGTCGGCGTAAGCGGTCGAAAATGAAGGCGAGCAACAACACGCTATTTGCTCGTGGTGTGCGGAACATCCCCGAATGACTTTGGTCGGCGTTTCCCTGGCGGGATGCTGCCTTCTTTGCCCGAAAATTCTCCCAGTCAGGCTTTTGACGCTCACCACCTTTCTCCCCGTGCAAGGCTGCCGCCAGGCAACAGTTTGCCGGCGATATTTGCCGCATTGGCGGTGCGCCAGCTTCTAACTGATTGAAAATACAGCGATCGCAATCTCTGGCATAACCATTGCTTCTGGTTCGACAAAGGAATCGGAGAGCTGCCAATGCCGAACCATCTGGACAACGTACTGGGCATCCATGCCGCCGCGCTGAGCCTGCGCGCGCAGCGGGCGGAATTGCTTGCCGGCAATCTCGCCAATGCGGATACGCCCAACTACAAGGCGCGTGACATTGACTTCAAGGCGCTGCTTGCGGACGCCCAGGCGAGCCAGCAGGGACGGGGCATGCAGACCACCCATGCGCGCCATCTCACGGAAGCGGGCACCGCCGCTGCGCCGGAAGCCCTGTACCGCATTCCCATCCAACCATCCGTGGACGGCAATACGGTCGATGCCCAGCGGGAGAAGGCCGAGTACATGCAGAACGCCTTGCAGTACCAGGCCACGCTCCATTTCGTGGACGGGCAGATCAAGACCCTGCGTACCGCCATTCGAGGTGACTGACCATGTTCAAGGTGTTCGACATCGCCGGCTCGGCGCTCAGCGCGCAATCGCTGCGCCTCAATACCACCGCGAGCAACCTGGCCAACGCTGACAGTGTCAGTTCGAGCACTGAACAGACCTACCGCGCCCGCCACACCGTATTCGCCGCCGCACTCAATGACGCGCAGGAGGCCGTGGGTGTGGATGTGCGCGGCATCGTCGAGAGTCAGGCGCCTTTGCGGCAGGAATACCGGCCCGATCATCCCATGGCGAACGGAGACGGCTACGTGTTCCTGCCCAACGTGAACGCTGTGGAAGAGATGACCAACATGATTTCCGCCTCGCGTGCCTACCAGAGCAACGTCGAGGTGATCAACACGGCCAAGCAGTTGATGCTCAAGACCCTCACCCTGGGGCAATGACAAGGACCTGAATCATGACCAGTGGCGTCAATGAAACCCAGGCGATGCTCGACCAACTCGGGCTGTCGCGCAAACCGGAAAAAAAGAACAGCAACGAGCTGGGTGCGGATGCATTCATGAAGCTCATGCTGACGCAGATGCAGAACCAGGACCCGTTGAGCCCCATGGAGAACGGCGAATTCCTGGCGCAGATCGCCCAGTTCAGCACCGTTTCCGGCATCAAGGAGCTCAACACGGCGTTCTCCGGTCTTTCCACGGCCATGCAGTCCAACCAGGCGCTGCAAGCGTCGACCCTGGTCGGGCGCACGGTGCTGCTGCCAACCGACAAGGCCGTGCTCAACACCGGCAGTGAAGTGAGCGGCACCGTGTTCACGCCGGCCAACGCAAGCCACATGAAGGTGAACGTCTACAAAGGGGGTGAGTTGGTTCACACCATCGGTTTGGGTGAGCAGCCCGCCGGCGACATCCGGTTCACGTGGGACGGCACCCTGCACGACGGCTCGATGGCTGCACCCGGTACCTACGAACTGAAGGCAGAGGCCAGCTTCGGCGGCGAGCCGCAGGCACTCGAGACCTACGTGTACGACAAGGTTCAGAGCGTCGACCTCGGTTACGGGCAGGGCATTCGCGTGAACCTGGCCGGTCTCGGCACCGCCAATTTCGGCGACGTCATCCAGATTAAGTAATCCCGCGCGGGAGAAGGAGGAAACATGTCATTCCAAACGGCATTGAGCGGCTTGAATGCGGCGTCGGGAAACCTGAACGTCACGGGCCACAACATCGCGAACGCCAGCACTACAGGGTTCAAGTTCTCCCGTGCCGAGTTTGCCGACGTCTACGCGGTGAGTTTCGGCGGTGTTGCCAGAACGGCCACGGGATCGGGCGTACGCATGGCCAACGTGGCACAGCAGTTTTCACAGGGTAACGTGGAATTCACGGACAACAACCTGGACCTGGCCATGAGCGGTGAGGGGTTTTTCATGCTCACCGATAACGGCTCGCAGGTATTTTCCCGTGCCGGTAGTTTTAGCCTGGACCGCGAAGGTTATGTGGTGAATGCACACGGACACCGCCTTCAGGCCTATGACGTGGATCCGAATACGGGATCTGTGACCAATTTCTCGCCCCATGACATGCGGTTCAACCTTGGTGCCAATCCGGCCCGGGCGACCTCTGAAATCGAGATCAACCTGAATCTCGATGCGGACGCCACGGTGACCACGGCCAAGCCCATCGATATCGACGATCCTGACAGCTACAACTTTTCGACGACAACGACCGTTTACGACTCACTCGGCGCGACACACGACGCCACGCTGTATTTCCAGAAGGCGCCGGCCACCTCAGAGATTCGCATGAGTGGCACTTTGCAAACGGGTGGTCCGAACTATAACCATCCGGGCAACCCGTTGACGGTTTATGACTCTCACGGCAACTCGCACAGCATCAATGTCGCCTTTCAAAACACCGGCGGTGACATTTGGGATGTGGTGATTACCGGCGACATCGTCCATACGGAAAGCGGCGTGGACATGAGTGCCGGCGGATCATTCACGATTGCAAACGTGGACTTCGATGGCGCCGGTGGCGCGCTGCCAGCCGATATGACTTTTGATCTGAGCGGGATTATTCCCGGCATGGCCTCTTCAACAGCGATCGAAGAGCAACTCAACGATGGTCCTCCCGGTTATTGGAACGTCAAGATGGCCATTGACGATCAAGAGTACGACATGGAGACCATTCGCTTCAGCAGTGACGGAAGGCTGGCGACGAGCCCGGCATGGCTGCATTTCACCAACGCAGCCATCGATTCTGCGGATTCCGGTATCCCCGGTCCAGTGAGCGGAATCGCCCCCGGAAACAACGCGGCCATCATGAATATCAGTGTGAATTTCACCGGCACCACTCAGTTCGGCGCGGAGTCGGCGGTGAACAATCTTATTCAGGATGGCTATACCACCGGCCGCCTGAGTGGCGTGAGCGTGGATGCCAGTGGTGTGGTTTTCGCGCGCTATACCAACGGTCAGTCGGAAGTGATCGGCGCCGTGGCCGTGGCGCGCTTCAACAATCCCAACGGTCTGCAGCAGACCGGCGACACCAACTGGGCCGAGGCCTTCGAGTCGGGCAGTGCACAACTGGGTCAGGCCGGCACGGGCACGTTCGGGCAGATCCAATCTGGCGCCCTCGAAGCCTCCAACGTGGATATCTCCAAACAACTGGTGAACATGATTATCGCCCAGCGCGACTTCCAGGCGAACGCGAAGATGATCACCACGGAAGACACTGTGACTCAGACCATCATCAATATGCGTTAGAGGTGATGCATGACCCATTGGACGTCGTTTCACGAACGTCTGACGCCTCACCTCCAACGTCTCGCGCCCATAAGCGTGGAGTGAACCATGGACAAGATGCTCTACATCGCCATGTCCGGCGCCAAGCAGACGGTGTTGGCGCAGGTGGTCAACACCAACAATTTGGCCAACGTATCGACCACGGGCTTCAAGGCGGATCTCGCGCAGTTCCGTGCCATGCCGGTGTTCGGCGCCGGCATGCCGACGCGCGTTTATGCCATGGCCGAACGCCCGGGCAGCGATATGTCGCATGGGCCGCTCACTACCACCGGTCGTGAACTGGATCTGGCAGTGCGTGGGGAAGGCTGGATCGCCGTGCAGGCGCCGGACGGCAGCGAGGCGTACACGCGTGCCGGCGATCTGCGTCTCGACAGCATGGGGATGCTGGTGAACGGCGCGGGTTATCCGGTGCTTGGCAATGCCGGGCCCATCGCGGTGCCGCCGTTCGAAAAGATCGAAATCGGCGTGGACGGCACCATCAGCATCCGTCCGGTGGGGCAGGCGCCGAACGTATTGGCAGAAGTGGAGCGCATCAAGCTGGTCAATCCGCCGGCGGAAGAACTCACCAAGGGGCAGGACGGCCTGATGCATCGCACCGACGGTCAGCCCGCACCCGCCGATGCGGCCGTGCACCTGGTGTCCGGTGCGCTGGAGGGATCCAACGTCAGTGCGGTGGAGTCCATGGTCAACATGATCACCCTCGCCCGGCAGTACGAAGCCCAGCTCAAGATGATGGAAACCGCCAAGGACAACGACGCCGCCGCCGACCAACTGCTGCGGATGGCATAGCCATTGCTTTGGTTAGGACAGCGTCAAGAAAACCACCCGCGAGGTGAACGAACATGAATCCCGCACTCTGGATCGCCAAGACCGGCCTCGAGGCCCAGCAGACCCGCCTCGGCGTGGTGTCCAACAACCTGGCCAACGTGAATACCACGGGCTTCAAGCGCGATCGCGCGGTGTTCGAGGACCTGCTGTATCAAACCGTGCGCCAGCCCGGCGCCCAGACCAGCCAGGACACCACCTTGCCTTCGGGGCTCATGCGCGGTACCGGTGTGCGCACGGTCGCCACCGAAAAACTGCACACCCAGGGTAATCTGGTGCAGACGGACAATTCACTGGATGCGGCGATCCAGGGGCGCGGCTTTTTCCAGATCCTGCGGCCCGACGGCACGCTGGCCTATTCCCGTGACGGCAGTTTCAAACTCGATGCACAGGGCCAGTTGGTCACCTCCAACGGTTATCTGGTGCAGCCGGGCCTCACCGTCCCGGACAACGCCCAGAGCATCACCATCGGTGTGGACGGCATCGTCTCGGTCACCACGCCCGGCCAGGCCGCGCCGACCGAAATCGGCACGTTGCAACTGGCCGATTTCATCAATCCCGCCGGCCTGCAACCCATCGGTGAAAACCTCTACCTGGAAACCGGATCGAGCGGTGCGCCTGCACTGGGCAACCCGGGCCTGGAAGGCCTGGGCACCATCATCCAGGGGGCGTTGGAAAGCTCCAACGTCAATGTGGTGGAGGAGATGGTGAACATGATCGAGACGCAGCGCGCCTACGAGATCAACTCCAAGGCCGTGGCGACCTCCGATCAGATGCTTCAGTTCCTGAACCAGACCTTGTGATGCGGGGAGGTCAATCGTGAAACGCCTCGTCATCCTTGCCGCTTCCGCCCTGCTGGTCGGCTGCGCCGTCAATCCGCCGCTGCACGACCCGGCCTATGCCGCGAGCTATCCCGAGCCGGTGGCGGCCATGCCCGGTACGCCGGGGACGATCTATCGCACCGGCTATGGCATCACGCTCTACGAGGACGTGAAGGCGCGTCAGGTGGGCGACATCCTCACCATCGAACTGGTGGAGCAGACCCAGTCGAGCAAGGAGGCGAGCACCAGCACTTCCAAGGACCAGTCGCTGGAAATGGATGCGGGCATTTTGCTCGGCAATCCGATCACGCACAACGGTCGGCCGCTTCTGGAGAACTCCATCAGCGCCTCGCGCGACTTCGACGGCACCGGCTCGACCAGCCAGAAAAACAGCCTGACCGGCAACATCACGGTCACGGTCGCCCAGGTTTTGCCGAACGGCAACCTGGTGGTGCGCGGCGAAAAGGTGCTCACCCTCAACCAGGGCGACGAATTCATACGCATCAGCGGCATCGTGCGACCAGTGGACATCCGCACCGACAACTCCGTGCTCTCCACCCGCGTGGCGAACGCGAAGATCACCTACGGCGGCCGCGGTGCCCTGGCCGATGCCAACCGCCAGGGCTGGCTGGCGCGCTTCTTCAACAGCCCGCTGTGGCCGTTCTGATGGTGTGAGGCCATGAAGAAATCAATATCAACGCAGAGCCGCAGAGAGCGCAGAGAACGCAGAGCAACAGACGTGATGTCCGCTGTGTGTTCTCGGCGTCTCTGTGCCTCTGTGTTGGGCTGTGCCTTTGCGCACCGCGGTGGAGAAGGAGAAGGGATATGAACATGCGCGCGATCGCAACTGTCGCGCTGGTCGCGGCGCTCGGTGCTGCCTGGCCCGCACAGGCCGAACGTGTCAAGGATCTGGCCGGCGTGGCGGGCGTGCGCAGCAATCAGCTGGTTGGTTACGGCCTGGTGGTCGGCCTGGACGGTTCCGGTGATCAGACCAGCCAGACGCCGTTCACCGTGCAGAGCCTGAAAAGCATGATGGCGCAGCTGGGCATCAGCCTGCCGGCCAACGTGAACCCGCAGCTCAAGAACGTGGCTGCGGTGATGCTCACGGCAGACCTGCCGGCGTTTGCCAAGCCGGGCCAGACCATCGACGTGACCGTGTCGTCCATCGGCAACGCCAAGAGCCTGCGCGGCGGCACCCTGCTGTTTTCACAACTGAAGGGCGGCGATGGCCAGGTGTATGCGGTGGCGCAGGGTAACGTGGTGGTCGGCGGCTTCGGCGCCCAGGCCGACGGTTCGCGCATCACCGTGAACGTGCCGAGCGTAGGCCGCATTCCCAACGGCGCCACGGTGGAACGCGCCGTACCCACCGGCTTCGAGGTGGGCGACGCCATCCACTTCAACCTGCACACGGCGGACTTCACCACGGCGACCCGCCTCGCCCTGGCGGTCAACGAAACCATTGGGCCGGGCACCGCACAGCCACTGGACGCCTCCACCGTGCGCGTGAACGCGCCGCGCGATCCGGGACAGCGCGTTGCCTATCTCTCCATGCTGGAGAACATCACGGTCACGCCCGGCGAGGCGCCGGCCCGCATCATCGTGAATTCGCGTACCGGCACCGTGGTGATCGGCAGTCACGTGCGCGTGACCCCGGCCGCCGTGGCGCACGGCAGCCTCACGGTGACCATCACCTCCGACCCGACCATCAGCCAGCCGCCGCCGCTCTCCGGAGGCGACACGGTGGTGGTGCCCAATTCCACCATCGAGATCACCGAGGAAAGCGATCGCATGTTCCTGTTCGAACCCGGCGTCACGCTCGGCGAGATCGTGCGCGCGGTGAACGAGGTGGGCGCCGCACCGGGCGACCTGGTCGCCATCCTGGAGGCCCTCAAGGCCGCCGGCGCGTTGCGCGCCGAACTGATGGTGATCTGACCGGGAGCCGTGCACGGATTCCGGAAGAATTCGGCTGCGGAGCAGATTGGCACGCTATTTGGATAACCACTGACAAGCGACAACAAATCGTCAGAGCGACAGACCATGAGTGCTTACAGCGTCAACGATGCCAGCGTGTACACGGACCTTTCCGGTCTGACGCGCCTGCGTGCCGACGCGCGGAGGAATTCCCCCGAAGCGCTCAAGGCGACGGCCCAGCAATTCGAGGCCCTGTTCGTGCAAATGATGCTGAAGAGCATGCGCGAGGCCGGGGATGAGCTCGGCGGTGACGCGCTGTTCGGCAGCGATCAGGAACAGCTCTATCGGGACATGTACGACAAGCAGATTTCGCTGGAGCTGTCCCAGGGCAGAGGCATCGGACTCGCCGACATGCTGGTGCGTCAACTGGAAGACTCCATTGCCCGCGCGGCGCCCGCCGAGACCGGCGTGCGGCAGTCATCGGCCGCCCCGCGGCGGGAAGTTGCCGCATCGGACGCGGCGCCCGTCCAAGGGGCGTCGAGTTCGATGGGTGCTGATAGGTCGGCGGCTGTAGAGCCCGCGCGTTTCGAGAGCCCGGACGCCTTCGTGCGCGCCCTGTGGCCCCACGCGCAGCAGGCCGCGGCGAAGCTCGGTGTCGACCCGCGCGCTCTGGTGGCGCAGGCAGCGCTGGAGACCGGTTGGGGCAAGGCGGTGATTCAGCGGCCCGACGGTAGCAGCAGTCACAACCTGTTCAACATCAAGGCCGACCATCGTTGGGATGGGTCACGGGTGTTCAAGGACACCCTGGAATACCGCGACGGAATCGCGGCAAAGGAGCGGGCGCCGTTTCGCGCTTATGAATCCTATGCCGCGAGTTTCGACGATTACGTGAACTTCCTGCAGGGCAATCCGCGCTATCGCGATGCCCTGGCGCAGTCAGCCGATCCGGTGGCCTTCGTCAGGGAGCTGCAGCGGGCCGGCTACGCCACCGATCCGGCCTATGCGAGAAAGATTGAGGACATCATGGGCCGCGATCTGCTGGCAGGTGTCGCAACCGACGCGGCGGCGACGGTGTGAGGAGTGACTTGGTCATGCACAGCCGGAATTCGGCCAAATCAGCGGGCAATGGGGTGAGTCATGGGTAACTTCCTCAGCATCGGCATTTCGGGGTTGCTCGCCTCTCAGACGGCGCTGGGCACCACGGCGCACAACGTCGCCAACGTCAATACGCCGGGCTATAGCCGCCAACGCGCGGACCTTGCCACGCGTCTCCCGCAGCCGACCGGGTCGGGTTTCATCGGAAACGGCGTCAATGTGGTCAACGTGCGGCGTATCTACGACCAGTTCGCCACCGAACAGGTGCGCAGCCACACCTCACTGAACTCGCGCCTTGCCGTGTACTACGATCTCGCCAGCCAGGTGGACAATCTGCTCGCGGACCCCGACGCGGGACTCGCGCCGGCATTGCAGAATTTCTTCGATGCGAGCCAGGGCGTCGCCGACAATCCATCGTCCATCCCCGCACGCCAGGTGTTCATCAGCGAGGCCAATTCGCTGGTCGAGCGTTTCGGTGCCATCGATCAGCGACTCACGAGTCTGCGTGATTCCGTCGGTACGCGCCTGCAAGACCTGGTGATGCAGGTCAATTCGTTGGCGGAATCCCTGGCCAAGGTCAATCGCGACATCACCCTGGCCGGCGGCGATCTCACCGGACAACCGCCCAACGACCTGTTCGATCGCCGCGACGAGTTGCTGCGTGAGGTCTCCGAACTCGTGCCGGTGACCACCCTCGAACAGGACGACGGCTCTATCAACGTTTTCATCGGCAACGGCCAGACGCTGGTGATCGGCTCCGACGCGCGCGGCATCAGCACCATGCGCAATCCCTACAATTCGCACCGGCTGGAGATTTCCGTCGGCCGGACGGGATCCGGTCCCATCATCTCGGACTTCATCACCGGCGGCCAACTGGGCGGTGTACTGGAGTTTCGCCGCGACGTCCTCGAGCCCACCGAAAATTCCCTCGGGCGCATTGCCATGGGCCTCGCGCAGGCCATGAACGAACAGCACGCCCAGGGTATCGACCTCAACAACACGCTGGGCAAGCAGTTTTTCGCCCTGCGTGGACTGCCGGGCGACCCGAAGCAAGCGTTGCCGGCCTCCACCAATGGCAGCACGGCAAATATCGGCTTCGTCGTTACCGATGTGGCGGCGCTGACCACCAGCGACTACACGGTATCGACGCCGGATGGCATCAATTTCAATGTCACACGCGCGAGCGACGGGCGGATCGTCGGTTCGTTTGCGCCGGGCGGCTATCCCTACACCTATCCCGCGGCGCCGGCCACCATTGATGGATTGCAGTTGACCATCGACGGCCCGACCGCGCCTGGCGACACATTCCTCGTCGAGCCCACACGGTCCGCCACCTCGGACATACGGATGCTCATCTCGAACGTGAAGGACATCGCGGCGGCGGCACCGTTTCGGGGTGAACAGGCCGTCGGCAATCTCGGCACGGGGAAGATCACCAACCCGGATGTCTCTAGTGCCACGAATCTGCCAGCCATTATCGGCGCAGCGCCGCTCACGCTGGTGTTTGATGACGCCACCAACCGGCTCGTAGTGACAGGCGGTACCGCGGGCGTCGGCAATCCGCTCGGTGCAGGTTGGATCCCCTACAACCCTGCCACGGATAGCAATGGCACGGGCTTCGATCTCGGGCTGGCGCTAGGAATTCCGGCCTACAACGGCGTCACCTTCACGGTTTCCGGAGCGCCATTGGGCGGCGACACGTTCACCATCGGCAAGAACACGGACGCCAGTGGTGACAACCGCAACATGTTGAAGCTTGCAGGTCTTCAGGACGCCGCACTGCTCGAAGGCGGCACCACGAACCTGCAAACCGCCTTTGGGCAGACGGTATCGGGTGTCGGCGCCAAGACGCACCAGCTGGACATCAACAGCCGCGCCCAGCAGACCATCCTCGATCAAGCCATCCAGGCGCGCGAGGAGATTGCCGGCGTGAATATGGACGAGGAGGCGGCCAACCTGATCCGCTTCCAGCAGTCCTATCAGGCGGCGGCCCAGGTGATCGGCGCGGCGGACACTATGTTCCAGACGCTTCTCGATGCGGTGAGGAGATAACCATGCGCATCTCCACGCGACAGATCCAGCAGTTCGGCATCGATTCCATCCTCGGTCAGCAGACCAAGCTGAGCAAGACCCAGCTGCAGGTGGCAACCGGCCGGCGTGTGCTGCTGCCGTCGGACGATCCGGTTGCGACCACACAGGTGCTGCGCCTGCGCCAGACCGTGGACACCACCAGCCAATACCAGGCCAATGCCGATGCCGCCGCCAATCGTCTGGTGACGGAGGAGGGCGTGCTCGACGGTGTCACCACCCTGTTGCAGCGCGTGCGCGAACTGGCGGTGCAGGCCAACAACGCCGTGCAGACGGACGAAACCCGCCGCTATCTGGCGGCGGAGGTGGAGCAGCGGCTAGGTGAGCTGCTCGGCTTGGCGAACGCCAAGGACGGCACCGGCGACTATCTGTTCTCCGGCACGAAAGGCGCCACTCAGCCCTTTGCAAAGACCAGTGTCGGATACCGTTACGACGGCGATCAATCGCAACGCATGGTACAGATCGGCGCCGGGAGGCAAATACCCGATGGCGATCAAGGCGCGGAAGTCTTCCAGTTCGTGCGCAACGGCAACGGTGTGTTCGTGACAGAAGCGAACCCGGCCAATACCGGCACGGGCATCATCGATCCGGGCAACGTGGTCGACAGCTTCGTCCCTTCACTGCCCAACGGCTACTCCATCCAGTTCAGCGACGTGGGCGTGCCGCCCGTGCTGTCCTATGAGGTGTTCGATTCCGCCGGCAATCCCGTACCCGTGCTCGATGCCACGGGAACACCGGTGCTGGGACCCATACCCTATTTGTCCGGTGAACCCATCGAATTCGCTGGAGCCAAGGTATCCGTGGCAGGCCAGCCGGTGGCGGGCGACGAGTTTACCGTCAAGTCCAGTGAGTATCAGGACATCTTCCAGACGCTGGAAAACCTGATTTCCGCGCTGCACTCGCCGGCGACCGATCCCACACAGCGCGCGCATCTTGGCAACAACATCAACCGGACCCTCACTGACGTCGATCAGGCCATGGGCAACATCTTGGTGGTGCGATCGAGCATCGGCGCGCGCCTGAACGCCATCGACAGCCAGAAATATGTCAACGACGAATACCTGCTGCAAAGCGAGCAGATTCTGTCGTCCATCCAGGATCTCGATTACGCGGAAGCGATCAGCCGCCTCCACCTCCAGGCAGCCGGGCTCGAGGCGTCACAGGCGGCGTACATGAAGGTCAACGGACTCACGATGTTCAATTTCATGAAATAGCGCGAGTCCTTGAGGTTTCGCCCGCTGCGACGGGCGATGGTTCAGGAGTGGTGGTCATTCATCGCGAATGCCAGGCCATTCATCGGTAGGGGGGCAATCAGATGCCCCATAGCAAAGGAGAAGGGTCATGCCCCAAGTCATCAATACCAACATCATGTCGCTGAATGCACAGCGCAACCTGAACGCGTCCCAGAGCGACCTGCAAACGTCATTGCAGCGTCTCTCGTCGGGCCTGCGTATCAACAGCGCGAAGGACGACGCGGCGGGTCTCGCCATTTCCCAGCGCTTCACCGCGCAGATCCGCGGCCTCAACCAGGCGGTGCGCAATGCCAACGACGGCATCTCCTTGGCGCAGACTGCTGAAGGCGCGCTGGCCGAGGTGGGTAATATCCTCCAGCGTATCCGCGAGCTGGCGGTACAGTCCGCCAACGCCACCAACTCTGCCACGGACCGCCAGGCCCTGCAGTCGGAAGTGGGGCAGCTGGTGTCCGAGCTCGACCGCATTGCCACCTCCACCGACTTCAACGGCCAGAAGCTGCTTGACGGCACCTTCGGTTCCGCGCAGTTCCAGGTGGGCGCCAACGCCAACGAGACCATCATCACCACCACCGGTAACTTCCGCACCTCCCAGTACGGCACCTACCGCGTGGAGGGCGCCAAGTCCTCCGGTGATTCCGGCGCGCGCCTGAACGGTGAGACCCTCACCATCAACGGTGCCTTGGGCAGTGATCCTTTGACCATCCCGGCCGATGCCAGCGCCCAGAAGGTGGCCGAAATGGTGAACGAGGCCACCCCGAGAACGGGTGTGACCGCCAGTGCCAGGACAGAGCTGGACATCAAGTTCGGTGCTAATGCCGGTGCCTTCGCGCTGAAGCTGACCGGCGATAACAGCACGGCACAGACCATCTCGTTTTCCCTGAGCGCGAACAGCGGTGCGGATGCCTTGGCGGCCGCAGTGACGGCCTTCAACGACCAGTCGTCCAAGACCGGTGTGATCGCACGGGTGAACGCAGCCGGCGACGGTATCACTCTGACCCACGCCAAGGGCAACAACATCACCCTTGAGAGAGATGCTGCGGTGACCAATGGCGATACGGTGACCGTGGGCGTTGCCACAATCTCCGCATCCGGCGCCACCTCAAGCGCCGTGATTTCGGGTCAGGTGACCTTCGACTCCGACAAGTCGTTCAACGTCGTCGGTGATCCGAACTCGGTGACCACGCCCGAGACACTGGACGATGCTTCTAAGGCCTCGGACCTGAAGCAGGTCTCCGAACTCGACATCACCTCGGTGGACAATGCCAACCTGGCGCTGGCCATCGTGGACTCGGCGCTGGCCAGCGTGAACACCCAGCGAGCCAAGTTCGGTGCCCTGCAGAACCGTTTCGTGTCCACCATCGCCAACCTGAGCACCACCTCGGAGAACCTGACGGCCGCCCGCAGCCGTATCCAGGACGCGGACTTCGCCGCCGAAACCGCAGCCCTGACCCGCGCCCAGATCCTGCAGCAGGCGGGTACGGCGATGCTGGCCCAGGCCAACCAGGTCCCGCAGAACGTGCTGAACCTGCTGGGCGGCTAAGGGGCCGTTTGGAACCTGTGGCCTGCATGGCGGAGCACCCACCGCCCTTTCCTCCGGGAGAGGGCGGTGTGACGGGCGCCTCTTTCGCTTTTCCTTCCGGACGGTCTCTTGGTCACATCTTGCGCGCACACTCCCTCTCCCTCCGGGAGACGAGCGCATGGTCATCCCTTCATGCTTGTCATCTGTTCTGTTTTTTCAATGAGTTAGGAGGATTTCGCACGCCGGGCTAAAGTTTCGTTTACCTGGGGTCGACATTAAGGCCGGAAGCGGTGAATGCCTTTGGGCATATCCGCTAATTACAGCCGGAAGCCGCAGTCGCTCAGCGACACAGAAGCGGCAACAGGAGAAGTGTCATGCCCCAGATTATCAACACCAACATCATGTCGCTGAACTCCCAGCGCAACCTGAACTCGTCCCAGAGCGACCTGCAGACCTCTTTGCAGCGCCTCTCTTCGGGTCTGCGTATCAATAGCGCCAAGGACGACGCGGCGGGCCTCGCCATTTCCCAGCGCTTCACCGCGCAGATCCGCGGCCTGAACCAGGCGGTGCGTAACGCCAACGACGGCATCTCCCTGGCGCAGACCGCCGAAGGCGCGCTCACCGAGGTCGGCAACATCCTCCAGCGTATCCGCGAGCTGGCGGTGCAGTCCGCCAACGCCACCAACTCCGCCAGCGACCGCCAGGCCCTGCAGTCGGAAGTGGGCCAGCTGGTGTCCGAGCTGGATCGCATCGCCACGGCCACCGACTTTAACGGTCAGAGGCTGCTCGATGGCACCTTTGGTTCCGCCCAGTTCCAGGTGGGCGCCAACGCCAACGAGACCATCATCGCCACCACCGGCAACTTCCGTACCTCCCAGTACGGCGACTTCCGTGCGGAAGGTCGTACCGCGAGTTCGGGCTCGACGGGCGGGATGTCGGCCGAAGACCTGACCATCAACGGCGCCATCGGCAGCAAGACCCTGACCATCGCCGCCGATTCCAGCGCGCAGAAGGTAGCCCAGCAGGTGAACGAGGCCACGTCGGCGACCGGCGTGACCGCCAGTGCCAAGACCGAACTCAAAGTGACGTTTGGTGGGGTTGGTTCCTACGCCCTGACCATTGCTAGCGACAACGCCACCGCGCAGACGGTGTCGTTCTCCCTGAGTGCGGCCACCGGCGCCGACGCCCTGGCCTCGGCGGTGACGGCCTTCAACGACCAGACCTCGAAAACCGGTGTGACCGCCCGGGTGGCGGATGACGGTAACGGCATCATGCTGACCCACGCCAAGGGCAACAATATCGCCCTCAAGACGACGGCAACGGACAACGCCGGCACGGTGACTGCGGACACCGCCGTCCTCGCCACGGATGACCACGGCGCGAATACCGCCACGATTACCGGCCATGTGACCTTCGACTCGGACAAGTCGTTCAACGTGGTCTCAACCGTTGGGGCCGGGGGGGTGTTTGGCGTGGCGAACCAAGCTGCGAGTCTGGAGGCGGTCGCCGAGCTCGACATCACCTCGGTGGAAAACGCCAACCTGGCGCTGGCCATCGTGGACTCGGCGCTGGCCAACGTGAACACCCAGCGCGCCAAGTTCGGTGCCTTGCAGAACCGCTTCCAGTCGACCATCTCGAACCTGAGCACGACGGCCGAGAACCTCTCCGCCGCCCGCAGCCGCATCCAGGACGCGGACTTCGCATCCGAGACGGCGGCCCTGACCCGCGCGCAGATCCTGCAACAGGCAGGTACGGCGATGCTGGCCCAGGCCAATCAGGTCCCGCAGAACGTCCTGAGTCTGCTGCGCTAACTCCGCAGTAAACTGAGGCAGGTGTAGTGCCGGACGGGAGCGGGCGCAGGCCCGCTCCCGTGTCGGCGCAGGAGGTGGATACCATGGCCATGCAGGTGACGAATGACAGGTCTCCGCCCCAGTTGGTGCCACTGAAGCCGGTCGCCACCGGCGAGGTGCCGCCCGCCGGGGCCCGCCCGGCGGACGCCGGGGCAAAAGAGGCCGAGCTTCAGGCGACGGCGCGAAAGCCGGTGCCCGAGGCTTCTGTTTCCGAAATCGTGGGCCAGATGGCCCAGATCATCCGTCGCGACCTCAACTTCTCCCTGGACGAGGACAGCGGCAAGATGGTCGTCAAGATCATCGACGCCGAGAGCCAGGAGACGGTTCGCCAGATCCCGCCGGAAGAATTGCTGGCGCTGGCACGCCGATTGCAACAAATCGAGCAGGAGCAATCCGCGTCAGGAGACCAACTGAAAGGATTGCTGTTGACCACCAAGGCCTAACGGGAGGCAACATGGCTTCGATCGCGTCAATGGGTGTGGGTTCCGGCATGGACATCGCGGGCCTGGTCCAGAAGCTGGTTGCGGCGGAACGCCAGCCGGCAGAGCAGCGCCTGATCCGACGCGAGACCAACCTCTCCGTACAACTGAGCGCCTTGGGCAGTTTGAAAGGCGCCATGGCGGACTTTCAGTCGGCCTTGTCTTCGCTGAAGGACATCTCCGCTTTCAACAAACGCACCGCCACCTCGGGCAATACCGACCTCTATACGGTATCCGCGGGCAGCAATGCCGTGGCAGGCAACTACGAAGTGGAAGTGATCGCCACGGCACAGAGCCACAAGATCGCCAGCGATCCGTTCACTGCCGCCACCGATGTGGTGGGCACAGGCACGCTGACCTTTCAATTCGGCGACCCCACCAAACCGGCCCAGACCGTGGCCATCGACGCGGCCCACAGCAGCCTCGAGGGTATCCGCAATGCGGTCAATGCGGCGAACATCGGCGTGCGCGCCTCCATCGTCAACGGCGACGACGGTTATCAGTTGGTGTTCGCCTCCCAGAACACCGGTCTCGACAACGCACTCAAGGTGAGCGTCGCCGACGATGACGGCGGCGACACCGACACGACGGGGCTTTCCCAGCTGGCCTTCAACGCCAGTGCCGGAAATATGACGCAGATCGTTGCCGCCGAGGATGCCGAGATTAAAGTGGACGGCATCAAAGTCACCAGCTCCAACAACACCTTCGCCAACGTCGTCGATGGCGTTACCGTGACGGCCAAAAAGGCCGAACCGGGCGCCAAATCGAAAATGTCCATCGCACTGGATACGGCGTCCACCTCCACGGCGGTGGAGAATTTCGTCTCGGCCTACAACGAATTGATGGGCACCATCAATTCCATCGCGGGCTACGATGCCGAGACCAAGCAAGCGGGCCCGATGGTCGGCGATGCGGGCATACGCGGCATCACCATGCAGCTGCGCCAAATGCTCGGCGGGGTGATCCCAGGTGGGGAGTTCAAGACCCTGGCGGATCTCGGCATCAAGACCCAGCGGGATGGCACCCTCAGCCTGGACAAGACCGTCCTGGGGAAGGCGCTGTCCAGCAATTATGACGACGTGGGACGGTTGTTCGCCGCGGGGGCCAAGGTGAGCGACCCTCAAGTGCGTTTCGTGAGCGCCGGCGACAAGACCCAGCCCGGGGACTACGCCCTGAATATCACGCAGCTTGCCACGCACGGCGTCTACACGGGAAACGCACCCGTCACCACCACAGTGGGCGATACCAACGACACCCTCAGGATCAAGGTGGATGGCGTCTCGTCCAGCGTCATCACGCTTGCGCAGGGCGACTATACCGGCGAGGCATTGGCCTCAGAGCTGCAAAGCCGAATCAATGGCGACAGCGCGCTCAAGGAGGCCGGTGTCTCCGTGAGTGTGGAATTCGACGGCTCCCGTTTCATCCTCACCTCGGATCGCTACGGCAGCGGCTCGAGCGTGGAAATCCTCGGCGGTAATACCGCCGATTTCGGCCTGCCCGCGGGTGCAGGGACCACCGGCCTTGACGTAGCCGGCACCATCAATGGCGTGGAGGCCCTTGGCACCGGCCAGACTCTAACCTCCTCCGGCGGACTCAAGGTGGAGGTGACCGGTGGCGACACGGGTGATCGTGGCAGCGTGCTGTTCTCGCACGGTATCGCGGCGCAGGTCGATTCGCTGCTGACGAGAATGCTCGACGACAAGGGCCTGCTCAGCAGCAGGAGCAAGGGCCTGGACAACCAGGTAAAAGACGTGATGACGCAGCGCGAGACCCTGGAGCGGCGCATGCAGATGGTGGAACAGCGCTACATCGCCCAGTTCACCGCCATGGACACCATGATTGCGAAGCTCAATTCCACCGGCAGCTACCTCAACCAGCAGCTTGCCTCGCTGGCCAAGCTGGGCAGCAACAGCAAGTAAGGAGCCGCAATGAATCACAACGAATTCCTTGCCAACCTGCTGGCGCTCTCCGAAGCGATGCTGGAGCATGGCCGCCGGGGAGAGTGGGAGGACGTGGAGCGCCTGGAAGCCGTCCGTCGCCAAGGGCTGGAGGCCTGCTTCGAGAAACCTGTCGCTGCCGGGGATGCGTCCACGGCGCGGGGACTCCTGGAGCGCATCCTGGAAACCGACGCAGAGTTGACCGCCTTGGCCACGCGCAACCGCGACGAAGCCGGAGCACAGCTCGCCGAGTTGCGGACCGGACGCCGGGCCACTGCGGCTTACGCCGCCAACGTCTGAGCATCGTCCGCATTAAAGTTTCGATGCCTTTCGGCCGATTCAACGAACACGCATCACGAAAACAAAGGGAAACAGCGATGGCATTCCACTCCCGTGTCCTCAACCAATACCAGCAGGTGAAAGTGGAAGGCGGCGTGCAGACTGCCGACCCGCATCGCCTGGTCGCCATGTTGCTGGAAGGCGCGAAGGAGAAGATCCACGGCGCGAAGCTGCGCATCCTCCATAACCACAGCGTCAAGGACGTGCAGGAAAAGGGTGCGCTCATCGGTGGCAGCATCGCCATCGTGGACGCACTGCGCGCCAGTCTCGACATGGACAAGGGCGGTGAGATCGCCGCCAACCTGGAGCAGCTCTACGACTACATGACGCGGCGCCTGCTCGAGGCGAACCTGCGCAATGACGTGAGCGCCCTCGACGAAGTGGCCGGTTTGCTCGGCTCCATCGAAGAGGCGTGGAACGCCATCGCCCCGAACGCCCCCGCGCCGGCACCTGTCGATCGCCCCACCGCGGTTTCCTTGGGGGCCTGAGTCCTCCGCGCCAAAAAGCCGGCTTTTCAGCCGGCTTTTTGTTGTTTTTATGCACCTGTGAACAGGCGTTAAGAATAACGACAATATTTTGACAACCTCACTGGAAATGTTACCCTGGCGTTCCATTGAACCCGGGCCGTCTGCCCGCGAGCCAAGCGAGAGACACGGATGAGCGCCGATACAATCCTGGTGGTGGATCGCGATGAGCGGCGTCGTGAGCAGCTCGTTGCCGTCATTGAATTTCTTGGTCAGGGTAAGGTGTTGAGCACGGACCCGGGCGTCTTCTCCGGCTTGGTGGCGCCCGACCGCCTGAAGGCCGTTTTCCTGAGCGACCGGGCGGATGTGGATGCCCTGCAGCGTTGGGCCGGTGGCGCGCCCCTGTTTCTGATCAGCGAGCGCGGCGACGTGCCGCCCGGTGTGCTGGGGCGGCTCGACTTCCCCTTGCGCTACCACGCCCTGGTCACGGCCTTGCACCGCGCCGACGTTTTTGGCGAGAACCACCGCCCGGACAACAGCGAGCCCCAGGCGCGGCTGTCCCGGGTGTTCGTGGGCAAACACGCCGGCGTGCGCCAGGTGCGCCGGCTCATCGATCAGGTGGCCGACTCGGACGCCAACGTGATCATCCTGGGCGAGTCGGGCACGGGCAAGGAAGTCATCGCCCGCAGCCTGCATTACCTCTCATCCCGCCGCGACAGGCCTTTTGTGCCGGTGAACTGCGGGGCCATTCCTGCGGAATTGCTGGAAAGTGAGCTGTTTGGCCACGAGAAGGGCGCCTTCACCGGGGCGCTCACCACCCGCCAGGGGCGCTTCGAGATGGCCGAGGGCGGCACACTGTTCCTCGACGAGATCGGCGACATGCCCATCAACATGCAGGTGAAGCTGTTGCGCGTGTTGCAGGAGCGCAGCTTCGAGCGCGTGGGCAGCAACCGCAGCATCGCCGCCAATGTGCGGGTGATCGCCGCTACCCACCGCAATCTGGAGCAGGCCATCACGGACGGACAGTTCCGTGAGGACCTCTATTACCGGCTGAACGTATTCCCTATCGACGTGCCGCCGCTGCGCGAGCGCCGGGAGGACATCCCGCTGCTGGTCAGCGAGCTGGTGGCGCGCCTGGAGCGGGAGCAGCGCGGGTCTGTGCGGCTCACCCAGGCGGCGCTGGCCTCGTTGATGAACTACCCGTGGCCCGGCAATGTGCGCGAACTGGCGAACCTGATGGAGCGCCTGGTCATCATGCATCCGGGCGGCGTGGTGGATTACCACGACCTGCCCGCCAAGTTCCAGACCGATGCGAGCCTGGTGGAGCAGGACATGCCCATGCCGGCGCCCGCCGAGGCTCCGCCGGAGCAGGTCGTTTCGCACGGCCCCATGGCCTTGCCCGAGGAGGGCCTCGACCTGAAGGAATACCTCGCCGACCTGGAACTCAAACTCATCCACCAGGCCCTCGACGACGCCGACGGTGTGGTCGCCCACGCCGCCCAGCGCCTGAAGATGCGTCGCACCACGTTGGTGGAGAAGATGCGCAAGTACGGGATCTCGCGAGGGGAGTGATTAGGCGGTTGGCCGTCAACCTGCCGCCAACGTGACCTACAAAACTTTGGGCGCAGCTCTTCCTCAGATACCCGAACCAAACACAAACGGCCTAACCCCGTTCCGCTTCGCTCCACCCGGGCTACGAGCAGCGCAGAAACTCTCGCGGTCCCGGGGGGCGGGGTCCCCGTCAAAACAATCTCGGGCGAAGCCCCACGTTCAGAATCTCGCGTAGCGTCGCAACTGACCCACATCCCACTACAAAATGCTTCGCCACCGCTCCCCCAAGTCACAAATTTGACTCCGCCACGCGGAGCGTTTTCTAACTCACTGTAAACACAGGAAATTATAGCCGGCACAACCCTTGCTTAGCCTTGGACGTCCATTACGAATACGACAAGGCCATGGCAATACAGAGCGCCATCCAAACGAAGGCGGAGAGCCCGTCTCGCGAACGAATCGAACTCCTGACAGCCGAGCGCGCCCGGCTCCGCGCCGAACTGCGCGCGTTGACGTCGTCCGTGCCGGCGGCCCTGGTGATGCTGGACGGCCGCGGCCGGGTGGCTTCGGCCAATGCGCGTGCGGAAGCGCTGCTCGGCACGCCGTTGCTCGGCGAGCCATGGCGCGACATCGTGCAGCGCGCCTTCGCGTCCGGCACCGTCGGCAGCGATCTGTGTCTGCGCGACGGTCGCCTGGTGACCGTCGCCACGGCGCCACGGGGCGACGGGCCGGGGCAGTTGCTGTGGTTACAGGACGTGACTGCCGAGCGCCAGTGGCACCGCCAGGCGGAGCATTCGCGGCGCCTCGCCGACATGGGCCGCATGGCCGCCACGCTCGCCCATCAGGTGCGTACGCCATTGTCTTCGGCCCTGCTGTATGCCTCGCAACTGGCCGACCCCCAACTCGCCGTCAGCCGGCGCAGTGATTTCACCGAAAAGCTCATTTCCCGCCTGCGCGACCTGGAGCGCTTGGTCAACGACATGCTCGGTCTGGCGCGTGGCGAAGGTGGGGCGGGCGAGACCTTTGCCGCCGCTGAGCTGTTCGCCCAGGTGCATGAGGCCGCCCGCGAGGCCGCATCAGCCTGTGACATCGCGGTGCGCGCCAGTGACGCGACCGACGGCGCGGTGGTGTGCGGCAATCCCACACTCGTCAAGAGCGCCCTGCTCAACCTCGTGAACAACGCCCTGGAGGCCAGCGCGCCGGGCAGTGAACTCGAACTGTCCTGCCATCCGGTCAAACCGGACGCGATCGAATTCCGGGTGCGCGACCACGGCCGCGGCGTGCCCGAGTCCCTGCGTCCGCGGCTGTTCCAACCCTTCGCCACGGGCCGGCGCGATGGTGCGGGACTCGGGCTGGCCGCGGTGCGCGCGGTGGCACGCGCCCAGGGGGGTGACGCCTGGTATGCGCCGGTCGCAGACGGCGGCAGCGTGTTTGCCATACGCCTGCCGGCACAGTACCGGGTAGCCGAACGGCTGGCAGTGAATGCCTGAAGGAAGTGACCATGCAAACCGTACTCGTAGTCGAAGATGATCGCGGCCTCGCCGAGGCGCTGGCCGACACCCTGGACGTGGCAGGATTTCGTGCCTGCGTCGCCCACAACGCCGCCGACGCCCTGGCCACGCTGGACGACGCCACCCCCGATCTGGTGGTGAGCGACGTGCACATGCCGGGGATGGACGGGCACGCGCTGCTCGGCGCCCTGAAACACCGCGACCCGGAACTGCCGGTGTTGCTCATGACCGCCTACGCCAGCGTGCCCAAGGCCGTGGAAGCCATGCGCGCCGGCGCGGTGGATTACCTGGTGAAGCCGTTCGAGGCCGCTGCGCTGGTGGAGGCAGTGAACAAGCACGTGCGCCCCCCCGACGCCGCGCTGGGCGCGCCGCTCGTGGAAGACCCGCGCAGCCGCGAACTCTTCAACCTGGCCGGGCGCGTGGCTCACAGCGACGTCACGGTACTCATCCACGGCGAGAGCGGCAGCGGCAAGGAAGTGATCGCCCGCTACGTCCACGAGCATTCGGCGCGCGCCGTGGGGCCGTTCGTGGCGGTCAATTGCGCGGCCATCCCCGAGAACATGCTGGAGGCGACCCTGTTCGGCTGGGAGAAGGGCGCCTACACCGGCGCGGTGCGCAGCATGCCCGGCAAGTTCGAGCAGGCCCAAGGCGGCACGCTGTTACTGGACGAGGTCTCGGAAATGGATCCGAACCTGCAGGCCAAGCTCTTGCGCGTGCTGCAGGAGCGCGAGGTGGAGCGCCTCGGCGGCGAGCGCGTCATCCCGCTCGACGTGCGCGTGCTCGCCACCACCAACCGCGACCTGCGCGAAGAGGTGCACCAAGGCCGCTTCCGCGAAGACCTCTATTTCCGGTTGGCGGTGTTTCCGCTACGCGCGCTCGCCCTGCGTGAGCGCCCGGGCGACATCCTGCCGCTGGCGGAGCGCTCACTGGCGGCGACGGCCCGCGCGGCGGGACGCAAGGCGCCGACCCTGTCCCCCGAGGCGGCCGGCCTGCTGCGCCGCTACGGCTTCCCGGGCAATGTGCGCGAGCTGGACAATCTCATGCAGCGCGCGTTGATCCTCCAGCCCGGTGATGTCATCGGCCCTGCCGATCTGGTGTTCGAACAGCCCCCCACGCCGGCGGTGGAAAACCCGGCCGCCGATGGCCTGAACGGCGAGCTGAAGGAGCGGGAATATCACCTTATCACCGAGGCCCTGCGCGCGGGTTCGCGCAAGATGGCGGCGCAGAAACTCGGCATCAGCGAACGCACCTTGCGCTACAAGCTGGCGCGCATGCGGGAGGAAGGCTTCGCCTGCCCGGAGCGGTTGGCACCGTAAATGCATCTGAGGTCCGCAGTGACGGATTTCAAACATTGGCGGAGGCATCATGAACACCATCGACAGCTCCCAACTCCTCGCCCAGCTGCGTCTCGCCACGGCGCAGGCCAAGGGCGCCGGTGTGCTGCCGGCGGCCGATGCCTCGGCCGGGACCGCAGGCGCCAGCTTTTCGTCGGTGCTCAAACAGTCCATCGATACCGTCAACGGCATGCAGCAGACCGCCGGCGAGCTCAAGCAGTCCTTCGAGCTGGGCACCGCCGGCGTAGGGCTGTCCGATGTGATGCTGGCCACCAGCAAGGCGCAACTCGGCTTCCAGGCCATGGTGCAGGTGCGCAACAAGGTGGTCGAGGCCTATCAGGAAATCATGCGCATGCCCGTGTAAGGCATAGCGCCCGACGATGAACGCGGTAAAGGCACACTCCATGGCGACGACTCAACTGGCCGTCCTTGCTCAAAACCCGGTGACCCGCCAGCTCGGCGTGATGTTCGGGCTCGCCGCCGCGGTGGCGCTCGGCATCGCGGTGGTGCTGTGGGGCCGCGAGCCCACCTATGGCGTGCTCTACAGCGGTCTGGTGGGACAGGACGCCGGCGCGGTGGTCGAGCAACTGAGCAAGGACAACGTGAAATACCGCCTCGACGAGACCACCGGCGCCATCCTGGTCCCTGCCGAACAGGTCCACGAGCTGCGTCTGCAAATGGCCAGTGCCGGCCTGCCGAAGAGCGCAGGCGTCGGTTTCAACGTGCTGGAACAGAAGCAGGAATTCGGCACCAGCCAGTTCATGGAAAACGCGCGTTACCAGCGCGCTTTGGAGGAGGAGCTGGCACGCACCATCGCCGCCGTGAAGTACGTGGAGAACGCCCGCGTGCACCTGGCCCTGCCCAAGCAATCGGTGTTCGTGCGCAAGCGCCAGGAACCGAGTGCCTCGGTGCTCCTCAGCCTGTTTCCCGGCCGCGTACTCGAACGCGAACAGGTCGCAGCCATCACGCACATGGTGGCCTCCAGCGTCCCCAACCTGGAGCCCGGCCGCGTCACCGTGGTGGACCAATCGGGCCGCCTGCTCAGCGACGAAAAACTCAATCCCGAGCTGTCCGCCAGCAAGGAGCAGTTCGCGCATACGCGCACCCTTGAAGAATCCTACGTGCAGCGTATCGAGAGCATCCTCACGCCGGTGTTGGGCCCGGACGGCGTGCGCGCGCAGGTGTCGGCGGATGTGGATTACGCGGTCACCGAGCAGACCCAGGAGACCTACAACCCCGAAACCGCCGCCATGCGCAGCGAGCAGCGCTTCGAGCAGACCAATACCGGAACCGATCCAATGGGTATTCCCGGTGCGCTCTCCAATGAACCGCCCGGTGCGGGCCGCGCACCCGAGGTCCTGCCGGCGCAGGGCACGCCGGCCGCGGAAGGCGAGAACATGCGCAGTGTCCGACGCGCCACCGTCAACTATGAATTGGACCGCACCATCAGCCACACCCGTTCGGCGGTGGGCCAGATCAAACGCCTGACCGTCGCCGTAGTGGTGGACGACAAGATGGTGCCGGACGAGGAGGGCAACCTGGTGCGCACGCCGCGCACGCCCGAGGAGCTGGACCGCATCACCACCCTGGTGCGCGATGCCATCGGTTTCAGCGCCGACCGCGGCGACACGGTCAACGTGGTCAACGTCGCCTTCACCGAGGCGCAGGGTCTTGCCCCGCTGCCGGAAGCGCCGCTGTGGAAGCAGGCGTGGCTGTGGGATGTGGTGAAGGAAGTGTTCGCCTGGATCATCGCCGCGGTGGTGCTGCTGTTCGCCCTGCGGGCGGTGATGCGCAGCTTCGGTCCGCGCCCGGACGAGGAAGCGGAGGGCGCCGCCCAGCTTGCGGGGCCGGCCATGGCGGAGGATCATCTCTCCTTGAGCAGTTCCACCGAGACCGTGCACCTTCCAGGCCCCGACCAGACCTACGAAGAAAATCTGAACCAGGCGCGTCAGATGGCCCTGCAGGACCCCAAGCGGGTCGCGCAGGTGGTGCGCAGTTGGATCCATGCGGACGACAAGTAAACGACCATGGCTGAACAACCGAAAACCAAGCTCACGGGCGCCGAGCGCGCGGCCATTCTCATGATGAGTCTCGGCGAGTCCGGTGCGGTGGAGATCATGAAGCACCTCGGACCGAAGGAGGTGCAGAAGATCGGTGAGGCCATGACCGCCACCCGCAGCGTCACCAAGCCGCAGGTGAGTGATGTGCTGCAGAACTTCGCCGAAGAGCTGGGTATGCAAACGGCGCTCGGCGTGGGGGCGGAGGACTATCTGCGCCGCGTGCTCACCAATGCGCTCGGCGAGGACAAGGCGGCAAACCTCATCGACCGCATCCTGCTCGGGCGCTCCTCCAAGGGTCTCGAAGCGCTCAAGTGGATGGAGCCGCGCGCCATTGCCGAGATCGTCCGCCTGGAGCATCCGCAGATCATCGCCATCGTGTTGTCCTATCTCGACAGCGATCAGGCCGCGCAGGTGCTGTCGGCGCTACCGGAGAATCTGCGCGCCGATGTCCTCATGCGTGTAGCCAGCCTCGACGGCATCCAGCCGGCCGCCCTGGCCGAACTGGACGACATCCTCGACAAGCAGTTCTCGGGCAGCTCGGGCAACATCAAGTCGTCCAGCGTGGGTGGCAAGAAGACTGCTGCCAACATTCTCAACTTCACAGACACCGCCATCGAAACCAAGATCCTCGATAAGATTCGCGATTCCGAACCGGAACTGGCGCAGGTCATCGAGGACCTCATGTTCGTGTTCGAGAACCTGGCCGAAATCGACGATCGCAGCATGCAGGCGCTGCTGCGCGAGGTTTCCTCGGACAGCCTCATCATGGCCTTGAAGGGCGCCGACGACAACGTGAAGGAGAAGGTGTTCAAGAATATGTCGCGGCGCGCCTCCGAGATGTTGCGCGACGATCTCGATGCGCGTGGTCCGGTGCGCGTCTCGGAAGTGGAGACTGCGCAGAAGGAAATCCTGTCCATCGCACGCCGCATGGCGGAATCCGGCGATTTGTCGCTGGGCGGAGGCGGCGATGAGTACGTCTAAGGTCATCGCCAAGGAATCACTCACCGCCTACGAGCGCTGGGAACTTCCTAACGTCGGCGAGCCGGACGTACCTGAAC